>ERZ1699259.13-NODE-13-length-112001-cov-6.140873_pt1 | contig 112001 bp, 83 predicted proteins | sample MGYA00581525_ERZ1699259 | MGnify/ENA primary metagenome ERZ1699259 (study PRJEB42319, sample SAMD00040332) | human oral metagenome | material: saliva | host: Homo sapiens | study: EMG produced TPA metagenomics assembly of PRJDB4115 data set (Metgenomic analysis of... | reverse complement strand
CTTCGCCTCATTTTGCCGTAAGCTCGGCGGGCGAGATGTATCAAATGGTGCAGGGCAACTTTGTCTTGCACTTCGACGGCGTGCGCGCCACGGGTTTCTACGACAAATCGCGCGATCCGGGTCTGAAGCACAACTTGGTCGCCCGACAGCCGACGCAATTGCAAGAGATGGTGCGCACGCTGAAAGCTTACCTGCAAGACTTCACCCACCGCATGACCGAGAACCGTTTGCGCTTGGCCGATCGGCGAACCGCAACTCCATGATAAAAGGCACAAAGCGCGCCACTCCACCCTTCCAATTCTTTCCAATTTTCTCCAAATTGGAAAGAATTTCTCGGAGATCAGGGACAAGAACTCGTTTTCCCCGCCGAAAACGGTCCAATCCTTTCCAATTTCCTCCAAATTGGAAAGAATTTCGTATTTTCGCACGGTCACCCTTTTTCTCATTTATGCTTGAATCTCCTCCATTTCTTCAACGCGAACAAATCATCGCCGCCTCACTTGAGCCCACAACCGACGAGATAAAAAAACTTGTCGACCGATTGGAGAACGACTATGCCTATTGGACGGATACAAAATACCGCGCAAAAGGCGTAGGCCTCACGCCGGAACAACTTTGGGCTCATTTGAAAGCAGCCAGAGAGCGCAAGAGAATTGTGGCATGGCCTAGCTTTGACATTCACTTTGCCCTGACATCAGAGATGCAACGCGTGTGTCACGAAACAGATTTGAAGTTCGGCGGGCAATGGGGAAGTCATTTTTTGCCGGACAAGGCGACACGCTCCAACTATTTGGTGAATTCGATCTTCGAAGAGGCCATATCTTCTTCGCAACTTGAAGGAGCTTCGACCACTCGACGCGATGCTATGCGCATGCTCAGCCAAGGAGAAACGCCGAAAGACAAGAACCGATTGATGATCTTCAACAACTATCGGACGATAAGGTTCTTGGTCGAACACAAACACGAGGAACTTACCCCCGAATTGTTGATGCATCTGCATGCCTTGATGACCGAACACACGCTCGACAAGCCCGAAGATGCCGGCCGCATGCGCACGAACAATGAGGTGGTAGTCGAGAACGTGATGACCAATGAAGTGGTGCATCAGCCTCCTCATCACGAGAGATTGCCGGCCTTTGTGGAAGAACTGTGTCGTTTCTTCAACGACGACTCCCCCACTCCCTTCCTCCATCCGCTCTTGCGCGCCATCATTATCCATTTTATGGTGGGCTATATGCACCCCTTCGTGGACGGCAACGGACGAACAGCGCGTGCATTGTTCTATTGGTTCATGCTTCGCCACGACTATTGGCTCATGGAATACGTTTCCATTTCAACCGTCATCAAAAAAGACAAAGCAGCCTACGAACGGGCCTACTTGCAATCGGAAGCCGACGGCCTGGATATCGGCTACTTTGTCAACTATCATTTGCGCACCCTCGTGCGCGCTTTCGAACACTTGGAACAGGCACTCACCCGCAGCAAAGAAGAAAAGAAACGCACGCACGATTATCTGAGAATCGACGGGATTCAACCTCGACAAGCCGAAATTTTGCGCTTGATGAACGACAATCCCAACGAAATTCTCACCGTAAAAGAGATACAACAATACACCGGCGTGACGCCCACCACAGCCAAAACCGATCTGGTGCGGCTGATCGAAATGGGACTTGTCGAAGAAATTCCGCTCAACAAGGTCAAAAGAGGATATACACGCAGCAGAAACTTCGAAGAACAACTCAAGCAACTGAGCAAAGACGCCAAAACTTGAGCAACTTCCACTTTTTCCCTCCTTCTTTCACTATTTTTCGCCGAGACAAAGCCAATTATCCCAACTTTATCCGAGAAAATCTCACAACACGGACACTCCGCTCAAAATAGCAGGGAAGAGACTTGGGAAAACGCCCTAAAAAAGGTAACTTTGCTCCAAATCGACGAACCATGCGACAGCTATTTCTTTCTTTTCTACTGGTCGGCACGCTGACCGCCGGCGCACAAAGCACAACAGCTTCACAAGTTGCGCGGATCTCCACGGACGACGCAGTGGAACGCCCGCTGTTCAAAACCTTTCCCGGAGAGATTCCCTACCGCATTCCCGCCATTGCGGTGAACCGACGCGGAGAGCTCATCGCAGTGAGCGACTATCGCCCCTGCGGCGGAGACATTGGCTTCGGAAAAGTGGACCTGCGTTATCGCATCTCGGACAACAACGGCGCCACTTGGAGCCGCGAATACGTATTGGCGGAAGGCGACGGCGTGAAAGGCAGCAAGACCTGCGGATATGGCGATGCCGCCATCGCAGCCGACCGCGGTAGCGACGAAGCCGTGGTGGTTTGTGTGACAGGAAACACGGTCTATGGAAGCGGTTCGACCACACGAAAGAATCCCAACCGCGTGGCCGTTCTCCACAGCACGGACGGCGGACATCATTGGGGCCGGCCGGTCGACATCACCGAGCAGATTTATGCGCTGTTTGACCAGAGCCGACTCGGCCCGGTCGACGCTTTGTTCTTCGGGAGCGGGCGTATTTGCCAAAGTAGACTCATCCGCGTGGGGCATTATTACCGCCTTTACGCAGCACTCTGCGCACGCCCCGGCGGCAACCGCGTGGTGTATAGCGATGATCTCGGACGCACCTGGCAAGCATTGGGCGACATCCACACCTCTCCCGCTCCCAACGGCGACGAACCCAAGGTAGAAGAACTGCCCAACGGCGACGTGCTGCTTTCGAGTCGCGTTTCGGGCGGACGCCTCTTCAACATTTTCCACTACCTCAGCGAGCGCAATGCAACCGGCGCCTGGGAACAGCAACCGGTGCTCTCGCAAAAAGAGAATGGAGGAATCAAAGCGCTGCAAAACAGCACCAACGGTGAAATCCTCTTGGTGGATGCCAGAGACAATGCCACACATCGCCCCGTGCGCCTCGCACTGCAAAGTGTTCCCCTCGGCCCCGGACGTGCCAATGTGGGCATCTACTACAAGGCGCTACCCACGAACAAACGTCGGGCGCCGGAGTGGGAGCATTACACGGCCAAGGATTTTGCAACAGGGTGGGGCGGCCCGCTGAAAGTGACGACATTGGGCAGCGCATACAGCACCATGGTGCAACAAACCGACGGGCGCATTGCTTTCTTCTACGAAGAAGAAACCTACGGCAAGGGCGCTTGCTACACCAATATGTACGTTCCGCTCACATTGGAGCGCATCACCGACGGAAAATTCAGCGCTTTGCACACCCAGTTGCCGCCCAAGGCGAAACGTCGCTGAGGTAAGCCCAGAAAGCTGCGGACTTTCTCAAGAAAGCAGCCTTGTTTCGACAAAAAGTCGCGGAGTTTTCGGAAAAAGTCGGGGACTACGCGCGCAAACTCAACTTCGATCATTCTTTTCTCCACAAGATGGAACACCAACTCCAGATCTACAATACGCTCTCTCGCACGAAAGAAATCTTCCGTCCCATTCATCCGGGACGCGTGGGCATGTATGTGTGCGGCCCCACGGTCTACGGCGACGCCCACCTCGGGCACGCTCGTCCAGCCATCACGTTCGACCTCTTGTTCCGCTATCTTCGGCACATTGGATACAAGGTGCGCTACGTTCGCAACATTACTGACGTCGGACACTTGGAACATGACGCGGACGAAGGCGAAGACAAAATCGCCAAAAAGGCACGCATCGAACAACTCGAACCGATGGAGGTGGCACAATTCTACACCAATCGATTCGATGAGGCCATGAAGCAGCTCAATGTGCTGCCCCCCTCGATCGAACCCCACGCCACCGGACATATTATTGAGCAGATTCAACTCGTACAGCAGATTCTCGACGCGGGATATGCCTATGTGAGCAACGGATCGGTCTATTTCGACGTGGTGAAATACGACCAAGATTTCCACTACGGCGTGCTGTCGGGGCGTAACCTCGAGGAGGTGCGCGACGCCAGCCGTGAACTCGACGGAGTAGGGGAGAAGCGCCACCAAGTGGACTTCGCATTGTGGAAAAAAGCGCAACCCGAACACATCATGCGCTGGCCTTCGCCCTGGAGCGAGGGATTCCCCGGATGGCACTGCGAGTGCACGGCCATGGGACGCAAATATCTCGGCGAAGAATTCGACATTCACGGCGGCGGCATGGATCTGATTTTCCCGCACCATGAATGCGAAATTGCACAGGCCGTGGCTTCGCAAAAGCACCCCATGGTGCACTACTGGATGCACAACAACATGATCACCATTGCGGGGAAGAAAATGGGCAAGAGCTACAACAATTTCATCACGCTCGAACAGTTCTTCACCGGCGACCACCCGTTGCTCACGCAAGCCTACACGCCGATGACCATTCGCTTCTTTATTTTGCAGGCGCACTACCGTTCGACGCTCGATTTTGGCAACGAAGCGCTCATTGCTTCCAAGAAAGGACTGGACCGACTCATGGATGCGGTGCAACAATTGGAACGCATCGAACCGCAAACGGGGGGCAACGTCGACAAAAACTTTGCCGACGAACTGGAAACGAAGTGTTACGCGGCGATGGACGACGATTTGAACTCGCCGATCGTGATCAGTTACCTGTTTGATGCCTGCCGCACGATCAATACCGTCGCCGACAAAAAGGAAGCCATCACCCCCGAAGGCTTGGAAGCCCTCAAACGGGTGTTCCACACCTTCTGTTTCGACATTCTCGGCCTGAGCGCCGAAGAGAGTGGCAACGCCGAAAGGGAAGAAGCCTTCGCCGGCGCCATGGACCTCTTGCTCGACGTGAGAGCCAAGGCCAAAGCCAACAAAGATTGGGCCACCAGCGACCAAATTCGCGACCGGTTGGCTGAATTGGGCTTTGCGGTGAAAGACACCAAGGACGGGGCCACCTGGAAATTGGACAAATAACCCCACACACAGCGCGCCTGCCGACGATCCACCGATGGTCGGCACGGCGCGTTGTTGCGGTAAACGACGTTTTTGACGCGGGAAACTCATGAACACACACGAATTTTGGATGCAACGCTGCCTCGAACTGGCACGCAACGGCGAACTGACCACGGCTCCCAACCCGATGGTCGGCGCAGTCATCGTGCACGGCGACGGAAAAGGCGCGCGGATTCTCGGCGAAGGCTATCATATTCGCCCCGGAGAGGGACACGCGGAGGTGAACGCCCTGAAAAATGTTCGCCAAGCGGATCGCGCCTTGTTGCCGGAGGCAACTATCTACGTGAGTCTCGAGCCTTGTGCCCACTTCGGGCGCACACCACCTTGCGCATCGCTCATTGTGCGCAGCGGCATCCGCAAGTGTGTCGTCGGTTGTGTCGACCCCTTCTCGAAAGTCGGCGGCCGAGGACTCGAAATACTGCGTGAGGGTGGGGTAGAGGTCACCGTCGGCGTGCTGCGCGAAGCCTGTATCGACCTGAATCGCAAGTTTTTCTGCCAGCAGGTGCTGGGACGTCCGTTCATCACCCTGAAATGGGCCGCATCGGCCGACGGGTTCATCGACCGCAAACGCGCACTCGACGAGCTCAAACAGCCCATCGGCCGACCGGCTCAGCTGAGCAATTCCCGAAGTTTGCTACGCGTTCATCATTTGCGCGCCACACACGGTGCCATTTTGGTGGGGCGGCGCACTTTCGAACTCGACCTCCCGCAACTCAACGTCCGCCGGTGGCCGGGCACGTCGCCCGTGAAATGCGTGCTGGGCGAAGTCGATGAGCGCGCCCTCTCGGCGGGGTTCCAAGCCTTTGCCGACATCGATGCCCTGCTCGATGCCTTGCGCCGCGAAAAGATCCAATCGCTGTTTGTCGAAGGGGGCAGCACTACTCTACAATCCTTTATAGAGCGCGACCTCTGGGACGAAGTTTGGGAAGAACTTTCTCCTGTGACCTTAGAGGAGGGGGTTCCTGCGCCCACCATGCCGCGAGAATTCGAACCACAGGTGGAAAATCATTTCGGACGCACCTACCGCCACTGGAAAAGCCCTCTGCTGCAGCAACACTACGTCGATTTTTAAGCCGATTTCTCGCCCCCACCTCCACTTCACTCCCGTCATCACGCTCCTTTTGCCTATTCAATGAAGGAATTCTTCGATATGTTTCGCCGCTATGTCGGTCCTTACAAGCGCTATGTCGCCTCTTCGTTGGCATTCAACGTATTGAGCGCGCTGCTCAATGTATTTTCGTTCGCATCGCTCATACCGATGCTCAAATTGTTGTTCAATACCGAGCACACGGTCTACCATTTCATCCCGTGGTCTGCGGCGGGGAAAGCACTTTCGGACATTGCCATCAACAATGCCTACTACTACACGTCGCAACTTGTGGCACAATACGGCCCGGCCCCCACGTTGCTGATGATCGGCGTGTTTCTCGTCACCGCCACACTCCTCAAAACCTCGTGCTACTTCGCCTCGGTCGCCACAATGGTACCGGTGCGCACCGGCATTGTACGCGACATTCGCAACACGCTCTATAAAAAAATCACCTCGCTCCCGCTTTCCTTCTTCAGCGACGAGCGCAAAGGTGACATCATCGCCCGTATGAGCGGCGACGTGGGCGAAGTGGAGAATTCCATCATGGGCAGCTTGGAAATGCTCATCAAGAATCCCATCCTCATCGCCGTCTACTTCGGCAGTCTCCTCTACATTTCTTGGCAACTCACGCTCTTCACCCTCATCGTTCTCCCCGCTTTGGGCTGGGCCATGGGCAAAATCGGTCGGCGCCTCAAGCAGTCGAGCCACGAAGCACAGGCCAAATGGAGCGAGACCATGTCGCAACTCGAGGAAACACTGGGGGGTATGCGCATCATCAAAGCCTTTGGTGCTGAGGAAAAGATGCAACATCGTTTCAATTCCACCACCGACGAGTTTCGCTACATCTACACACGCGTCGCCACTCGCCAAGGTTCGGCACACCCCGTCAGCGAGTTTCTCGGAACCTGCCTCATTGTACTCGTGCTTTGGTACGGCGGCACCTTGATTTTCTCCGACCACAGTCCCATCGACGCCCCGACGTTCATCTTCTATATGGTGATTCTCTACAGCGTGATCCAACCGCTCAAAGATCTCACCAAAGCAGCCTACGCCATCCCCAAAGGTTTGGCCTCGATGGAACGCATCAACAAAATCCTGCTGACCGAAAATCCCATCCGCGAACCGGAGCACCCGACGCACATCGACGCACTGCACGACAAGATCAGCTTCGAGGAGGTGCATTTCGCCTACAGCAATGGCAACACTGCGGGGCAGAATCCCGAAGTCATTCGCGGCGTCTCGTTCACTGTGCGCCGCGGACAAACCGTGGCCCTGGTGGGACAGAGCGGAAGCGGGAAAAGTACACTCGTCGACCTCCTGCCGCGCTTCCACGACGTCACATCCGGCCGAATTTGCATCGACGGACACGACATTCGCACGCTCCGCATCTCGGAACTCCGTGCGCTGATCGGCAATGTCAACCAAGAAGCCATTCTCTTCAACGACACCTTCTTCAACAACATCAGTTTCGGTGTCGAAAATGCCACACTCGAGCAAGTGCAAGAGGCGGCCAAGGTGGCCAACGCACACGATTTCATCATGGCCACCGAACAAGGTTATGACACCCCCGTGGGCGACCGCGGATGCCGCCTTTCGGGCGGACAGCGACAGCGCATTTCCATCGCGCGTGCCATCTTGAAAAATCCCGATATCCTCATTCTCGACGAAGCCACCTCGGCGCTCGACACCGAAAGCGAGCGTTTGGTGCAAGAAGCCCTCGAGCGACTGATGTCCACCCGCACCACCATCGCCATTGCCCACCGCCTTTCGACGATACGCAACGCCGATGAGATCTTAGTCCTCCACGAAGGGCAAATTGTTGAGCGCGGCACGCACGATACCCTCATTGCACTCGACGGTTACTACAAACGGCTCAACGATATGCAACAACTTTGATGCAAGCGCACCACGGTTTCGCCCCCTTTATCCTCTGTTCTTCACGATGAAATCCTATTTTTCACTCCTCGTTCGCTTCTTTCTCGTGTGGCTGCTCACCTTCTTGGTGGGCAAACTCGCGTTCTTCGTTCACAACGGCTGGCCGGGTTTCGCCGATGCCCTACAAATCTATTGGCACGGCCTACCGCTCGACATCGCCGTCGCTGCCTACCTCACCGCCCCGCTGTGGTTGGTTTTGACATGTGCCACGTTGCTCGGCAAACCGCGCTTCACCCCCGGCGGACGCACCGCCTATCGTGTCTATTCGGCCACTGTCGGCATACTTGTCCTCGCGACGCTCATCGTCGACACCATCTTATATGAGAAATGGGGCTTCAAACTCGACGCCGTCTGCCTTTCTTATCTCGACAACCCCTCCGGCATCACCGATAGTCTCGGTTGGGGCTACTTTCTGCTCGCCGTTGCCGGTTTTCTACTCCTCATCTGGGGTTACATCTGGGTGCTTTGGCGCATCGGCCCACGTCCCGATGGTCACAGCACGCGCCGTTCGTGTTTCCCCACGTCGCATCCGGTGCAACGCACCCTACACACCCTCGGTTTGTTACTCGTCGGCGCATTGCTTTTCCTCGGTATCCGCGGCGGAGTAGGGCGCTCTACGGCCAACGTCGGCATGGTCTATTACTCCACCGACCAATATCACAACCACGCCGCCGTCAATCCCATTTTCTCCTTCTTCTATTCGCTTCTCAAAGAGCGCGATTTCAGCCAACAAGCCCGTTATTTCTCACCCGATGAGGCCAATCAGGTATTCGCTTCGCTGAATTATAACACCAAGAGCGAATTGACGCCGGCCGACAGCCTGCTCAACACCCGCCGCCCCAACATTCTGCTCATCCTCATGGAGAGTTGCGGTGGACGCGTGGTGGGCTGCACCGAAGGCAACACGAAGGTCACTCCGCATCTCGACAGCCTGGCCCGCGAAGGGGTGTTCTTCTCCCACTGCTACGCCAACAGTTTCCGCACAGACCGTGGCACCATTTGCACCTTCTCGGGCTACCCCTCGTTTCCCGATGCGAGTGTGATGAAAATGCCGGCCAAGTCGCGCGTTCTCCCCTCCATCGCCGGCGCCCTCCGCGGTGTGGGCTACGACACCGAGTTCCTCTACGGCGGCGACAAGAACTTCACGAATATGAACTCCTACTTCCTCGCCACGGGCTACAACCGCGTGCTGGGCGACGTGGATTTCCCGGTCTCCATGCGCAAGACCAGCCCGTGGGGCGTGTGCGATCACCTGATGTTCGACCAACTGCGACAGAACATCGACCGCCAACCGAAGAACAAGCCGTGGTTCAAAACGCTGCTCACCCTTTCGAGCCACGAACCCTGGACCGTTCCCTACAAGCGACTGGACGACCCGATGCTCAACGCCTTCGCCTATCTCGATGCCTCACTCGGGAAGTTCATGGACCAACTCCGTCATTCGCCCGAATGGAAGAACACGCTGGTCATCATCCTCCCCGATCACGGCGTTTCGTGGCCGGCCGACATCAATGAGTTCGACACCCGAAAATACCACATCCCGCTCATTTGGACAGGAGGTGCCGTGCGCAACGCGAGAGAGGTGGCGCGTCTTTGCAATCAAACCGACCTCGCGGCCACCCTCCTCGGCCAGCTCGGCATTGACCACACGCGCTTCAAGTTCTCGCGCGATGTGATGTCGCAAACCTACACCTATCCGTGCGCCATCCACACTTGGCCGGAGGGATACACCTTCATCGATTCCACGGGTACGAGCATTTATGAGTTGGCCACGCACCGGGTGTCGCGACTCACGCCCGATCCGAAAGGCGAACGCGTCCACAAGGTCAAAGCCTTCATGCAAAAGGCCTACGACCACATGAATGCGCTCAAATAAGCTCCATGGACGCGCCCAAACTCTCCCCCCACACGCTTTTCCGCACCCTGCGCGATGAACTGGCCGCCGTCTATTCCGCAGGCGAAGCGGCCGCCGTGGCCGAACATTACGTGTGCGAACGGTTGCAATTGAGCCGAACGCAGTTGCTCACCGACAGTCCGGTCCCACTCACCCCCGCTTTGCAAACGCAGCTGGAGCACGACACGGCGGCACTGCGCCAACAAGTACCTGTGCAGTATGTTTTAGGTTACGAAATCTTCGGCACACGCCGATTTGCCGTCTCACCCGATGTGCTCATTCCCCGTCCCGAAACGTTCGAACTCGTGGAATGGTGCGCCGACACCTGCGCTTCGCTCACTGCCCCCCACATCCTCGATGTTGGCACCGGTTCCGGCTGCATCGCCGTCTCCTTGGCGCTCGAATTGCCGCACGCACAAGTGGAAGCTTGGGACATTTCGCCTCGCGCGCTCACCGTGGCGCGGCACAACGCCGCACAGCTCGGCGCCACGGTCGACTTTCGCGAAGTGAATGTCCTGAAAGTCACCGACGACGAAGCCGACCGACAACGCACATTCGATCTCATCGTGAGCAATCCGCCCTATATTCCCGCCGGAGAAGCCCCGACAATGGCCGACAACGTCGTGCAGCACGAACCGCACACCGCGCTCTTCGTGCCCGATCGCGACCCACTTTTGTTCTATCGCGCCTTGGCTCGTTTGGCCACCGCGCGCTTACACCCCGGCGGCACGCTCATAGTCGAGACACACACCGACTTTGCACAAGCCACAGCCGAACTCTTTGCCCAACACGGGCTCCAAGCCATCGAAATCCGAAACGACGCCGACGATCGTCCCCGCATGGTGAAAGCGGTCTATGCCTAACGACGGAAGCGCCCAACCCTCACTCTTTAATTCCTTTCTCCATGAACCACTCTACTTCCGCTCTCTTTCTCGCCGCAGCACTCTGTCTGCTCGGCTCCTGCGCTGCTGAAGATCCGCAAGCTCCGCGCAGCGCCGAAACCTTCACGCAGGTGGCATCGCCCCTCTCGTTCGACTACGACGCTTCGCACTTTGCGGCACCCGACAACAGCCGCTCGCTCAGCAGAACCAACCACATGATCGACTTGAAGTACATTCTTGCCGCCATGGATCCCCAACGTGCGCTCGACATCTCGATGTTCTCCGAAAAATCGGACCCCAATGCCCTCACCGCCGACCAGCTTGCACAGATGAAAGCCAAGGCCGATGAGGTGACGAAGGACTGCAAGAACAACTTGGAAAAGCTCAAAGCGCTGCAAAACTTCGTGATCAAAAACACCACCTACGACAACAACGGCAACGGCCGCAACGATCCCTATGGTGCTTTCAGCGGCGGCGTTTGCGTTTGCCAAGGTTACGCCAACATTCTCAAGGTTTTGCTCTACACGCAAGGCATTCCCTGCATCGGCATCAACGGCAATTTGTTCCAAGGCGATGTCTATCTGGGCGCCCACGCCTGGGACTACGTCTACGCCGACGGCAAATGGTATGTGAACGACCCCACCAACGGCGGCTTCTTCGAAATGGACAAGGTCGATACCTACAAGCATCTCCAACCGCTGCGCACCGACATCGAGGTCTTCGAAGACGACCAGTTCGGCTATGACTTCTTCCAAGGCCACCTCAACGTTTCGCGCGTCAAGTCCTCGGGCGACATTCTCACCGTGCCCTTCTCCACGCACAACCTCCGCGTCTCGGCCTTCATTCCCCACCAAGATCTCCCCAAAAACGTGAAGCAAGTCTATCTCGGTCGCAACATTGTTTCGCTCGGCGACGACCAAGTGGTGAGCCTGGCCGAGAGAGGAACAAACGTCGAGACCGTGTTTGTCGAAGACCAAAACACAAAATTCGCGGCCAAGGACGGTGTGGTCTACACCAAAAACTGGATGAAGAAAATCGAATCGCTCGTCTTCATTCCCGCCGCCATGAAGAGTGTGAAACTCCAACCCATCGAACGCCTCGAAAAGAACATCATTGCGCGTCACAACAGCATCGAACAACTCGTGATTGTGCCGGGTACGAAGGTGATGGAGAGCTACGCCGTGGAATCTTGCCCCAACTTGAAGCGCGTCTATCTCCCCAACGACTGCGAAATGCAGAAAGACGCCCTCTATCGTTGCGCGAAAGACGTACAAATCACCCGCGGTGACTTCACGGGCATCGCACGAGTTCGCCGTTAATCTCCGACTTTACAACGCGGCCTCCCGCCGCTCCTCACTCCCTTGCCACTTTTTGCACAAAACAAGGTGGACCCAACGAAAAACTCCCCCTCTTTCCGTCGAAAGAGGGGGAGTTTTCGTTGATGGGGAGGCCGATTGTCCCGTGAGATAAGCGCGGGCATTGAACATGTTCCAGAATTGGAGCATCACGAAGGACGTGAAGATGTAGCTTTTCTCCAAAGCCGAGAGCCCCATTCCCGTGCCGAACTGCAGGTTGCACAGATCGGTGAGCGAAGTCACATCGGCATGCTCGCAGACATAGACAAAGCCAAGGAGCAGGAGGAAGAAGATGCCGCCCGTGACGAGAATCATGCGCTTCATGCCACCATCGATGATGAAGGCATTGCGATCGCATGGCTTGTCGCTGATAGCCCAAGAGTCGTTCGTTGAGCGTTTCGACCGATTCGTCGCCCACGGCCTTGGCACAGAGCGAACGCACGATTTCGGGAGCTCCCTTGACATAGCGCACACGACGTCCGTCGAGCATAGCCGCCGAAGGGCACAGCGTCGGCCGGATATTCATCGCGGCGGTTGGGATTCATTGGAAACCAACCCTAGATGACCCGTTGACGCTGCTCAAAGAGTTCAAGGTCCGATCAGCGGACTTCGGCCGTCACCAAGCGCAAACTGTCGGCCTGCGTACGCACTTTGAGCCATTGCGCCAGTCGGTCGCGGTCGGTCGCGGGAAGGGGCGTACGACTGTTGGCCACGGCCAAGACATAGGAGCGAACGGCACCGCTGTCGACGGGTGTTTCCGTGATTTTCGACAGACCGATGCTTTCCACCTTGGGGCAAACGGCTTTCACCTCACCGCCGATTTCGCGAGCCAATGCATCGAGTCGGCGATAGTCGGCGGTTTCGCGTTCGAGCTGCGCCACGCGCTCCGTTTGCAAGACCAGATGTTGCTGATCCTGTCCTGAAAGACTTTGTTGCGTGCCGGCATTGTTGCGCGCCAAGAGCAAACTGTCGGACTGTGCGCCTTGAATCACATTCAGTTGGTAGTCGGCCAACTGATAATCTGCCAAGCGCTGACGCGCCGCTTCGATCAAATCTTTCGGCAGGGCCGCTCCAAGAGCCACCACGTCGAGGGTTTTCGTTTCGCGGTCGGCCTGTTCTGAGAGAATGCGCGTGCCCGGATGATTCAGTTCTTGTTTGACAAACTGTTTCACGTGATTTTCGAACACACTTTGGCGAATGATTTGTGTCGTCATGTAGACCGCCGGCAGCATCGTGACCACAACAATGACGGCGATGTAGCGATTCACGACCGCCAAGCGACCCTTGTCCACAAACTGCTTGGGCTTAAATTGCAACAGGCGCACACCCACGTAAGTGGCGAGGGCGATGAAGACGGTGTTGATGAAAAAGAGGTAGCATGCGCCGAAGAAGAACGACCATTCGCCCATTGCCAACCCGTAGCCCGCCGTGCAGAGCGGCGGCATGAGGGCGGTGGCGATGGCCACTCCCGGGATGACGTTGCCTTTCCCGCCGGTAGAGAGCGCCAAGATGCCCGCCGCGCCGCCGAAAAGGGCGATCAGCACATCGTAGAGCGTGGGAGAGGTGCGCGCCAGGAGTTCAGATTGCGCCTCGGTGAGCGGGGTGAGCTGAAAATAGAGCGCGGCGGTGAGCACACTGATCACCGTGGACACACCATAGTTGGTCAGCGAGCGCTTGAGCAACTCGAGATCAGCTCGTCCCACGGCCAACCCCATACCGATGATCGGGCCCATGAGGGGCGAAATGAGCATCGCGCCGATGATCACCGCCGTGGAATTGAGGTTCAAGCCGAGGCAGGCGATGAAAATAGCAAAGATGAGCACCCAAAGGTTCGCGCCGCGAAAAGTGACCCCGTCGCTGATCTGCTCCACGATGGCTGTTTCGTCGGTTTTATCGGGCAAGGCGTTGAAAAATCGCTTGGCGATTCGCCAAACATAGTTCTGAGAAGAGTTCATAGCGTTGTATTTTCTGTAATGTTTTCACCGCAGACGGATCACCACCTCACAGGATCGGTTTCCATGCTGCGCTCGGCTTACTGAGCGCCGACTCGAAACTGCAAATATACGACGTTTTTTCGAAACTGCCGGCTCACTACCAAATAAAGGCTGAAGTCCTGATTAGGACTTCAGCCTTTTGCTATTGTGTTGTGTTTGTAGTGCTATTCGCTAAGTCTTCACTTATTTGCGGAACAGACGAATCGCTTCGCCGATCCAGAGCACCACAGAGGTGCTGCCGATGAGGATCGCCCAATCGCGGAGCGACAACGGCGTCACGTTGAACATCTGGCCGCCGAGGGTGACAATCAGAATCTGACCGACCAAGATCACCAGCAAGATGAACAAAAAGCTCTTGCACTGCTTGAAGTGGAAGGCCGATTGTCCCGTGAGATAAGCGCGAGCGTTGAACATATTCCAGAATTGGAGCATCACGAAGAACGTGAAGATGTAGCTTTTCTCCAAAGCCGAGAGCCCCATTCCCGTGCCGAACTGCAGGTTGCACAGATCGGTGAGCGAAGTCACATCGGCGTGCTCACAAACGTAGACGAAACCAAGGAGCAGGAGGAAGAAGATGCCGCCCGTGACGAGAATCATGCGCTTCATGCCACCATCGATGATGAAGGCATTGCGATCGCGGGGCTTGTCGTGCATCACCCGCTCAGCAGGCGGCAGCGAAGCCAGCGCCATGGCAGCAAACGTGTCCATGATGAGGTTCACCCAAAGCATCTGCGTCACCGTGAGCGGCGAATCTGTGCCCATGAAGGCACCGGCCAATACAATGAAGCAAGCGGCAACGTTCACCGTCATTTGGAAGAGGATGAAACGCTGGATGTTTTGGTAGAGCGAGCGGCCCCACATCACAGCACGCCCGATGCTCGAGAACGAGTTGTCGGTGATCGTGATGTCGCTGGCTTCTTTCGCCACCGAGGTGCCGTCGCCCATCGACAAACCGACGTGTGCCGTTTTGAGTGCAGGGGCGTCGTTGGTGCCGTCGCCCGTCACGGCCACCACTTGTCCGCGCTTCTGGAGCGTTTCGACGAGGCGTTTCTTGTCGAGCGGACGTGCACGCGCAATGATTTTGAGGTCGTTCACGCGATCGTAAACCTCTTCGTCGCTGAGCGCCTCGAATTCCGGTCCGGTGATGATGGCCCGGTCGTCGTGATGCTCGCCCCAGAGACCGATCTGCCGACCGATTTCCGCGGCAGTGGCCGAAGTATCGCCGGTAACGATCTTCACATCGATGCCGGCAGACAGACATTCGCCCACGGCCTCGGGCACATCGGGACGAACGGGGTCGGAAATGGCCACTGTGCCCAAATAGGTGAGATCATTGGCCACCACACCGCGCTCGTCATCGATCGCTTGTTCGTCGCCTTCGAGCACCTGATAGGCGAAGCCGAGCGTGCGCATGGCTTGTCGCTGATAGCCCAAGAGTCGTTCGTTAAGCGTTTCGATCGATTCGTCGCCCACGGCCTTGGCACAGAGCGAACGCACGATTTCGGGAGCTCCCTTGACATAGAGCACGCGACGTCCGTCGAGCACACCCGATTCGACCACAGCCGCCATGTATTTGCGTTCCGTGGCAAAGGGAAGTTCCACCAACGTCTTGGAACCTTCGCGCAACGTGCGGTAGTCGCGCGATTGACTGTGAAGCCAGAGCAGCAAAGCGCCCTCTGTGGGATTACCCAACACGGAGGGGTGTGCCGCATCGCTCAGGTCGAGCGTCGCCGTGCTGTTCACCGCGATGCCTTCAGCGATGAGTTCGCTCTCTTCGTTCGCGCCGAGTTGCTGATCGGGCAGCGAGGGGAAGGCCGCTTCGGCCACCGTCATGCGGTTCTGGGTCAGCGTTCCGGTTTTGTCGGTGCAAATTACGGTCGTGGCGCCCATGGTTTCGCAAGCATGCATCTTGCGCACGAGGTTGCCCGTGCGGAACATGCGGCGCATGGAGTAGGCCAAACTGAGGGTCACGGCCATCGGCAAACCTTCGGGTACGGCCACCACAATCACCGTCACGGCAATCATGATCGTGCTGAGCAGGTAGGAGGCAAAGTCCACCCATTGGAAACCGACAGACTCGCTTCCGCTGACAAAGTACATGACCACGCGGCCCACAATGATGAGCACGGCCAGGACGTAGCTGATGTTGGTGATCAGGTTGCTCAAACGGTCGAGTTGCTCGTTGAGCGGTGTTTTCACACTGTCGTCGATTTGTGCGGCCTCAAACACTTTGCCGCTTTCGGTGGCGTCGCCGACTGCCAAGACGCGGCAAATGCCGTGTCCGGCCATCACCTTCGTGCCGCGCAGCACGTGGTTGGAGGGGAAAGTGGCTTCGGCGTCAAAATCGGCCTCGACCGTGGTCTTGGCACAGAGAGGTTCGCCGGTCAAGGTCGATTCGTCGACCGTGAGTTGCACCGATTCGAGCAGCTCAGCGTCGGCCGGGATGTCGTCGCCCGTGCCGATCATCACGATGTCGCCCACCACGATGTCACATTTGGGCACCTCGACCGTGTTGCCCTCACGAATCACGCGCACCGGCTCTTCGTCGTTCACCTGGTTGAGGATCTCAAATTCCTGATTGGCTTTGAGCTCGAAGTAGAAGGCCAGTCCCGTCGAAAGCAGCACGGCGACAAAGATACCTATCGGTTCGAAAAAGACCGTGGCTTCCTTGTCGAGACCGAAAAACTCGTAGCACGAGATGAGCAACGAGAAGACGCCTGCGATGAGCAGGATGATGATGATCGGATCCTCAAACTTTTCGAGGAAACGCTTCCAAAGCGGGGTTTTCTCCGGGGGAGTGAGGACGTTCACACCGTGACGTGCACGGCTTTCCTCCACTTCGCGCGCAGAAAGCCCGTTGTAGTGTTTGGATTTGGACATGATGGGTATGATTAGATTGTGATTTCGCAGTAGACAGGGGTATGCCGTTGTGCTGCTTTTCCGCTACACACGGATATCCGTGCAAATATAAGATTAAAACACCACACGGACTCTGCTCATGCGAAAAAAACAACACAACAATTTGATTTTACGACTTAAGGTGGGGGATCCGACTTCACAAACGGATTTTGAAAAACCAGAGCAGGAAGGCCACGCAAAGGCAACCCACGCCCCAATAGACGGTGTGGCGGGCCTTGCGCAAATAGTGTCGGCGCCGGTGTGCACTATAAGTGAGACGAGCACGACGGCGCTGGAAATAGGGGATGACGAGACCGAGCAAAATGGCAAGCAGAAGGAAGAGCGTCATGACAACGGCAAACAGAGAGAACAACAATACAGCACGCCCCGAAACGGAGAAAGAAGTCTATGTGAATGATGCGGAGGGGCGGCACTCAACCACCGCAGCGCGAAACGACAGGTGCTAAGCGAAGCGGAAATATGTAGGAATTGTGTGGATTTCATACCTTTCCGACGGCAAAAAACCGAAGGATTTGACGACAAAATTACTACTTTATCATCTACACACAAAACAAATCAACAAAAAAGGATTTTCAAACCTTGCATTTTTACACACGAGGAATTGGAAGTTGTCGTTCTGCAAGATAAAAAAGGCATTTCGGCGCGATCCGGTTAACAGTCGGATCGCGCCGAAGGCGTAGTGGGAAGAAAGTGGACACGGGAACGCGTGCAGACGGCACCCGCATCAGGTGAACCAGAGCATCACCATGATTTGCGCGATGATCACGCGCAGGAACATGGCGAGCGGGTAGACTGCGGCATAGGCCAACGAGGCCTTGTCGCCCTCGATCGTGTCGTTCACATAGCCCAAGGCGATCGGGTTGGCCATCGCACCGCAAAGCATGCCTGCCGTCGTGGCAAACGACTTGCGACGCCACACCACGGCCACCACGGCCACCACGGCCAGCGGAACTGCGGTGAGCAAAGCGGCGAAACCGATCCATTGCAACGCAGCCGGCTGCATCACCGTGGCCAAGAAATCGCCACCGGCATCCAGCCCCAGACAAGCCAGGTACATCGACAGCCCGAGCGAACGCATCAAGAGGTTGGCCGACTGCGTGGTGTAGGCGACCATGTGCAATCGCGGACCGTAGGCGCCGATGAGAATGCCCATGATGATGGGGCCGCCGGCCAAACCGAGGCTGATGGGGAAGTTCAATCCCACGCTGATGGGGATGCTTCCGAGCAGCAAACCGAGCACGATGCCCAAGAAGATGGTGACCATGTTGGGCTCTTCGAGCGAACGCACCTCGTTGCCGAGCAGCCGCACCACTTGTTCGATACTGTCGGCATGTCCCACCACCGTCACGCGGTCGCCCATGCGCAACATGAGGTCGGGGGTGGCGAGTAGGCGCAGGTCGTCGCGCTTGATGCGACTCACCGTCACCCCATAGAGGTAGCGCAAATTGAGATCGCGCAGACTCTTGCCGTTGATCTCCGGGCGGGTGATGAGCACGTGGCGCGAAATGAAATGCGCATCGATGGCGTTCCAGTCGATGTTTTCCTCCATCCAGTTTTTCGTTTCGTGCTCACCGAACAGATTGGTCAATGCGTGTACCTGCGCCTTGCGCGTGATGATGAGCAAGCGGTCGCCTTCGCGCACTTCGGTCGAAGCGCTGGGCATGAGCACCTTGCCTTCGCGCCACAGCCGCGACACCACAAAACGGGTGTGTTCGGCATGCGACACGATGTCGTGGATGGTGTGCCCAAACAGGGCGGGATTGCGCACGCAGTAGGAGGTGATGTAGGCTTCTTCGTCGTTGTCGTCCTCTTTGGCGTGGTCGTGACGCTGCAACCAACCGCGCATGATGACCAGCACAATGATGACGCCGATCATGCCGATGGGGTAGGTCACCGCACAGCTCAGGGCGGCAACGGCCGACGGTTGGCCGAGTTGCTTGAGCGTCTGCTGTGCCGCACCCAGTGCAGGGGTATTGGTTGTGGCACCGCAGAGCACGCCCATCAAATCGGTGAAGGGCATCCAACCCGCCAGGGCGATCACCACGGCCAGCACCGTACCGATCAGCACCACACCGATGCTCAGCAGATTGAGGATGGTGCCACCGTGACGGAACGTGGTGACAAAACCGGGACCGACATGCAAACCGAGGGCATACACGAAGAGAATGAGTCCGAAGCTCTCGGCATAGGAGAGCATTCGCGGATCGAGTTTCAGCCCGAGGGCACCGGCCAGAATGCCGGCAAAGAACACGAACGTGATGCCGAGGCTGATGCCGCGAAAACGAAACTTAGCCAGCGAAAGACCGAGGGCGCAGACGGCCGACAAGACGATGACGGCCTGGATGGCGGAGGGACGGGTAAGGAGGTCGACAAACCACATGTCGAGTGGAACGTTGAGTGAATGAAAGAGTGGGGCGACTGCGAAGGCGGCCGCGCACCAAATATAGACCAAGGAGCCTCTGTCGCGATGCGACAAAGGGGAGCGTGTGCAAAGGTAGAGAGAAAAGCACGAACACGACGTGATTTCTCGGCTTTTTTCGCCCGTTGTACCATCGCATACCGAAAATTCACGCTCTCGGACGGCTTTGGCTCTCTTGCATGGGCTCTCGAGCACACAGCCTCGGGCAGTCTCGGCATCCTCACGCGCGCACGCGTGCGCGCCCTTCAAGCGGTTTTCGTTTTTTGCCTTCACCTCTTCACCCACATGTCGTAATCCTCACGCTCACAACGCGATAAGTGTGAAGGCTTTGCTCGCAGTCCCTTCACCGTCGCCTTCACTTCGGCATCGATGGTTCGGGGCTTTGTTTTCAGTGCACTGTGAGCCCTCCGGCAGGGGCCGCGACACGCGCCGAACTTGTGCGATCACATTCGACAACGGGTGAACGCCGGGGTGAAGGTTCACCGCCCCAACCCTTCACCCTCATTTCACTATGAATCAATAACTTGCGAACCAAGAGTGAAGAGGTGAAGGGAAAAAACAGAAACTGACTGATAGGCGCGTGCGCGTACGCGCGTGAGGGGAAGTCATTTTGGGGTGTTCTTGTCGTGTGTCGCGGTGACGAGTGAATCCAAGTGAGGTAGTGCAGAAAAGCAGCGGAGTTTTCAACGAAAGGCGGCTTGTTTGGTCACGTTGTCGAGGAGTTTTTCATAAGGCTTTCTGAGCGCGTTTCGGTGGTGTGTGAAGTTTTGTGCTGCACGATGCTTTTAACGCAACTTTTTTCAGAGTTGTTATTGCGACAATACCTATATTTTTCATATCTTTGCCCAATCAATATGATAACAGCACACTTAGTCACGCAAATGTGCCTTAGCAGTAGCAAGTTCTGCACCGTTTAGGCTCAGGCCGGGATGCTTTCACAGCACAAGCACTCATGCCGCCAATTCATCAAAAACATTTTTTCATCACCGCCCCAGCTCCCGAAGGCGGCTTCCCCTCGATTGGGGAAGGAAATGGAGGAGCGCTACCGTATGACTCACTATTTACGCTATTGCTGTGCGATGCTCTTCGCACTATTTAGTTTTCTGCTCGCCACTCCGCTGAGTGCGCAAGCGCAAACCCGCGAGGCCTATGTGGCACAAAGTGCGGACAAGACGACGCTCACCTTCTACTACGATGCACTGCGTGCCACCCGCACCGGCACGACATGGGGCATCGAGGAGACAAAAAAAGAGGGAGACATCCCCGTCCCTGCTTGGGCAGAAACAAGTCAGGAGGAAAATACGACCACCGCGCGGGTGGTGTTCGATGCTTCGTTCCGAGACTTCCGTCCCACCACCACCGCGAAGTGGTTTTTCGATTGTAAGGCACTCAAGCAGATAGAAGGGTTGGAGTATCTCAACACTTCGGAAGTGAAAGACATGAGTGGGATGTTCTATGGTTGCTGGACGCTGACATCTCTCGATCTGAAGAACTTCAACACACAGAACGTCACCGACATGAGAGGGATGTTCTATGATTGCTGGGCGCTGACTTCTCTTGACTTGAAGAACTTCAACACACAGAACGTCACTGACATGAGTGGAATGTTCGAAGGTTGTGGGAGGTTGAAGTCGCTGGATCTGAAGAACTTCAACACACAGAACGTCACCGACATGAGAGAGATGTTCCATAATTGCGAAGCGCTGACTTCTCTCGACCTGAAGAATTTCAACACACAGAACGTCACCGACATGAGTTTGATGTTCGTCGATTGCTGGACACTGACTTCGCTGGATCTGAAGAACTTCAACACACAGAACGTCACTAAAATGAGCTCGATGTTCTCCAGTTGCGAGGCGCTGAAGTCGCTGGATCTGAAGAATTTCAACACAGGGAACGTAACCGACATGAGTTTGATGTTCCATTGTTGCGAGGCGCTGACTTCGCTGGATCTGAAGAACTTCAACACACAGAACGTAACCGACATGTATGAGATGTTCTCCGGTTGCGAAGCGCTGACATCTCTCGATCTGAAGAATTTCAACACACAGAATGTACCCGACATGAGTTGGATGTTCTATGGTTGCGAGGCGCTGACTTCGCTGGATCTGAAGAACTTCAACACACAGAACGTCACAGACATGAGTGGGATGTTCTATGGTTGCGAGGCGCTGACTTCGCTGGATCTGAAGAACTTCAACACACAGAACGTCACAGACATGAGTGGGATGTTCTATGGTTGCAGGGCGTTGACTTCTCTCGATCTGCAGCACTTCAACACAAAAAAAGTAACCGACATGTATGAGATGTTCTCCGGTTGCGAAGCGCTGACGAACATCAACAGCAATACCACTTGGCAGTGCCCGAAATCAAAAAAAATGTTTGCCGATTGCACGAAGTTGAAGGGCGCAGTCGCCTATGACAAGAACAAGGTCGACGCAAAGATGGCTAATCCGAAAAAGGGCTATTTCACCGCTAAGCCCACCATGGGGGAAAGGTACAGACCGCGCGCAGCCCATCTACCCGCTGCAAGCAAGCGCGGAGCATGGTAACATTTGCCGGCCGGAGTGTCTGTCGTGAACGGAAAGAAGACGGTCAAACCATGACACCATTCCAAAGATTTCCTATCTTCTTGCACTGTCCATAAGTGAGACCGGTACCTGTGAGAAGAACACCCACTTGAACGAAAGCGCCACGCTACAGATTTGTAGCGTGGCGCTCTTTGTTGAGACAAGAGGACGAAGTAAAGGGATCGAAAGGCACAATAGGCGAGAAGAAGGGTAATGTCCGAAAAAGTGTGTAAGATTCTCCTTCGTCCTTTCCCTCCGGCTTGGGAAACCCCAAGCCGGAGGGGAATTTGTGATGTTGATTTTCTTCTGTATACTCGCAATTGTTTTGACCGCGCTTATATTCTATGTATTTTTGCAACTATCTACTATCATCACAGAACGCGATCACGAAAAATTCATCGACTTCCGTAGAATTTCTTGCCGCGCTTGTGCCGGACAGGAGGACTTCCACGGCATCCGTTTACAATCAGAAAAATCATCTCACTCATTCTTTTCACCGCCCCTGCTCCCGAAGGCGAATTTCCCCCGATCGGGGAAAGAAATGGAGGAGCACCACCGTATGATCCACTATTTACGTTATTGTTGTGCGATGCTCTTCGCACTATTTAGTTTCCTGCTCGCCACTCCGCTGAGTGCGCAAGCGCAAACCCGCGAGGCCTATGTGTCACAAAGTGCGGACAAGACGACGCTCACCTTCTACTACGATGCACTTCGCTCCACCCGCACCGGCACGACATGGGGGATTGGGGAGATGCAAAAGGAGAGAGAGAGAACCTACCCCGCATGGGCAGGAACATGGAAGGTGATAAACAATACCACCACACGTGTGGTGTTCGATGCGTCGTTCCGAGATTTCCGTCCCACCACCACCGCCGCGTGGTTCTATCATTGTAAAGCTCTCACGAAAATAGAAGGACTGGAATACCTCAACACTGCGGAAGTGAAAGACATGAGGGGCATGTTCGCCGCTTGCGAGGCGCTGACGTCGCTCGACCTGAAGAGCTTCAATACACAAAACGTAACCGACATGGGCTTCATGTTCGCCGCTTGCGAGGCACTGACTTCTATTGACCTGAGGAACTTCGATACACGGAACGTCACTGACATGAGTTGGATGTTTAAAGATTGCTCGGCACTGACTTCTCTCGATCTGAAGAACTTCAACACACAGAACGTCACTAATATGGGCTCGATGTTCGATGGTTGCTGGGCGCTGACGTCGCTGGATCTGAAGAACTTCAACACACAGAACATAACTGACATGAGTTGGATGTTCTCTCGTTGCCATGAGCTCACTTCTCTTAACCTGAAGAGCTTCAACACACAAAACGTCACTAATATGAGCTCGATGTTCGATGGTTGCGTGGCGCTGACTTCTCTTAATCTGAAGAGCTTCAACACACAAAACGTAACCAACATGGAGGGGATGTTCTCCGGTTGCGAGGCGCTGACGTCGCTCGACCTGAAGAACTTCAACACACAGAACGTCACTAATATGAGCTCGATGTTCTCCAGTTGCGAGGCGCTGAAGTCGCTGGATCTGAAGAACTTCAACACACAGAACGTCACTAATATGAGCTCGATGTTCTCCGATTGCAGGGCACTGAAGTCGCTGGATCTGAAGAACTTCAACACACAGAACGTCACTAACATGAGCTCGATGTTCTACCGATGTAAGGCGCTGACTTCTCTCGAATTGAAGAGCTTCAACGCACAAAACGTCACTAATATGAGCTCGATGTTCTCCGATTGCATGGCGCTGACGTCGCTGGATCTGAAGGACTTCAACACGCAGAACGTCACTGACATGAGTTGGATGTTCTCCGATTGCGTATCGCTGACTTCGCTCGATCTGAAAAACTTCAACACACAGAACGTCACTGACATGAGCTCGATGTTCAATGGTTGCTGGGCGCTGACTTCTATTGACTTGAAGAGCTTCAACACAGAAAACGTAACCAACATGAGCTCGATGTTCTCTGGTTGCAAGGCACTGACCTCTCTCGATCTGAAGAATTTCAACACACAGAACGTCACTGACATGAGCTCGATGTTCAATGGTTGCTGGGCGCTGACTTCTCTTGACTTGAAGAACTTCAACACACAAAACGTCACTGACATGAGTTGGATGTTCTCCGATTGCTGGACGCTGACGTCGCTGGATCTGAAGAACTTCAACACACAGAACGTCACTAAAATGGGTTTGATGTTCTTCAATTGCAGGGCGCTGACTTCGCTCGATCTGAAGAACTTCAATACACAAAACGTAACCAACATGGAGGGGATGTTCTCCAGTTGCGAGGCGTTGATTTCGCTCGATCTGAAGAACTTCAACACACAAAACGTAACGAAAATGAATAACATGTTCTCCTCTTGCGAGGCGCTGACTTCTGTTGACCTGCAGCACTTCAACACACAGAACGTCACTGACATGAGTTGGATGTTCCAAACTTGCGAGGCGCTGACCTCGATCGATCTGAAGCACTTCAACACACAGAACGTCACAAACATGAGTGGGATGTTCAAAGATTGCTCGGGTTTGACTTCTCTCGATCTGCAGCACTTCAACACAAAAAACGTCACTGACATGGGTTTCATGTTCTCCGGTTGCGCGGCACTGACGACCATCCACAGCAATACGGTTTGGCAGTGCCGGGAGTCAGAAAATATGTTTGCCGGTTGCACGAAGTTGAAGGGCGCAGTCGCCTATGACAAGAACAAGGTCGACGCAAAGATGGCTAATCCCGAAACGGGCTATTTCACCGCTAAGCCCACCATGGGGGAAAGGAACAGACGCAGCGCAGCACACCTACCCGCTGCAAGCAAGCGCGGAGCACGAAAACATTTGCCGAACGGAGTGTCTGTCGTGAACGGAAAGAAGACGGTCAAACCATGACACTGCTCCAAAGATTTCCTCTCTTCTTGCGCTATCCATAAGTGAGACCGGTACCCGTGAGAAGAAAACCTTATTGAACGAAAGCGCCACGCTACAGGTTTGTAGCGTGGCGCTCTTTGTTGAGACAAGAGGACGAAGGGAAGGGATCGAAAGGCGCAATAGGCGAGAAGAAGAGGGCACACGGCTGACGATGGAGGCGGTCGTCGAACGACAAAACGACACGTTTTCTCGGAAGTGGCCGAAAAAATGGGTCAGCCGCACAGGGGATGACTTCTGTTGTTGCACTGCGCATGAAAAAGACTTCGCCTTTGTGGCGAGATACAAAAATACCGCGCCCGAACGATTGCCAAAAGTGGTAAAGGTTCGGGCGCGGTGTGTTGTGTTATCGGCTTAGCGCGTGCCGTGGGAGGGGACTCAAGCGCGGAGATGCTCGAGCAGTTGCTCGGGAGTGAGTTGCGATTGCTCGCCGGTGGTCATGTTCTTGAGCGTGACGAGGCCTTGCTGCAACTCGTTCTCGCCGATGAGGGCAACGAAGGGGATGTGGCGCGCGTTGGCGTAGGCCATTTGCTTCTTCATCTTGGCGGCATCGGGATAGACCTCGGTGGAAATGCCGGCGGCACGGGTGGTGCGCGCCAATTCGAGGCAGCGAGCGGCTTCGGCGGAGCCGAAATTGATGAAGAGCAGTTCGACGCCCGTGTCGGTGTCGGCGGGGTAGAGCTCGAGCTGGTTGAGCACATCGTAGATGCGGTCGGCACCGAAGGAGATGCCCACACCGGAAAGACCGGGGAGACCGAAGATGCCGGTAAGGTTGTCGTAGCGGCCGCCGCCGGTGATGCTGCCGATCTCGACATCGAGGGCTTTGACTTCGAAGATGCAGCCGGTGTAGTAGTTGAGGCCGCGGGCGAGCGTGAGATCGAGTTCGAGCGCGTTGCGGAGGCTGTCGCCGAGGGCTTCGAGCACGAAGGCCACTTCGTCGCAACCGCGCAAACCGACTTCGCTTTCAGCCAATACGCTGCGCATGGTGTCGAGTTGCTCGGCGTTGGTGCCGGAAAGGGAGATGATGGGTTGGAGGCGTGCGATTTGTTCGTCGGAAAGGCCGGCAGCGGCGAGTTCTTCGTTGACCTTGTCGAGACCGATCTTGTCGAGTTTGTCAATGGCCACGGTGATGTCGACAATCTTATCGGCCGCACCGATCACTTCGGCAATGCCGGTGAGGATTTTGCGGTTGTTGATCTTGATGGCGACGCGAATGCCGAAGCGGGTGAAGACTTCGTCGACAATCTGCATGAGTTCGACCTCATTGAGGAGCGAATCGGAACCAACGACGTCGGCATCGCACTGGTAGAACTCGCGATAACGGCCTTTCTGCGGACGGTCGGCGCGCCAAACGGGTTGAATCTGGTAGCGCTTGAAGGGGAGGGTGAGTTCCTCGCGGTGCTGCACCACGAAACGGGCGAAGGGGACGGTGAGATCGTAACGCAGTCCTTTCTCGCAGAACTTGGCGGCGAGGGCGGGTGCGGAGGCGGCTTCGTAGTCGGCGGTGGAGACGGAGCGGGTGAAGTCGCCGCTGTTGAGAATTTTGAAGAGGAGTTTGTCGCCTTCCTCACCATATTTGCCCATCAGGGTGGAGAGGTTCTCCATGGCGGGGGTTTCGATCTGGCTGAAGCCGTAGAGTCGATAGACGCTGCGGATGGTGTCGAAGATATAGTTGCGGCGCGCCATTTCGACAAAGCCGAAATCGCGGGTGCCTTTGGGAATTGCAGGTTTCTGTGCCACGAGTGGAAGATAAAGTTTAGGCGTTTGTGTTGAAGTTAGCGGGCATCCTTGACGAGGAAGATCTGCGTGGGCAGGTGGTCGGAATAGCCGTTAAGCCAAGTGCCGCCGGCCGTGGTGCGTTTGGGTGCACCTTTGTATTTACCTTCGGTTTGCAAGAGGTAGTCGCGCGAGAAGACGGCGTTGGTCAACAGATGCAGCCGCGTTTTGTCTTTGTCCTGGAGCAGGTTGCCGGTGAAAATGATTTGGTCGAAGAGATTCCATTTGCCACGGTAGTAGAGGGTGCCTACACCTTGTTTGTAGAGCATGTCGTACCAGGGGTTGTAGAGGTCGTGGGGACCGCAGGCGTTTTTATCGCTTTTGGCTCCGAGGGCATCGGGCGAGGAGACGGAGAGGTTGCCGGGGTCGTCGTTGAGGTCGCCCATGATGACAATGCGTGCATCGGGGTCTTGCTTGAGGAGGGCTTCCTTGAGGCGGCGCACTTGGTAGCCGGCACGCTCACGCACAGGGCTCTGTGCGCCGCGAGAGGGCCAGTGGTTGACGATGAAATAGAACTTTTCGTCCCCCAAATAGCCTTCGACGGTGAGGAAACCGCGGGTGATGTAGGTGGTGTCGCCGCGCAGGAGACCGTTTTGGTAGGGATAGCCTTTGACACGGCCTTTCTCGTCGATGTAGAAACCGAGATCCACGTCGGGTTGGCTTTCGGTGGGGTAGATATAGGGGATGAGTTGGGCTTCTACGAGGTGGAAGGCTTTGGGATTGTAGAGCAGCGCCACGTCGATGCCGCGGCGGTCGGGACCGTCGAAATGGACGTAGCGATAACCGCGAGCGGCCAAGGCGGGTTCGCGCAGGAGATCGTTGAGCGCGTGGCTGTTTTCGACCTCGCTCAGACCGATGACGGCGGCGCCGGCGGGGTTCTTCTTCGTACCCACTTCGGTACAAAGTTCACTCAGCACTTGGGCGATGTTGTGGAGCTTGGCGGTGTATTTTTGTTCTGTCCACTGGTAGGAGCCGGAGGGCAGGAACTCGTAGTCGTTCTTGCCGGCGTCGTGTTGCGTGTCGAAAAGGTTTTCGACGTTGTAAAATCCCACGCCGTAGAGCACCTTCTTTTGTGCTGAGGCGGGAAGTACTCCGAGCGCAAGGACAAGGAGCAGGGCGGAAAGTAAATTCTTCATACTGAATAGGTGATTACGGAGCAAATTTAACAACAAAATCGCATTCGCTCCGCTTCGATGGGGCTTTTTCGGTGGGAAGAGCGCAAAATGCGGGGGAGGGAACGGGGCATTGACAAAAAAAAGGGGGAAAAATCGGCAGAGTCGACGTCTTTTTGCTATCTTCGCATTGAAAACTACCCTCACGTGGGCGCTTGTTTCGGTGCTCCGCGCACAGCAGAACAAGGCAGGCGAGTCTGCCGAGCGAACCACATAACCTCTTTACGACTCCTCAGATACATGAAGAAAGGAACGTTCCTATTGGCCGCACTTTGGTGCGTGGCGGGTGCCGCGGCACGTGCACAGCATCCTGTGGCCGATACCGTCAGATTTCAAGACGACAATGCCGATTTCACCTTCTCCGAATCGCAACTCGATGAGGACGGCGACTTCGCGCAGACCATTTCATCGGTCACGGCCAAAAGCGATCCGTTTCTCTACAACGTCGGATTCCGCTTCAGCCCGATGCGTTTCCGGGTGCGGGCCTACGACAATATGTATGCCAACACCTACATGAACGGGCTGCGACTCAACGACTTGGAGTTGGGACGCTTCAACTATGCCTCGATCGGTGGTCTCAATGACGCCACACGCAACCGCGAGGGGCTGAATGCCTATGACTTTTCCACCTTCGGCACTCCGGGCATCGGCGGCGCAACGAGCTACAACACCCGTGCTTCGCAATTTGCCCAAGGCAAGAAATTGAGCCTCTCGGCCACCAACCGCAATTATGTGGGACGCGCACTCTTCACTTACGCCACGGGACTCATGTCCAACGGTTGGGCGCTCGCTGCCTCGGTGGGTTATCGGGGAGCAAAAGAAGGGCAGATCGAGGGTACGTTCTACAATTCGGCAGCTTATTTCCTCGCTGCGGAAAAGCGCTTCGGCACGAACCATGCGCTTTCGCTCGTGACCTACGGCGCCCCGACCGAACGCGCGCAACAAGCGGCTTCGACAGAAGAGGCCTATTGGTTGGCCAACTCACACTACTACAACCCGAACTGGGGTTACCAAAACGGCGAAAAACGCAATTCGCGCGTGGTGCGCGCCTTCGCTCCCACGAGTATCCTCACGTGGGACTGGAACAGCGACAACAACGACACGCGACTGACTACGAACTTGGGCTACACCTATTCGTTCTACAGCGGGACGTCGCTGGGATGGAATGGCAATGCTTACGATCCGCGACCGGACTATTATAAGAACTTCCCCTCGGGCGTGGGCAACGTGTGGGGAAGCGACGGCACGCGCAGCAATGCGAACGAACACAACGTGGCGGACGAGGATTTCCTGTTCAAACAGTGGGAAACACTTCGCCAACACTGGACAGCCAACAAGGCGAACCGACAGATCGACTGGGATCAGCTCTACTTTGTCAACCGCCGCAACGAACAAGAGGGTGGGGAAGCGCTCTACTATCAGGAACGCCGACACAACGACCAAAGTGTGTGGGCGCTGAGCTCGACACTCAACCACACTTTCAATGTGCACCACCGCATTGCGCTCGGCGTACAATTCAATCGTACGCACGGCATGCACTATAAAACCATGGCCGACTTGCTCGGTGCTACGCGCTACACCGACCTCGACAAGTTTGCGGTGAACGACTACGGCATCACTTCCGACGAAGCGCAAAACGACGTGCGGCACCCCAATCGACAAATTGCCAAAGGCGATCGCTTCGGCTACGACTATAATATAGATGTGACCCAAGCTGAGGCGTGGAGCAACTATCGTTTCACGTCTCCCCATTGGACCATCACGCTCGCGGGACATATCGACGGCACAAGCATGGAACGCGACGGCCGAATGGAGAACGGACGCTACAAGAACAACAGCTTCGGCAAGAGTGGATTGGCCAAATTCCTCGGCGGCGGCGGTAAACTCGGCGTGGCCTACTCGCCGACGTTCAACCATACGATCGCACTCAGTGCCGGCGCCGGTACGCAGGCTCCGTTGGCGCGCAATGCTTTCGTGGCACCTCGCGCACAAAATAATTTTGTGGATCACCTCACCAATGAAGACATCTACGACGCGGACCTCAGTTACACCTTCCGCCTCGGTCCCGTGGTGGGAAAACTCAGCGGATACTACGCGCGCTTCGGACGCCAAGTGGAACAAAGCGCTTTCTACAACGACCAGCAGTCGACCTTCACTTACCTCACCATGACGGGAGTGCGCAAAGAACACTACGGCGTGGAGGCGGCCTTCGACGTGCAAGCCACCAACAATCTCTCGTTCCTTCTCCTGGCCTCCGTCGGCGACGCGAAATACACAAACAATCCCTACGCGCAAATTAGCTATGAGGGAATGAACGCCAACGAATTGGCGCGACTGAACAAAGTGGTGAATCCCGTGACGAAGGAAAACATGCCCTTGCGCGTCATTGCCGACGGCATGCGGGTGAGCAGCACACCGCTCACGGCGGTTTCGCTCGGCGCGAACTACAGCATCAACGGCTGGTTCTTCGAAGCATCGGCCAATTATTATGATCGCGTTTACGTCGGCTTCTCGCCCTACCGTCGACTCAATAGCACCTACAACGGCGACGGCCACTTCTACTTGCCTTCCGGCACCGACGCCGCAGGACGTCCTTCCTATGACGTGACCGAAAACGAGGTGAAACGCGAAGGTGGCGTGCTCTTCGACGCCAACGGCCGGGAAGTCACGGCTTATGCTGCCGAACAAGAAAAGTTCAAGGGAGGCGTGATGTTCGATTTCAGCATCGGACGCTATTTCCGCCTGGCGCACGGCCACAGCTTGATCGTGAGTCTCTCGTTCCAAAACATCGCCAACAACACGAAACTCCGCACGGGAGGATACGAACAAAACCGCTCGGACTACTATTATAAGGAAGACGGCGGAACGTACACCAAAGGCGAAGGCAAAGCTTACAAGTTCTCGCGCAACTCGAAGTACTACTATGCCAACCCCTTCAACTTCTTCCTCAACGTTGGATTCAAGTTCTAAAAAGCCACTCACATGAATCGCATACTCTCTCTCGCACTCGCCGGTGCACTCTCGCTCTCGCTGGGTTCGTGCATGGACCACAACGAAGTGCCCGACAATGCTCGCGCACTCATCACGGCTCAACAATTGCCGGCGGCAAACACCGACATTCTCCAAGTCAAAGAGAAATACAGTGCGCCCATTTCGGGAAACAACACCTTCGAAGAAGTCAAAGAAGACGTGATTTTTGAAGGCGTTGTCGTGGCCAACGACATCTCAGGCAACCTCTATCAGACGCTTGTGCTCCGAGACATCAAGTCCACGCCGGGAGCACCCGACGACCAGTGCATCACCGTCGGAGTGAAAACCTCCACGCTCTTCCCCCATTTTGCACTCGGACAGCGCGTGCGCATCAACCTCAACGGACTCTACATCGGCAATTACAGCCGCACGCCCAAAATCGGCCGTCCCTATTACACCTCGGCCGGTAATCTGCGACTCGGTCCCATGCTGCTCGAAGACGTCAGCACCCACATTGCTCTCGTCGGCACGCCCAATCCAAAAGCGCCCGAACTCACCCCGCGCGATCTCACCACGGCAGCGGCAGCAAGCTGGCTCGAAAACAAGAGCAATCGCAACTATCTCAACTGCCCGCTCCTCGCCACGGTGAGCGGCAAGATCAAAGAGGTACAAGGCGCTGAGGCCAATACCCCTGCCAAGGGAACCCTCTCCGGAAAACTCGAACCGCTCCCCAAAATCTTCGCGCCCAAAGCACTCTACGACGCCGGTTTCGGAGTGGACCGCACTCTGATGCTCGACAACAGCACAGCCGGATTCACCATTCGCACCTCCGTGCGCAACAACATCTCCTTCACCCGCATCCCCACCGCGAGCTGCGTCTACACCGGCGTACTCTCCTACTATTCCGACTGGCAATTGCAACTGCGTAGCCTCGACGATATCCAACCCATCACCGCCCACACAAAATAAGACCAAATGAATAAGCTTCTCACCCTCGCTGCCGCCTGCACCCTCGCCCTCGGTTTCACCGCCTGCGAAGACGTGCCCTCACCTTACGGTCTGCCCACCGAAAAGCAACAGCAACAACCCGCTTCCAAGGAAGTGTTGCTCGAAGAAAGCTTCGCCAGCTCACTCGGTTCGTTCAAGAATTACACCACTTCCGGAGAAGGCGCATGGAAAATTGACTTCAAAACCGCCAAAGCTTCCGGCTATGACAACGCCGCCAAGAAGACGACGGCAGGCACCTACTACCTGGTCAGCTCCGAGGTCGACCTCACCGGCGTAGAAAACGCCTACGTGACGCTCGACTACATCTTGCGCTACAACAAAGGCGACGAAAATCAGCAACTCCTCATCACCGATGCCTTCAATGCAGAGAAGCCTGCCGAAGGATGGACGGTAGTCAACCAGAAATGGACAGAAGCCGCCGACTGGAAGAACTTCGTCAACGACAAAGTAGCCATTCCCGCCGCCTTCCTCGGCAAAAAGGTCTTCATCGCCTTCCGCTACAACACCGACGACAAGAGCGGTTCCACTTGGGAAATCAAGAATCTCAAAGTGCAGCGCGGCGTCGTGACGCCCTCCACGCCCGAACAACCCGTCCAACCGAACACGAACGGCCCGCTCATCGATGAGAGCTTTGCCACTACGCTTGGTACATTCACCAACCAAACCACTTCCGGCGATGGCGCATGGAAGGTTGACTTCAAGTCAGCCAAGGCTTCGGGCTACGACAACGCCTCGAAGAAGACCACGGCCGGCACCTACTATCTCGTCAGCCCCGAAGTGGATCTCACCGCCGCAAAGACCGAAAATGCGCACGTGGCGCTCGACTACATTCTCCGCTACAACAAGGGCGACGAGAACCAGCAACTCCTCATCACCGACGCCTACAACGCCGACAAACCCACCGAAGGATGGACGGTGCTCAACCAGAAATGGACGGAAGGTTCCGATTGGAAGACCTATACTTCGGCCAACTTCGACATTCCCACCGCCTTCCTCGGCAAGAAAGTGCGCATTGCCTTCCGCTACAACAGCGACGACAAGAGCGGATCGACCTGGCAGATCAAAAACGTGAAACTCGCACTCGGCCACCTCGATCATCCCGCGCAACCCACGCCCACTCCGACGCCCGATCCCACGCCGGCACCCGCACCCACGGGAGACAATCTCCTGAGCAATGCCGGTTTCGAAAACTGGGACGGAGCCGCCCCCGCCGTTTGGAAGTCGAGCATCGGCAACGCCTCACTTTCGCAGAGCACTACGGCCCACGGTGGACAGTACGCCGTGAAAGTCACCGGCGACGCCAAGTTCAACAAACGTCTGTCCTACGCCGAGCTCAACCTCAAAGCCGGCACCTACACCTTCACCTACTATGTCTACGGTGCTGAAGCCAACGCCCACCTCAAGACCGGCTATGCCATCATGACCGACCACAAAGTGGCCGATTTCACGAACGACTACATCTACAGTGGATCTACCGCAGTGACCCAAGGCGCTTGGTCCCTCGTCACCTACACCTTCAAGCTCGACCGGCCCAAGACCATTTGCCTGCTCGTCATGAACCAAAAGGGCAGCGGCGCCTTCCTCGTCGACGACGCCCAACTCACCACCACCAACGGCGGCCTGCAGTAACCCTCCCCGCGGCACCGAATCTGCCTCGCCGGCGTCGGCCGGCCGCATCCCCACTTTCCCCACACCGCTCGCGCATCCCGTGCGGGCGGTGTGTTTTCTTTCCACAACACGCCCATGAACAGACTTTTCCTCGCCCTCTGCTGTCTCACTTTGGCCTTCGTCGCCTGCGACCGAGACAACAAACCCGACATCCATTGGGGCACCTCCGGGCCGAACCAACCATCTCAACCCGTTCCCACACCCGATCCTGCGCCGCAACCCACACCGGGTCAAATGAGCGCGGCCGATCGCCGTGCCGCAGCACGCATCGAGATGCCCCAACTCACCGGTGCCGCCGCCGAACGCTTCCTCGTCCATCGCGTGGCACCCGCCCACACCGGCGGCGACTCCATCCTCAACTACGCCGTCGACTACGACGTCACGCTCTTCCACTCCCGTTGGGTAGCCTTTCGCTTCGATGCCGAAACGCGGCCCAAAAAGGTGGGGCGCAAACCCTACTCCCAGAAACCGCAATACCCCGCCGACCCGCTGCTGGCCCGTGCTGAGGCGCTCCCCTCCGATCTCTCGTTCAACGGCTACGACCACGGCCACCTCGTGGCCTCGGCCGACCGGCTCTTCTCGCGAGAAGCCAACGACCAGACTTTCTACATGAGCAACATGAGTCCGCAAGTCGGTCATTTCAACCAGAAATATTGGACCGCACTCGAGGGACTGGTGCAAGACCTCGGTCGCAACAGCGCCTTCGCCGACACGCTCTACGTTGTGAAGGGCGGCACCACCGATCGCAACGTCGGCGTGCTCAAATATGTGGCCAATGGACGCGTACCGGTGCCGGCACACTATTTTATGGCGCTCCTCAAGGTGAAAAATGGCGTGTACAGCGGCATCGCCTTCTGGCTCGAAAACAAAAACTACGGCAAGACCGGCACAACGGCCGACATGCGCAAACACGCCATCAGCATCGCTCAACTCGAGCACAACACCGGCATCAACTTCTTCCACAACCTCCCCGATGCCGTCGAACAACGCGTCGAAAAAGACTTCACCCTTTCCGCCTGGAAACTCTGAATCTGTCCAATTCAAGTCCACGAAACCAAAAAAGCCGCGGGAGAATTTGGCAACCCTCAACTTTTTTGCTAACTTCGCAACACGAAAGTATCGACTTTCGCCGGACTTGTAGCTCAGTTGGTTAGAGCAACAGACTCATAATCTGGAGGTCCTAGGTTCAAGCCCTAGCTGGTCCACCGTACTCAAAAGGAGTTGCGCATTGCGCAACTCCTTTTTCCTTTTCTCCCGTCCGCTTCGCGGGAGTTACACCTCAGCAACATATAAAATCACGCCTACCGCACTTTTTTATTCAACCTCTACCGACTGAATATCAATAACTTAAGACACATCCCAGCAGCAAATACGAAAAAAATAGCCCCCTTCCGTTTTACTTTCGCCACTTTGGCGGGTAATAAAATACGCACCGCAACCAAGCAGGGATCCCCAAGCTGCGAGTTCCCCGGTTCTCAACCGCTCTCTCCTTCGCAGTGCTCCCCATGGCTGCCGGTCGGCATCGCCTGCACATCCACTCTCCCCATTTCCAACCCCATCGCCGCGCCAAGTGACCGCGAAGGTCCATCGCTTGTCCCACCCTTGATGCGCACCGGCCTACTTGCGCTCGACCCCTCTACATTTCTTTTCGGCATAGCCTTCACCGCTCGGTGCAAGGCTATGCTTTTTTGCGGCTCGTCTCCGCTTTGCATCGGCTGCCCTTCGCGGTATGAACGCAACGAGCGTAAGTAAGGAACGCCAAGTCACTAAAAGAAAGTCACCCGCGTGCACTTTCCGTCGATCAGTTTTGGAAGTTCGAACGGTTGGCGTAACTTTGTAAGCTACTAATCATCCACAGAACTATGTATATTGAAAAATTGAAGTCACCGGCCGACTTGAAAGCGCTGAATCTCGAAGCCCTTCAAGTGGTGGCCGCCGAAACCCGCGATGCCGTCTTGAACCGTGTGAGCCAACACGGCGGCCACATCGGACCGAACCTCGGTTTCGTGGAAGCCACCGTGGCCCTCCACTACGTTTTCGACGCGCCTAAGGACAAATTCGTGTTCGATGTCAGCCACCAAACCTACCCCCACAAGGTGCTGACCGGGCGCGCCTTCGGTTTTCTCGGCACCCTCGAAGACATGGACGCCATTTCCGGCTATTCCTCTCCCACAGAGTGTCCCGAATACGACAATTTTGAGGTCGGCCACACCTCCACCTCCATCAGTCTGGCCACCGGGCTGCAAAAAGCGCGCGACCTCAAAGGCACCGACGAGAACATCATCGCCGTCATCGGCGACGGCTCGCTCTCCGGCGGCGAAGCCTTCGAAGGGCTCAACGAGGCATCCGAACTCGGCACCGGCATCCTCATCGTGGTCAACGACAACGAAATGTCCATCGCCGAAAACCACGGCGGCATCTACAAAAACCTGCGCGCACTGCGCGAAAGCCACGGCACGTGCGAGCACAACTGGTTCAAGGCTTGGGGATTCGAGTACATCTACCTCGAAGAGGGCAACGACCTGGAACAACTCATCAAAGTTTTCCACAGCGTGAAAGGCACCACACGCCCCACCGTCGTACACATCCACACCGAAAAGGGACACGGGTTCGCACCCGCCGTGCAAAATAAAGAAGCTTGGCACTGGGGGCTGCCCTTCGACCGCACCGACGGCAGCCGACCCGAGATGCCGGCACAAGAGAACTATGCCCAACTCTTCTCCGACTGGATGCTGCGCGAGATGAAGCACGACAAGACCCTCGTTGCCGTCACGGCCGGCACACCCGCTGTGGCGGGTTTCAACCGCGCGAAACGCGAAGAGGCCGGTGCACAGCATGTCGACGTGGGCATTGCCGAAGAGCAGGCCACGGCCATGATTTCAGGTATGGCCAAAGGCGGACTCCGCCCCGTGTGGACGGTCACCAGCACCTTCATCCAACGTGCCTACGACCAGATTGCACAAGATCTGTGCATCAATGCCAACCCGGCGGTCATCAATGTGATGTATGGCGGCGCCGGCGTGATGAACGACATCACGCACATCTGTCTCTTCGACATTCCTATGCTATGCAGCATACCCGGCCTCGTTTATCTCGCTCCCACCACCTGCGAAGAGTATTTCGCCATGTTGCGCTGGGCGGTGCGCCAAGACAAGTGCCCCGTCGCCCTCCGCGTGCCGAGCAACGGCGTGCACCACACAGCCGAGACGGTCGATGAGCAGTATGCCTACGTCCCGCAATACCAAGTGGTGCACCGCGGACAGCAAGTGGCGATCATCGCAGCCGGTTCCTTCTTCCAAAAGGGCGAGAACGTCGTGCGTCTGCTCGCCCAAAAGGGCATTGACGCCACCCTCATCAACCCGCGCTACCTCCATGCGGTGGACGCCGATACGCTCAACGCCTTGAAGACCGACCACTCCTTGGTGGTGACGCTCGAAGACGGCTGCACAGACGGTGGTTTCGGCCAACGCATTGCGGCCTTCTATGGACCGACCGACATGAAAGTGTGGGTAGGGGGCATCAAAAAAGACCTTTACGATCGGTTCGACCTGCAAAAACTGCTGGCCGACAACCATTTGCTCGACGAGCAGATCGTGGAGCAGGTGCTCAAACTGGTCGACTGACCCACGATGCTTTCGCCCTTCGGCGCGCGCTGAGTGTGTGTGCCGAAGGCATCGCTCCACCCGCCGTTGCGCAGTGGTCGAAACAGGGACGGGATATGTTTCCCGTGGAACATTCGTTCTCCTTTCAGCCTGAGGGCTTTTCTCTGCTTCGATCGCTACGCAACGGCGGGCGTATTTTTGCCGCTTAGCCGGCGCGCACACGAGCAGTCACCGTCAATGCAGAACGGAGAGTGAGGGGAAAATATGATGGACGTCACAAGACGAGAAAGTGGAACAAGGATCCGCAAACGGGATGTGGTTTTTCTGACGGCAAAGTTAGGATCTTCTCGGGAAACGGCCAAATCTGAATATCACAGTTCATCGAACATTCTCGCCGTTTACAAGCGATTAAAAACGGAAATCTGCGGAAAATCTCACAAATTCTCATAACCCGAAGAAGAACACGGGGGCTTTCTCTCCGGAGTCGAGAGAAAGCATAAAAACGAACGAACTGCAACGAGACAGCGCGCAACGCTTCACAACAGCTTTGCGCGCTGTGTTTTCTCCTCCCGCGCTGTACTCGCTGCACCCGCATCCCATGGGCCAAAGCGCAAACCTATTCCCATCTCGCACGCCGATTCCTCCCAACGATCCACCGCCACGAGATCACCGATCGATCGAAGCTCAAAAGAACTCGAGGAGAAATGAAAACAACGGCCCACTTTCGCGCGTTTCTCCCCCGCTAAATCGAGAAACGCCCCCACTTTCTCGTACCGCCGGTGAACATTGCGGGTGAAGCTTTCGCCCCGCTCACGCGCGCGTACGCACTCACCGAATTTCGGCTTTTTGCCTTCACCCTTCACCGCCCAACCACAACGCACACGATTTCAACCATTTTCGGGTGAAGACTCAGGGCTCGTCGAACCTTCACCGTGCCTCCCGAATGGGTGAACAGCGTGTGAAGACTAAAGGACAAAAGCCTTCACCCTTTACACTCTCGCGCTCAACAACTTAGGGCATACGGGTGAAGGGGTGAAGGCAAAAAACAAAAACTGCCTGACGCGCGCGCATATACACGCGCGCGAAAGCTCCCTCGCAGCACCGGCAGACCGATGTCCCTTCGCTCTCGTGGCTGGGCAGAACGCGAGGTGGAATGGGATATCCTTGTGATGATGGACAAATCCAAACAGACTATTTATTTGTTCGTCTTCTCTGCTCAGGACTAAAACAATATACTTAATAGATAAAACACACATCTAAACAACTTACGCCAAAGGTAAACTATAAATACAACAGACGACAACAGGATAATTCGTACTTTAAAATCGAAGTACAACAAATCATTCGTTTTTCATAGGCTCTAATCTATGAAAAACACCGCGGGTTGGCCTCGCGACCGGGGTGCGTAGCCCCGAAGACGATACCGGCAATACAAAAAAGAGACCCCTTTCGAGGTCTCTCTGAGATTAATTATCTTTGTATTGCGTATGTATAAACAACTAACCTCGGAGCAAAGGTCGCAAATCTTTGCCTTGCTGCAAAGAAAATGCCCAAGAAAAGAGATCGCACGTATCGTGGGCATCAGCCAATCCACGCTTTCTCGTGAATTGAAACGCAACAGCACCCGGTCGGGTAAGTACATTTGGTTCAAGGCGCATGCCAAGGCCATGGAACGTCGCAAGCGTTCCACACGCAATGCTGCCCTTGCTCCCGAATTGGTGTGGAGAATCAAACAACTCATCATCGAAGAACAGTGGTCACCGCGACAAATATCGGGCGTGTTGAAGAAGGAAGGCGTCAGTGTGTCACATCAATGCATCTACAACCTAATCCATGCCGATGCAAGTGGGGAATTGGCGCGCCATACCCGTCACAAACTCAAATATAGGCGCCGACCCAAACGCAAGCTTTTCCCTATTGCCGACAGAACGAGCATCCACTTGCGTCCCGAGCAGGCGGACGGAAAACGCTTTGGGGATTTTGAGATGGATTTGATTGTGGATGCTCACAACCACGCCATATTCACCATCGTGGAACGTTCCACAAACCTGCTCTTCATGACCAAACTTGCCCATGGGAAAAAGTCCGAGCCATTGGCCAAAGCGGTCAGGCGTCTGCTGCTGCCCTACAAGAAGCACATCAAGACCATAACCACTGACAACGGCCCTGAATTTGCTGCACACAAGCTCATTACAAAGTATTTGGGAGCGGTCGTCTATTTCGCCGATCCTTATGCCTTATGGCAAAAGGGAGCGATAGAAAATACAAACAAACTCATCAGACAATATATTCCAAAGCACACCAACTTCGATGATGTTACCGATAAAAAGATTGCGAGCATACAGAAGAAAATCAACAGTAGACCCAGACAAAAACTCAAGTTTGAAACACCCAAAGCTGAGTTCTTCAAAAGAATAGCCTAATTTTGCACTTGCCGGTTGACTCTACGGTTTGATTGATACGAATCCATTAACCCCCAAAAGTTAGGCTATACCTTAAAGGACTTCAGAAAAAAGTATTAGCTTCGCAAACTGTATCACAAGTGAACCATAACCACCGATGTAATAAACAGATAGTGCTAAGGTCGTGGGTCGGTAAAACGAAATAGGCCATCCATGAGAGCGAAATAAGATTGAAAATCAACAACAAACAAGTATAATCGTAACTTCAGACATAAAATAATGACAGAGAAAGAGTTACAAAACTACCTCCGTGCCAATTTTCCACTGGAGAATGAAAGGTGTGAGTGGAAGGAGTTCAAGAATCTAAAGCATCTCCTTTGTGGACAAAAGGAGGGGGATGTAGTATCTTATGTATCTGCTATATCGAATATGAATGGTGGACACCTTGTTTTGGGAGCAGTTGACGCATCACTGGAGATAGTTGGTATTGAGGAACTTTATAACTACACGACAAACAGTGCATGCCTGAAGCTTCGAGAGAAATGCGCAAATTTACCAACCGAAGGTTTGAAGATAGATGAGTTTATTACCGATGATACAAATAAGAGGGTTTGGATTATTCACATCCCCAAGCATTTGACGCGGCAACCTGTCTTTGCGCATAATATTGCGTTTCAACGGTTGAACGACTCATTGATAGAAATGACACCTGCACGCCGGAAAGCAATTCTGTCAGAGGTAGAGCAAAATTATGATTGGTCTGCCCAGATTGTTGAAGATGCAACGTTTGACGATCTTGACCCAGAAGCTATTAAAAAAGCAAGAGAAGGCTACAAAGAAAAAAATCATAAATTTGCTGAGGAGTGTGACAATTGGAGCGATGCCGTGTTCCTTGATAAGGCTCGACTGACTCTAAGTGGTAAAATTACAAAGACAACTTTACTGCTAGTCGGCAAGAAGGAATCGGCGTATAAGTTGGATCATATAGCCCAAATAGTGTGGGAATGTCATCAGGATGGTACACGATTCGGTGATATATTCACGCCTCCTTTTATTCTCAGTACAACAGAACTGCTCGGAAGAATACGCAATTACCGATTCAAGATCTATCCAAAAAATTCTCTCATTCCAGCAGAAGTTTGGAAGTATGACACGGAGAGTATTTTGGAGGGATTACATAATTCGATAGGTCATCAGCGGTATGAGGATAACGCACGCATAATCGTTACAGAAACTATGGATCAGCTTCTTTTTAAGAATGCTGGTAATTTCTATTACGGAAAAGCCGAAGACTATGTTGAAGGTGAAATCACGCCTGTATCTTACCGTAATCCTGCGTTGATTAATGCTATGGTTGAAACCAAGATGATTGACAGTAAGGGGTATGGAATCCATAAGATGTTTCTTAGTCAACGCAAGCGTTATCTTCCAATGCCAGACTATAAGCAGTCTACAGATCTTTTTGTAGTTCTCAGTTTACCTGGTACTATCATTGACGAGAACTATAGTTTGTTACTGATGGAAAATCATAATCTGTCCTTGACAGATGCCATGCTATTGGATATGGTTCAAAAGCGTGCAAGAATTCCTGTAGATTCCTTGCATAGACTTCGCAAACAGAAGTTGATAGAGGGACGTATGCCCAATATATATGTGTGCAAGCATATTGCACAGGCCACTAATAAAAAGGTTGAGTATTCTATGCATCGTGGTCTCGATAGTAATAGCTGTGAGAAAGTCCTTCTTGAACATCTGAGTATTCATGGAAGCATGACCAAAGGAGAGATAGTTGAGTTTCTCTCTAAGATGTTATCAGATCTGCTTTCTAAAAAACAGATTGGCAACAAGGTTGACAACATTCTTCGACGTTTGAAAAAGGACGGCAAAATAACAAATAACAGCCGAGGAAAAATATCTTCTTGGATGCTCGTGAAATAACGAGCAAAAACGAGCAATATAACGAGAATGAAGAGACGCCGCACTTCGTAACACTTTGATATTCTGTAAAATCATGTTCTCGTTATTCGTTTTGGTCTAAATGTTAAATGACCAAATAACGAGCATAAAAACACATTCACCATATCCTTATACGCAAGGATGGGTGTAGCATCGACCCACAAGTTCATCGGTAATGTCCGAAAAAGTGTGTAAGATTCTCCTTCGTCCTTCCCCTCAGGCTTGGGGTACCCCAAGCCTGAGGGGAATTTGTGATGTCGATTTTGTCGTTTTACTTGATTTTCCATTCCCGAAAATATGGCAGTCGTCTTGCATACGTCCCTTCTGTTTTCTCCTTGGCAACAGAGCCCAAGAGATAAACCACGGAGGTGGGAGAAGGCATCGCTCCCCGCATGAGTAAAGTGCGCTTGTAGCAGCGATTGAGGCGTTCCACCCAGTTGGTCGAGTAAATCATCCTGCGCACATTTTCGAGAAACCTCAGATAAGTGAAATAGGCCGCATTGCGTTCTCTGTCCAATCGCGCAAGGCTCGGATACTTCTTGCCCCAACGTCGGGCAAAGGTACGCAAATTCTCATAAGCCGCAAGAGGTGTAATGTCGGTATGCTCCACGGGAAAGAGCGCCTTGAGTTCCTCTCCGACCTCGGCTTTGTCTTTGGTGGAAACGGTGTTCAAGACCTTCCGTTTGAAATGCACGACGCAGAGTTGGTGCAGCGCCGTGGGAAAAGCCGAACACCCCGCATTTTCGATACCGCTCAAAGCATCGGAGACAATCAAATCGATTTGTTCCACGCCGCGCTCCTTGAGCGCTTCGAGCTCCATTTCCCATGCAATAGCCCCTTCTGTGGGGTGATTTAGGGACAGTATCCGTTGAAATTCAAAATACCACATAATAGACGGCAGCGACAAGCCAAAAAAAGAAGCATTCCACGGACAAACAGTTGTCGGTGGAATGCTTTTGCGATAAGTGAGAAACGGGGCGGAAAATCGGCGCAAGCGCACCGAGGCGGTTCACCCATTGCCAGCTTCGTCTGCCTCGCCGTCGGTTTCGCAATGGCGACGGTCGGGTGGGGTCGCTGCCCACGACGCGCCATTGTGCTTCGGGCCGAAACTCAAATCGAAACCGGCGTCGAGGAGTTGCTGCGCCAGGGCGGGTTTGCCGCGAAAACCGTGGATGGTCCACCGCGTAGTGGGGCGTAGTTGCTTGTGCAACCGCAAAATGACGTCGAAAGCACGCACCACATGCAGCGTGAGCGGAAGGCGGTGCTGCTCGGCCAGGGCGACCTGTGCGGCAAAGACCGCACACTGTGTGTCGAGATCCGCACCGCGCAAACGGTCGAGGCCGCATTCGCCCACTTGCACCACTTCGGGCAGGGCGAGGAGGTGGGAGAGGGAGGAGAGGTAGCGGTCGATCTGAAAATCGGCATCGGCCGTCCACCACGGGTGGATGCCGGCCGCATACAGGCCGCCGACCTGAGGGTGCCACGCTTCGGGGTGGAGCACGATGCGGCGGGGAAGACTCACAATGCCGGTGCCGGGGGGCGTGTCGAGGCGGTGGGTATGGAAATCGAAGGGGGGAGTGGGGTGCTGCATAAGTGGATTCAGGGCACAGGGTCGTAGCCATGGCCGCCCCAGGGGTGGCAACGCAAAATGCGCCGCACGGCGAGCCACGTGCCTTTGAAGGGGCCGTGTTTGCGCAGCGCCTCGATGGCGTATTGCGAACAGGTGGGGGTGTAGCGACACGAAGGGGGCGTGTAGGGCGAGATGAAGCGGCGATAGAAGCGGATGGGCGCGATGAGCAGCAGCGTCAACCAGTGGAGCAAGGTGTGCATGGAGCGGAAGGAAGAGAGAAAAAGTGAAGGAGACGCGGATCACTGCGGGGCGGACACCGACTCGGGCAACTGCAAACGATCGGCTGCGCGGTTGAGCAGGCTCAACAGGCGTTTGTGCACCGTTTCGCTCTTCATGGGGTCGTCGGCGAGCCAGATGAAGGCGAGATGCACTTCACGATCGGCAGGGATGTGTTGCAAGAGGTTGTGTTTCTGCAGACGATAGGCTTCGCGCAACTGCCGTTTGGCGCGATTGCGATCGACGGCATGCTTGAAGTGGCGTTTCGAGACGGAGAGCAGCACTTTGGCGTGCGGACCGCTCCCGCTGTAGGGCAACACGCACATGAGCATGCGCACGGGGTAGGCGATCATGGATTTCTGTCGGGAGGAGAACAGGCGCTTGATGTCGCGCTCCAAACAGAGGTGTTCGGGCTTGGCAAAGGTGTAACGATGGGGGGAGGCGGGAGAAGACATGGCAAGAGAATGCAGAGGGGACGACAAACAAAAACGAGCCACCGACGTGCGCCCCGTGCCGCCGCAGGGCAGGCTTTGAGCGAACGTCGGTGGCTCGGATGGAGCCGCGAAGCGCCCAGATCAGGCGTTGGCTTCGCGAATGTAGTTTTCGAGGCTTTCGGCGATCGAACCACTCACTTTGAGGTCGACACGCAAACCGGCTTCTTCAATGGCTTTGGCGGTGGCATCGCCGAAACAGCCGAGGCGGATGTCGCCTTGCTCGAAGTTGGGGAAATTGTTCATCAAACTGTGCACACCCGTGGGGGTGAAGATCAAGATCATGTCATAACCTTTGTAGGCGTCGGCCTCGAACTTCGTTTCGACGGTGCGGAACATGGCGCACTCGGTGTGTTTGAGCTTCTTGGCGTCGAGCTGGGCAGCCGCTTCCAAGGGCACGCCCTCAGAAAGGGGGATGAGGTAGTTCTCCGTCTTGTGCTTGGCCATGGTGGTGACCAACTCGGGCCAGCGGCCGCTGCTGCCGAAGAACACCTTGCGCTTGCGATACTGAACGAACTTCTGAATGTAGAGAATCACTTTCTCGGAAATGCCGAAATACTTCATGTCTTCGGGCAAGGCCACACGCAATTCCTTACAAAGACGGAAGAAGTGTTCGATGGCGTTGCGCGAATTGAAAACGATGGCCGAATAGTCGAGAATATTGACCTTCTGCGCGCGAAATTCTTTGGCTTCGAGTCCTTCGACCTTGACAAAGGGACGGAACGTGAACTCTACGCCGAGGTTCTGTGCAATATCGTGATAAGGAGATTTCTCTGACGCCGGTTCGGGTTGAGAAACGAGGATTTTTTTGATCATCTTCGCGAATATGACGGTTACAGCAGGAGCATCCCGTGGTGGGTGATCGTTTCCAGCAGGCCCCAAGCAAAGAGCAGTGGGACAATTTCAAGAGCGCAAAAATACAAAATAACGTGCAAACTGCCCGAGAATGAGCTGAAAAAGATGCGATATGCTTTATATAAGAGGAGTATTTTGACAAATGCCATGAGCAAAACATAGGCCGTGAGGGCTTGCACGAAAGGCAAATCGAAGAACACGACCAGCAAGGCGAGGGGGAGCAGCACCACCCCGACGGAGAGGATGGAGACGAAATAGGTGTCGTTCCACAAACGCCGGCGCGGCGCATCGAAGAAGAGGCTGTTGACGAAATGGTAGAGACAAAGTTTCGCCAGGTAGTAGCCGCCCACCACGGTGGTGCCGGCAAGGAGCAAAATGTAGGGCGAGGTCTGCTCGAAGGTTTCGGGAAGCACATCTTGCACATAGTCTACAAACAAAATGCCTTGCAAGAAACAAGTTTGCGCCACGAGAAAGAAGCGGCCCCGCAACTCGGTGTCGACGCGATCGGCAAAGAGATTGGGGCGCACGCGGTGGTAAAAGAAATCCTTGACCATGACGCGCAGGAATTTCCACGACGAGGCGATGACCCACATCATGAGAATGAAACTCACCAACAGGGTGGAGGTCACAATGTCGTCGTGGCGCAAACGATAGGGCACGGGATCGCCGGCTACGCCTTGCGAGGTCGTCGTGTGATGCACGGGGGCGTCACGCAGCGTTTTGGCAAAGGGGGCCCAGAGGTGGGCATCGACCGGAGCATCGAACTCGTCCGTCAATTGCCAACGGGGCAGGCTCGGCGCGCCGTCGACATGACGAGGCACGAACTTGCGCAAAATGGCCGGTTCGCCACCGAAAAAAGCTTGTGCCGCCGAGTCTGCGGGAGCCATGACAAGGGTGTCGCGGCGAACGGGAGGGGCCGACGGCACGGGGACGGGCGCGGTGCGACGAGGGGGAAGTGAATCGTGGACTACCATGCGGTGAAGTTTTGAGAGAGGGGGAGAGAACGAGAGGGACCGAACGATCACAAAGCGGCAAAGCGCCGAACGTTGGCGTCCCACAGCGGCGTCTCTTCACAAAGGCGAACGGCTTCTTCGGGCGTGGCGGCCACCTGCCAAATGTCAGTGTGGATGCGGCGCATGAATTGCTGCTCGGCGCAACGTTCGAGCTGGGCGAGCAGCGGACCGAAGAAGTCGTCGGTGTTGAGCACAACTATGGGACGGAGAAACAGGCCGAGCTGTTTCCAAGTGATCACCTCGAGGAGTTCTTCGAGAGTGCCCACCCCGCCGGGACAAGCTATGCAGGCATCGGCCATTTGGGCCATGCGCTCTTTGCGACTGTGCATGTCGGGAGTGACGATGAGCTCAGACATGCCGGTGTGTTCCCAATGCTCTTCGACCATGAATTGCGGTATGACGCCCACGGCGCGACCGCCGGCGGCGAGAATGCCGTCGATGGTCGCGCCCATGAGCCCGGTGCGGCCGGCGCCGTTGACGAGCGTGTGTCCGTGGGCAGCCAGGCAATGTCCCAACTGATGGGCGGCATGCCAATAGCGCTCCGGAACTTGTCCCGAGGAGGCGGCGTAGACTGTGATGTGCATGAGGGGAGAGGGGGCTAAACGTGATTACTGCAATCCGAACTCACGACGAATGTCGTCCACGCGGTCAAGTTTTTCCCAGGTGAAGAGTTCGACTTCCAGTGTCACAGGGGCTTCGCCGCGCGGATGGAAGGTTTTCGTCACCACGCGATTGGTACGGCCCACGTGTCCGTAGCGAGCGGTCTCCTCGTAGATGGGGTAGCGCAATTTGAGTCGCTGTTCGATGTCGTGGGGGCGGAGGGAGAAGAGCGTTTTGATTTTCTCGGCGATCTGCCCGTCGGTGAGTTGCACGTGGCTCTTGCCGTAGGTGTCGACAAACACGCTCACGGGTTCGGCCACACCGATGGCGTAGGCCAGTTGCACGAGCATTTCGTCGGCCACGCCGGCAGCTACCATGTTTTTGGCAATGTGGCGCGCGGCGTAAGCGGCCGAACGGTCGACCTTCGAAGGATCCTTGCCCGAGAAAGCACCGCCGCCATGAGCGCCTTTACCACCATAGGTGTCGACAATGATCTTGCGTCCCGTCAAACCGGTATCGCCGTGAGGGCCGCCGATCACGAATTTGCCGGTGGGGTTCACGTGGTAGGCGATGTCGCTCTGCTCGAAAAGCGCTTTGATCTCGGGGGTGTTCACCCGTTCGCGGAGGACGCGAGGAATGAGAATCTCGATCACATCTTTGCGAATCTGCGCGAGCATGCGCCGATCGGCCTCGGCCTGGCTGCCGGCTTCCTCAGCCGTGATGAATTCGTCGTGCTGGGTGCTCACCACAATGGTGTCGATGCGACGGGCGCGGCCGTTGTCGTCATATTCCACAGAGACTTGGCTTTTGGCGTCGGGGCGCAGGTAGGTCATCACCTGCCCTTCGCGACGAATGTCGGCCAAAACGATGAGAATGTCGTGCGCCAACGAAAGCGGCAGGGGCATGTAGCGGTCGGTCTCATTGTTGGCATAACCGAACATCATGCCTTGGTCGCCGGCGCCCTGCAATTCAGGCGCTTCGCGCTCCACACCGCGATTGATGTCGTCGCTCTGCTCATGAATGGCGGAGAGGATGCCGCAACTTTCGGCGTCGAACTTGTATTCGGCCTTGGTGTAGCCGATGCGACGAATGGTGCGACGAATGGCGTCGGTCAAATCGACGTAGGCATTCGACTTCACTTCGCCGGCCACTACGACTTGGCCTGTGGTGACGAGGGTTTCGCAAGCCACCTTCGACTGCGGATCGAGGGCGAGGAATTCGTCGAGCACGGCGTCCGAAATTTGGTCGGCGACTTTGTCGGGATGGCCTTCTGAAACGGATTCGGAAGTGTAGATGTATGACATGAATTGAGAAGGATTGGAGTGGGGGGAAGTTAAACAATAGCCGGGCGGGCGAAAGGGGCGGATATAACAAAAAATCTGCCCTACGCCGTGTGGCGAAAAGCAGAACGAAAACGGACCCGACGGGCTACGAGATATCCGACACGCAACAGGCCCACAGACAGTGGGGAAGCGGAGTCGGGCGTTTTAGCATTTTTGGAGAGGTTGCAAGCAGTCAAATCTGTCCTCGTTCGAAATCGCCGCAAAGATAAAGACTTTTCGGCAGAACACCAAATGGTTGGCGCGATATTTGGCGCAAGCGAGGTAACTACGACGTTTTTCTTCCCGCGTGGCATCCACACTCGTCCAAAATGTGGAGGCTTTTCCGTCGTAACTCATCGAAAAACTGTATATTTGCACTCACACACAACTCAAAAAAGACAGAATGGCACAAGAAGACGTTTTCAAGAAAATCGTATCACACTGCAAAGAGTACGGTTTTGTGTTCCCTTCCAGCGAAATTTACGACGGTCTCGGCGCCGTTTACGACTATGGTCAGCTCGGTGTTGAGCTGAAAAACAATATCAAACAGTATTGGTGGCAGGCCATGACGCTGCTCCACGAAAACATCGTGGGCATCGATTCGGCCATCTTCATGCATCCCACCATTTGGAAGGCTTCCGGACACGTCGATGCCTTCAACGATCCGCTCATCGACAACAAGGACTCGAAAAAACGCTACCGCGCCGACGTGCTCATCGAGGACCAGATTGCCAAATACGACGAGAAGATCGAGAAAGAAGTGGCTAAAGGGCGCAAGCGCTTCAAAGAGGCCTTTGATGAGGCCGAATTCCGCGCCACCAACGGCCGCGTGCGCGAACTCACCGAGAAGCGCGATGCACTCCACGAGCGCTATTCCGTGGCCATGAACGCCTCCGATCTCGAAGGACTCCGCCAAATCATCCTCGACGAGGAGATCGTTTGCCCGATCAGCGGCACACGCAACTGGACTGAGGTGCGACAGTTTAACCTCATGTTCAAAACCGAAATGGGCTCCACCGCCGACGGCAGCAGCACCATCTACCTCCGACCGGAAACGGCCCAGGGTATTTTTGTCAACTACCTCAACGTGCAGAAGACCGGCCGCATGAAGATTCCGTTCGGTATCGCGCAGATCGGTAAGGCCTTCCGCAACGAGATCGTGGCTCGACAGTTTATCTTCCGCATGCGAGAGTTCGAGCAGATGGAGATGCAATTCTTTGTCAAGCCCGGCACCGAACTCGAGTGGTTCGCCCGCTGGAAAGAGACCCGCATGGCTTGGCACCAGGCACTGGGCTTCGGCGCGGAGAACTATCGCTTCCACGACCACGAAAAACTGGCACACTATGCCAATGCAGCCAGCGACATCGAATTCCGTATGCCGTTCGGATTCAAAGAAGTGGAGGGTATCCACTCCCGCACGAACTTCGACCTCTCGCAACACGCCAAATTCAGCGGTAAGAAGATCGAATACTTCGACCCCGAAAGCGGCGAAAGCTACACGCCTTACGTCATCGAGACTTCGATCGGTGTCGACCGCATGTTCCTCAGCGTCATGTGTCACGCTTACCATGAGGAGAAACTCGAAAACGGCGAAACGCGTGTTGTGCTCCACCTCCCGGCAGCGCTCGCTCCCGTGAAATTGGCCATCTTGCCGCTCGTCAAGAAAGACGGACTTCCCGAAAAAGCGCGTGAGATCCTCAACGAACTGCGCTTCCACTTCCGTTGCATTTACGAAGAGAAGGACTCTATCGGTAAGCGCTACCGTCGACAAGATGCCATCGGCACGCCTTATTGTATCACGGTCGACCACGAGACGCTCACGGACAACTGCGTGACAATCCGTCACCGCGACACGATGCAACAAGAACGTGTGGCGATCGACGCGCTGCGCTCCATCATCGAGGAGAAAGTGGCCATCACCACGCTCTTGCGTCAGCTCAAATAAGTTCTCACGGCGCGGCGTGACACTCAGCGCGCCTCGCCCATCATTTAACCCTTACCTCCAAACCTCGCTCCGCGATGAAACGCTGCTTTCTTCTGCTCTTTCTCCCCGTTGTCCTCTTCATGTTGGGGGCTTGCTCCGAAAAGGAAGAACCCAACCCCGAATATGCCAACTGGGCAGCGCGCAACGATGCGGCCTTCGCCGACAGTCTGCGCACTGCGCGCAACGCCATCGCCCAAGCGCGCGCTAAGTGGGGCGATGCTTGGGAGCAACACTGCGATTGGCGCGTGCTGCGCAATTATATCCTCGGGCCCAACGCAAAAGCCGACAGCCGCGATTCGGTGGTCGTCCACTGCTTGCACCACGGTACGGGTTCCGGCTCGCCGCTCTCGACCGATTCGGTGAGAGTGGCCTACTCGGGCAGGCTCATCCCCACCGCCAACCACACAAAGGGCTATCTCTTCGACCATTCGGGCACGTCGTCCGATTCGGCACGCATCTTCGACCCGATGTTCGCCCAAACCAACAAATTTGCAGTCCAAGGTGTGGTACCCGGCTTCGGCACGGCACTGCAATCCATGCGCATCGGCGACCACTGGCGCTTGATTTTGCCTTCGCGACTGGCCTACGGTGAAACGCAGGTGGACCGCATTCCCGGTCATTCCACTTTGATTTTCGACGTCGAACTGCGTAGTTTCGAACACATTCATTGAGGTGCTGTGGCATTTCGTCCCGGCTTCGGACGATCTTCTGCCACCCTCCACAAGTCACACACCCTGCGCGCGCTCCAAATTCCCCACACGGAAACGGAGCGCGCGCTTTTTTTAGGTAGAAATCGCCGGCCATCGAAATATGCTTCGTTGAAACATCATAGTCTGGCGCTGCCCCCAAGCAAAGTGAGCAGACTATCCGAAAACGGGGCACGTAGAAAAACAATGAGACCTCCCCACTTCCATGCGAAGAAGTGGGGAGGTCTCGTTTTGAGGAGCTTGCCGCGATCAGGAAACCTCCGATCCGGGCAGTACTTCGCGGTCGGGAGTGATGACGGAGAGCGATCCGTCGGCATTGAGGGCCGAGAGAATCATGCCCTCGCTCACGAGGCCGTTCTTGAATGTGCGCGGAGCCAGGTTGGCGATGAAGCAAACTTGCTTACCCACGAGCTGTTCGGGCTCGTAGTGCTGCGCAATGCCCGAAACGATGACGCGGTTCTCAAGTCCGTCGGCGATTTCGAAACGCAACAGTTTCTTCATTTTCGGCACGCGCTCGCAAGCGGTCACCGTACCCACACGGATATCAAGTTTCTCGAAATCAGCAAAATCGATCGTCTCGCGAATGGGATTGGCTTTGTGATTGGCCTTTTCGTTCTCCTTGCGAATGTTTTCGAGTTTATCGAGCTGATGCTGAATGGCTTCGTCCTCGATTTTCTCAAACAGCAGTTCGGGTTTGGGCAGTTGCGTACCGGGTTCCAGCAAATCGATGCTGCCCAAACGCTCCCAATCGGCGGACGGCATGGCGATCATTTCGCGCAGACGCGCAGAAGAGAAGGGGAGGAACGGTTCGAAGGCGATGGAAAGATTGGCCACCAGTTGGAGCGAGAGGTAGAGAATGGTCTTTACACGGTCGGGATCGGTCTTGATCACCTTCCAAGGTTCGGCATCGGCCAAGTATTTGTTGCCGATACGGGCGAGGTTCATCGCCTCTTTTTGTGCATCGCGGAAGCGGAAAGCTTCGAGCAGTCGTTCCACTTCGGTCTTCACTCCGCGGAATTCTTCGATCGTGGCGCGGTCGGTCTCTGTGAGTTCGCCGCAGGTGGGCACACGACCTTCGTAGTATTTCTGCGTGAGCTGAAGGGCGCGGTTCACGAAGTTGCCATAAACGGCCACCAGTTCATTGTTGTTGCGCGCTTGGAAATCGGCCCAAGTGAAATTGTTGTCCTTCGTTTCCGGTGCATTGGCGGTGAGCACGTAGCGCAACACGTCCTGTTTGCTGGGGAAATCCACGAGATATTCATGGAGCCAAACCGCCCAGTTGCGCGAAGTGGAGATCTTGTTGTCCTCGAGATTGAGAAATTCGTTGGCCGGTACGTTGTCGGGAAGGATATATGATCCTTCGGCCTTGAGCATCGCGGGGAACACGATGCAGTGGAACACAATATTGTCCTTGCCGATGAAGTGAATGAGGCGCGTATCGGGGCTCTTCCACCACGTTTCCCAACTGTCGGGAAGCAATTCCTTCGTGTTGGAGATGTAGCCGATCGGGGCGTCAAACCACACATAGAGCACTTTGCCTTCGGCGCCTTCCACCGGCACCGGAATACCCCAATCCAGATCGCGACTCACGGCGCGGGGTTTGAGTCCCATGTCGAACCAACTCTTGCACTGCCCACTCACGTTGGAACGCCACTCCGGGTGGCTCTCAATCCACGGCTCGAGCCATTGCTGATGCTTGTCGAGCGGCAGATACCAGTGCGTGGTTTCGCGCAGCACGGGTTTGGCTCCCGAAACGGTACTGCGCGGGTTGATCAGTTCGGTGGGCGAAAGGTCCTTGCCGCAGCGCTCACACTGGTCACCGTAGGCGTCGGGGTTGCCGCAGTGGGGGCATTCGCCCATGATGTAGCGGTCGGCCAGGAAGGTGTGCGCCTCTTCGTCGTAGTACTGTTCGTTGGTTTTCTCCACAAATTCGCCCTTGTCGTAGAGCGTGCGGAAGAAATCCGATGCCACCTTGCGGTGAGTGGCACTCGTGGTGCGCGAATAGATGTCGAAAGAGATGCCGAAACCTTCGAAACTGTCCTTGATGAGCTTGTGATAGCGGTCCACCACTTCCTGAACGCTGCAACCTTCTTTGCGCGCACGGATGGTTACGGGAACACCGTGCTCGTCCGATCCGCAGATGAAAAGCACATCGCGGTGACGCAGACGGAGGTAGCGGGCATAGATGTCGGAGGGTACGTAAACACCGGCGAGGTGGCCGATGTGCACACCGCCGTTGGCGTAGGGTAGCGCGGCGGTGATGAGGGTTCGCTTGAATTTATCGCTCATGTGTTGTTGTGATTTTGGGGCAAAGTTACAATTTTCCCACGAAAGGGCTGCGAGGGCGCCTATATATATAATGTGTGTCGACAAACTAATCCCGACGGACTTCGCGTCGATCGGCCGGCATCACGTGGGAGGGGCGTGCTGTCGGCGGCAAAGGTCGCGACACGCGGAGACGAACACAAAAAAAGGTATTGAATCCGGAATGCTTTCCTTTTTCAATACCTTGAATTTTGTCGGGGTGACTGGACTCGAACCAGCGACCTCACGCCCCCCAGACGCGTACTCTAACCAACTGAGCTACACCCCGATTGTTTTTGGAGGATAACGCTCGAGAAGCAGGACTTCCTTTGCGTTTGCGAGTGCAAAGGTAGTACATTCATTCGGTTTCGCCAAATTTTCCGGAGACTTTTTCTCAGAAAAACATTTTCTCCCACCGAAAATCCGGTTTCCGGTGGGAGAAAAGCAGGCATTTGCCCGTTGAAGGACTGCACTTTGCAGCAAGCGTGGCGGGTTTTAGGCGCTGAGCGCAACGGCATAGGCCTTGATGCGCTTGATCATAGCGAGCAAACCGTTCGAACGCGTCGGCGAAAGATTTTCGGCCAGCCCGATTTTCGGGATAAAATAGAGATCGGCATCGCGAATCTCCTCGGGCGTGTGGCCGTTCACCACGCGCAGCAGCAGGCAAACCAGGCCTTTCACGATGAGAGCATCGCTTTCGCCGCGGAAAACGAGGGTGCCGTCGGCCTGCTGATCGCAAACAATCCACACCCGACTTTGGCAGCCGTCGATGAGATTCGATTCGTTCTTCTCCGAAGCGGGCAACACGTCGCCTTCTTCTCCGAGGTCGATGATGAGTTGATAACGATCCATCCAATCTTCGATTTCCGAAAATTCTTCGATGATCTCGTCTTGTATTTCGTTGATGGTCATGTTTTTAATTGAGCGTAGAGGTTTTGGGGTCGGCCGGGGCGTTTCGTCGCGCGCCCCACGCTGTGCGGGGCGATTGCGGCCAAGACCGGCCGAACCGACCGACATTATTTTTCTTCAGAGAGCACTTGCAGCAACGTCTGTCCCACGGCACGCAGCGTGTTGGGGCTGAGTTTGTCCATGGTGTCGCCGGTGGTGTGCCAGTGGGCGGGAAATCCCGTATCGGGCGTGAAGGCGATCACGTCGATGGTGGGAATGCCCCCGATATTGTTCATCGGCAGGTGGTCGTCGGTGATGAAACCGCCCGATTCCTGCACGAAATAGTCGCCGGCACCCGCCAGGCGCGCGGCATCCCACACCTTTGTCACCACAGGCTGGGCGTAGCGCAAGGAAAAGCCTTCGAAGTAGAAACGATTGTCCTTTCCGCCCACCATGTCGAGCAAGATGCCGTAGCGAGGTTTGTAGTCGGCGGCGAGTTGCTTGCTCCAATATTGCGAACCGAGGCAGAAAGTGCTTTCATCGTCGCGCTTATTCTCGGGCGCCCAGTAGGGTGCGCCGTAGTCTTCGGCATCAAAGCAAACGAGGTCCACGCCGATTTTCGGATTGAGCTCCGTAAGATGGCGAGCCACTTCGAGCAGAACGGCCACTCCCGAGGCACCGTCGTCGGCTGCCATCACGGGCGTGTGGTGGCGACTGGAGTCGGCATCTTTTTCGGCCCACGGACGTGAGTCGTAGTGCGCGGCAATCACCACACGGTCCTTGCGTTCGGGGTGAAAAGCGGCAATGATGTTGCGACAACCGAGCTGTTTGCCGTCCCAACCGGTCACCGTGGTGCGTTGCTCGGTGACGGTGAGTCCCAAAGCTTTGAAGCGACCGACGATGTAGTCGCCGCATTTTTTCAACGCTGCGGAGTTGGGGATGCGCGGACCGAAGTCGCATTGTGCGCGGGCGTAGTTCATGGCCGAATCGCCGTCGAATGTCACGCGACACAGGCGCGAGGAGTCCACGGCATCGGCGTTGTCCGAAGTGGGTTTGCTGCTTTTGCAAGCCAACGGCGTAAGCGTGGCGACCGCAAAGAGCAGTGTGACAAGAGAGGAGAGCTTCATAGCTGTTGGAATGATCCTTTGAGGTGGAACGAATGAGGAATTGTTTTGATCGTCAGCTTTGTGCCGCGGCTTGCACCCGGGTCATGACGCGAAGGAAGTTGCCGCCCCAGATTTTGGCCAAATCTTCGTCGGTGAAACCCTCGGCCTGCAAACGGCGGGTCAGTTGAATGAGTTCGGAAGCGTTGGCCAATCCCGGCACACCGCCGTCGCCGTCGAAATCGGTGCCGATGCCCACGTGGTCTATGCCGGCCACCGAAATCATGTGCAGGAGGTGGCGCAGTGCGTCGTCGACGGTGGCGTTCGCATCGTCCGTGCGCAAAAAACCGGCGTAGAAGGTGCATTGCGCCACTCCCCCGGCGGCGGCGAGGGCACGCAGTTGGTCGTCGGTCAGGTTGCGCGGGTGGTTACACAGGGCGCGAGCCGACGAGTGGCTGCACACGATGGGCAGCGCAGAAACCTCGAGGGCGTCGTAGAAACTCGTCTCGGCGCCGTGCGAAAGGTCGACCATCATGCCGACGCGGTTCATTTCGCGCACCACGCTGCGCCCAAACTCCGAGAGACCGCCGTGCTCGGCACCGCCGCGGTCGGGATGTTGGGCCAAATCGGCCTTGTTCGGCCGAGCCGAGTCGCAGATGTCATTGTTGCCGTTGTGGCAAAGCGTGGCATAGACCACGCCGCGGCGGCGAAAGTGCGCCACATTGGCCAGATCTGTTCCGAAGGCAAAGGCATTTTCGATGCCGGGCATCACACTGCGCAGCCCTGCCTGCTTGTTGGCCGCGAGGTCGGCGGGCGAATAGGCCATGCGGGCCTGCGGACAACCGGCCACCATGTGTTCCAACCGGTCGAGAATCTCATTGGCCTTGGCGGTGGCGGCGGCATTGGCGGCAGCGCCGCGACCGTTTTGCGCAAGATAGGCCACCATGATCGAGGCATCGAGACCGCCCTCGGTCATTTTGTGAATGTCGACAAGGATTTTCGGATCGCGGCGGTTGAAATCGATGTCTTGATCGAAGAACATCGGCGTGTCGCAATGCGAATCGAGCGTGAGGTGCGCGGCGTGCCAACGGCGGGCGCGACGGTAGTTGTGCGCTTCGCTCACAAAGTGGGTGAAAAGTGCGCGCGAATCCTCGCCTTCGAGGCATTCGGGGTGCCACTGTACGCCCAAAATGCTCTTGCGCTCCGTGCTTTCCACGGCTTCGATGATGCCGTCGGGAGCCACGGCCGTGACACGCAGGTGCGGGCCGGTGGCGTCGACAGATTGATGGTGGAAGGAATTGACCAAAACCCGGTCGCCGAGCAAACGGTGGAGCAGCGAATCGTCCACCGTGGCGATGCTGTGCGAGCGCTCGGAACGCGGCGCCTGCTGCGAGTGTTTGATGAGTTTGCGCTCCGGATGCGCTGCCTGCTGATCCTGGTGCACCGTGCCGCCGAGGGCAACGGTGAGCACCTGCATGCCGCGACAGATGCCGAGCACGGGAATTTGCCAATCGTAGGCGCGGCGAACCAACAGCAACTCGAAGGCGTCGCGCACGGGATTGATGCCGCCCAGTTCAGACAGCGGCTCTTGGTCCATCCAGAGCGGGTTCAGATCGGCGCCGCCCGAGAGCAACAGGCCGTCGGCGCGTTGCAACAGTTCGTCGATGCCCGACAAGTCGGTCGAAGGCGGAACGATGAGCGGCAAACCGCCCGCACGAACCACCGATTCGTAGTAACCCGTGCCAAGTGTGCAACCCGGTTCACCGAAATTGCCCGTGATGACAATGAGCGGTCGGCGGTCGGTGAGCCGACGCGTGGCCTGAGCATAGAGTTCGTCCAGATTATAGTTCATGTGCTGAAATACTTGAAGAGAAGGTGCCCTCATGGGCGCGGCAAGTCACTCTCCGAGCGTCGAATAGCGTCGAGACAGTGACTTGCAGGCAGGGGCAAAAAGAAAGGGCAAGCTGCCGCGCGATGCGTTACGCGCAGGGCAGTTGCTCGTCGGCGGAAAGCGGCTCGTCGTCGACGGCGGAAGACGGGGGCGGATAGCCACCGTAGGGCACCGCATCGGCGGGGTATTGGTCGCGGCGGCGGGGGTTCATCGGAAACCAGCCCTTGATGACTCGCTGCCGCTGCTCGAAGAGTTCCAAAATGCTCCACAGGCAGGAAAAACCCACAATGGCCGAAAGCGCGCTCCAGAAAACCGAAGCGATGAACGGGGCGCCGGCCACGCCGGCCACGCCGCAAAGCAGGAACACCGCCCACGGACGGAGCCCGAAATAGTATTCGGCTTTCACCACGATGGGGTGAAAGATGCCGATGGTCAGGAAGGTGCAAAAACCCAGCAGCAGTCCTTCGAAAGCGAGATGTGACATACGCAGTAGGAAATTGGGAAGAGGCGGGCAGAAAAATCAGTCTTCGACTTCGTCCACCACTTCTGTTTCCTTTTCTTCGGCCACCGGGCTTTCGTCGTCCTCGTCGCCGATGCCGATAGGAATGGTGCGCGAGATGCTTTGCTCCAGCGAAATCATCGTCTCGGTCGAGGTCACACCCGGAATCTCCTGGATGCGGTTGTTGAGCAGGTCTTTCAGGTGCTCATTGTCGCGCGAATAGAGCTTGACGAGCATGGTGTAGGGGCCGGTGGTGAAGTGACATTCCACGATTTCGGGGATCTCGTTGAGCTTGGCCACCGCCGTTTTGTACATCGAACCGCGTTCGAGCTTGATACCGATGTAGGTGCAGGTGCCGAAGCCCAGGAACTTGGGGTTCACTTGGTAGCCACTGCCGACGATGATGCCGCGTTGCACCATGCGCACCACACGCTGGTGGATGGCGGCGCGCGAAACGCCGCACTGGGCGGCAATCTCTTTGAAGCTGCGGCGGGCATCCACAGAGATGACTTTGAGTATTTTGCGGTCTAAGAGGTCGGCCTTCTTCATTTTATCTTGTCTTGGAGGTGAATCATGCGACAAAAGTACGCATTTCGCGGGACAAATGTGGTGAAATCTTGTGTATATTTGCCGTTTGTCTATTTTGCCTCGTGCTTTCGCCCTCCTTTCGGTCGACAACTCCGCTTTGTCCGCGTTCCCTGCGGGGAAGAGAGGGAAAAAGCGGCGGAGAAAAGAGATTTTGCAGGGGGCTTTGCGCCGAAAATGGGGAGTTTTCCGGCATTTCCCCCCGTGTTTTCGACAGGAGTCTTCCAAATGCCCGTGATCGCTTGGGCACGTCCTTAAAAATGTGTAGATTTGCGTGTGAAGATAAACGCGTTTTCCCCTTCCCTGCGGCACCGCGCGGCCTCGCCCTGAGGAGGAATGCGCAAAACATAGCCTCGATCTCTGCCATGCTCTCCACCGTACACACAGTTGCCATCAACGGTCTGACCGCTTCGCGCGTGCTGATCGAAATCAACGTCACTCGTTTCGACCAACCCCGCGACGCTGTTTTCGTGATGGTCGGGCTTCCTGACAGTGCCGTCAAAGAAAGCAAAACTCGCGTGCGGTCGGCGCTCGAAAACAGCGGATTTGCCCTACCGGGCGGCATGGACATGGCGATCAACTTCGCACCCGCCGACGTCAAGAAGGAGGGCAGCAGCTACGATCTCCCGCTGGCCATCGGCCTGCTGCTTTCGCACGAACGCATTCACCCGGTCGCCCCCCCGATTGAGGGGTGCATCTTTCTCGGCGAACTGGGGCTCAACGGCGATCTCCGACCGGTGCGCGGCGTTCTCCCCGCCGCCATTCTCGCCCGCCGCATGGGCTACACCACACTCTTCGTGCCCGAAGAGAATGCCCGAGAGGCCGCGGTGGTGGACCGCGTGCAGGTGTTCGGCGTGCGCCACCTCACGGAGCTCATCGGCCACCTCGAGGGCAGGGCGCCCCTCTTGCCCACCGTGGTCGACACCCGCGCTGAATTTTACGCCGCACAAGAGACGTTCCCCTACGATTTCAGCGAGGTGAAAGGCCAGCCGCTCGTGAAACGCGCCTTCGAAGTGGCGGCGGCCGGCGGGCACAACATCTTGCTCGTGGGGAGTCCGGGCTGCGGCAAGAGCATGATGGCCAAACGCCTCCCCTCTATTTTGCCGCCCCTCAGTTTGGCGGAAAGTTTGGAGACCACGCAAATTCATTCGGTGGCGGGAAAACTCGGGCGCGGCGACACCCTCATTTCCACTCGCCCCTTCCGCTCGCCCCACCACACCATCTCTGACGTGGCACTCATCGGGGGCGGCGCGCATCTTCAGCCCGGCGAGGTGAGTCTGGCGCACAACGGTGTGCTCTTTCTCGACGAATTTCCCGAATACTCCAAAAATGCGCTCGAAACCCTGCGCCAACCGCTCGAGGACCGGCAGATCAGCATTTCGCGCGCCCGCTACAACGTCACTTTGCCCTGTTCCTTCATGCTGGTGGCGGCCATGAACCCTTGTCCCTGCGGATACTACAACGACCCGCACCACCCGTGCACCTGCCGGCCGGGACAAGTGCAGCGCTACATGAGCCGCATCAGCGGACCGCTGCTCGATCGCATCGATCTGCAGGTGGAGGTGGTGCCGGTTTCGGTGCGCGAACTCGCCGCGGCCCCCGCCGGCGAGAGCTCGGCGGCCATTCGGGCACGGGTGATCGCGGCACGACGACGACAAGAACGCCGATTTGCCGACTGTCCCGGCGTGCATTGCAACGCACAAATGGCCGCCAAACACATCCGAGACTTCGTGCAACTCGACGCCGATGCGCATGCTGCGCTCGAAACGGCACTCGACCGACTCGGACTCTCGGCACGAGCCTACGAGCGCGTGCTCAAAGTCGCACTCACCCTCGCCGATCTCGACGGCGTGGACCGCATCACGCGGGCGCACATCGCTGAAGCCATCTCCTATCGCAACCTCGATCGCTCCTCCTGGGGCGAATGATGGCGCTCCTCTTCCCTCTCTTTTCCCTGCTTTCTCCTCATGTCTTCTCTTCGCCTCCTTTTTTTGCGAGCCCAACGCTGCCGGTTCGTCCGGATCGTGCGGGCCCTTTGGCTGCAAATCGACCGCAACGATCTGTTCACCCACGTCGCGGCGCTGACTTACACCACGGTGCTCTCCGTTGTCCCCCTCTTGGCGCTGCTCATGGCCGTCGGCCGCGGCTTTGGGCTGGACCGCTATCTCGAAACCCAACTCCGCGCCAATTTAAGTCTGCCCGATCACATCGTAGGCCAGCTCATGGACTTTGCCAACTCCTACATTTCGCGCACACAAGACGATGTGGTGGTCGGAGTCAGCTTCTTTGTTTTGGCCTTTACCCTCATTTCGCTCGTCAACAACATCGAACGCCGATTTAATGCCATGTGGGGCATTCACACTTCGCGCAGTCTGTTCAGTTTCTCGCTGTCTTACCTCGGACTGATCGTGTTTCTCATCTTTTCCATCTTCTTTCTCAGCGGCGTGTGGGTCATTGTGCTGAAATTACTCAACTATCTCCCGCATTTCTCGCTGGTGGATGACAGTGCTCCCGTGGTTTCGTGGGTGGTCAAGGCGATTGTGGCCGGAAGTGTCTTTGCGCTGATGTTCAAGTTCATACCTTTGGCGCCGATGCGCTGGCGTAGCGTTGGATTTCCCGCACTGCTCACCGGAACTCTCTTTTGTGCGGTCCAAGATCTCTACGTCAACAGCCAATTGTTCCTCAGTAGTTACAACGCCATCTACGGCTCTTTTGCCATTCTCCCGCTGCTCATGCTCTGGCTCTACGTGACTTGGAGCATTTGCCTGAGTGGGGTAGCGCTTTCCTGCGTGATCGAACAAAAAACCTTCCTCTCCTCCTCCGACGACGCGGCACCGCAACTCAGCAGACAGGCCGACGACGTGGTGGCCCTGCGCATGATGGGACTGCTGGCGCGACGTTTTCTCGACGGCAATCCCTCACTCCCGCTCCACCACTTGGCCCGCGAGCTCCAACTCCCCGTCGATGTGGCCTTTCGTGCCTGCCGGCGGTTGGAAGCGGCGGGTTGTCTTTACCGACTTCCCGTGGAGGGCGAAACTGTCGGCGAGGCGGCGCGACTCCGCACCGTGTTTAAGGTGGATATCGATGTGCACGCGCTCACGGCGGGCGAGGTTTTGCGCCGATTCGACGCGATGGGCAGCAGCTTCTCTCCCACCACTTCCGCATCTGCCCCGCCCACCGGGGGAGCCTGGGCTGCGGCGCTTGCACTGCGCCGCGAATGGGGACGACTTTGCGCCGACGATCGACCGATTGCGCAGGTCTGAATAGCAAAAACGGCGGCACGATCTGCAAAAGATCGTGCCGCCGTTGCGTTTCCCCTCCTTATAGATGTATTTTCTCTCTTTTTGTTATACGTTTCCTCTCCTTATAGATGCGTTTTCCCTCCTTATATATATAGCCATTCGCGACGAAACGCGCAACGTCTCGCCATGTCGGCTCCGACATCGGGCCGTGTCGGACCGCCGCCTCCCATTTTTCAGCGAAAGGCGTCGACCGCGATCGGAATCATGCTTTGGGCTTTCACTTCGCCGATGACAAAAACGCTGTGCAAGCTACCGATACTGTCGATGCGCCCAAGTTTGTGGAGCACAAAATCCTGATAGTGCGCCATATCGCGGACAAAAATCTTGATCATAAAGTCGAAATCGCCCGAAGTGTTGTAACATTCCGTGATTTCGTCGATGTTGCGCACCGCTTCCATGAATTCTTCACTCAAACGCCCGCTGTGTTGCTTGAGTTTGATGTTGCAAAACACCACAATCGTGTTGCCCACTTTCTTTGGATCCACTTTTGCCACGTAGCGCTCGATATATCCTTCGCGTTCCAAGCGGCGTTGTCGCTCGAAGGTGGGCGAGGGCGAAAGATGCACCTTGTCGGCCAACTCTTTCACCGTGAGTTTGGCGTTGCGTTGCAGCGCACGCAAGATTTCAATGTCCGTGGGATCTAATTTTGCCATCCTGTAATTTTCGAATTTCGGAGAATGATTTGCTGCAAAACGCAGCGGTTTTCGGCAAATGTAGCATATTCTTCTGTATTGCAGAAATAATTTGTCGGTGAAAATGCGGCGCACTACCTTTGCACCATCGAAACATCAACGTCAAATCACAAAAACTAAAATAGACATGAGCCAACTTCTCGCCCCCCACCGCGCCGATATCGTCGGCAGCTTCCTCCGCCCCGCACGTTTGCACGAAGCCCGTGCACGTTTTGCCGCCGGACAAATCGATGCCGCCCAACTCAAACAGGTGGAAGACGAGTGCATCACCGCGCTCATCGAGCACCAACTCGCCGCAGGCCTCCAAGTGATCACCGACGGAGAGTTCCGACGCAGCTATTGGCACCTCGATTTCACCTGGGGTTTCCAAGGCGTGGAACACATCGAGCTGGAACACGGTTACCAATTCCACGAAATCGAAACCACTTGCGGATCTTGCCGACTCACCGGGAAAATCAGCGGCGAAAACCACCCCTTTGTCGAGCACTTCAAGTTCGTCAAGCAGTTTGAACGCCCGGGTGTGGTGGCACGACAAACCCTGCCTGCGCCCGCACAGTTCTACGCCGAATTGTTCCGCGGCGACAATGCCAAGACAACAACGGCCGTCTATCCCGACCACGAAGAGCTGATTCAAGACATTGGCGCAGCTTATCGCACCGTGATCCGCGACCTTGCCGCTGCGGGCTGCCGCAATATCCAGTTGGACGACTGCACTTGGGGAGGATACTGCAGCGACAACTTCGACAAAGTCCTCGGAACAGACGTCGATCCCGCTTTGTTGCAAGCCACGAGCCTGCGCTTGAACAATTTGGCACTCGAAGATCGTCCGGAAGGCGTGGCGATTACCACCCACGTGTGCCGCGGTAACTATCATTCCGACTGGGCGTTCCAAGGTCCCTACGATGCGGTGTCGAAAACGCTCTTTGCGCTTGAGCAAGTAGACGCCTTCTACCTCGAATTCGACGACGAACGCTCGGGCAGCTTCGCACCGCTGGCCGACGTGGCCGAAGGCAAGTACGTGGTGCTCGGACTCATCACCACCAAACGGCCGGAACTGGAGGACAAAGCCACCGTGATTCGGCGCATACACGAGGCGGCGCAATACGTTCCGCTCGAACGCCTCTGCCTCAGTCCCCAATGTGGATTCGCTTCCTGCGAAATCGGCAACAAACTCACCGAAGAACAACAGTGGGCCAAGATCGCACTCGTGCAGGAAATTGCCCGCGAAGTCTGGGGATGAGCCGACGGGACACATGAAACAAAACGAAACATAGCGCAAACCCGCCGACGATGTGCATCATCGTCGGCGGGATTTTTTTGCGCCCTCCGCGAAATCGGAGGTGGGAAGTGGGAGGGCGGTGATGTCTCGCGACCTATGCGTTGCGGCTTGCAAAGCAAGCGTTCCATGCGGCTTTACAAACACTCCAACCACCCGTGCACCAAAGCGCCCACGCGATGAGTAACGGCTGGAAGAAGAGGCGAATGAGTCGGTGCGTGTCGGTGTTCAAACCAAATGCGTCGATGTGGTAGATATACTGATTGAGGTTGCCGGGAAAAACCAGCACAAAGAAGAGAGCCAATAGGGCGCCGATCTTGGCTTTGTGGCGCCAAAGCAGCAACATCGAAAGCCCCAGCACGATTTCCACCACACCCGAAGCCAAAACTACGAAATCTGTGAATCCATCACTGAAACGAAGCCACATAGGCACTTCGGCTACGAAGTCCAAACGATGGAAGGTGAGGTGGCTAACACCGGCATAGATCATGAATGCAGCCAAAAGAAGATACAAAACAGTTTTTAGAATTTGCATTGTTCTGTGGAATATAATTTTGCTTGCGGTCTGTGTCATAAAAGGACGAGCGCAAAAGTACACAATTCGCACAGCTCGCACAACTATCGCATGGGAAAGAAAAATAATATGGCTCACGAATAGCAACAGATCGCGGCAATTCTCGGAAAGAAGGAGGGCACACGTGACCTTTGCCCTGCGCTTACTCCATCGACGGCAGTGTACATTTGCTCTCGCGAAGGCGCAAAAAATAGTTTCACGTGAAACGATGCGCCTGAGGGACATTGGCGACCGCGCTTGGAGTGCGCAAAGGCAAGCATGGGCATGGTGTTCGGCAACTCCCCGTCTGCGATTCGACTGTGCGCGGACGACGAAGAGAAGTTCAGCACAAAGCAAAGAAAATGGGGAAGAAGGACGAGAAAGCGGGGAGAAAATGAAGAATAGCGGGGGGCTTTTTGGTGCGCAAAGGGGAGAAGAAACCAAAATCACTACCAAACATAATCCTTCTCGCGTAAAATAGAACGACTGATCGGTCGTTCGGTTTTACGCCACGTACAAAAAAACAAGAAAAAGGGGCATATCAAGCAATTGGTGGGATGCGATTCAGCGAAGCGCACACCAAAGTAGAGCCAAGCGCCAGGCGGCACGACCGCCCAGAGCGGTGTAGCGCCGAAGTAGGGCACACACCACACGATCTGCGAAGGGCAGCGGACGAAGCCGGGCGCTGACGGCGCGAAGCAGCAATTCGGCAGAAGGCGCCGCGCCTTCTGCACAAAATTGGCCGGCCACTATGTATGCGCGCAACCACAGCGCCCGCCTACACTGCGCCGACAGCTGTTGCGCTTCGCCCGCAGCACAGGGAAAAGCGGAAGGCGCTTCCACTTGTTCGGCCAATCGGCACAGCGCCGTCGCAATGCCCTGGGCGTTGGCCGAAAGAGAACGGCCGGTGATGCTGTCGGCCGTGCGATAGATGCGATGAAACACCCGCCCGCACCAGGCCGGTTGCGGCGCATGGCGCAGTAGACGGAAGCCCAGCTCGTAGTCTTGCCAACAAGTGAGGGTTTCGTCCCAACCGCCGGCTTCGTGCAACAAAGCGGCCTCGGCCACCAACGATTGGGTGGAGACTTGCGCACTGAGCAAGTGGCGAATCGCCGTAGGGTGGGGCACACCGTGACGCACCTGTGTGGTGCCGTCGGGAAAGATCATGCGGGTGCGCGCCAAAACCCAGCGAGCGCCGGCACTACGCCCCAGAGCGGAGAGCATGGCGGCGAGAAAGTCGGGCGACATCTCATCGTCCGAATCGAAAAAGGCCACGTAACCGCTTGTCACAGTGCGCAATCCGCAATTGCGCGCCGCATTGGCGCCGGCCCGTGGCTCGTCGAGCAAACGGGCCTCGAGAAAACGAGGCGCATGTACCTCCAACCAGTCTGCTACGACCGAACGACTCTCGTCGGTCGAGCCGTTGTCGACCACAATGAGCCGCACGGCGGCATGCGTTTGCGCGGCCACCGAATCGAGGCAGCGCACAATCACACCGGAACGGTTGCGCACGGGCACAATGACGGTGACCGTCGGCACCGAGGCAGGCGGTGTTTCGCTGTGTGCGGAGGGAACAATTTCGACAGCGGCGCGGCAAGAAAGGGAAGTAGAGGGAACCATGAGAAAACGGGGAAGCGCGACGAGAAATGACACAAAAAAGGCGGGAGCCACACGGGCTTTCGCCGAGAGAGGGGAATCAATATTCGTCTTCGTTGAAGAGGAAATCTTCCTTCGTGGGATAGTCGGGCCAAACGTCCTCGATCGTTTCGTAAATTTCGCCTTCGTCTTCGAGCTCTTCAAGGTTTTCCACCACTTCCAGCGGGGCGCCGGAACGCATGGCGTAGTCTATGAGTTCTTCCTTGGTGGCGGGCCAAGGCGCATCTTCGAGTTTCGAAGCCAATTCCAATGTCCAATACATAGTTAAGCGGATAGGTTTTACAATTTGAGTGTGCAAAGATAGTATTTCCTCGCGAACAGCCAAATTTTTCTCCGGTTGTTTCGCCATGGTCGCTCATTTTCTGAGTTCTGCCTCATTTTCAGCTCAAAAATAAGCCACAACGTAGTGCTGCCGCTGGAGTTGCGGGGCGAAAAAGGCCAATCCGAACCGTCCGAGATCGAAGCTGACGTGCACATCGGGGTGGTTTCGGAAAGAGACCCAGGCGGCGCGCGCTGCCGCATCACGATCTATGCCGTGTACCACCGCGAGGCGGCACCCTTCGGGACGACTTTCGGCCGAAATCGGCGAATAGGGCGGCGTGGGCAGGAGATCGGCCGAGGAGAAGTAGAGGAAATCATGCTGCGCAAGGCAGTTTTCGACCGGCGAAGGGAGGGCGTCATAGGCAGTGAGGCGAGCACCGGTGCGGGCGGCCGCGAGATAGGCTTTTTCGCGTGGGTCGACGGCACCGACGAGGGCGATTTCGCGGGCTTCGGCGGCATTGGCCAGTCGAAAGAGCAAGCGGTCGTCTTTTTCGTTGAGTGCACCGGCAAGGGATTCGGGATCGGCGGCGGGCAAAAGCCGACGGCGGTGCAAAGGGGCGTAGGCGTAGTAAGCGAAGTCGTTGTAAATGACCTCGGTGATCCACGAAAAGGCCCAGGGAGAATGGACACCGTAGCCGCAACGATGGCGCCAACGGGTGAGCCAGCGGGAGAAACGGCGCAGGGGAGAGTATTCGGAAGACATGGGTGGGAGGGGAAAAGTGCTTGCCGGCGAAGGGCGAACGACAAACAGGGTGGGCTGCAAAAGCAATGTGCGCATCCGCTCGCCGCCGGAGCGGAGCAGATGCGCACAGCATGGGGAGGTTACCGCGGCAGCGGGCAACTCACGGAGAAGGGGTCGCAGCGGTAATTCAAAAAAGCGGGAAGTTCACGCCGCCTGCGCGATCAGATGCCGAGCTTTGTGCGGATGGCAGCGGGAATGGCGTGCTTGTTGATGACGATGTTCATCGTCTTGTAGGCCGCATAAGGCTTGGACACGTACCAGAAACCCTTGTAGGGACCGTAGTCACCCCACGAGTTTTTCATCATGAAGTACTCTTTTCCGTTCTGATCCTTGGCCAAACCGTAGATTTGCATGCCGTGGTCGTCGGTCGTCTCCCAGTTGTCGTAGGCGAGTTGGCGCATTTCCTGCGTAATGGTCTTTTCGCCCTTGCTATCGGTGGCGTTAATCTGCGCGCCGGCCTTTTCTCCTGTCCAACGGGACTGGTCGGAACCCACGCCGGCCGAGGATTTCGTGTCGGGCACGGTGGCAACGCAGCGGTGCTTGCCGGTGCGACGCGAGAAACCGTCCTCGCTCACGTCGGCGCCCCAGGCGAAGGTGTAGCCGTTGCGCACGGCGCTTTCCATCACTTCCATGAGTTCGTTGAGCGGAAGGTTGTAGCTCGGTGCCCAACGCCAGTTGTCTTGCACTTCGATGATGAAAGGCTTGTAGAACGGCTCGTGCGTGTAAGAAGTCAGGCTCACATAGTCGTTCGGATCGAGGTGGAGATAATCTTTCACGTAGCTTTTGGGCGTGTACTCCTTGCCGTTGACCTTAAAGGTCTTGGGGGCTTCGCCGAAATAGCCGTCGATCATCGTGGAGAGCGTCTTTTTCCAAACGGGGTTGATCGTTTTGTGGTCGCCTTTGGCGATGCTGCCCACAAAGGCTTCAATGCCGGGGAAGAATTGCTTGAAGTTGAAGAGAGAGTCGCCGTAAAGCGTCTTGGGGTAGGGCATTGTGCCCTCGGGCACGAGACCATAGTGGTCCATGCAGTAGATTACGTCGTAAAAAGAGCCGCCTTGCGAGAAGCTTACGTCACCGTGCGTGCGAACGGCGCGGTCTGCGCGGTCATTATAGGTTTTGCTCACCACAAACGACTCACAAAGGTCGAGATCCTTGGGCTTGAGATTGGGATTCTTCTTGAGGGCTTCGCTTTCGAGGAAGGCCAACGACGAATAGGCCCAGCAGGTGCCCGAGTTATTCTGGTTTTTGATGCTCGTCACGGGGGCGGACACGATGGTGGTGAACACGAGAGTGTCTTTCGGAGCGGTTTTTTTATTGCCGCCTGCGGCGTTGGCCGCGCCGAAGAAGCTTAATGCCGCGAGGGCGAGGGTGAGAAATTTCTTCATATGGGAGATGTTGAATTTTGTATTACGGATAAAGTGAGGCTGCCGCGGGGCGATGCCCCACATCAGGGTGCCGATGCGGGCGAAGTGGGGCAGTGCGGCGTGAAGACTCAGTGAGCGAGGAAGTTTTCGACGTCGTCCGAATGATAAGGCACGCGCTCGGTGCCGAGGAATCGGCAACCGTCGGCCGTGATGAGCAGGTCGTCCTCGATGCGGATGCCACCAAAATCTTTATAGCCCTCGATGGCGTCGAAATTCAAGAAGTCGCGGTTCGTGCCCTCGGCGCGCCAGAGGTCGATCAGGTCGGGGATGAAGTAGATGCCCGGCTCGTCGGTCACCACATGTCCCACTTCCAAGCGACGGCCAAAGCGCAAGCTGGCCAAACCAAACTGATCTGAGGGGCGTGTTTCCTCATCGTAGCCCACATTCACCTGTCCGAGAGCTTCCATGTCGTGGACATCCATGCCCATCGCGTGGCCGAGTCCGTGCGGCAGGAAGAGTGCGTGTGCACCTGCGGCCACTGAGGCATCGACATCGCCCTTCATCAGGCCGAGGGCCTGCAAGCGTTCGGTCATCAAGCGGCACACAGCGAGGTGAACATCCATGTATTTCACACCGGGGCGCGCCACTTTGAGCGCCAAGTCGTGGCAGTCCACCACAATGTCGTAGACATCGCGCTGGCGCTGGGTGAAGCGGCCGGAAATCGGGGTGGTGCGCGTGTGATCGGAGCAATAATGTTCGCGCGTTTCGCCACCGGCATCGACCAACAACAGGCGGGTCGGATCGAGTGTGGCCGTAGAGGGGAAACCGTGCAGCACTTCTCCGTGCATCGACACGATAGAAGGGAAAGAAACCATGCTGCCACGTGCCGAAGCAATGCCGTCGAGCGCGCCGGCAATGGCGGCTTCGGTCATGCCGGGCTGCACAGCCATGCGCATTGCCGTGGTGTGCATCTCATAACCTATGGCGGCAGCGCGATCCAGTTCGGCAATTTCTTCGTCACTCTTGATGTTGCGCAGAGCCACCACGGCGCGAATGAGTTCGAGACTCGCGGCATCGCGCACCTTCAGGGGGTGCAGACCGGTGAGGTCGGCCATTTCGATCATGATGTCGTGGCGATAGGGCGGAAGGAAGTGCACGCGGCGCCCCAAACGGCGCGCTTCGCTGAAGATCACCGAGAGTTCGCTCTTCGGCGCCGTGCGTTCGATGCCACTCTCCGCAGCCATGTCGGCAACAGAGGGAACCGGGCCCGTCCAAATGATATCATCGATGTCAATATCGTTGCCCACCAGCGTTTCAACGCCGCTTTCGCAATCGATCACCAGCGCCAATCCGTCACGGTGCTGGCCGGTGAAATAAAGGAACGAACTATCCTGACGAAATTTGTAGGTATTGTTCGGGAAATTGCAAGGGCTGTCGTTGTTGCCGGGGATGAAAATGATGCCGCTACCGACGAGTTGGCGCAGGCGGCTGCGGCGCTCTGCATAAGTGGAACGGGAAAAGAGCATAGGACGCAGATTTTTAGTAATTATTGTTCGGGCAAAGTTACTACATTCCGCGCGGAATCTTATACCTTTGCACAACTTTTATAGACAGAAATGCAGCATTTGTTCGCCTTTGCGGCGCAGCGCTGCCACAAACGTTCGTATTTATGAAGGCTACAACAGGACTTGTACTGGAAGGGGGCGGCATGCGTGCGGTCTTCACCATCGGCGTACTCGATTACTTCATGGATGCCGGCATCACCTTCCCCTATGGCATCGGCGTGTCGGCCGGAGCGGGGCACGGCATGTCGTATCTGAGCCGACAAAGAGGGCGCGCCAAAAAAACAGCCATCGACTTGCTCGAAAAATACAAGTATGTCGGCCTCAAACACCTGTGGCAATCGCACGCCATCTTCAACCAGGAGATCATCTACGACCGCATTCCCAACCAAATCTTGCCCTTCGACTACGACACCGCCTTCGCCAATCCCATGCGATTCGAGATTGTCACGACCAATTGCCGCACCGGTCGCGCCGAATACCACACCGAAACGCGCGATCGCGAGCGCATGCTCACCCTCTGCAAGGCTTCGGCCTCGCTGCCCTTCGTGGCCCCCATCTGTCCGGTCGACGGCGAACCGATGCTCGACGGGGGCATCACCGACCCCATCCCCGTGGAGCGTGCCATCGGCCAAGGATTCGTACGCAATGTGGTGGTGCTCACGCACAATCGCGGCTATCGCGACGCCGGAAATGACCTGCGCGTCCCTAAATTCGTCTATAAAAACTATCCTCGCCTGCGGGTGGCGCTCTCGCACCTGAAGCGTGTTTACAACGATCACATTGCACTCGTCGAACGGCTCGAGGAGTCGGGCGCCGTGCTGCTCGTGTGTCCGCAAAAACCGCTCGTAGTGGATCGCATGTGCACCCGCACCGAACAGCTCGAAGCCCTCTATCACGAGGGATATGACTGTGCACGACAGCTTTTCGCGCAACCGCACGCACAGCGTTTTCTCATCGGAGAATAAATCGCCCGAGTTGACGCGAAAAGTTCCCCACTTTCGCGCAAAACATCCCGTGTTCTTCTCGTTTCGCCCCGCCACTTGTCGACAAGTTCGGCAGGAAGCGGGGCGAAACGCTTATTCATCGCTCATGACCCTCCACATTTTCAATCCTTCGCACGACGAAGCGCTCGCCGCCCACACGGTGCATTACTGTCCCTCGCGTCCGGCACGCCAACTGGCCCATGCGCTGGCCGAACTGCCCCTGCAATGGGCGGCCGAAGGCGATGTGTGCCTCCGACTGCCGGCGTCGGGCGGAACAGAGGGGGTGGAGGTGCCCGACTGGACGGCGGTGGAGCGCATCGAACCGTGGGGCTGGGACCGGCACATTGTGGGGCTGCTGCGCCGACTCGGGGCGCCCGAACGCCTGCTTCCCTCCGACGAACGCCTGTGTGCGCTGCGCCGCATGAGCAGTCGGGAGACGGGGCTGCGATGGGCCGCAGGGTTGCACGTCGACGACCTGCCGGGCGTGGTGAAGCCCCGTGCAGTGTTTTGTACCTCGACGGCAGCGGCGGTGGAGGCCGCACGGGCGATGGACGGGCGGGCGATGGTGAAGCTGCCCTGGAGTTGCAGCGGGCGGGGTGTGTGGCCGTTTGCCGACGACGCGGCGTGCAGGCTGCGCATCGACAAAGCGGTGCGCCTGCAAGGCGGGGTGGAAGTGCAGGCGCGCTGCGAAGGCCTGCTCGATGCGGCGATGGAATTCACCGTCGACGCCGATGGGAGGGTGCATTTCGAGGGACTTTCGCTCTTCACCACGGCGCCCGGCGGGGCCTACGGCGGCAATCTCACAGCGCACCCCGACCGCCTGCGACGCACCTGGCTCGATTGCGCGGCGAAAGCCGGGTGCCCGCTCTCCGAAACGGTGCTCGAAACCCTCATTGAGCGTACGGCTGCACGCCTCGAAGCCTGCTACGGTGCCGGCCAAGTTGACGAAACGATGCGCTACGTGGGGCCTTTGGGCGTGGATGTGCTGGGGGCAAGGGAAGGGTGGTTGCCCTATGTGGAAATCAACCTGCGGCGCACCATGGGGCACGTGGCGCTGGCGGTCGGTGCGCGTTTCTCGCCCGACCGGCCTCCGCATTTGCTCCGCGTGGCCGACGACGGATTGCACCTCGACGAGTGGAACGAGGCATAAGCTCGCAGATGGCTCGCCTGCACTGCGGCCGCGAACGTCTGCGACGCGGGCAGTCGCCCCGCAAGACTCCACACAACAAAACACGACTCCCCGACAGCATTGCGGTGCTGCCGGGGAGTCGGGCTGAAATGGGGAGAGTAAACCGAGCGAAGTGGAGCTTAGCGCTCGCGTTCGCGACAGAGTTTAAGGGTTTCGTTGCCGGCCACAATGTAATCGTGGCGCGTGTTGGGATAGGTGCGCACGCTGTCGGAGGCAAACGACGAATAGTAGGTGGGCACCTTCGTTTCGCGATCGGCCGAAGTGCCGGCTTTGAACCCGGAAGCGGCGGCGCCTTTCACGAAGGCGGCTTTGTCTTCGGGATATTTGAACCAGAGTTCGTTGTACACGCGGTCGTTGTTCAGCACAAAGCGGCAGAGCACTTCCCCCTTGTTGGTGGTGAGCTCGTAGACCTGGCTTTGTTCGGGCTGCGCTTCTCCCTCGGCCGAGGCGTTGTCGGCGCTGTTGTCGGTCTTGAGCGCGAAGCCTTTGGCCTCGAGCATCTTGCGGAGCTGCGCATTGCTGTACTGAATGATCAGACCGCTCGAGCGCTTGGCGTAAACGTCCCAATAGGTGATGACCTTCTCGCGCATTTCGGCCTCGTTGTCGGCCACCGGAGCCGGTTTGGCGGGGGTGGTGTCGGGACGCGCCATGGCCTTTTCTTCCGCGGGTGCGGGGGCTGCGAGATAGTGATCGTAATAATAATAGCCTCCGGCGGCACAACCGGCGATGACCAGGGCGAGCAAACCGAGCGCCCACTTCATGCCGCCTCCGGAACGGCGGGGTGTTTCGTCGTCGTCGTCCGAATAGGTGGGCGACGCGGGGGGCGGTGCCACGGGCGGAGCGGCCGACGGGCGAACGGAAGGCGTTTCGGGTGCGGCGGGCGGCGGAGTCGGGGTGGAAGTGGAGGAGGGGGTGCCGACTGCGGCGGAGTCGGAGTCGGCAGCCCCCGATGCCGTCGAGGCAGCAGGGGTGGAGGTGGCGCCGGTGAGCCCGAGTTCGGCGCCGAGACGCTGCACGTCTTGCAACTCAGGGCCGGGCACCGTCGACGCAGTGGGCGCCGGCGCGGCAGGAGCCGCGGGAGTCGGCGCAGCGGGGGGAGGTGTCGTCGGCGCGGCGGGCGCGGGACGGTTGACGGCGGGGGCCGATTTGGACGAGGCGGGAACAAACGGACGACGATCGACCACGCAACCGCAATAGGGGCAATATTCGGCGTGCACCGATACGGGGCGACCGCATTTCTTACAGGGGTTTACTTCCATAGTGGGGGCATTCGTTGCTGAGGGGAGTGGACAAGTCGGCGCCACCGGCGGAGATGTGCCACGCCCGAAGGAATGAGAGAGGTGAAAACATACGGAGGAGAAGAGCCTCGTACGCGAAATTTCGCGCCGTAAAGTTAGCCATTTTTTTGTAGACTCGCGCTTTTTCGCCCGGTAAGCGCACGAAAAACGAGTTTTTTTACCGTCGAAAAGTGTCTTTCGTCCGTGCAACGGGTGCCGATCGCAAGATTTGTCCACGTTTTTGGCCTGGGCCACGACGACAGCGCGAAGGGGCTACGGCGCGGTGCGACGGGGCGCGACCTCGCTGCGGATCCTATGCGACATGCTGCCGGTGCCGGCTCGACACGATGCGATAGGGACAACCGCTGCCCGCGTGACACGACCGAAAAGACGGAGCCTGCCGTCGACACTTCCCCGCTGAGCTCTGCAAATCGGGGATGTAACAAACAAAACACCTCACCAAATTCTCAAAACAATCATTTACCCCCCCCGATTTGGTTAACAAATCAATTAAACAAGCAGTTTGTGATGATTTCGTTTGGAGTGAAAATCGAGAATGGCTAACTTCGCATCGTGTTTTTCATAGTATTAGATTTAAGGTTAACAAGGTTGGGATACAGTGGTATCCCATTTTTTTTGCCCTTCACCTTGGTCTAATCGGAAAACAGCCTCTCTTTTTTCTCTCCCTCGCTGATTTGTGCTCCCGCTCGCCCTGCTGTTTGCCGTGGGGTGGCTTCCGTCTGTGCAACGACGCAAGCAACCGGACTGCTCCCCGACGGTCGACGCCGTGGGGCGACACACAGAAAAGGGCATTTCCCCATCGCACCGCGCGAATGGTGTCTCGCAACGGAGACCACCGCGATCGTTCGATGGGGAAATGCCCTGAGCTCATTCGCCACTGCCCTTGGTTTAGCTGCACCTGTCGGCACCGTCGTCGGCCGAAGGCGCGGTCGGCCGGCAACATCAGCTGTATTTGCGCGGATAGCGCAAGAGAATGCCACCAATGGCCACCACGCCGAGCAGGAAATTGTAGTAAAGGTAGGGAATGATTTGGAGGGGACTGAGCGCGGCCAGACTGGAAGCGAGGAGCAACTGCGCGCCGTAGGGCAAGAGTCCCTGCGCCACGCACGAGAAGGTGTCGAGGAGCGAAGCGCTCTTGCACTTGTTCACGCCGTAGCGGTCGGCGATGTCGCTGGAGATGCGGCCCACGCTCAGAATCGCTACGGTATTGTTGGCCGTCACGCAGTTGGTGAGCACCACCAGGGCAGAGATGGCGGCTTCGGCGCCGCGCTTGCCGCGAATGTGGCGCGTGAGGCGCGAAATGAGGAAGTCGATGCCGCCGTTGTGGCGAATCACTTCCATCAGTCCCCCGGCCAAGAGGGCGATGAGGATGGTTTCGTTCATGCCCGACACGCCTTTGGCCATCGACGCGAACCATCCGGCCACATCAAAGGAGCCGGTGGCCAAACCGATGGCGCCCGTGAGGACATTGCCCAGTAGCAGCACCAGCATCACGTCGACACCGAGCACCGCGGCCACCAACACGGCGAGGTAAGGCACGACTTTCAAGAGACTGAAATCGGGAATCGAGGCCACATTGTGGCCGCCGTGGCCCAACACGCAGTAGAGCGCGAAGCAAATCACCGCGGCGGGCAATGCGATGCGGATGTTGGTGCGGAACTTGTCGCTGAGTCGCACGCCTTGCGAGCGGGTGGCCACGATGGTGGTGTCGGAAATGAACGAAAGGTTGTCGCCGAAAAACGCACCGCCCACCACGGCGCCGACCACCAAGGGGAGGGCGAGACCGGAAGATGAGGCCACACCGGTGGCAACGGGCACCAAGGCCATGACTGTGCCCACGCTCGTGCCGATGCTCAGCGAGACAAAGCAGGAGGCCAGGAACAAACCGGGCACCAACAGCGAGACGGGAAGCGCACGCAGCGTCATGGCGACTGTCGAATCGATGGCCCCCATCTGTTTGGCCGAGGCCGCAAACGCGCCGGCGAGGATGAAAATCCAAAGCATCATCATCAAATTTTTCTCGCCCGCACCGCGACTGAACACACTCACGCGTTCGGCGATGGGAAGTAGGCCGCGGTGGAGTTCGGATTCCGCGGGGCGAGTGGCATCGGGGTGGTTGGTGATGAAAAGGGCGTAGGCCGAGGCGATAATGAAGACGATGACGAGCGGCACTTTGTAGAAACTGCCGGTCACAAAGCTCATCGCGAGGAAAAGCACGACCATGAGCAACAAAGGACTCACCGCCAACAATCCGCGCCGCGTCGAGACGTGGGACGAAGTGGAGAATTGCTTCATAATGAACGGATAGTTTTTGTTTCTGGCTGCGAAGTTACCATTTCCCCCGCGCACAGCCAAGCACGGGAATGGGGGGAATGACGTTCATCTCCTGCAAAAAGGAAAAACGAAGCACCCTTATATTATGGGAATGCTCTTATTATAAGATGGGAGTGCTCCATTATATATTTATGTCCTCCCGCGCTTTGTTCTGCTCGCCCACAAAAAACACCGTGACCGCCGTTCGTAACGAACGGCGGTCACGGTGGAGTGGAACGAAGGCGGGAAGTGCTGCCGAAAATCAGGCGGCGTGGCGATAGGCATAGAGCACTGCGGAGAGATAGCGCAGGTCGTCTTCCTCGGGCAGGCGCCCGCCCACCACGGCTTCGACCCGCTGTGCGAAATCGTAGGCCGCGAACGTGCCTGCATGCATGCAGGCAGCGCCCAGCGCACGCGAGATGAGTGCGGCACGGCGGGCATCGATGCGGTCGATGTGCGCAAAAGTGCGGGTGTAGTTGGGCCGATCGGCAAAAGAACTGAGCGGGGAACGCGCACTGTTTTGCCGGTCGCGTTGCGCCACAAACGTGCCGGCGGCCATATCGCCCCAACGGCGGTGCAACTTCGTGCCGAACATGAGCAACAAGCCCGTGCCGAAACTGCCGAACACATCGACCCACAACAGGAAATAGCGCAGCAACAGGGCCCAAACGGTGGGGGCGCTGCCGTCGATCTGCACGACACGAAGCCCCAAACAGAGCTTGCCGAGCGTGCGCCCGTCGAAGATCACTTCCTCGATGGCGGGGAGCAGCAACAACACCAGCACGGCCACCGGTAACCAGATGCGATCCCATGAAGAAATCAACATACCGAAGGTCGTACCTCCGATCATGATCACAGTAAAGACGGAAATAATGTCGATCAAGATGGCTCCGAAGCGACGCACCAACGTGGCGGGAAGGAGAGAAATGCGGACGTTTTCGACAGAAATAAATTCAGGCATGGCGAAACAAGGAGAGAAGGGGGGGTGAAACAAGCGAGTGGGGGAGACGTCGGCCGACGCCCGGAGCGGACAGTCGGGATGCGGAACCGAGCGACTCGGGTGGTGCCGGCGCAAAGCCGAGGGCCGTGGCACGCGGCGGGCAACGAGGGGCGGAACGCTGCGCCGAAGCGGTGGAATGCAACCGTCTCTACCATCGGGGTTTAAAGAAAGCTGAGAAATGTGGGGGGCGACTGCCCTCAATTGCGAATACCACGCCACAAAAATACATCTTTCAAAGCAAAACCCCCTTGTTTTACCAAAACATTTACTACTTTTGCCTCGTCTCCGCCACAGAATCACTAACTTTCCTCGGCCGGAGCGTGGTGCCCCGGGCGAATCGGCCTGCACCTTCGGGGGCTGCGCTCAATCCTCGCCACGCGCAACGGCACCGCCACACCCTCCTATAAAAAACACTCCTCCATAGCCCCCAACCCATGAGAGAAGCTGAATTTGTACGACTCAACACCAAGAAATGGGAGCGATATGAAGCTTCAGGTCAAGCCATCGCCTCGCTCAATCCCGACCATATCGCCGAGATCTATCTCGATGTGTCGACCGATCTGGCCTTCGCCCAAACGCATTTCGCCGAGAGTCCCGTCACCGACTACCTCGAACGCATCGCACGTAGGTTTCATCAGCACGTCTACGGCCAACGCCCCAACCGTTGGGGCGAGGTGGTGCGCACACTCAGGTACGACATCCCGATGGCCTTCTACTATTCGCGGCGCGAACTCCTCATTTCGCTCGTGGTCTTCCTCATCGCCACGTTGGTGGGCGTGCTCACACAGCAGATGGAACCCGACTTCGCGCGCCAAATCCTCGGCAACAACTATGTGGAAATGACGCTCGAAAACATAGCCCGGGGCGACCCGATGGCGGTCTACAAAGACAAAGACGCGCTGGGCATGTTTTGGGGCATCTTCTTCAACAATGCCCTCATCGACGTGCGCACCTTCCTTTTCGGCCTCATGGCCTTGCCGGGTGCCCTGCTCATCATTCTCTACAACGGCGTGATGTTCGGCTGCTTCGAAACCTTTCTCATGCAGCACGGCGCGGTCACCGAAGCACTCTTTGTGGTGAATCTACATGGTTCGCTCGAGATTCCCACCATCATTCTCACAGGCGGTGCGTCACTGGCCCTGGCCACGGGTTGGCTCTTCCCGGGACGCCGCTCGCGCATCGAAGCCTTTCGCCACAGTGCCCGCCGCGGACTCCTCATGCTCATGGGCGTGCTGCCCCTCACCTTCGTGGCCGCGCTGATCGAATCCTACATCACCCGCCACACCGAGGCACCGCTCTTCCTGCGCGTGAGCTTTGTCATCGGCGGATTCCTCTTAGTGAGCTGGCTCACCATTTTCCTTCCTCAAAGACTCCATCGACATGGCCACACTCTATAAAGAGCGCCCCGGGGGCGCCTTCATCTCCACCGCTCTCTTCTCGCTTTGGCAACATCGCCGCAACGTGGTGTTGCGCATCTGGGCGGTGAATCTCCTCCTGATGGCGATCTTCCACTGGTTCGACCTCCCCCGTTTGGGCTTGATCGTGTGCACGCTTTGGTTGTGGTGGAATCTGAGCGAGCAAATCTTGGCCGACGACCAAGCGGGCACCGAAGCGCTCCGCAAAACCACAGGCCGAGACGACGAAAACGCGAAGCTTTCGGACGAAAATGCCCAACTTTTCGAACCGCGCAGCGAATTGTGGGAAACCTCCTTCGTTTCGCTCCCCGGCTTCCGCCATCTGCCTCTGCTGCGCATGTTCCTTTCGGCCGTGGTACTCGTAGTGGTGATGCTTTTCAGCTCAGCCGTTGACGACTTCTGGCTGTCGTTCTTTGTCGCACTGCTCTGCTTTGTCGCGCCACTGCTGCTCGTTTTTCGCCCGACGCCCGGCGAATCGCTCCTCTCCATGCTGCCGCGAATGATCCGCGAAAGCCTTTTCCCACTATTTTCCGTGCTGTTTTGCTTCGGCATTTGGATGGGCACCGTTGGCGTATCGGGCTGGCTGATCTCACTCTCCGGTTGGATCGAAATAGTGACCGGGTTCCTGCCCAAAGCTTACTTAAACGCCATCGACAGCGTCATTTCACCTCGCCTGTTCGAGGTGATCACAACCGTGCTCGTCGCGGGTGTCTACCAAATTCCGATCACGTTCATCTTCGTCATCTCCACCTATATGCTCGGACACGTGGTCGACTGCACTGACCATCGCGGACTCTACCGCCGCCTCGACACCTTTTGACTCACCTCTCTCGCACAAACGTTGCGCTCATGCCTCAATTTCACCTCAACGACTCCGTCCCCACGCCGGCACAAAGCTATGCCGAGGACTTGGCACGGCGTCTCCACGTCGAACCGCCGCCTCCGCCGCCCGAGACGGCTCAACACGTCACCCAGAAGTCCTATGATTGGATCGGTGCCCTCATCCGCTTCTTTGAGAAGCACGCCACGCTGTCGAAAACCCTCACGATCCTCATCGGCGTGGCCATCATTGTGCTCATTTGCTACAAAGCGGGACTCTTCGACTACCTGAAAGAGCGCTTCGCCCTGAAGCGGAAAACGCCCACCTGGGACGAATCGACGGTGGACACCGACATCTATGCCCACGATCTGCCCAACGAACTGCAAGAAGCTGACGAAGAGCAGGATTTCCCCGAACTGGTGAAACTGCTTTATCTCACGGCTTTGCGCACCCTCTGCGACCGCGGACGACTGGAATGGCTGCCGGCGCGCACCCCTTCGGACTATGAGCGACTGCTCGAGAAAGAACAAGCCTGGGAAGCCCCCGCCATGCGCCGACTCACCCGCCACTATCTCTACGTGTGCTACGGACACTATGAGGCCACGGCCGAACTCGTGGCAGAATGCCGAACGTGGGTGGGGCACATCGAACAAAACAAAAACACCGACCCACACCAAAGCAAGAAAGGAGGTGAGGCATGAAAAAAGAGTCTAACTTCGTCCTCTACGCCTTCCTCGCCATCGTGGTGATCGGCGTGGGGCTCTACGCCTTGCTCGTGCCGAAATCCTACGATTGGAGTACGTCCCCAATCGATCTGAACAGCGAGGAGCCTTTTGCCCAAAAGGTGATGCACGATGTGCTCAGCCATTCGTTCAGCCACGGCTATCGCGTGAGCGACGACCTCGATTCGACGCTGAAACAACAAGAGAAAAACGACTCGAACGAGAACCTCATTGTCTTTCCCTCGACGAAATTTTACGCAGCGGAGAACAATCTGGAACAGCTGCAGCGCATGGCACAATTGGCCCGCAACGGCCGGCGCATTGTCTACAACACCCACATCACGACGGTCATCGACCACTCCTTTTTCGGACTGGCAGACAATCGTATCGGAGGGGACTGGCAACTTGATCTCAACGACGCACAGAACGTGCCCAAGGGGAAAAGGACACTCCTGCCTTTTCCGCTCATCTACGACAACGGACAAATCGACATGAGCGAAAAGGGCGGCCGGGAAACGGTGTTCGACTGCATGATCGGCGCCCCATTCGTCTCCTTGGACACCAAGAAAGCCCACAACACGCTGGCTTTCGGCCACCGGCGAACGGGAGCGCAGGACATTTTCATCCCGATCTCGTCTTTGCAATTCGAGCCCACAGATTTGCAATTCGAGCGCACAGAAGAAAGACAGGAGGATAACATCACGACCTACCAACCTCAGGCCCTCCGCGTGGTGCTCTCCGACGAAGACGGGAACGTCTACGGCCTGCGCTACGAGTTTGCCTCGGGCGGCTCGATCACGTGGATCGCCGGCGGCGCAATGTTCACCAACTACGGGTTCTCCGTGTCGCAATGGCGCGGACTGGCACGCCCCCTCCTGGCCGATCTCGACAACCGCCCGGTGTGCTTCGTCAATGCTACTTACAAAAATAAGTCCGGCGATGCGCAAGAAGATGACTACAACACCCCGTTCTCCTTCTTCATCGAGCGGCCGCCGCTGCGTCTGGCGCTGTGGATTCCGATCGGCATGGCCATTTTGGCACTGCTCTTCAACACGCGCCGCCGCTTCCGCGCCGAGCGCTACCTGCCTCGCGTGCGCAATTCGTCGCTGGCCTTCGCCCGACAGCTCAGCACACTGTTCAAAAACAAGCACAACTACACTCCTCTCGTGCGAAACGAGCTGCACTTGCTGCTCGACCTCCTGCGAAACGAATATCGATTCGAGCGGCACGACTGTCTCGCCGACTATGCGCCGCAAATCGCGGAGAGAGACACCCGCGGCCTCCTTCCACACGACAATCTCGCCGAGCAACTCGCACAACTCGACGGACTGCTCGACACCGAAAACCGAGTGCCCTTCGTGACTCGCTCGCAGTTCCAAAAATACTCGCACTTCACGCAGCTCTTGCTCGCCATTCTTCAATCGCAACCTAACACCTGACCTCTTATGTCCAACGACAATCGCCTCGATCTCACCGCTTTCTCCGAACGCATCGCCACGCTCCGCACCCATGTGGCCGACAATGTGGTGGGACAATCCCTGCCCGTGCATCTGCTCCTCACAGCGCTCATGGCCGACGGCCACGTGCTGCTCGAAGGCGTGCCCGGTGTGGCCAAAACCCTCTTGGCCAAAACCCTCGCCCGACTCGTTCGTGCTGACTTCCGCCGCGTGCAGTTCACCCCCGACCTCATGCCCACCGACGTCTTGGGCACCTCGATCTTCAACCTCGGCACCCAGCAGTTTGATTTCCACCCGGGACCTGTCTTCACCCAGGTGCTGCTCGTCGACGAAATCAACCGCGCTCCGGCCAAAACCCAAGCGGCACTCTTCGAAGTGATGGAGGAACGACAGGTGACCCTCGACGGCAACACCCGCCGGCTCGACCCTTGCTATCTGGTCATCGCGACACAAAACCCCGTGGAGCAGGAAGGCACCTATCGTCTCCCCGAGGCGCAGCTCGACCGTTTCCTCCTGAAGGTCGAAATGGGCTATCCCACACACGAAGAGGAGCTCGAAATCCTGAATCGCTACAATGCCGGCCGCAATCTGAGCGACGTGAGCGCTCAAGAGCCCGTGATCACGGCCGAAGAACTGCTCGAGATGCGCAAAATGCTGCCCCAAGTGGTGACCGACGAGCGCATCCTGCACTACATCACCGGCCTGGTCGAAGGCACACGCACCTCACCTCTACTCGATCTGGGCGCTTCGCCGCGTGCCACCGTCGCACTGTTGCGCTGCGCCAAGGCCACTGCGCTGCTCGCCGGTCGCGACTTTGTGATCCCCGACGACGTGAAAGCCGTGGCACCTGCCGTGCTCTGCCACCGCCTCTCCCTCACTCCCGATGCCGAGATGAACGGTTACACCGCAAAACGCATCGTCGATGCGCTGCTTGAGTCCACCGAAATCCCGCAATAATCCTCTCCTTCTTCGCCTCCCGCCCATTCCATGTTTCTCACCCCGCGATTCTTTGTGCTCTCGGCCGTCGTGGCCCTGCTTTCGGCCGTCGGCTTCTTCTGGTCACCGCTCTACACGCTGGCGCTCGTCCTCCTCGCGCTCTTGGCTGCGGCCCTTGTGCTCGATGCGGTCTTCGCTCTGCTCTCCCTCCAGTGTGAGGGCCGGCGAGAAGTGGATCCGCGCCTGAGCCTTGGGGCCGAAAACCCCGTGCGACTCGTGGTGCGCAACACTTCGCGGCTCACGGCGCGCATTCTTCCCCTCGACGAACTGCCGGAAGACATGGCTTCGTCGCCGCTTCCCGACCGACACATGGCACTGCGCCCCGGACAAACCAAAGAGCTCACCTATCGGCTCCGACCCGACCGACGCGGACACTTCGCCTTCGGCAACTTCTATGTCTTCGCCCGCACCGTGATTGGATTCTGGGAGCGCCGCCTCCTCATCTGTGGTAGCACCGAGGTCAAAGTCTATCCGGAATTTCGCCACCTCAGCGAACGCGAAGCGCAATACCGCCTGAAAAACGACGTGCAAGTGGGCAAACGCCTGGTGCGCACCGTAGACAACTCCACCGAGTTTGAGGAAATCCGTGAGTTCATCCGCGGCGACGACTTCCGACGCATCAACTGGAAGGCCACCGCCCGCCGCCAACAGGTGATGGTCAACCATTTCGACGACGAACGCTCGCAGTTGGTTTACACCCTGGTGGACTACGGCCGACACATGCAGCGACGGTTCGACGACATGACCCTGGTGGACCACGCCATCAACGCGGCGCTCCAACTTTCGTTCACGGCAATGCACAACGACGACCTGGCGGGCCTCGTCACCTTCGGGCACGATGCACCCGTCGTGGTGCCGCCGCGCAAAAGTGCGAAGCAACTCGGGCTCATCCTCGAACAGCTCTACCACCTCCAACCGCGTTATGCCGAAAGCGACTTCTCACAATTGGCCTCGGTCCTCGCAGCACGGGCGCCACGCCACGCACTGATGGTGCTCTTCACCGACTTCCTCACCGAAAACGCCTTCCGCCGGCAGTTGCCCCACCTGCGACGCATTGCCAAGAAGCATGCTTTGGTCGTCGTGTTCTTCGAAGATGCCGAACTCACCGCGGCCACCGCAGCTTTGCCTCCCGAGAGCAACACGAACGAACGCGTGGTGCACGCACTCACGGCCGAACTCGTGCTGCAAAAGCAGCAGATGGTCGATTTGCTCCGCCGCAATGGCATTCATGCCCTCTGCACCCGACCCGAACAGCTCACGGGCAACGTGGTGCGCAAGTACTTCGCGCTCAAAAAGCGCGGCGTTTGGTGAAGGCTTCGACCCACCTCGCCCACGGGTGCACGCACTTCCCGTCGGTGGGCCGCACCTCTTCATCGTTGTCGACACCTCTTCTATATGATAGCTGCGTGCCGAACCCCGTTTTTGCCCCTCGGTGGCGACAAAACCGCCACTTGTAGAGCATGGCAGCGCAAAAAATGAGGCAAAGGCTTGGTGCTTAGCGCAGAACATCGTAATTTTGCCCCAACTCGCGTGCTTTCGTGCGCGAATCAAACCATTCTAATTCATATCACCATGTATTTAGACTCTGCAAAAAAGAGTGAGATCTTTGGACAATACGGAAAGTCTAACACGGACACCGGTTCCGCTGAGAGCCAGGTTGCCTTGTTTTCATACCGTATCTCCCACCTGACGGAACACATGAGAGCCAACCGTAAAGATCATACGACCGAACGCGCTCTCGTGAAGCTCGTAGGTAAGCGCCGCGCCCTGCTCAACTACCTCAAAGACCGCGACATCGAGCGCTATCGCGCCATTGTCAAGGCACTGGGTCTGCGCAAATAAGCCAAGCCTCACACTCGCACAGCCGACTGCTCGGCAGTGCACTCACAAACACTCCCATGGTTCGCTTCGTGAACCGTGGGAGTTTTGCATTACCGCGATTTATTCGTACATTTGCTCCACACACCCATTTCAAAGTGCCCATGAAGCTCAAACTCCACATCGACCATCGGCTCAATCTCCTGCTCGTTTGTGCCATCAGCATCGCCTGTTTGCTGCTCGCCCTGCCGCGCGACTCCAAATTCGGCTACGAATACGAAGTGGGGAAGCCCTGGAACTATGCGCCGCTCATCGCCGATTTCGAATTTCCCATCTCCAAATCGGCCGAACAGCTGGCCGGCGAGCGCGACAGCGCCCTGCGCACCTTCTATCCCTACTATAATCTCAACGAAGCCGCCGCCCGTCAGCAAGTGCACAACTTCACAGCCGACCGCGCTGCGGGACAATTCGCCGGCGTCCCCGACGCCTACGTGCAACACGCCGTGCGCGCGCTGCAAGAGGTCTATGCCGCCGGCATTGTCAGCAGCGATGCGATGAATCATCTCACAACCGCCGGCACCTGTGGCGTGCGCGTGGTCAACGGCACCAATGCCGTCTCGCGCGATGTGGGCACCCTCTTCTCGCCCCGCAGCGCCTACGAGCACATCATGGGCGACGAGCACTATTCGCGCGAACTCATGACGCGATTGCAGCTCCATAAGTACATCAGCGCCAACCTTGTTTTCGACAGCATCAAGAGCCAGGAGGGAAAAGCCGAACTCCTCTCCGGCATCTCGAGCAGTACGGGACTGGTGCTGCGCGGCGAGCGCATCGTCGACCGCGGTGAGCGCGTCACCGCCCGACAGAAAGCCATTCTCGACTCCTTGCGAAACGAAACCGAGCGCCGAAAAGAGCAGGGCAACAGCGCCCAATTCATACTCCTGGGGCAGTTTGGCATCATTGCCGCCTTCTTTGCTCTGCTGGTCGCCTACCTCCAGCTCTTCCGCCGCGATCTCTACCGGTCGCCCCACACGGTCTACCTCATTTTCTCGCTCATCACGCTCTTTCCCCTCTTCACCTATCTACTTTTCACCTACAAATTCTTCTCCGTCTACATCATTCCCTTCGCCATGCTGCCCATTGTGCTGCGCGTTTTCACCGACACGCGCACCGCTTTCATGGCCCATGTGATGACGATCTTCGTGGCCTCGCTGCCACTCCACAACGGCTACCAATTTCTCCTCACGCAACTCGTGGCCGGCGTGGTGGGCATCTACTGCATCAAGGATCTCACCGAGCGTTCGCAGATCTTTCTCACCTCGCTCATCGTGACACTCTGCACCTGGGTGACCGGTTTGGTGTTCGAACTCGCCCAGACCGGGAGTCTCGCCGCCGTCGACCGCTCGTGGTATCGCGACGTGACCATCTCGGGCGTGGCGTTGCTCTTCACCTACCCCCTGCTCTATCTCATTGAGAAGACCTTTGGCTTCACTTCGAGCGTGACGCTCATCGAACTCAACAACACCAATCTGCCCATCATCCGCCGCCTGGCCAAAGAAGCCCAAGGCACTTTCATCCACTCCATTCAAGTGGGCAACCTCGCGGCAGAGGTCGCGGCCAAAATCGGAGCCAAGGTGCAATTGGTGCGCACCGGCGCCCTCTACCACGACATCGGCAAGCTCATCAACCCCGGCTACTTCACCGAAAACCAAGGCGGCATCAATCCCCACGACAAGCTCTCGGAAGAGGAATCGGCCAAAATCATCATTTCGCACGTCACCGAGGGCGTGCACCTGGCCGAAAAGCACAGACTCCCCAAGGTGATCAAAGATTTTATCCTCACCCACCACGGCACCTCGATGGTGAAATACTTCTACATCCAGGCGGTGAACAAAAAGGGGGAGGAGCACGTCGACAAAGCCCTCTTCACCTATCCCGGCCCCAATCCTTTCACGCTCGAGCAGGCCATTCTCATGATGTCCGACGCGGTCGAAGCTTCTTCTCGCAGCTTGAAAGACTACAGTGTGGAATCCATCACCGAATTGGTCAATCGCATCGTCGACGGACAGGTGGCTTCGGGCGCTTTTGCCAACTGCCCCATCACCTTCCGCGACATCGCCGAGGCCAAACAGACCTTCATCGACAGCCTCAAAGTGATCTATCACACGCGCATCGCCTACCCCGAGCTCAATCGTCCCGCCGACAAACCCACTCCTCCCGCCGGCGGCATCTTTGCCCACATCCGTCCGCGACCGCGCCGATGATTTCGCCCTGCGGCGCCCCACCCACACAACACAAATCCCCGAATGCACTCAGCGGCATTCGGGGATTTGTTTTTTCGTTCCGTCGGGCGAGACGAAACCGGGGAGCGTCGATCGGCACACGGGAGGACGCCGGCACGAACCTTCGGTACACTCAATACTGGAACACGCTGTGCCCCATGAACTCGCGCAGCAACGACGTGGGCGGCACGGCATCGAGCGGCATCGGAGCGAAGTAAGAGATGAACTTCCGCAGGCGATAGGCCTCCGAATACTCGGGGGCGCACTCCGGCACCATCTCCAACAGCGGCAAAGCCTGGGCACGCAGCGCGGCCAGTTCGTAGATGAGCGCCGAATTGAACATGGCGTCCGCTTCCTCCTGGAAGGGGAAAATCCATTTCTCCTCGCCCGCCGTCACCGAAGGGCAGCGGCGAATCACTTCCTGGGGCAGATAGCCGCGATATTTGAAGTCGCGACAGATGCGGCGGATCAAACGCGTGTCGGTGGTGGGGATATAGTTGTGGTCGTCGAGCGAAATGGTGGTCAGCGCCGAGGCGTAGATTTTGTATTTCGCCCCGTCGGGAATTTTCGCGCTGAGTTGCGGGTTGAGGGCGTGGTTGCCTTCGAGAATGAGGATGGTATCGGGCTCCAACCGGAGGCGGCGCCCCGAAGGCACGCTCTTGCCCGTGGGAAAATCGTAGCGCGGCAATTCCACCTCCTCGCCCACGAGCAAGCGGTTCATCTGATCGTTGAACAGCGGGAGGTTGAGCGCCTCGATGTGCTCAAAGTCGTAGTCGCCCGTCTCGTCGAGCGGCGTGCGCTCGCGGTCCACGAAATAGTTGTCGAGCGAGATCGACACCGGTTTCTTGCCGCAAGCCATGAGTTGCACGCTCAGGCGCTTGGAGAAAGTCGTTTTGCCCGACGACGACGGGCCCGCGATGAGCACCACCCGCAGGGCATCGTGCGATGCAATGTGGTCGGCAATCTGCGCAATCTGCTTTTCCTGCAATGCCTCGGCCACATTGACCAAATCGTTGGTGTGACCGGCGCGAATCAGCGTGTTGAGTTCGCCCACCGTCGTGCAACCCAGGATTTCCTGGCGGCGGTGTTGCTCTTGGAACACGGCAAACATCTGGTGCTGCTCGGTCATCGGGCGCAGGCGGTCGGGGTGTTCGGGATCGGGCACGCGCAGGAGCAGTCCTTCGCCGAAGGGCACGAGGTCGAACACCGTGAGTTGGCCGGTGCGCAACAGCAGGGCCGAGTAGAAGTAGTCCACCGTCTCGCCGAGGGTGTAGTAGTGCGTGTAGAGGTCGCCGATGCTTTCGAGCAGAAGCACCTTGCGCATGAAGCCTTGGCGGCGAAACACCTCGATGGCGTCGGTGGTGTGCGCCGTGACGCGGCGGAAGGGGAGGTCGCTCGCCACGATCTCGGCCATGCGGCGGCGCAGGCGTTCGGGCACCTCGGGTGTGATGCCGCCGGGCAGCGCGAGGCGGCAAAAATAGCCCCCCGACACGGGGGTGCCGATGCGCAGTTCGGCCTCAGGATAGAGGTCGCGCACGGCTTTGTAGAGCACAAAAAACAGACTGCGCGTGTAGGTGCGCAGACCGGAGGGCGAGGCGAGGGTGAGATATTCGAGGTCGCGCGAGTCGTTGATCGTGTAGTGCAGTCCCTCCACGCGGTTGTTCACCTTACAGCTCGTCACACAGCAACCCAAGTCGAGGCCCAGGCTCTCATACACCTCTTCGAGGGTAGCCCCCTTCGGCACGTCGTGATACATGCCGTCGTTCTTACAGTAGATGCGAATGGATTTCATGAGTCTGCACTGCTTATCAATTGATTTAATTCTGGAATTGTGATCGCTTTGAAGTGCTTCTTTCTACCCTTTTCTGCTCTCGCAAGCCAACTGCGTGCCAGCGATTGCACGTGATCGTTGAACACGAAATAAACAATCGGATGCAATTTTCCGCAGCCGGAAAGGATGTCCTTTGAGCAACTCACCTTCTTTTTAAGTTTTGTCGGTGACAAATTATCGGCATTCTTATAGTTCAATCTGAGTTCAACCAGAACTAATTCTGAGATTTTACCTGAAAAAACACCGATCACCGCGTCGACAGTTGGGTTGTGAATCCCCTTTTTCAACCCTTTCTCGTAGGCATCCAAATCGATACAACGCATTGCGTCGGGAAAGGCATTCGCCGGTCCGCCCTCATGCTTCACCAACGCATTGAAATTCTTGAGATACGTCGAGAATCGTGGGAGACGCTCAATGGGTTCATTCGTCCATTTCATCTGTTCTGCCATATTCTTCTATGCGGTCTAATGCGATATTGAAAGAATCAAAGATGGGTTCGATGTCCGTGCCTGTCGAGATAAAGTCGAATTGGTGTTTATTCTCTTCATTGCGCTTGGCAATGTAGAAATTCAGCTTTTCGCCCAGTTCCTCTTTTTCTCCGATGGACTGCAAGGCCGCGACCATATCGGGATCGTGCGACGCCAGAAGTATTTTCACCCCCACCTGCTTGTGTAGGTGTACCAAGATGCGAGCATACTCCACCACCCATTTCGGATGCAAATGCACCTCGGGTTCATCGATGATCAAGACGGTCTCGGTGGTGATGTATCCATTCTCAATGAAACGATAGAGATAAGCAAATGTCTTTAATCCCGTGGCCATATCTTTAATGGGAATGTCAATTACTCCATCAGCAGAGATATAATGCAATTTGTCTACCAACTCATCTTCATCCTCCTTAATACTGCCATCCATTACGGATCGCACTTCATCGAGAAGTGCCAAATCTTTCGTTCCACCGGAATCATTGAGTACCATTTTTTGGAGATGTCCCCAAAGAAAATGAGTGTCTTTACAATCAATGAATAGAGGAGAATTTACATAGATCGATTGTTTCAAGTAATAGGTCTGCAACACCTTTTCCTCACTGAGAATATCGATGTCGTCTTCTCGGAGTTGGATTTGCTTTGGAATTATCTTTTCCTTGTATCTGTAGTAAATTTCGTCAAAGAATACATTGCCTGGCCTGTTCGCTATGTAGGATTTGAAAAGCTCTTCCAATTTAGCGTATCCTTCCATCAAAGTTGTACGCCATTGTTCAATGAAAGTGGGTATATCACGTCCGGGAACATCGGGTAAATCTACACTTCGAACTATTCTGTCCAAAACCTTCTCGTAGCCTTTCTTCTCCTGTAAAGAAGAAAGCTCTGCAAAAAAACGATCCAATAAATAAACAACATGGTCATAAAGAGTTTCGAATGCCTTTTCAGGTGTGTATGAAAACCTCTTTATTTCACCAAAACCAATTATAAATTCAAACCTCTCATTGTAAGACAACCCAAAATCCGAAGAGATACGATCCATCGGAGGCAACAGCTCGATAACCTCTCTTTGGAAAGCGGAGAAAACATAACTATCGTATTCCTCCAGCCCATTTACGATGTAGTAAAGCAACCTTCCGATCGTGCTTTTCCCACAGCCGTTTTCGCCGGTCAGGACAGTTATCCCATTCAGCGCGACGTCAGCGTGATGAATAGCTCTGTAATTTCGAACACTAAGAGTATGTTTGTGCATAAGATTTCTAACGATGGAGCAACTACAAGATGATCTACGCTCAGTGGGTCTCACTGAGCGTATTTTTATTCCTCGCCCTTGAAAAGGGGATCCCAAGCGGGGAGGAGCGTGGGTTTCTGTTCGAGCAGGCGCAGCGTGGCGGCGGGCACATATTTCTTGTCCACCACCAAGCGGAAGGTGTATTCGTCAAACCAGCCGTCGGTCATGATCAAGTGGCCACCCACCCCGTTGGTCGGGCCCCACGAGTTTTCGACTTTCCACTTGCGGGGCTTGCCGTTTTGGTCCAGATCCACGGCGCAGAGCGTCATGGCGTGGCTCGAAGCCGAGGCGAAGGTGCGGATGCGGTCGGCCTTCGTCATGGGGAACGACGTGTCGAAGAGATCGCCGTAGTCGAAATTGTCGAGCGAGAGGATGCCCGTCTTGCGATTGTAGAACTTGCCCACGTCGCAAGAGTAGTACATGCGCGTGCTGTCCTTGATCGAGGCGATGGCCATCTGCTTGATCTCGTCCATCGGCAGATTGATGTACGTCCAGTTGTGGCCGTCGTAGGTGTGGCGATCGAGATCGATGGTGTAGGTTTTGTGATAGGGGCGCGAGGGGTCGTTCATGAGCATGACATAGCTCGAGAGGTCGCGACCCACGAAGCGATCGTAGAACGAACGCGGAGTGTAGCGCTCGGTGCTCACGGGCTTGCCGTCCTTGTCGCGCAGCGTCCAGGTGAATTCCGTCGGGGGCGTGCCGAGGCAGGCGGTGAGGATGCGGTAGATGGTCGAGAGTTGGCGCGTCTTGCGCTTTTGGAGCTTCGCGTCGCGCTCACCGGCGGCGTAGGCCTTGCGCAGTTCGAGCCCGTATTCGCGGAGCTTGAGGGCGAGCACACCGGCCATTTCGCGGGTGTTGTTGGCGTTGTAGCTTTCGGGCATCACCTCCGAGGGCACCACGCCGTATTTGCTCACCACGTCCTGCACGCCGGTGAAGGTGCCGCCGTCGGAAATGGGGTTCTTGAAGAGCCACTCCACCGTCTTGTCGTCCATGGGGCGGGCGGCGTAGTCGATCATCGACTGCAAGAAGAGATTGGCCTTCTCCAACTGATCGTAGAACGAGTTGTAGCTCTGCGAGAACTCGAACTTGGCGAGTTGACGCTCCTTGATCACTTGGGCGCGCATCACGTTCAGGCCCGTGAACAGCCAGCAGCGTCCCGACGATTGTTGGTCGGTGATGCCTTTGGAGGGGGCTTCGTTGGAGAAATAGGTGTCGGCCGTCTCGGCGGCGTTGTTGCGCGTGGCCAGTGCGCCCACACCTTGGGTGACAAGGGCGTTTTGCAGGGCGCGGGCTGTGGGGGTTTGCGGCACTTCGCGGCGGAAGTTTTCGAGCATTTCGCCGCTGATGGCACCACGCTGGGCCACGGCCGGAAGGGCCAGGGCGGCGGTGATGCAAAGGGTGGCTAAGGGATGGGGCATAGGGGAGGTGGAGTTGTGATGAATGCGGGGGAATCGGGGGGTGTGCGCACCAGCGGCGTCACGGTGAGCCGGCAGTGGGCAGCGGGTGGGGACACTTGCCCCGTGGGGTGGGGTGCCGCTCGGACAGCAGGCCCGGCGGCGGGCAGTGTGGAGCGGAGCCGGCTGTGCGGACGGAGCACGAACGCTGTCGGCGCGGCGTGAGAGCGCGTGGGATCAGAGCCAACCTTCGCGCTTGTACCACGCCACGGCTTCTTTCACCCCGGCGGCGAGGGTCCACTGCGGAGCGAAGCCCAAATCGCGGCGGGCGGGTTCGATGTCGCACAGCCAGTTGCGCTGCCGCAGCAGGCGGAATTTGTCGAGATTGAGCGTCGGGGGCATTGTGCCCTTGCGGCCGAAGAGCTTGTAGCTCAAACTCCCGAGGGCGCACACGCCGTGCAGGAACCACTCGGGGGCGGTGATGCGCAGCACGCCGTGCACGCCCATTTCGCTTTGCAGCAGGCGGCCGAACTCGCGGCTGTCGTAGCTGCCGCCGTCGCTCAGGAAGTAGGCTCGACCGCGCTCACCGCGAGAGAGCGCCGCGTAGCAGGCGTCGACGAGGTCGCGCACGTAAATGAACGTGAGGCGTTGCGGACGATAGCCCACGGCGAAGTCGATGTGCTTGCGAATGCTGTCGGCCATGAGGAAATAGTCGCGCTCGCGAGGGCCGTAGACGCCGGTGGGGCGCAGGATGACGTAGTCCAACCCCTCCACGCCGGTGAGGGCTTCCTCGGCCTCGAGCTTCGAGCGCCCGTAGGCCGTGTTGGGTGCGGGGCGGTCGGTGTCGGCGATGGGCCGATAGGCTTCGGCGGGCACACGCTGTACGGGGTCGGCCACGGGGCCCATGACCGAGAGCGAGGAGACGAAGACGAAGCGCCCGCGCAGCAGGTCTAATTCGCGCAGGGTGCGGGCCAGGCGCAGGGTGCCGGCGGTGTTGGTGCGCCGAAAGGCTTCGAGATCGGCGGCCTTCGTGGCACCGGCGGCGTGGATCACGCAGTCGAACGCGCCGTGCGCGGCACCGTGGTCCGAGAGCTGACGGCGCAGGGTGGCGTCGTCGCCCAGATTGAGCTCGATGAAGCGAATGCGGGGATCGGTGAGATAGCGGCGCGAACTCGTGGAGCGGAGGGCCGCCCACACTTCGTGGCCGAGCTCCAAACCGTGTTCGACGAGAAACGAACCGACGAAACCGGAGGCTCCGGTGATGAGGATTTTCATGTGCTGCGAGGTTAGGGCGTTCGCGCTGTGCAGACGGCGAACGGATGAATTGCAAAGATAGGCATTTCGCCTCGTTCGGCCAAACGCTGCAGCCCTCAATTCGGGGCCGGCCGAAGGGGCCGAAAAAACACGGGGACTTTCGACGAGCGGCGGCGCAATTGCGGTGAAAAATGGGGAGCTGCATCGCCGTTTTCCGCTCTGCTTTCGCCCTCGCCGGAGGTCGGTCGGAGCGCCTTCCGCGCGCGCTCGTTCGGCACGCGCTTCGCCCCTTTGCTCCCTTCGCGACAGTGCCGCTGCGGCGGTGTGTCGACGAGCGCAACGGACGGTTCAAAACGGGACACGTCCGACACTCGTTTTTCCGCCGCGCCACTGCTCCCCTAACCTTTAGGGGAAGGGGGGCTTTGGGGGTAGGGGTCTTATTTTTTTTATTATATTATTTTCTACTCTTGTGGTTCTATTCTACCCTTATGGTTCTATCTTCGTTTGTACAGGCGTACAAGGGGTAGTGGCATTTCGCACAACGCAGGTCGACGACCTCCACACGGTGTGATTTCACGCTTGGGGCTCGTCTCGCTCCCCGTCTGTCGAGGCGTCGTCGCGGAGGTTGCGCGGGAAGTGCTCGAGCACCTGTTCGCGCAGGTAGGCGGTGTCGAGATGGGTGTAGATTTCGGTGGTGCCGATGTCCTCGTGGCCGAGCATAACCTGGATGGCGCGCAAGGAGGCGCCGCCCTCGAGCAGGTGGGTGGCGAAGGTGTGGCGGAAAGTGTGGGGCGAAACAGTTTTGTCGATGCCGGCGGCGGCCACATGCAGCTTGATGTTGTGAAACACCGTGACGCGCGAGAGGTGACGTCCGCGGCGGGCGGAGACGAAAAGCACGTCCTCGTCTTCGGGTTTCACGGCGATATCGGCCCGCGCATCGAGCCAGTTGCGGATTTCGTGCACCGCCCGCGGCGAAATGGGGACGACGCGCTGCTTGTTGCCCTTGCCGATGACGCGCACAAAGCCTTCGTCGAAAAAGAGGTCGGAGAGGCGCAGCGCACACACCTCGCTCACGCGCAGCCCGCAGCTGTAGAGCAGTTCGATCAGGCAGTGATCGCGCAGCCCCTCGGGCGTGGAGAGGTCGATGGAGTCGAGAATGCGTTCCACCTCCTCGAGCGTGAGCACTTCGGGCAGGTGCTTGGGCAAGCGCGGCGTGGTGAGCAGTTCGGTGGGGTCATGGCCCATGTAGCCCTCGATCTGCAGGTAGCGATAGAAGGAGCGCACACTGCTGATCATGCGCGCCAGGGAGCGGGCGGCAATACCGGCTTCGAAGAGGCTGTGCACGTAGTCTTCGAGCAGCGGCAGGTCGACATCGAGGACATCGACCCCGCGCGAATGGGCATAGTCCAAAAAGCGGCGCAGATCTCGGGTGTAGGCCTCGCGGGTGTTGGGCGAAAGGCCCTGTTCGAGCAGGAGATATTGTTCGTAGTGGTGGAGCAGTTCGGTGTTCATCGGCAGGCTTCACAAGTTTTGAACGACGGGAGTTGCGCACGTCGGTCGGAATTCGTATTTTTGCGCGCAAATGTACGAAGAATTATCCGTCGATTCAAGCCGATCGACGCGTTTTCTCATCGCCCCACCGCAGTAGCGAAAGGCCCCGCGCGCCCCTTTGCACAACGGCGCGGCGGCGGCGAAACCTCCCGATGGGAAAACATGTGCTTTGACCTCCCATGCTTATGTCTGCTCTGCCTCATGTGTTGGTGCTCAACGGGCCCAACCTCAATTTTCTCGGGCGTCGCGAACCGCAAATTTACGGCCACACAACGCTGACCGACGTCATCGACGAACTGCGCCGCCGCTACGACGGCACGCTGGTCATCGATCACCTGCAAAGCAATCACGAAGGGGTGCTCATCGATCGCCTTCAAGCGGCGGCCGACGAGCCGAACTTGCTCGGCGTGGTGCTCAATGCCGGCGCTTACACCCACACTTCGGTGGCGCTGCGCGATGCCGTGAGCAGCATTGCCCCGCTGCCGGTGGTGGAGGTGCACCTGTCGAATGTGCAGGCGCGCGAGGACTTCAGACATCGCTCGCTCATCGGCGCAGTGTGTCGGGGCGTCATCGCGGGATTCGGCACCGACAGCTATCGACTCGCCGTGGAGGCGCTGAGAAAAAAGTAAACGGGTAGACAAACAGTAAACGAGTAAACGGCGTAGACGAGAGATTTACGCTCCGAAACTCCCGCGCGCCGACGAGTTGACGCGTACACGCGTTTACTCCTCCCCGATTTCCGAACCGCCCGCACGTCTGCTCGTAGACCCGTACACGCGTCTACTCGTAAACCGGTATACCCGGCTACGAAACGCCCCACAGACGCCCTAACATAGACCCATTTCCCAATGAAGAAACTCCTCATAGAAACCTACGGCTGCCAGATGAACGTGGCCGACTCCGAAGTAGTGGCCAGCGTGATGAAGATGGCCGGCTACGAACCCTGCGAAACGCTCGACGAAGCCGACGCCGTGTTTCTCAACACCTGCTCCGTGCGCGACAATGCCGAGCAGAAAATCATTCATCGCCTCGAAGCCCTCCACGCCCTGCGCAAGAAGGGACGCCGACTCATCCTGGGCGTGCTCGGTTGCATGGCCGAACGCGTCAAAGATGACCTCCTGGCCAAGCACCACGCCGACCTTGTGGCCGGTCCCGACGCCTATCTCTCCCTCCCCGACCTCGTGGCGCAGGCCGAAGTGGGACAAAAGGCCATCAACATCGACCTCTCGCTCACCGAAACCTACGGCGACGTCATGCCCGAACGCTTCTGCGGATCGAAAATCTCCGGTTTTGTGAGCATCACCCGCGGTTGCAACAACTTCTGCCACTACTGCATCGTGCCCTACACCCGCGGACGCGAACGCAGCCGCGATGTGCAGAGCATCATCAACGAGTGTCGCGACCTCGAAAAGCGCGGTTTCAAGGAGGTGACCCTCCTGGGACAGAACGTGAACTCCTACAAGGCGCGCCGCAATGCCACCGGCGAAACCGAGCGCCCCACCACTGCCCTGGACGAAGAGGCGGCACGCGATGCCGCCATCGCCGCGAAACACATCCGCTCCACCGAGGACGAGGCTGACGCCAACCCCGATTTCGTCTTCTTCCCCGAACTGCTCCGCACCGTGGCACGCGCCGTGCCGGGCATGCGCATCCGCTTTTCCACGCCGCACCCCAAGGACATGAGCGATGCTACCCTGCGCGTCATCGCCGAGGAGCCGAATGTGTGCCGACACATCCACCTGCCGGTGCAGAGCGGTAGCGACGCCGTGCTCAAACGCATGAACCGCAAGTACGACCGCGAGTGGTATCTGGGTCGCGTCGAGGCCATTCGCCGACTGGTGCCCGACTGTGCCATCACCACCGACATCTTCGCCGGCTACTGCGGCGAGACGGAGGAGGACCACGCCGAGAGTCTGGACATGATGCGCCGCGTGGGCTACGATTCGGCCTTCATGTTCAAGTATTCCGAGCGCCCCGGCACCTACGCTTCGAAGCGTCTGCCCGACGATGTGCCCGAGGAGGTGAAACTGCGCCGACTCAACGAACTCATTGCCCTGCAAAACGAGCTCTCGCTCACCGCCAACCGTGCGTGGGTGGGCCGCGAAGCAGAGATTCTCATCGAGGGGGTGAGCAAACGCAGCCGCGAGGAACTCTTCGGTCGCACCGAGCAGAACAAAGTGGTGATCATCTCCCGCGGCGACCGCCGCATCGGACAGACAGTGCGCGTGCGCATCACCGATGCTTCGAGCGCCACGCTCAAAGGTGAGGTCGTGGAGGACTGAGGGACGCCGCAAACACTGAGATGCACCGAACAACCGGCACAATAATCGCACAACGCCCCGTTTTCCAACTTGGGAAAACGGGGCGTTGCCGTGCTTTATCGCACCGCCGATCGGGGGATGTCAGGCGTAGGTGCGCACTTCGCGCTCGCCGCGCAGTACCGCCAGCGCATTCTCGGCCAGCGCCTCGAGCTCGTTCTCGCCCGGATAGATGTGGACGGGAGCAATGAACGACACCCGCTCGCGCAAACGCGAAGTGATGTAGTCGGCGTGGGCCAAACCGCCTGTGAGCAAGATGGCATCGACCTGTCCGCAGAGCGCAACGGCCTGCGCACCGATGGTTTTGGCCACGCCGTAGATCATGGCATCGAGCACCAAGCGCGCCTGTGCGTCGCCCGCTTCGATGCGCGCCAACACTTCGCGCACATCCGACGTGCCGAGCCACGCCACCAGCCCGCCTTGACCCGCAATGCGAGAGAGCATTTCGCTTTCGCTCCACTTGCCGCTGAAACAAGCCCGCACCAAATCGGCCGCCGGGAGGGTGCCGGCCCGCTCAGGCGAGAACGGACCGTCGCCGTCCAAACCGTTGTTCACTTCGATGCACTTGCCATGACGATGCGCCCCGACGGTGATGCCGCCGCCCATGTGGGCGATGACGAGGTTGAGGTCTTCGTAGCGCACCCCCTGAATTTTGGCGTGACGTCGGGCTGTGGCGCGCTGATTGAGGGCATGCCACACACTGGCACGCCTCATTTCCGGACGACCGCAGAGGTGCGCCTCGGGCAACATCTCGTCGACGATCTCGGGATCGGCCACCAAAGCCAGGCAAGCCGGCAACTGTCGGGCGAGTGCCGCGGCGATATGGCAACCGATGTTGCACACGTGCTGGCGCTCCCCGTGGCGCGTGTCGCGCAGCATGGCGTCGTTCACCGCATAGACCCCGGCGGGAATGGGGTGTGTGAGACCGCCGCGGGCAATGATGGCATCGAAATCGAAGGCGATGCCTTCGGCGGCCAGCGTTTCCAGCAGGCGCTCGCGACGCGTGGGCAGTTGCGCGAAACAGTCGGGGAATTGCGCGAGCTCGTCGGCCGAGTAGTGAATGGTTTTGATGAGCACCGGGCGCTCATCGTGGTAGACGGCCACTTTCGTGCTGGTGGAACCGGGATTGATGACCAGAATTTTGCGAAGCGTGAGGGACATAGCGGAGAGAGGGGGTGAGAGGGCGTTGAGAAGAGGGGAGGGCGTCAGGCTTCGGCCGCAAGCACGCGGAGGGCGGCGAGGGCCAGGCTGTCGATCTTCACGTCGACGGAATCGCCGCGCGAGGTGAGCACCACAGGATGCGAGGTGCCGCACAGGCCGGAGGCGAAGCGCGCGCCGGGAACGAGGAGACCGAGGGCTTTGTAGAGCACGTTGCCGGCTTCGATGTCGGGCACGAGCAGCACATCGGCGCGGCCTTCGAGCGCACTGCTCAGCCCCTTGTCGGCCAAGCCCGCGGGCGAGAGCGCACAGAGCAGATCGAGCGGACCGTCGACGAGCACTTCGCCCCATTCGCCCGCAGCGGCGCGACGACGCAGGGCGACGTAGTCGAGCGTCACGGGAAAGGCCTCGCTCACCTTCTCGGTGCAGTGGAGCAAGGCTACACGCGGACAGGCGCAACCCAGGGTGCGCGCCAGATCGGTGGTGTAGCGCAGTTGCGCGGCGCGCTGTTCGAGCGTGGGGGTGGGGATGACGGCCACATCGCTCAGCACCAGGAGCCGATCTATCTCGGGCAACGAGACGACGGCGGCGTGGGTGATCACGGCACCTGCGGGACGAAGGCCATACTGCTTGTTGAGAATGTGGCGCAAGAGGTCGTCGCTGTTCACCAGCCCCTTCATGAGCACATCGGCTGCGCCGTCGTGCACCAATTGCACGGCGCGCTGCATGGCTTCTGCGGCGTCGGCAGCCGGCAGGCACTCCACTTCGGCACGCACCGCGGGAGGGGCCTGCGCGAGCACGGCGGCATCGTATTCGCCCACCAGGAGGGCATGGACAAAACCGAGCCGCACACTTTCGAGCACGGCTTGCAACGTGTGGGCGTCGGCGGGACGACACACGGCGACCCGCACACGGCGGCCGTCGGCACTGAGCCGGGCACGCAGGGCGGGAAACGAACGAACGAGTTGGGACATGGTGAGAAGGGGGATGGGCCGCTGAGGGGAAACGGTCTCGCACCGCCGGCGGCGCGGGGCGGAGACCAACGACTTTTTACGCCTGCAAACTTAAACAGATTTGTGCCATCTGCCCAAACATGGGGGGCTTTTTTTGCGCAAAAAGGGAATTTGTGGGCAAAAGCGCCGCATTTTTGCACGCGACCTTCCTCCTCGAAACGCCGTGCCGCGCAGCCCCGAGCGCCGCACGGCGCCCCCGTAGATCGGCGCTGCCGCCGGCATCACCGCGGCGCGCCGAATCGCAGCGAACAGGCACCGCGCCACGTGGGAAAAATAAGCCTTGTGCGCTTGGCCGTCTTGTCAGAAAAACGTAAATTCGCCCTGTCGACGCTCCTTCGGCGCGACTCCAACCTCAGCTTACCCGATGAAAATCATACACACCGCCGATTGGCACCTCGGCAACGTCTTCCATCGCCACAATCGTGTGGCCGAACACCGCCACTTCTTCGGCTGGCTGCGCGACACCATCGTGCAGCAACAGCCCGATGCCCTCATTGTGAGCGGCGACATCTTCGACGGCCCCAACCCCGCCGCCGAGGTGCAACGACTTTTCTACGACTTCCTCACCCATCTCTCGGTCGAACACCCCGGCATGAGCATCATTCTCATTGCCGGCAACCACGATTCGGGCGCCCGCCTCGAAGCGGGCGAGGAACTGCTCCGCCTGCACAACATCTTCGTGCGCGGCACGGTGTGGAAAGACGCTGAGGGCGAAACGTATTTCGAGCGCATGATCCTGCCCCTCGCTCCCCGCGGATCGGACACGGCCGAAGTGGTGTGCTACGCCCTGCCGTTCCTCCGACCGGCCGACTATCCCGCCGGACTCTCCGTGCAAGACGGACTGCGCCACTACTTGACGAACCTCGACAAGCGACTGAAAAAAACGGCCTTCAAGCGTTTGCCCGTGGTGGTGGCGGCCCACTTCTATGCCCACGGCGCGCTCATCCAAGCACACGAACACAGCGAGCGACTCGTGGTGGGCGGACAAGACATGGTGGAGATCGACACGATGGGAAAGGCCTATGCCTACGTGGCGCTCGGCCACATTCACCGCCCCCAAGCCGTGGGCAATTGCGCCAATGTGCGCTATGCCGGCAGTCCGCTGGCGCTCTCGTTCAGCGAGCGCGACTATAAGCGCGCGGTCAACCTGGTGGAAATCGACACGCAGGGACACGTCGAAACGACCTCCCTGTTCTACACGCCGCTCTGCGCACTCGTCAGTCTGCCCGACCGCGGCGCACTCGACCCGCAGGAGGCCCTGAGCCGACTCCGCTCGCTCCCCGACGCACAGCCCGACGACGATCGAGAGGCCTACCCCTATGTGGAAATGAACATCCGACTCGCACAACCCGAACCGGAACTGCGCCGACGCATCGGCGAGATCATTGAGCACAAAGCCGTGAAGTTCTGCCGCATCACCACCTCGACCTACCGCGAACAGAGCGCACAGGACGACACACAACGGCCTGCTGTCGAAAACTCGCTCCACAGCCAGGCGCCCATCGACATCGCCAAACAATACTACACCGCGCGCTACGGCAACGAAATGCCCGAAGCGCTCGTCGAAAGATTCAACATCGCCGTTAACTCCATCGACAAATAAACGCCGGCATGACCATCGAACTCATCGCCCTGCACAACCTCACCTCGCTTGCAGGCACTCACACCATCGACTTCACCGCCGAACCGCTCAGGTCGGCCGGACTCTTTGCCATCACCGGCGACACGGGAGCCGGAAAAAGCACGCTGCTCGACGCCGTGTGCCTCGCGCTCTACGGCACTGCGCCGAGACTCGAGAACGTGGAGCGACTTTCGCAAGAACAACGCGAAGACGCCGCCGAAAATGCACCCGAACTCGCCCCACAGGACGCAAGGGCTTTCCTCAGAAAAGGCACCGACGAGGCCTGGGCCCGCGTGCGCTTTGTCAATTCGAGCGGCGAACGATATGAAGCCGAGTGGAAGGTGACGACCAACCGCAACGGCAAGCTCAACAAGCCCGAACGCTCGCTCAGCACCGTCTCCAACAAGGGACAACTCACCCGCGTGGCGGCCGGAATCACCGAGACCAAACAGGCGGTGGAGCGGGCCGTGGGACTGGACTACGCGCAATTCTCGCGCACCGTGATCTTGGCGCAAAACAGCTTCGCCAATTTCCTCAAGGCACGCCATGCCGACAAGAGCGCACTGCTCGAAAAACTCACCGGCACGGACGTCTACACCGACATCTCCAAACGCATCTTCAACCTCGCCAAAGAGGCGGGGGCCGAAGTGGACATTCTCGTGGCACAGCGCGAGGCCACCGCGCAAGGACAGCTGCCGGAGGCCGAACTGCGCGAAACCAACGAGCGCATCACCCTGCTCGACACCGAAATTGCCCACCTCGAAAAGCGCACCCTCCACCTCGAAGAAACCATTCGCTGGCACGAACAGCACAACGCCGCGGAGGCCGAACTGCGCAACGCCACGCAATTATATAACGAGGCCAACCGGCAACTCCTCGAACTGCGAGCCGACGAACTCAAACTCGAACGCTACGACGCCGTGCAGCCTTTCCGCACCCGATTCGAGCAGCTCCGCGCACTCAAAGAGGTGGGCGAGGGACTCAAAAACGCCGAAACCGAACTCGCCCGGCGCACCAATGAGCAGAAACAGCTGCTCGAACGCGCAGAACAGCAGTTCACCACGGCGCGCGAACGCAAAAACGGAGCCGAAGAGCAGCTCCGACACAAACAACCCGACATAGCGGAGGGACATGCCATCGAGGGCGAAATCAAACGACTCGCAGAGGCCGCCGACAACGCCGCGGCTCTCCTCGAAGTGGCCACGAAAAAAGTGGCCGAACGGGAGAACGAACTCCAAAAACGCAACGAAGAACTGCTCCAACTCAAACGACAGCTCGAAACGCTCCGACTGCGCCGACAAGAGCTCGAAATTCACCGCGGCACCTTCGAGCGTTTCCAAATGGTCAACGAGCGCTTGCTGATCTTCGCCGACGCGGTGAAGAAAAACAAGCTCCTCCACCTCAAACATGCCGAGGATTCGCGACGCCGCACCGAAATGCAGGCCACTTTCGACGACGCCACACGCACACGCAATGGGCTCGAGGACCGCAAAGAGGCACTCCGTGGCGCGGTGCTCACACATCGCAAAGCCATACGCGGACTCGAGGCTTCGGAACTCCACCGAAATCTCAACGAGGCCAAACAAAAACACGCCGCGCTCAAGGAGGCCAAAAGAAGTTGGCAGCACATCGTGCAGGGTTACCAACAGATCGACAACCTCCGCGCGGACATCGAACGCCACACCCGCAAACTCGAACAGTTCAAAAACGATCATCGGCGTGTGGAGGGCGAGGAAATGATGCTGCGCGAGCGCTTCCTCCAGCTCGAACGCGCCTACACGCTCTCCCAAATCTCGGAAATCAAAAAACTGCGCCGAGAACTCAAAGAGGGCATGCCCTGTCCGGTGTGCGGCAGCGCGCATCACCCCTACCACACCGAGGTGGCGCAGTATTCGGGCGAGACCCAAACCCAGCTCGAACGCGAATACAACGACGCCAAGGCCAACTTCAACGCCAAGGCGGCGCAGCGTGAGAAACTGAGTCTCGAAATTTCGTCGAGAGAAGCCGAACTCGTCAGCGAACAAACCACCATGCGAAGGCTCTCCTCGCAACAAACGGACCTCGAAGGAGACTGGCAGTATTTTGCTCCCCTCGACCCCTCGTTCAAGGAGTGCACGCCGGGCGTGAACCGCGAGGCACGATTCACCACCATCGACATGCTGCTCGACTCCATGCAACAAAAAGTGGACGAAAGCGAGCAACTGATCGCGCATTTCGATCAGCACAACAATGCCATCGCCACGCTCGCGGCCGAAATCGAACAAATCGAACTCCAACTCACCGAAAGCAAAAAAATCACCGAGAAGCTCGACGTCGATCTCCGTGTGCTCAACCAGAGCATCGACAACACGCACAATGCCCTCCGCGAAACCGACGCTCGACAGGCCCAACTCTACAAAGACCTCGACGAAATCCTCACCCTCAACGGATGGCAGGAGGGCGAGGTGGACCAATACTGCAAGCGCCTGGCGGAACTCAACAACGAGTGGACCACCGTGAACCGCGGCATCGAGGAGGGCGAAAACAGACAGGCCCTGCTCGACGGACAAATCGAGTTCCTCAACACGCGCCTCGAGGGCGAACGCGCCGAAGTCAACGCGCGCCGTGAGGAAAGAGACCGACACCGCGAAAGCATCGGCGAGCGCAACGACCGTCTCCGCCGACTCTTCGGCGAATATGCCCCCACCCAACTCGCACAGGCCCTGCAAGCCCGCGTCGAAGAGCAAACCCAACTCTTCGACGCCGCACAAAACACATACCGGGAGGCACAAACCGTATTGCACCAGCTCGAGGGACAGCAGGAAAACCTGCGCAACGAGGCACTGCGCAACGACGAAAATCGCCGCGCCGTGGCCCTCGATCTCGATGTGGCCATCACGCAGTTCAACAGCAACCACACGCCGCTGCAAATGGCCGAGCTCAACGAACTCTTTGCCGACCCGCGCGACTGGAAAGCCTTGCGCGCACAACTCGATGAGCGACGAGAAGCCAGACTCCTCGCCGAACAAAACCGCGACCGCGCACAGCAGCACTATCTCGAACTCGAAGCGCAGGCTGCACGCATCAATCACGAGACCGAAGGCGAAGACAACACACAAACCGACCTGCCGACGCTCGTGGCACAACGCGCTAAGCTCAACGAGGCCCTCAACCGACAACGCGAAATCGTGGGCGAACAGCGCCGACGCATACAGCGACACCAAGAAAGTCTGCGCGCGGCCGAAAACTACGACCGCAAACTGCTCAAAGCGCGCAACAACGCCGAGGAATGGGGCCGACTCCAGGAACTCTTCGGATCGGCCGACGGCAAACGCTTCAGAGACTTGGCGCAGACGTTCACCTTCTCCTTCCTCGTCGACCACGCCAACCACCATCTCCGCCGACTCACACCGCGCTATCAGCTCAATGTGATCAAAGGCACCCTGGCACTCGAAGTCATCGACCACGATATGCTCGACGAGCGCCGGTTTGTCCACTCCCTCTCGGGAGGCGAAACCTTTATCGTGTCGCTGGCTCTCGCCCTCGGCCTGGCTTCCCTCTCGAGCAGCACACTCAACATCGGAAGTCTCTTCATCGACGAAGGATTCGGCAACCTCGACGAGGAATCGCTCGACTTGGTGCTCAACACCCTCTCGGCACTCGAGGCCGGACAGGGTCGCAAAGTGGGCGTGGTGAGCCACACCGAGCAGATCCGTTCGCAGATCGCACCGCAAATTCGCGTCGAACGCCTCGGCAGCGGAGGCAGTGCGCGCATTCGCATCATCTGAAGCGGCCCACCGCCCGACGGCCCGCAGACGGTGCCCTCGCCACCCCCGAAACCGACCGACGGCCGGATGCCCCACACGGGGCGTCCGGCCGTCGTTGTCTATTTTCGCTGTGCTTGTCGGCGGGTGCATTAACCGCACCGGGGCGTGCAAGATCACCCCGCGCAGGGGCATGCCGGCGCTCACACAAAGCGCCCTTTCTTCACCATTTCCCACAGCGCCATGCCCGCCGCCACACTGACATTGAGCGAGTGTTTGGTGCCGAATTGCGGAATCTCCAGCACCACATCGGCCGCGTCGACCACCGATTGTGCCACGCCGTGCACCTCGTGACCGAGCACCAGCGCATATTCGCTGCCCGGTTCGAACACAAAGTCTTGCAGCGCCACCGAGCGCCGGCACTGTTCGAGCACACACACCTTCACCCCGCGAGCGCGCAACTCGGCCAGTGCATCGGCCGTGGAGGCAAAATGTCGCCACGCCACCGACTCCTCGGCGCCGAGGGCCGTCTTGTGCATCTCGGCCGAGGGCGGGACGGCTGTGATGCCGCAGAGCAACACCTCGCGCAGGCGAAAGGCATCGGCCGTGCGAAACACACTGCCCACATTGTGCACACTCCGCACATTGTCCAACACTACGCTGAGCGGGAACTTGCGGGCCGCACGGAAATCGGACAAGCCGAGACGACCCATTTCGTCTACTTTCAATTTTTCGTTCATGCTGCAAAGGTAAGCCTTTCCGACCAATTTCGGCACCTTCCGCGCTTGTGGATAAACCCGTGAATAAACTGCCGATAACCCCGTGCATAACCGCTGTACAACTCCCTCGGCACCACGCCGCCTCACAACCGAGGGCGAAAAACCGTTTTCCCCGCCGTTTACACGCTCAAAAGCCCCTTTCCCACAGGCTTTTCCCGAAAAGAAAACGGGGAGCTATGCACCGAAACCTCAGGACCATAGCACAGCACAAGGGGACTTTCTCCACGCTTTCCACAGTCTATATACATCACCATCGCAAACTCTTTCGATAAGGAAGAAAAAGTCTTTTCTTCTTTTGGAGAAATGGCTTATATATAATGAGTCGGGAGTGGAAAAAACGATTTCGGCGGAAAACTGTGGGGGAAGCTCGGTGGAGAGCGGGCCCTTGCACTGCCCTTCGCGCCGCACCCCGTAAGCGGGTACCGACCATGGCAAGGGCACGGCGGAGGGGAAGGCACATTCTGCACGAAAAACAGAATTTCGGGCGAAAAAAGCGCTTTTCGTTTCGCATTTGCCGAAAGACTTTCTATTTTTGCACTTTGAAGTATCATGCACTCACTGCACCCTTGTGCGCGAGTGCCCACTCACTTGATCGCATATCTCGTCAACATGTCACACACGTTCCCTTTGCTTTCGCGCGCTGCTGTGCTGCTCCTGGCCGCCGGCGCACTGACCTCGTGCCTGAACGACGACACGAAAACCGAAAACGTTTCGGCCGACTGTGTCGCCACGAGTTTCAAAATCGGACAACTCAAACGCAAGGTCTACCTTCGCACGAAAGACAACCGGAGCGACAGCGTGGCCACAGTCGAGGTGAAAGGCGAACTCTATCGCTTCACCATCGATCAGCAGCGGGGCGTCATCTACAATATAGACTCGCTCCCGCCGCACACCGACCTCTCCAAAGTGGAAGGCATCGTGGTTAGTGCACGCGGCGGGGCCGGATTGCGCGAAGACGGGGCAACGAACTTCGTCACCCAAACGAGCAAACAAAGCGGACTCACCGCCAATCTCAACGGACACCCCACCGTGGTGGTGCAATCGACCGACCGCACGGCGCAGCGCACCTACCGCGTCGAAGTGCGCGTGCACCGCGAACCGAGCGATTCCGTCACTTGGACCCGCGCCGCCAACGACGCCCAAGCGGCACAGCACTTCACCGCCACCGATCTCCAATCGCCTTGGAGCGCCGGCGGGCAACGCTTTGAACTCAGCGGCGCCCTGCCTCGCATCGAGGTGGACGGCAGTTGGCAGCTCGACAGTGTGGCCGCAGAAGACGCCGCCGAATTTCCCGACGCCCAAAAAGCCCTCTGCATACAGCCTGCCCAGGCCGACAGCCACCTGACCGAAATCACCCTCTACGGGTGGAAAAACAATGTGCCCGGTGTGTGGAAACGCTATGTCGACACCCGTGCACACAATCGCTTCGGTTGGGAACGTTTGCTCCCCCACCGCGAGGCCGCCTATCGCGTGCCGGCACTCACACAGCCCACTCTACTGCCCTATGACGGCGGACTCTTGCTCGTCGGACTGAACGCCGACGGCCGGCCCACCCTGCGCTTCAGTCCCGACCGCGGACTCACTTGGCGCGAACACACCCTCCTGACGCTGCCCGCCGACTTCCCCACACGCGCCACCCGCCTCGAAGCGGCACTCGACGCACAGCAAGTGCTGTGGCTCCGTGTCGATAATAACCAAGTGTGGCGCGCACGCCTGCACCGCCTCTCGTGGCAGCCGACGCCCACCTATTTCTATCGTTCCACTCACCGATGAAAGGACCACGGCTTGCTGCCTGCGCGCGGACGAGGTGGGGCAAAACGGCAGTGCTCGCGGCGCTGCTCCTCTCCGTGGGCGCCTTGCCCGCAGCGGCCCGCGAAGAAGAGGAATACACCAAAGAGTGGGGCGCCAGCTTGGGCATGAACTCATTGCTCGACGACACCAACTCCTCCGTCTTCGGCAACCCCCACCTGTCGATGGGCGCCTCGATGCGCTTTCTCTTCAACCCGCGCATGGCACTGCGCACCGAAATGGGCGTGCACTTCGTCAGCGGAGACACCGGCGGCGTCAAGGACTTCTATCCCGACTACGTTGATCGCGTGGGCACCGCCCGGCGTTTCTATCGCTACTCGGGCACTGTTTTCGACCTCGCCGCGCTCTATGAGTTGAACTTCTTCTCCTACGCCTACCGCCCCGGCTACCAAGGCCACCGACGCTTCACCCCCTATCTGCAAATGGGCCTCGGTTTCGCCTTCTCCACCACCGGTCGCACGGTCACTCCGTGGGTACCCATCGGTGTGGGCGTGAAATACAAGCTCCGCCCCCGTCTCAACGTCGGACTCGACTGGACCATGCGCTTCTCGCTCTCCGACCGGCTCGACGGATTCGACGCACCGCACGGATTGCAAAGCGACTTCTTCAGAAACCAAGACCACCTCGGTCTGCTCCGCATCACGATCACCTACGACTTCGCGCCCAAATGCCCCACGTGCAACAAGGCCGATTAGTTTCACACCTCTATGACCACTCTCGATCCCGAAAGGATTCCACAGCACATCGCCATCATCATGGACGGCAACGGGCGATGGGCCAAAGCCCGCGGACTCGATCGTTCGCTCGGACACCAGGAAGGAGCCGCCACCGTGCGAGACATCACCGAAGAGGCATCTAACCTCGGGGTGAAGTTCCTCACCCTCTACACCTTCTCCACCGAAAACTGGAGCCGACCCGAGCGAGAAGTCGCCACGCTGATGGCGCTCATCATCGATAGCCTTGAGGAAGAACTCTTCATGGCCAACAACGTTCGCCTGCGGGTCATCGGCGATCGCACGCCACTCCCCGACTTCGTTTGCCGGGCGCTCGAACGCTGTGAGCGAAACACCGCTGCCAACTCCGGCATGACCATGGTGCTCGCCCTCTCTTACTCCGCGCGGTGGGAGATCACCGACGCGGTGCGGAACATTGCCGAGCGCGTTGCCGAAGGAACCCTCCAACCCGAGGACATCGACGAGCAGACCATCGGGCAGGCACTCCAAACGAAGTTCATGCCCGACCCCGAACTCCTCATCCGAACCGGCGGTGAACTCCGACTGAGCAACTTCCTGCTCTGGCAAAGCGCTTACAGCGAACTCTACTTCACCGATGTGTTCTGGCCCGATTTCTCGGCCGAAGAGTTGCACCGCGCCATCGCCGACTACCAGCACCGCGAACGGAGATTCGGCAAAACCTCCGAACAGGTGACACAAGTCCACGACTGAAGAGCCCATCTTCAACACTTCATTCCACGAACACCCTCTCGTTTATGAAATATCTGCACTATCCGTTATGCCTCCTCTGCGCTGCCGCTCTCGCCGCGCCGATGAGTGCGCAAACGCAGGCCAAGCCCGACATCGTCTACTCCACACAACCCACACGCTACGTGCTCGGGGGCATCAAGGTCGACGGCATCAAGGGCTACGACGAAGATCTGCTCATCGGCATTTCCAACCTCGAAGTGGGCAAAACCTACGAGGTGCCGGGCGACGAAATCAGCGCCGCCATTCAGAACTACTGGAAGCAGGGGCTCTTCTCCAACGTGCAGATCTTGGCCGACAGCATCGTCGGAGACAAAATCTATCTCCACGTCAAGCTCACCGCCCAACCTCGCATCTCGGAAGTGAGATTCACCGGACTCAAAAAGTCGCAACGCGAGGAGATCGAAGCGCGCATTCCGCTCAAAGCCGGCAACCAAATCACGCCCAACCTCGTGGATCGGGCCAAATTGCGCATACAGCAGTATTTCGAAGAGAAGGGCTACAAGAATGTCAAGGTCAACATCACACAGCGGGAGGATGTCACGGCCGATAATCGCATGATTGTAGACATCGATGTGGACAAAAGCGACAAAATCACCGTCCACAAAATCTACATCTCGGGCGTCGACCCCAAAATGATCACGCCCCTCAAAAATGCGATGAAGAAAACCAGCGACCGCTCCACCTTCAAAAAGTGGATCACCTTCGCTTCGCGCAAATTCCTCGCCGACAAATACGAAGAAGACAAGCGGCTGCTCATCGAAAAAATGAACAGTTGGGGCTATCGCGACGCCATGGTTGTGGCCGACAGCGTCGTGCCCTATGACAACAAGCACGTCGACGTCTACCTCAAACTCTACCAGGGACCGCGCTACTACCTGCGCAACATCACCTGGGTGGGCAACACCGTCTACCCCACGCAGGCGCTCGAAGCCACCCTGCGCATGAAAAAGGGCGACGTCTACGACCAAACGCTGCTCAACAAGCGACTCGACGCCGACGAAGATGCCATCCGCAACCAGTATTACAACAACGGTTACGTCTTCTTCCGCGCCGATCCCGTCGAAGTCAAGGTCGACAAAGACAGCGTCGACCTCGAAATTCGCATGAGCGAAGGCAAGCAGGCCACCTACAACCGCATTCGCATTGCCGGCAACGACCGTGTTTACGATCACGTCATCCGACGCGAACTCCGCACCAAGCCCGGCGACCTCTTCTCCATGGACGCCCTCACGCGTTCTGTGCGTGAACTCGCCGCCATGAACCAGTTCGACTCGGAGGTGCTCCAAAGCGAACTCAACAAAAACATCCGCCCCGACGAAGCCACCGGCACCGTCGACATCACTTATCCCCTCGTCACCAAAGGCGGAGACCAAGTTGAGGTTTCGGCCGGATGGGGACAATCGGGCATCGTCGGAAGAGCCAGCTTGAAGTTCACCAACTTCTCGATGCAAAACCTCTTCGGACGCAACGGCTACAAGCGCGCCGGATTCCTGCCCCAAGGCGATGCACAAACGCTGCAGCTCACCGCGCAAACCAACGCGCGCTACTACCAGAGCTACTCGCTCCAGTTCATCGATCCCTGGTTCGGCGGAAAGCGGCCCAACCAGTTCTCCGTCTCGCTCTTCTATTCCCGACAGAGTGACGTGTCCTCACGCTATTATACCGACAACAGTAATCTTTACAGCAGCCTGTACGGTTACGGTTCGTCGCAATACTACAATAATTACTCGCGCTACCTCGATCCCGACAAGTACATCCAACTCTTCGGTGTCAACATCGGTTTCGGTAAGCGCCTGCGCTGGCCCGACGACTACTTCACCTTCATGGCCACGCTGGGCTACACCCGCTACAACCTGAAGAACTGGAATTACTTCCTCATCAGCAACGGCAACAGCAACAACATCAATCTCGCGCTCACCCTCGCGCGTTCTTCCACCGATAGCCCCTTCTTCCCCCGAAGCGGTTCCGATTTCTCCTTCACCCTCACCCTCACGCCGCCTTATTCGCTCTTCGACGGCAAAAACTACAAGGGACTCGCCGACAACCCCAACAGCGCGGACTATCAGCGAGAAGCACAAGAGAAGTATCGATGGATCGAATACCACAAGTGGAGCCTGAAATTCCGCACCTACACTGCACTCAGCTCCAGCTTCAAGCACAGCCCCGTCTTGATGACCCGCACCGACTTTGGCATCCTCGGAGCCTACAACAAGTATCGCAAGTCGCCTTTCGAAACCTACTACATGGGTGGTGACGGCATGAGCGGCTACTCCTCGTCCTACGCCAACGACGTCATCGGACTCCGCGGTTACGAAAACGGATCGATCGCAGGTAACTTCGCCGGCACGCGCAACAACGCCTACGCCTATTCGCGCCTCACGCTCGAACTCCGCTATCCCCTCATGCTCGAAACCGCCACTTCCATCTACGCCCTCGCCTTTGCCGAAGCCGGTAACGCCTGGACAGATGTCAACCGCATGAATCCCTTCAAACTCAAGACCTCGGCCGGTGTCGGCGTCCGCATCCTCCTCCCGATGATCGGACTCATGGGTATCGACTGGGCTTACGGATTCAAAAAGACCGAGTTCGGTCAGAAGATCGGCGGAAGCCAATTCCACTTCGTCCTCGGACAGGAATTCTAATCATACGCCACCAAGGCGATACGCCACAACCCAAAGCGGCATCGACTCCATCTTCGGAGTCGATGCCGCTTCTTTTTTCTGATCGAGGCAAATCTTCGATTAACCCGCTGCGCGAACATGGCCAAAAGCTCGTCTTAGCAGCAGTCCCAATTGTACAACACGTTGCTGAAGTCCAAACGTTGCAAGTCTTCGGCATTGATGAAGAAGTTGCCCACGCCGCAGTCGCCCCACATTGTGATTTTCTCTTTGTCCACTGTTTCGCTGTCCAGTTGAAAGAGCAGTGTGTCGTAGCGCGAACCCTCTTCGCGAACATCCTCTTGTGTGAAATACGGATGTCCGAGTAGTTGACTATTTTTATTGTGCGAATCTTCCTCTTCTATAAGTGTGAATTGCTCATCGCCGAATACATCACTGCCAAACTCCGCTTCGGTTTCGCCGAACAATTCCTCTGCCAATTCCAAGGTCAACGTATCGAAGGCATCCGAATGCATAGAAGTGATCCACGTCTCTTTTTTGACCAAGTGAAAAACGCACGATTTTAAGACCGGAGAATAGAACTCTTGGTTTTCGGTATCGGTAGGAATACCAAGCCCTTCCACGAGTTCGGCATTCATATTAGTATCGATGTTTTCGTGATAGACGATGCGCCAGTCTTTTTGTTCGGTCGGATGATCGAAATCTAAACCTAAACCATACATTTCTTCGCCACCTATAAAAAATTGCAGCATGCCGCTTTGCGGTAGAGGAGATTCAGCCTTGTCTTGGTCGAAATTGATTTGCGCCAACAGCAACATCGGTTTCCCGTTGCTGTCCGTCGGATAAGTTTTCGCCGGATCCCAATAAGGCAGACCGCCCACCTTCGAATCAAAAATAGTAGGCGCACTTTCCGTGTCGAATTCCAACTGATAAGCAGTGGTCGAGGTGCGACGCTTGATTTCGTCGAGAATTTGTCGACTTCTTTCGTTCAATTTTTCGTTTATCATGTGTAGGGATGATGAAGTTGCTGTGATAGGATAAGGCAAATATAGTAAGGATTGATGAGAACTACAGCATTGAGCTTCGCCTTTTTGGATCGTGCATAGCCGCCGCATCCAGCAAATCATCAATGACTACCTTCTCCGTTCAAAGAATACCTACTTCCTCTTTACGACACTGTCCCCAGAAAGTGCGTAAGCTCCAAAATTCTTATATTGTGGTGTAGACATTAGCGTTTCGAGAGGCTCGTCTTAGCAGCAGTCCCAGTTGTACAATACGTTGCTGAAGTCCAAACGCTTCAAATCTTCGGCGTTGATGAAGAAGTTGCCCACGCCCGAGTCGCCCCACATCACGACGCCGTCTACAGTTTCGCTGTCCAGTTGAAAGAGCAGTGTGTTGTAGCGTGAACCCTCTTCGCGAACATCCTCTTGTGTGAAGAACGGATGACCGAGCAGTTGACTGTTTTCGCTGTAGAAATACTCTTCTTCAAGTAGGGCGTATTGGTCTTCGCCGAACACTTCGTTCGCGCTCTCCGCATCGGTTTCGCCGAACAGGTCTTTTGCCACTTCCAAAGTCAGCTCATCGAATCTTTCCCAATGGTCGGGCGTCAACCACGTTTCTTTTTTCACCAAGCGAAAAACACACGATCTAAAGACCGGACTGTCCACTTCTTCGTCGTCTCCATTGTTTGAAGGAATGCCCATCGCTTCCACCGCTTCGGCCGTCACACTCGCATCGACCTTTTCGTGATAGACGATGCGCCAGTCTTTTTGTTCGCTCGGATGATCGAGGTCCAAACCATACATTTCTTCGCCACCTATAAAAAATTGCAGCATGCCGCTTTGCGGTAGAGGAGATTCAGCCTTGTCTTGGTCGAAATTGATTTGCGCCAACAAATACATCTTATTCCCTTTGTTGTCCGTCGGATAAGTTTTCGCCGGATCCCAATAAGGCAGACCGCCTACCTTCGAATCAAAAATGGTAGGTGTACTTTCTGAGTCAAATGCCAAAACGTAGGCAGTAGTTTGCGTTCGCCGTTTTATCTCGTCGAGTAGTTGTCGGCTTCTTTCGTTCAATGAGGAATTCATGTGCATAGGGAAATTATGTTTCTTCTGCGAATATAGGAACAATGTTGTGATTGCTGTGTACTCAGTGGGGAGAAAATGCCGAACTCACCTGCTGTGACTTCGAAACGCCCGAGGGAGGAGGGCGAGCGGCTGCCACTTGAATTTTTCCTCCATTTTGTCCTCTCGCGTACGCGCGCGCGTCAGGAGGTTTTCGTTTTTAGCCTTCACCTCTTCACCGGTATGACGACACTGGTTGTGGGACAGTGCCTACGGGG
>ERZ1699259.1-NODE-1-length-214974-cov-9.670570_pt1 | contig 214974 bp, 158 predicted proteins | sample MGYA00581525_ERZ1699259 | MGnify/ENA primary metagenome ERZ1699259 (study PRJEB42319, sample SAMD00040332) | human oral metagenome | material: saliva | host: Homo sapiens | study: EMG produced TPA metagenomics assembly of PRJDB4115 data set (Metgenomic analysis of... | reverse complement strand
CAGAGGTCTTTGACTCGGAGGCGGTCGGCTCAGCATGAACCGTAATCGTCACCACCGACGGCACCGGAGCAGGCGACGAAGCACTCGGGGTAGCACTCGCGGATGCGCTCGGGCTCGCCGACGGGGTCGGGAACAGCGCCTGAGTGGAGGTCGCGCTCGCGGAGGCAGAAGCGCTGCTAGAAGAAGACACTACGGTACCCGAAACAGCAGAATCAGTGCTTGCCGAGCAGGAAGTGACAACAAGAGCTAGAGCGGCGCCCAACGCAGGTAGAGCCAAAGCGGTACGGCCGGTGAAACGGCGGCGATTAGAAGACATGAATACTCCTGAAGATGCGCGGCAGCGCGCATCGGTGCTGGTCAAGAAGTGAATAGTGAACTCGTCCAGTATAGGGAAAAAGAGGCGGGCGCGTGGTGCGCGCGGTCAGTGCCGTTTGTTACCAGCGCCGTTCGTTACCGTGACATGTGTGAGCATCTGCCCGGCCCAAACCCCCGGCCCAAACACCCAGCACCAAAAACCGGCTAGCAGACCTTATCGTCCGTCAGATAATGCACCAGCCAGGCGCGCCTCGCGGTCGCAATACGCGCCGTAATCCGCGGAAAAACCCACAGACTAATCGCCCCCTGAGCCCACAAAATCAGCGAAAACAGCAGCGGCCGGAACGCAACATCGCGCGGATCCACGCCGGGGTTGAGAAGGTGCGCGAGCGCATCCGACAGGAAAATCGACGGGAACATCAGCGACATCAGCACCGTACCCAGCACCCAGCCCGGCCCGAAACAGAGCAGAACCCAGCGGGCACTCATCCGCAGGTTCTTGCGGTGCGCCCAGCGGAACTGCCAGCCGCGCAGACGGTAAGGATACATCACGCCCAGAATCGAGCCCAGGGACACCACAATAGCCGGCACCACAAAGAACGACAGGGACATCATGAGCGTGGGGGTCAGGTTCTTGTCCTGACTGTGCAGAACCAGCGCCAGCAGGGTGCCGGAAACACCCGTGATCAGACCGATTGCAATAGCTTTCGTGCGCACGAACAGGTGCAGGGCGTGCGGGTCGCTACTGCGCAGCGCACGCAGCGCATGCTCCTCATCGTGGCCCATCAGGTTTGTGGAGGTTACGTCCGCAACCATCCAGCCGACCATGACCAGCGCAAAACCAGCCGGGCCCTTAAACTCGCTAAACAGCCACGAACGCCAGGCTTCCGGGAGCAGGTACCAGCAGATTGCCGCCAGCAGGGCATTACACACAAGGGTTTGCGTCTCCACCGGGAGGGGGCGCGTGAACATGCGGCGCAGCTCAGTGCGCACACTCGGTCGGTACGTATTCTGCGGATCAACGAGGGCACGACCCTCCACCCGCTGACGGCGCAGGTCCTGACGGAGTGCCCTGAAATTCGTCACGGGATGCGCCAGCGGCGCAAGGCGGGAAGATACGTGCCTCAAAATGCTCACCTGCCCATTGTAGAGGTGCCGCTGAGGCGAAGCGGCACCGCAGAAAATCAGCTATGCGGAAACTCCGCCCACTAGTGCCTGTGTCCCCTTGCACACCCGCCGTATCCAAGGGACAATGAAAGCATGGCTGAAGTAACTCTACAGAACGAACTCGTAATCCACACCAACGGCGACCTGCCCGCAGTCGGCGCAAAGCTGCCCGAATTTTCGGTTCTCGCGGCTGATCTCTCCGAGATTTCCTCCGCAGATTTCGCAGGTAAGAACCTGGTGCTGAACATCTTCCCCTCCGTCGACACCGGTGTCTGCGCAAATAGCGTCCGCACCTTCAACAAGCAGGCTGCAGGCCTGGAGAACACCGTCGTGCTGTGCGTCTCCAACGACCTGCCCTTTGCAATCGGCCGCTTCTGCGCAGCCGAGGGCATTGAGAACGTTGTGACCTCCTCCGCTTTCCGCTCCTCCTTCGGTGAGGACTTCGGCGTGAAGCTCGTGGACGGCCCCCTGGCTGGTCTGCTGGCACGCTCCGTGGTCGTCGTGAACCCCGACGGTGAGGTTGTCTACACCGAGCTGGTTCCCGAAACCACCAACGAGCCCAACTACGAAGCAGCCCTGGCAGCTATCAAGTAAGCCCTAATAGCTATCAACCAGTAGCTATCAAGTAAGCTTAGTACGGGAGCCGGATGTGACGCCGGCACCCGCATAGTACTTCCGTCAGGGACACCTGGCGGTACACAGCACAGCAGATACTGAACGTCTACAGTGCATGATCTGGGGTTCACCCACACATGCGGCTGGCGACAGCATAACGCCCCGCCCACCCGGTATTTCGGGTGGGCGGGGCGCTTTACTATATCCAGACTTAGCTCGCGATTCAGACTTAGTGTGCGGAGGTGCCGGGATGGCCGGGAGCGTCGGAGGTTTCGGCAGTTTCGGCGGCTTCGGCGGGGTCCTCATCCGCGACCAGCATATGCTCCGGCAGGGTGCCTCGGCGCTTAGCCACCACAAAACGTGACACCAGCAGCAGAATGTACACCACCATCGAAATCAGCAGCATCGACTGCGGCGCCACCAGCAGACCAACCGCCGCAGACACACCCGCAATAGCGGCAGTCGTGCGGTCCTTAGAACTGCGATACGCATCGATAGCGAGCACCGCAAAGAGCGCCGTCATCACAAAATCCACGCCCTTGAGCTCGCTCAAGAAGCTTGCACCCAGCACATAGCCGAGCGTAGCGCTCGCCAGAACGCTCAGGTGCAGGCCCGCGTGGATCCACAGGATGCGGGAGGCACGAAGCTTATGGCGGTCCGGTCCGGTGTTCAGCGCGTACGCCTCATCAATGAGCGTGTACACAGTGTAGAACTTCGCCAAGCCGCCACGCACCCGCTCAATCGGGTAGGACAGACCGTACATGAGGTGGCGGGAATTAATGAGCAGAGTCATCACGGCGATAGAGAACAGCGACGCATGATTCGAGATCATATCGATCAGCACGAACTCCACCGAGCCGGCAAAAACCAGAACCGGCAACAGGGGAGCCACCCAGAACGGCAGACCGTAACTGTGCACCAGCACGCCCAGACCAATGCCGACAAAGAACAGGCCCAGCATGATGACACCGGCGGTGCGCATCGCCTCGGCGAAGCCGCTCTCGCGCGGCTGCTGCGGCCCCTGTGCATCGGGGGAAGCGGGAGCCTCCACCACGGGAATCATGCCGGTTAGCGGAAGCGCAGAAGCAATGACCTGCTCCACCTGCTCAGGAGAAGCCTGATGGGGCGCGGGTTGGCTCGCCTGCTGCGGTGCAGGCTGAGAAGAAGCAGCGGAAGAAACAGAGTTCTTAGAGATGCTCATCATGACCCCCTAGAAAACCCAGTTAGCCAGCACAACACAGGTGACGGTACCCGCCACCATGCTCAGCACCATATTCTTGCGCCACAGGTGCGCACCCACGGTCACCACCAGGCCCGCAAGGTACGGTGCCGCCGTTTCAACGGAAGAATAATTAATCTTCACCACCGCATAGATGGCAAGTAGCGCAACCGCGCCGAGCGGAATCCAGTGGCTGAGTGCATCCAAAAGTTCGGAGCCAGCCAGAGCCTTCTTCAAACCGAAGGGAAGCAAACGAAGCAGGAACGTAATACCTGCAGCCACAAGAATCGCGGCAAGAATATAGCCGGTGGTCACTTCACTGTTCATGAAGATTTTCTCTTTCTGCACATACTCAGCGAAAGACCCCGAAAGAGTGCCCCGAAGGGGGGGAAGAACCCCTGAAAGAGGCGCGCGGGTGAAGCCGTGAAAGCATCCGCGAAAAAAGGGTAGGGGATAGCCCAACCGAAAAGGGGCTGGGGGCTAAGTAGTGCGGTAGGTACGTGAGTTGATGAAAGCCGCGAAACATGGAGGCGGAGGGTCGTTCCTCCTACACGAGTTTTCTGCGTGGATAGTTCTGTGCAGATAGTTCTGCGCGGGTAGTTGCGCGCGTCAGTAGTTCTCGTGTGTGGCCTCGGGTGATGCCGCTCCCGGTGCGGTGTTACTCCGGGGCGGCACAGCGTTCTGCGTCGCTAGTTTCCTTAGCGGTGTCTTTCATCTGAGTCATGGGGTACCTTCACCTCTGGGAGCCTCCGCGCAGGTTCGCGCGGGAGGCATCTTAGTAATCCTAGAAATAGAAAGAGGGGAGAGCTAAGCTCCACTCATCTATCCTAACCGGTTTCGAACACGTATGTAACGTTCTTACCGCTGTGTGGAAGCGGGAGCATCAGCGGTAGCGGCGCTTTCAGCCTCAGCCGCTACCTCATGCACAGCACGATGCGGCAGAGTACCGCGGCGCTTTCAGCCTCAGCCGCTACCTCATGCACAGCACGATGCGGCAGCGTACCGCGGCGCTTCGCCACCGGGAAACGCGCCAGCAGCAACACCACATACGAACCCAGAGTCACCACCAGGAACGAGGACGGTACAAAAATCAGCGCAACCGCCGCCGAAACCGCCACAAAGAGCGCCGTCACACGATCCGGGTTGGCGCGGTAGCCGTCCATCGCAAGAACCGTGAAGATGGCCACCATGACGAAATCCATGCCCTTCAGACTGCTGAGGAAGCTCGCGCCCAGCACATACCCGAGGATTACGCTCAGAACCCACGACACGTAAATCAGCACGTTCACCCACAGAATGCGCGCCCCCGAACGCTCATGACGGTCGGGACCGGAGTTAACCGCGAACGCCTCATCGCAAAGAGTGTGAACCGCCAAAGCCTTAGCCCAGAAACCCTTCACGCTGTGCAACGGGTAGGAAAGACCGTACACCAGGTGGCGTGCATTCACCAGGAACACCGTCAACGCAATCGACGCTAGGGGCGTGCCGCCGCTGACCATGCCCACCATGAGGAACTCCACCGAACCGGCAAAAACTAGGGCGGATAGCAGCGGTGCAGTCCAGATGGGCAGGCCGTGCGCGTTGAGGATAATGCCCAAACCCAAACCCAGCACAGCGATACCGAGCATCACCACGGAAGAATCCGCAACAGCCAAGCGGAAATCACTCTGCGTGCTCGTACGCTCAGCGCCGGGACGCCCAGTGTCGGGGGTCTGTGCCATAAAAGAGTTCCTTGTGTATGTTGTGCTCTTCAAAAAATCTACTGTGTGCGTGAGGGACTTCGAAGCTCCGCCGCGGTTTTCCAGTGTATAGGAGCAAGCGGTTGACCGACGAGAAAAAGAGTCCGGGAATAAAATAATGAGAAACACGCTTATAGTGAATGACGCTAAACAACGCGGCGCTGAATAACCTAGCGACCGTGCAGACAACCCGAAAGGAACCTCAATGGCTGAACAGAACAACGCCGAGCAGAACAACGCTGAGCAGAACAACACCGTGCAGACTGCTGAAGAGCAGAAGAAGGTGTACTCGCGCCAGCAGGAACGCCGCGAACTCGACAACTACCGCCAGACCAAGATCGAGCGCATCGACCGTCTGCGCTACCGTGCCTACGGTGCCAACGGCGCAACCCTCGACTTCGGTGTGGGTGAGGGCCTGCTGACCCCCGTCGAGCTGCTGCTCGCCGCAATTGCCGGCTGCTCCTCCGTGGACGTGGATGCGGGCACCTCCCGCCGCTCCACCCCCGAGGTGTTCGAGGTGCTCGCCTCGGCGCTGAAGCAGACCGAAGACGGCGCGGTGCGCCTCGACGACGTTGAGGTGGACTTTGATGTGCGTTTCCCCGCCGATGAGCAGGGCGCCAAGGCGCAGAAGATGGTGGACCGTCTGATTCAGCTCAGCGAGCAGAAGGATTGCACTGTTTCTCGTACCGTGGAGCACCCCACGAACGTTTCGTTCCACAACCTGGCTGACTAAAGCCGGGTGAGCTGAATAGATCGGGTAAATTAGCCTGATAGGGAACCCTCCCGTACCGCTTGTGATGAAGTGGGTGCGGGAGGGTTTTTCTGTGTTTTTGTGGTTTTGGGTGGAAAAGAGCCTCAAAAGCGAGTAGGATTGACCCTCAGATTAGGAAAACTTACGGTACGTAAGAAATCCTTATGATTGAAGAATTTCTTGACCCAGGCACAAACCTTCGGCGGCACCACCCGCAGCAGGACTAGACTGGACACCAGACTAGACCGCTAGCAAACGCACGAAGCAATAGCCTCAGAAAGAAGACCTGACATGGCACAGCCTACAGAGACTTCCGGCGCTGCATCGGAAGCCACCCCCGCAGAGGGTGAACTGAAGCGAGGCCTCTCCGCCCGCCACATGCAGATGATCGCAATCGGCGGCGCAATCGGCACCGGCCTCTTCGTCGCCTCCGGTAAGACCATCTCCACCGCAGGCCCCGGCGGCGCAATCCTCGCCTACGCCCTCATCGGCGTCATGGTGCTGTTCCTCATGCAGTCCCTTGGCGAGATGGCTGCGCACCTGCCCGTCCCCGGCGCATTCCAGACCTACGCGGCACGCTACGTGTCCCCGTCCTTCGGCTTCGCCATGGGTTGGAACTACTGGTTCAACTGGGCGATTACCGTCGCCGCCGAGCTCGTCGCCGTCGGCGAGGTGATGAGGTACTGGTTCCCGGACATCCCATCCTGGGTGTGGGCGGCAGGATTCCTCGTGCTGCTGACCGGCATCAACGCCCTCTCTGCACGCTCCTACGGTGAAAGCGAATTCTGGCTCGCCACCATCAAGGTCGTCACCGTGGTCGTCTTCCTCATCGCTGGTATCGCCATGATCTTCGGCATCCTGGGCGGTAGCTCCCCGGGCGTCTCCAACTGGACCGTCGGTGAGGCACCCTTCGTCGGCGGCGCACCCGCCGTACTCGCCATCTTCATGGTGGCAGGCTTCTCCTTCCAGGGCACCGAAATGATCGGTGTGGCTGCCGGCGAATCTGAGAACCCCCGCCGCGACGTGCCCCGCGCACTGACCAGCGTGTTCTGGCGCATCATGCTCTTCTACATCGGTGCGATGGTCGTCATCGGCTTCCTGATTCCTTACTCCGACCCGAACCTGCTCACCGCAGCGGACGGCAACATCAACATCTCCCCGTTCACCCTCATCTTTGAGCGTGCGGGCATCGCCTTCGCGGCAGCCATCATGAACGCCGTGATCCTTTCCGCAGTGCTCTCTGCAGGTAACTCGGGCCTGTACGTTTCGGCTCGTATGCTCTTCGCACTCGCCCAGGAGGGTAAGGCACCGAAGATGTTTACCCACATCAACTCCGGCGGCGTGCCCATGAACGCGCTGCTGGCAACCGCAGCTATTGGCGCGGTCGGCTTCATCGCCGCACTACTCTCGCCGGATGGGGCGTACCTGTGGCTGGTGAATGTGTCCGGTCTGGCTGGCTTCATCACCTGGGTGGGTATCGCCGTGGCTCACTACCGTTTCCGCCGCGCATACCTGAAGCAGGGCAATAGCCTGAAGGACCTGCCCTACGTGGCGCCGTTCTTCCCCGCGGGCCCGATTATCGCCTTCCTCATGTGCCTGGTCGTTATTGGCGGCCAGAACTACGAGGCGTTCCTGAGCGGCGACTGGGCTGGCGTGCTCAGCTCCTACATTGGTCTGCCCGTGATTATTGCGGTCTGGCTGGTGCACCGCGTGGTCACTCGTGACCGCATCATTCCGCTGGAACAGATTGACGTGAGCGGCATCGAGGTTAAGGCTTCGAAGTAACACGAACACTTGCGCCAGCTGATTGAATGAGCTGATACGTGAAGAGCCGCCGGTTCCCCTGACTGAGGGGAGCCGGCGGCTCTTTGCTATGCGCGGTTTATTCCGCACGGGAGAGCTAGGCTGTATGCCCAGCAGCTCTTAGGAGCGGCGGCGCGAGCGCAGAACGCTCAGACCAAGACCCGCGCAAATCGCGGCAACGCCAATGCCAACAATCACACCAACGCTGGATGCACCGGTGTTCGCCAGGGTAGCCTTCTTGGGGCTGCTCTCCTTAGCGAGGCTGTCCTTTGCCCCAGTGTCCTTAGCCAGAGTGTCCTTAGCCGAGCGGGCGGCGGTCACCGGAGCCTCCTGAGCTGGCTTACTCTTGGGATGCGCTACGGTTGCGTCCTCCAGCTTGTCAGCGTTGGGGGTCTTATCGGCAACCGGCGCCGGAGTGACTGTTGCTTCCGGCAGCGCGGGAACCGTCGGCGCATCCGTCGGGTTCACGCCGATGGTTGCTTCCGGCAGTGCGGGGACGGTGGGGGCATCAGTCGGGTTTACGCCCACGGTTGCCTCGGGCAGAGGTGCCACGGTGGGCGCATCAGTGGGATTCACGCCAACGGTTGCTTCCGGCAGAGCGGGAACCGTCGGTGCGTCAGTGGGATTCACTCCAACGGTTGCTTCCGGCAGGGGCGCTACGGTGGGCGCGTCAGTGGGGTTAACGCCTACGGTTGCCTCAGGCAGAGGCGCCACGGTGGGTGCGTCGGTCGGGTTTACGCCAACGGTTGCCTCGGGCAGGGGCGCCACGGTGGGTGCATCAGTGGGGTTCACTCCAACGGTTGCTTCGGGCAGGGGTGCCACGGTGGGTGCGTCAGTGGGGTTTACGCCCACGGTTGCCTCCGGTAGCGGTGCAACGGTAGGTGCGTCAGTGGGGTTTACACCAACGGTTGCTTCTGGCAGGGGTGCCACGGTGGGTGCATCCGTCGGGTTAACACCAATGGTTGCCTCGGGCAGGGGTGCCACGGTGGGCGCGTCGGTCGGGTTTACGCCCACGGTTGCCTCGGGCAACGGTGCCACGGTGGGCGCGTCAGTCGGGTTAACACCAATGGTTGCCTCCGGTAGCGGAGCCACCGTCGGGGCATAAGTCGGAACCGCAGAAACCACAGGCTCCTGCGCGAAAAGCTCAAGAGGCTTCTGAACATCAAACGAACCGTACTCGGCACCCTCAACGCCAGCCGCCATGGTGCCCGCAATGTACTTGTGAGAGGTATTCAGCGTCGCCGCAACATCCGCCGGAACCTTCACCTCCGTCTCAAAGACACCGTTGTGAATCTGCGAAGCAGGTACCGTCACCTGAGCCACGAAACGCATACCCTGCTGGGGAAAACGGCCGGGAACCCACACATTCGTATCAGACACCACCACACGCACACCGTGCGGGGTCGCCTCACCCGTGTAGCCGGTACCGCGCACCTTCAACACGGTCTCACCCTTGGTGTTCAGACGCGGGGAATCCACGTGCAGAACCGGTGCGGCGCTATCCTTCACAACGTTCATGCGCAGAACCTGACCGCCACCGTAACCATCAACGATGATATTAGCGACGAAGCTATAGTTCTTCGCCGGGTCAATCAGGCTACCGGGAACGTAATGGGTCGCAGTCGCCGTGCCGTCCTTGAACGGGCCGTCAACGCGCACCGTCTGAATCGGGTTCAGAAACGGGAAACCCCTATGGTTTGCCTCATGCAAAGCCGGGGCGAAAGCGGTAGTTTTCGCGGGCAGTTTCGATGCCTTGAACGTAATCTTGTTCAGACGCAGGGCGGTCTTCAACTCACGGGTGTTGGTCTCAACCTTGTAGTTGTAGACCGTAATAACCGGCGGGTTATCCGGATTCGGGGTATTCGCTGCCGCAACAGAAGGCAGAGCGCCCAGGCTCAAGGAGGCGGCAAGAAGAACAGAAGCGCCGGCGCTACCGTAGCGGCGGGCACGAGAAGAGTTAGCCATCACGAAGTTCCTTCTACATGAGTGATTGAGCGATTCGCACTCTTCCTGTATCGCGCCAAGTCGAGTGCGTATACGGTACCGCGACATCGCGGTTAATTACACCGTAACACGCACCTAAACGCATGAACCGGACATAAGATAACTCGCCGAAATATTACGTAAAACCACTACCCGCAGGGCACACAATAGGGCGGATGAATAAGACAAACACGCACAGCGCCGGGCAGAAGACAGGGAAATGCTAGGGTAGAAAGATGCCCACGCAGAAGAACCCGCAGAACCAGAACCCGCAGAACCGAGTAGAAGCAGCCCAGCCTGCTCAGCCCGCCCAGGCAGCTGAGCCCGCCGAGCGCAACGCTACTGAGCACAGCGCCATCGACAGCACGCACCGCGTCGTCAACGTGTGCGCTGTAGCAATCCGCAACCGGGACGGGCTCGTACTCACCGTGCGCAAGCAGGGCAGCGACGGGTTCATGATGCCCGGCGGCAAACCCGAACCGGGGGAGACCCCGCTACAGACCGCCTGCCGCGAAGTAAACGAAGAAATCGGACTCACCCCAGACCCCGCCCGGATGCACCACCGCGGACTCCTCGACGCGGCGGCACTGAACGAGGCAGGCTTTACGGTACGCGCCGAAACCTATGAATACGCACCCACCGACGAGCAGCACGAACAGCTGGCTACGCTGGTGCCGCAGGCAGAAATCGCTGAACTGCGCTGGGTTAACCCCGCCATGAGCAGCCCCTCCGATTCTGTCGCACAGGCACCGCTGAATACCGAGCAGATTTTCCCGCTACTGGCACGCACCTCGCTACCGTAATCACCGTGCCTAACGTGCCCCTGGCCTGGCGGGTGGCACACATGAGGTACACAGGTGCATCCGGTACCCTCAACACAACAACATCTATCGCGGGTAGAACGCATAGAGGCGCTCCACCCCGCAACCCCATACACCCCAAGGAGAACCATGAAGAAGACCAACTACAACCTTGCCGTCTACTGCGGTGCACGCTCCGGCAACGACCCGCTCTTCACCACCCGCGCCCAGGAGCTCGGCACCCTCTGCGCCCAGAACAATATTGGCGTGGTATACGGTGGCGGCCGCACCGGCCTCATGGGCACCGTCGCGGGCGCAACCCTGGACGCCGGCGGCGTGGTCTACGGCGTGGTCACCCACAAGCTGGTCGGGCTGGAGGGCGTGTACCCCGGCCAGACCACCCTCGAAATTGTGGACACCATGCACCAGCGCAAAATCGCCATGATCGACAAGGCTGACGCGTTCGTCGCTATGCCCGGCGGCCCCGGAACCCTCGAAGAGTTCTTTGAAGTTTTCAGCTGGCAGTTCCTCGATATTCACTCCAAGCCGGTCGCCCTGCTGAACGTCAACGGTTACTGGGATAAGCTCATCGACGCCATGCACTACATGGCGTCCACCGGCCTGCTCAACGAACGCTACCTGGACGAGCTCATCATCGCCACCACCCCCGAAGAGCTGCTGGAGGCGCTCGCCAAGGACCTGGAGCGCCGCGCCGCCGAGAAGAACGCAGTCGAAAAGAACACCGCCGAAAAGAACGCTGCTGAATAAAACCAACACTGCTAAACCACCGCAGAAAACGAGACTGACCATGGCAACCACCCCCAACCAGGCACGCACCCTGCTGCTGACCTTCTTCGGGCCCTTCCCCGGCGTGCCCGTGAACCCCACCGTAGCACTCGCCGAAGGTGCTCAGCGTCTGCTGGCCCGGATGCGCCCGGATTTGAAGGTCATCACCCGCGAGCTGCCCGTCAGCTACGACGGTTCCAGCACCGCCCTGCGCACCGCACTGCAGGAGGTGCAGCCCGACGCGCTCATCAGCCTGGGCGTGGCGGTTGGTCGCGACGTGGTCAGCCTCGAACAGGTCGCTATCAACCTGGACTCTGCCGGTATTGAAGATAACGACGGCGACCAGCGTTGCGATGAGCCGATCGCCCCCGGCGGTCAGGAGGCGTACTTCTCCTCCCTGCCGGTGCGCGCCAGCTTTGAGCGCCTGCGTGCGGCGGGGGAGCCGGTCGAGATTTCGTACACCGCCGGAACCTACGTGTGCAACCACGTGTTCTACGAGGGCCAGCGCATCAGCCGTGAACTGGGCTTGAGCATCCCCGCCGGATTCGTGCACGTGCCCGCAATCTGTGCTGATGGTGAGGAGGATGCCGACGGCGAAGAGACCACCGAAGGCGCCGGCATGACCGCTCACCGTGACGCCGGTGGCGTAGTACGTGATGAGCAGGGCATCCCGCAGCTACCCGAATCCACCGTGGTGCGCATTATTGCCGAGATCGCCTCCGACACCCTGCCCGCAGTGAACTAACAGCACGGCATTGAGCTAAAACCCGTATAACAAAACCGCCGGATAGCCTCCCTAACTGGGAGCCTAACCGGCGGTTTGCGCATTTATGCTGAGCTAATTTGTGCTGAGCCTATTTGCTCTGGGCCAACACCGCCGGGCTATAAAACCGGCACATGCAGGCTCAAGCTACTACTTGGTGCGGTTCTTCAGGTAGTAGTCAATCAGCGAAGCGGTCGAAGAATCCTGACGCTCCAGAACCTCGCGGTCACCCTCGATAGCGGGAACCAGGTCCAGGGCCAGCTTCTTGCCCAGCTCAACACCCCACTGGTCGAAGGAATCGATGCCCCACACAACACCCTGAACGAAGGTGATGTGCTCGTACAGGGCAATCAGGGAGCCCAGAACGCGCGGGGTCAGACGCGGCGCCATGATGGAGGTGGAGGGGCGGTTACCGCTGAAGATGCGTGCGTTGACCACGTGCTCTGCGGTGCCCTCTGCACGAACCTCTTCCTCGGTCTTACCGAAAGCGAGAGCCTGAGACTGTGCGAAGAAGTTAGCCAGGAACAGCTCGTGAACGTCCTGCTCGCCGTCCTTGGTCGGGTGGACCGGGTTAGCGAAGGCAAGGAAGTCCGCGGGAATCAGGCGGGTACCCTGGTGGATCAGCTGGTAGAAAGCGTGCTGGCCGTTGGTGCCGGGCTCGCCCCAGAACACTTCACCGGTTGCGTAGTTGACGAAGGAGCCGTCTGCGCGAACGGACTTGCCGTTGGACTCCATGGTCAGCTGCTGCAGGTACGCGGGGAAGCGGTGCAGGTACTGGTCGTAGGGCAGAACCGCGTGGGTCTCTGCGCCGAGGAAGTTCACGTTCCAGATGTTCAGCAGACCCATCAGAACGGGCACGTTCTGAGCCAGGGGAGCGGTGCGGAAGTGCTCATCCATTGCGTGGAAGCCTGCGAGGAATTCAGCGAAAACCTTCGGGCCGAACACGATAGCCAGGGAGGTGCCGATAGCGGAGTCTACGGAGTAGCGGCCGCCAACCCAGTCCCAGAAGCCGAAAGCGTTCTCGGGGTCAATGCCGAATGCTGCAACCTTGTCCAGTGCGGTGGAGACAGCCACGAAGTGCTTAGCCACTGCCTCGGATGCTTCCTTACCTTCCAGGGCGCCAGCCTCAGCCAGTGCGGAAAGCAGCCACTCGCGTGCCACGCGTGCGTTGGTCAGGGTCTCCAGGGTGCCGAAGGTCTTGGATGCGACGATGAACAGGGTGGTCTCGGGGTCCAGGTCGGAGACCTTCTCAGCCACGTCGGTCGGGTCAATGTTGGAGATGAAGCGGGCGGTGATGCCTGCATCGGCGTAAGGCTTGAGAGCCTCGTACACCATGACCGGGCCCAGGTCGGAGCCACCAATACCGATGTTCACGACGGTCTCGATGCGCTTGCCGGTGATACCGGTCCACTCGCCGTTGCGCACGCGCTCAGCGAAAGCGTAAATCTTCTTCAGCACGGCGTGAACGTCTGCGTCAACGTCCTGGCCGTCAACGGTCAGCGCGGGGGTGTAACCCTCGGGGCGGCGCAGTGCGGTGTGCAGCACGGCGCGGTCCTCGGTGACGTTAATGTGTTCACCGGAGAACATTGCCTCGCGAGCCTGTTCCAGCTTGACCTCTTCAGCGAGCTTGAGCAGCAGCTCAACGGTTTCGGAGGTAATCAGGTTCTTGGAGAGGTCGACGTGCAGTTCGTCGGCGGTGAAGCTGAACTTCTGCGCGCGTTCCGGGTCAGCGGCAAACCATTCGCGCAGGTTCGGAGTGAGGGACTTGTGATGAGCGGACAGAGCCGACCATGCAGAAGTAGTCGTGGGGTCAATAGAAGTAGTCATGCTTCCATTCTCTTATTTTCGGGTGTCTCTGTCATCTCTTTCGAGAGTGATATGGGACGATACGGCGAAAAAATCGAAACCTGGCACTGCTGTGCGCAGCGCAGAATCGGGGCGGGTAAATCGAAGAAAACGAAGAGGGTAACGTGCCTTGTCGGGCGTGCATCCCTCGAGAGAGTGAATGAATCGCACAGGGAATAGGATAAATCCCGCAAACCTTGAAGTTCAGCTTTAAAAAACGTTAGACTAGTCGGAATACTGTCTGGAGTGCAGAAACACCTCGAGGACTGCCACCTCACCCCGCGCCCAGACATCCCTATGAGATTCTTCCGCCCGGTACGACCTTTGGGGCTGAAGACTCATACCAATCTCTCAAGCACACAACACTCAGGACAACTAAACATGGCTTTTAACCTCTTCCAGGGGATTCGTGTGCCTAAAAACAATACGAATCCTCCCTACGAGTCTTTCCTGGAAACCCGCGGCTTCCGCCCCGAAATCCAGGGTCTACGCGCATTCGCAGTGCTGCTCGTCGTGATCTACCACGTGTGGGTGGGCAAGGTCTCCGGCGGTGTGGACGTCTTCCTGTTCATCTCCGCATTCCTGCTCTCGCTCTCCTTCATGCGGAAAATCAATGAGGGTAAGCCCCTCAAGCTCCTGAACTACTGGACCCACGTGTTCACCCGTCTGCTGCCCGCAGCGTCGGTCGTGATTCTGCTGACCCTCGCCGGTAGCTTCCTGGTGCTCTCGCCGACCATCTGGAGCGCACGTGCCGTGGACGCGCAGGCGTCCCTGTTCTACTGGCAGAACTGGAACCTGGCGAATAACTCGGTGAACTACTTCGCCTCTAACACCGGCGGCAAGTCGCCCTTCCTGCACTTCTGGTCCCTGTCCATTCAGGGCCAGATTTTCCTGCTCTGGCCGGTACTCTTTGCCATTACCGCACTGCTGGTGAAGAAGGTCCGCATCAAGCCGGTACCCGCCGCCGTGCTGGTCTTCGGCCTAGTCTTCTGCGCATCCTTCGCGTTCTCCGTCTGGGAAACCAAGAACTTCGCGGCATACGCATACTTTGACACCCGCACCCGCCTCTGGGAGTTCGCGGTCGGCACCCTGCTCGCCATCATGACCCTCAAGTGGAAACCCGCGCACGTGGGCATCCGCGTGGTCATGGGCTGGATCGGTACCATCGGCCTGATTACCTGCGGCGCCGTGCTGCCTGTTGAGAAGGCGTTCCCCGGCTTCCTCGCACTGTGGCCGATTCTCTCCGGCGCACTGGTCATTATTGCCGGCCGCACCGACCACAAGTTCGCGATTGACCGCCTGCTGGTGTCCAAGCCGCTGCTGAACCTGGGCAACATTTCCTACGCCCTGTACCTGGTGCACTGGCCCATGCTCGTGCTGTACAGCGCCGCCGTGGGTAAGCCGCGCGTCTCCTTCCTCGAAGGCACCGTACTGATCGCTGCATCGATTGGCCTGGCGTGGGTTCTGAACCGCTTCGTGGAGAAGCCCCTGCGCTCGGCATCCGATAACTTCCTACCGGCACTCGCCTCCAAGCTGAAGTTCAAGCGCCCCGTGACCTCCTACGCGGCGTGGGCAGGTAACATCGCGTTCGTTGCGGCAATCCTGGCGCTGGTTGCACCGACCGTGCTCGGTACCCGCGCGCTGGCTGAGCAGCGTGACGCGCAGGTTATTAACAATGCCATGGTCAGCGTTCAGAACGACGCTGACACCTACCCCGGTGCCCGTGCACTCTCGCCCGATAAGGAGCTCGTTGAAGCTGACCCCATCCCGAAGAACGCTACTATTGCTAGTCTATTCGTCCCCTGGGATACCGGTTGTAAGGGTTCCTATGCTCTGACTCATGAACAGCTGGATATCAGTTGCGGCTACACGAAGAACGCCTCCGACGATGCGCCTCTCTTTGCGGTCGTGGGTAGCTCCCACGCTCTGCAGAAGACTGAGGCTCTGAAAGGTATTTCTAAGCAGGCGGGCGCTAACCAGCTCAACCTGCTGCTAACCGGTTGCCCGTATCCTTTCACCCAGCCTGAGAATACGGTGAATGGGTTCATGAAGCGTTGCATCCCGTTCACTGAGAACGCGACCGCTGAAATTCTGACGGCCAAGCCGACCACCGTGTTTATTATTTCGACCACCACCGCAACAACTGCTGAGGGCGAAACCGTAGACCCCGGTCTGGACGAGACCTTGCGCAAGCTTACTGACGCAGGTATTCAGGTCATTGGCATTCGCGATAACCCGCGTTTTGCCTCCGACATGTACATGTGCGCAATGAAGGCGAAGAACATCGATGACTGTGCAGAGCCCATCGAAGCAAAGTACGGTGAGGACCCTGCCGCCCCGATTTTCGCCAAGTACGCTGACCGCGGTGCCTACCAGATCGATCTGAAGGATGTGTATTGCCCCGACGGCAAGTGCTCGGTCCTGCAGGGCAACGTGTACATGTACGCCGACTCGAACCACCTGACGAATGTCTACGAGGCAACCCTGACCGATATTATCTACGAGCGTGCCCTTGCCGCTGGTTGGGACCCGAAGGGAACCACCGCAAAGTAACGCACCTGATAAGATTGTGAAGAGTGCAGTGCCCCCTTCCACCGTGTGTGGGAGGGGGCTTTGCTGTGCCCTGAGGTCTTTCTGGAACGTGGGTCGGGAAAGGAACGCTGGTCGGGAAGGAAACGCTGGTTTTTGCTTTTTGTCATGCGAACGTGAGCTACAGCCGCGCAACGAAGGAGCACGAGCGGAGTAGAGTAAAACCTATGACTTCTTCACCTGAACACGCACCCGATGACACTTACGCACCGCGCTACCTGCTCGTCTCCCGCGAAGGGGAAACCCTCCTCAATGATGACGGAACCCTGCACTACCTGACCGGTAACGATACTGCCGAGCCGCTGACCGAAGAGGCTATCCTTGCGCGCAGTGTAATTCGCCCCGCCGCCTACGGTGCTGACGTCCAGAAGAATAGTGAGGCAGAGGTGCACGTGCTCTACTGCGAGGATGAAACCCTCGCGCAGGTCGCCGCCGACCTGAACAGCCCTCGGGTGCGCGCCTCCACCAGTGGTTTCCGCTACTACCCGGTCCACGATGACCCGGAAGGCCGCGCCCACTACGCCACCGCCCTGGCACGCCGCGACTACCTCATTGACATGCGCTACTCCGCATACAGTGGCGAGGAGGCGCCCCTCGGCTCCAAGGGCATCCGCCGCACCGCCTCCGGCGAGCTGGTGTTCCCCCGCATTGAACCCGCCGTGATGGCGCTGGTGATCAGCCGCGACGGCGAGCGCGTGCTGCTGGCGAATAACCGTCAGTGGCACCCCAACCGTTTCGCCCTCATCGCCGGTTTCGTTGACCCTGGCGAGAACCTCGAAGAGGCAATCGCTCGCGAAGTCTACGAGGAGACCGGCCTGCACACCCTCAGCACCGAATACCGTATGAGTGATGTGTGGCCTTTCCCGCGCTCGCTCATGATTTGCTACCGGGCGCGCGTGGATGAGAATGAACCCATCATCCACCATGATGGCGAGATTCGTGCCGCACGCTGGTTTACCGCCCCCGAGTTGCGTGAGGCGATTGCTATTTCGGAAGAGCGCGGCAACAGCGACGAGGACGACCCCGCCAAGCTGGAGTTGCCCGGCACGAACGCCGTCGCCCGCCGCATGCTTGATGAGTGGCTCGCCGAAAAGCCCTAGTGATACACTGGTAGCTAAGCCCAACGGAGGGGGGTCCGTTTTGGCGTGCCCGGAAACGCTCTCATTGCAGAGCGGGTCCACTGGCATACACTCAAACCGGCAAACACCCCCAGATAACCTATCTGAAGGTACTGCCCCGTGACCCCCGCGCCTTCTAGAGCGCACCCGCTGGCAAGACTATCCCCTAGATTTAAGCGAGAAACTTAACGCATGTCTGAAAACACCGCTTCGCGCCCCGACCTTCGCAATGTGGCCATCGTGGCACACGTTGACCACGGCAAGACCACCATCGTCGACGCGATGCTGCAGCAGACCCACGCCTTCTCTGCCCACGCAGATGTTGAAGACCGAGTCATGGACTCCGGCGACCTCGAAAAGGAAAAGGGCATCACCATTCTGGCGAAGAACACCACCGTGTTCTACAACGGCCCTTCCGCCAACGGTGAGACCATCACCATTAACGTTATTGACACCCCCGGCCACGCCGACTTCGGTGGCGAGGTGGAGCGCGGCCTGTCCATGGTTGACGGCGTTGTGCTGCTCGTGGACGCATCCGAAGGTCCGCTGCCCCAGACCCGCTTCGTGCTGCGTAAGGCACTGGCTGCTAAGCTGCCCGTGATCCTCGTGGTGAACAAGGTTGACCGCCCCGACTCCCGTATCGACGAGGTTGTTGGCGAGTCCATGGACCTGCTGCTCGGCCTGGCATCTGACCTGGCGGACGAGGTTCCCGACCTGGACCTGGACGCTGTGCTGAACGTTCCGGTGGTGTACGCATCCGGTAAGGCTGGCGCTGCATCCCTGAACCAGCCCGCAGACGGCCAGCTGCCCGACAACGACGACCTTGAGCCGCTGTTCAAGACCATCATCGAGCACGTGCCCGCCCCCACCTACGACCCCAACGAGGTTCTGCAGGCACACGTGACCAACCTGGACTCCTCCCCGTTCCTGGGTCGTCTGGCACTGGTCCGTATCTTCAACGGCACCCTGAAGAAGGGCCAGACCGTTGCGTGGGCACGTCACGACGGTGAAATCAAGAACGTCCGCATCTCCGAGCTGCTGGCTACCAAGGCTCTTGAGCGTGTTCCCGCAGAGTCCGCTGGCCCCGGCGAGATTGTCGCAGTGGCTGGTATCGAGGACATCACCATTGGTGAAACCCTGACCGACGCTGAGAACCCCAAGCCCCTGCCGCTGATTAAGGTGGACGATCCCGCGATCTCCATGACCATCGGTATTAACACCTCCCCGCTGGCTGGCCGCGTCAAGGGCGCAAAGGTCACCGCACGTCAGGTGAAGGACCGCCTGGACCGCGAGCTGATCGGTAACGTGTCCATCAAGGTTCTGCCCACCCAGCGTCCGGATGCGTGGGAAGTTCAGGGTCGTGGCGAGCTCGCCCTGGCTATCCTCGTGGAGCAGATGCGCCGCGAAGGCTTCGAACTGACCGTGGGTAAGCCCCAGGTGGTTACCAAGACCATCGACGGCAAGGTCTACGAGCCCATGGAGCACATGATCATTGACGTGCCCGAGGAACACCTGGGTGCTGTCACCCAGCTGATGGCTGCACGTAAGGGCCGCATGGAGAACATGTCGAACCACGGTACCGGTTGGGTCCGTATGGAGTTCGCTGTTCCCGCACGTGGTCTGATTGGTTTCCGTACTCAGTTCCTGACTGAGACCCGCGGTGCCGGTATTTCTTCCTCCTACTCGATTGAGCACGAGCCGTGGGCTGGCGACATTGAGTACCGCACCAACGGTTCGCTGATCGCTGACCGTGCCGGCGTGGTGACCCCCTACGCGATGATCAACCTGCAGGAGCGTGGCACCTTCTTCGTGGAGCCCACCTCTGAGGTGTACGAGGGCATGATCGTTGGTATGAACTCCCGTGCAGACGACATGGAAGTTAACATCACCAAGGAAAAGAAGCTGACCAACATGCGTTCTTCGACCGCGGACAACTTCGAAAACCTGACCCCGCCGAAGAAGCTGACCCTGGAAGAGTGCCTGGAGTTCGCTCGCGAAGACGAGTGCGTTGAGGTGACCCCCGAGGCGATTCGTATCCGTAAGGTCATCCTGGATTCCAACGAGCGTGTCCGCGAGTTCCGCCGCCGCGCCCGCGCGAACTAGTACAGCGCGAACTGATAGCGCGTTAGCGACTCACCTGCTGTAGCGGGTGCTGTCGTTGCGTAAGAACCGCCGCTGCCTTCTGAAGAGGAGGTAGCGGCGGTTCTGTTTAACCGCCCCGATTCGTTCGGGAAATATTGTCGGGGCGACGGGGAGAGAAGGGGGAGGTGAATAGGGCGCTTCTGCTTTCTGCCTAAAACTGCTTTCGAAAAGCCTGAACACCCCGCGCTGTACATGCGAGTGTGTAAGATAAAATAATGCGCCTGCACGGTGGCGGCACCTGTCCGCTACTCAATGTCTGCCACTCAACGATGTAAATTGCCGGCGCGCTTTGACCGTCCAAGAAACCCAACCCTGCGTATGAGAGGGAAAGCCTGTGTCTGAAACCGAGAACACTCAGCCTGATTCTGCGACCCCCAGCTACCCCACGCAGGGTGAGCGCATCGCCCCCGGCTCGCGCCGTGACCTGCTGCCGAATAACTACGATGCGAAGAAGGCACGCATCCTGTTCGTGCATGCACACCCGGACGACGAAACCTCCTCGACCGGCGCGACCATGGCGTACTACGCGCAGAAGGGCGCGGAGGTGTACCTGCTGACCGCTACCCGCGGTGAGCTGGGTGAGGTCATCCCCGAGGAGCTGCATCACCTGGAGGTCGGTAAGCCCGGCTGCCGTGATAACGGTGAGGCGTTGGGCGAGTATCGCACCGGTGAGCTTGCCGGCGCTATCAAGGCGCTGGGCGTGAAGAAGCAGTTCTTCCTGGGGCAGGAGCCTGCCGTCGCTGAGGGCACGTTGCCGCTGTACCGTGACTCCGGCATGGCGTGGGGCCCGGAGGGTAAGCCCGTCGCCAACCCGGTGGCGGCGGCTGATTCGTTGACCGCGCAGCCGCTGGAACCGCAGGCTCAGGCGCTGGTTGCCGCTATTCGTGCCCTCACCCCGGATGTTCTGGTCACCTACGATTCGGACGGCGGCTACGGCCACCCCGACCACGTGCGCGTGTACGAGATCGTGCACCGCGCCCTGCAGATTCTTGAAGATGACGAGGACCGCCCGATTCTCACCTGGGGCATTGAGGGTGAGTTCGATACGGCGGATCAGCGTCTGCAAGCTGCTATTTACGGTGATGGCACCGCCAAGCGTAAGGCAATGGAGGCGCACCGCACCCAGATTACGGTGGTGGACGAGAAGACTTTTGAGTACTCGAATAAGGTGCCGCAGAAGATTTCTGCCGTGGAGACTTTCCGTGTGCTCGACGGTGACCCGACCGCGACCGTGCACCCGAAGCCGCAGGAGGCTGGTTTGGTGGCGGGCGTTCTGACCGGCTCGATTCTGGGCATTTTTGCCGGTATCGCCGGCTCGATTTACCATGCCTGGGTCGTGTACGCGGGCGATACCGCCCTACCGCTGGGCCTGCTGGTGGCGTACCTGACGGTTTTCTTTACCGCCCTGTGGTGCGCCCTGTCGTTGCGTCGCGGCTACGCGGCGGCGGTCGTGGCTGTTGCAGTGTTCGTGACCGTGTACGTGCTCGGTTACGGTCGCCCCGATTCGCCGTTTGTTCTGGTGAACCCGGGCCATTCGGCGATTGGCTTCTACGGTGCCCTGTGGTGGTTTGGTGCCCCGGTTGCGGCGATGCTGGGCATGCTCGTGTACACGCGCGCTCGCGTGAAGGACGCGCAGTATTTCTCGCCGCGTGCGGCGCATCAGCGTGCGCGCGCTAAGAAGTAGCTTGAAGGCTATTACTATGTCATAACGTGGGGGAGGGGCGTTCCGGTCTGCCGGGGCGCCCCTCCTGCTGTTTTGGGCGCGGCACAGTTGCTGTCTTCTGCACCCGCCGGACAGAGGCCCGGATAGCGGAAAATAGGGAAGAAAATTTATGCGTTATTCGGTGAATTTAGCGGGGTTGAAATAGCGGCGACCTCATCAAAAAATTCATGTGACGAAGATTTCATTTTTGGCTTAATCTATTTTTAAAAGCCAGCCGACTAGTCGTAATGCAAATAAATACCAGGTCAGCCTAGCCTAAAAAATACCCCCACAAACCCAATGACCCACTGTCTGATACACCACGAAAATACTGTTAAACAGTCAGCGCGCGATAGACTATACACAGACTTCCCCGCCGGGTACCACCTACTCGGCGGTTTACTCTGTAGATTTTGCCCTGCAGCAGACGACCCGCAGACCGGCGGGCACGGGGCGAACAGCTTCTAGAAAGGCACACCAATGACCTACGTAATCGCGCTTCCCTGCGTGGATGTCAAAGACCGCGCATGCGTTGAAGAATGCCCCGTCGACTGCATCTACGAAGGCGAACGCACCCTGTACATCCACCCGGATGAGTGCGTGGACTGCGGCGCCTGCGAGCCCGTCTGCCCCGTAGAAGCAATCTACTACGAAGACGACGTCCCCGAAGAGTGGAGCGAATACGTCAGCGCCAACGCAGACTTCTTCGACGACCTGGGTTCCCCCGGCGGCGCAGCAAAGCTCGGCCCCACCGGCAAGGACGTGCCCTTCATCGCGGCGCTGCCCCCTCGTGGCGAGTAATCCCTGCGGCGAATAATAGCGACAACCGCATAGACTGACCGCACCCGCTAATGGGTGCCAAGAGCCTCCATCACAGCACCCGGTGCCCACGCACCGTCTAGGCGCTGGAATGGAGGCTCTTGCTGTAGGCACGCCAGCGCACGGACGCTAGACTAAAATGACGAAAACTATTCCCAAGCAACCAGGTGACACAATGACTTACGGCCTGAACCTGCCCGAATACCCCTGGGAGGCGCTTGCCCCCTACCGCGCAACCGCGGCCGCCCACCCGGACGGTCCGGTGGACCTGTCCATCGGCACCCCGGTCGACCCGACCCCGCAGAACATTCGTGAGGCGCTGGCTGCCGCCTCCGACGCACCCGGCTACCCGACCACCCACGGCACCCCCGCCCTGCGTGAGGCTATTGCTGAGTGGTTTGCGCGCCGCCGCGGTGTGACCGGTCTGAGCCCGGAGGCGATCATGCCCACGGTCGGTTCGAAGGAACTCGTGGCGTGGCTGCCGTTCCTGCTGGGTCTGGGCCCGGGCGATGTGGTCGTGTACCCGCGCGTTGCGTACCCCACCTACGATATGGGTGCCCGCTTTGCCCGCGCCGAGTCCGTGCCCGCCGATAGCCTGGATGAGCTGGACGCTGACACCCGCAGCCGTGTGAAGCTGATTTGGGTGAACTCCCCGGCGAACCCGAACGGCACGGTCCGTACCGTGGAGCAGCTGCGTGAGATTGTGGCGCAGGCGCGTGAAATCGGTGCCGTGGTGGCATCCGATGAGTGCTATGCGGAGCTCGGTTGGGGTGCCTGGGATGAGGCGCGCGGCGGTCAGTCGGTGCCGTCCATCCTGGATCCTCGTGTGTGCGATGGTGATTTTACCGGCCTGTTTGCCGTGTACTCGCTGTCGAAGCAGTCGAACCTTGCCGGTTACCGTGCCGCGTTCATTGCCGGTGCCCCCGAGCTGATGCCGAACCTGATTAATAGCCGCAAGCATGCCGGCATGATTGTGCCCGCCCCCGTGCAGGCTGCCATGATGGTTGCGTTGGCTGATGAGGCGCATGTAGCGGCGCAGAAGGACCTGTACCGTGCCCGCCGCGAGGTACTGCAGGAGGCGATTGCCACCGCCGGTGGTCGCATTGAGAATTCTGAGGCTGGCCTGTACCTGTGGACCACCTTCGGTGAGTCCACCTGGGATTCGATTGGTCGCCTGGCGGAGCTGGGTATTATTGCTGGCCCCGGCGTGTTCTACGGCGAGGACGGCGAAGGCTACGTGCGTATCGCCCTGACCGCTTCTGATGAGGCGGTGGCGAAGGCTGCTGAGCGTCTGAAGGCATCGGCCGCTAAGTAGCCCCGACGGGTCTAACTAGCCCGCATAGCAGAAAGCCCCCGCACCCTCCCGAAAGGGGAGTGCGGGGGCTTTGCCGTATCTGCTGATAATCGCTGGCTGAGGAGCCCGAACGAGAAGGGTTACTTGCGGTCGCCGGGCAGAACGAACATCTGAACGGTCGGCGGGTTCGGGTTATCCAGAGCGTCCGGAATCAGGTTTCGGGTCACCTTTGCGGAGGTGCGCGACGCCAGCCTGTCCGTAATGCCGGTTGCTACAGCCGTCAGCACGAAGTTCACCGTCACGAAGAGTGCCGCCGCCAGAATCAGGGTCTGCAGCACGTTGCCGTCACCGGAACCGATGCGGCGCGCCGAAGCGAGCAGCTCGGGGTAGGAGATGATGTAACCGAGGGCGGTGTCCTTCAGAATCACAACGAACTGGCTGAGCATCGAGGGCATCATCGCGGTGAACGCCTGCGGAAGCAGGATCCGAATCAGCGTCTGGGTCGGGGTCAGACCAATCGCAAGACCCGCCTCGCCCTGACCGCGAGGAAGTTGCTTCACGCCCGAACGCAGTAGCTCAGCAATCACCGAGCCGTTGTACAGGGTCAGACCAATCACCACGGCGATGAAGGGCAGCTGAGCCGGCGGAAGGCCGCTGTACTTGCCCAAGAACAGCCAGAAGAAGATCATCATGATCAGCACCGGCACGGCGCGGAAGAACTCTACCACCACGGTGCCGAACCAGCGGATAACGCGGTACTGGGAGAGTCGAGCAATACCGAAGACCACACCGAACGCAACCGAGGTAACCACCGAAACCGCTGCCGCCGACAGGGTCGAGGCAAGGCCCGGCAGGTAGTAGGAGCTCCAGGCGCGGGCGGTGAACAGGTCAGTCCACTTTTCTGCCTCCAGCTGCCCCTTCTGACCCATCACGGTCAGCACATACACCGCAAATAGTGCAAAAAGGACTACCGCAGCAATGTTGAAGATGCGGATACGACGCTGCGCGATAGGACCCGGCTCGTCGAAAAGCACCGAAGAAGCGGCGCGGGTGTCATTACTGATAAAAGGGTTTTTCATCGCTTCACCGCCAGCTTACGGGATGACCAGGTGGTCAACGCACCAATGGGAACAACAATGATGACAAAGCCCATCGCAAACATGATGAAGATAGCAAGCACCATGTTCGCGTCGAACTCAATCATGGATTTCATCAGCCCGGAGGCCTCCGCCACCGACGCGACCGAGGCGACAGTGCTGTTCTTCGTCAACGCAATCAGAGTATTGCCGAGCGGGGTAATGGCGCCGCGTAGAGCCTGAGGGAAAATCACCAGGCGGGCGGTGTCGAAGAAACCCAGACCGATAGCGCGTGCCGCCTCAGCCTGACCCTTCGGCACGGTGTTCACACCCGAACGGATCGCCTCGCAGATAAACGCCGAATGGTAAATCGACAGGGCAATGACCGCGTACACGAAGAAGTTCGTGTCGAAATCGTGCGAGAAGGAGAGCTGGAACTGCGTCCACACACCCAAAATGGCGAAAGTCATCATGATGGTGAGCGGAGTATTACGGACAGTATGCACATAGGCGGTGCCCACCCAGCGCAGGGACGGGACGGGGCTGATGCGCATGAGCGCCAGCACGGTACCGAGAACGAACGAGCCAAGAGCCGCCCAGAAGGTCAGCTGAATATTGGTCATGAAGGCGCCAACCACATCGTACTTGGACAGGAGGGTGCCGAGTTGGTCAAAGAATGACATTCGTGAACCTCTCTAGAGGCCTAGGCGCAGGAGGTGCCCAGGTGCGGCGGGTTGGTTTCGGTGTTGTAGTGGTAGCCGGTGCCTTCGGTGTACTTGGTGATGAGCTTCTCCCAGGTACCGTCGGCAACCATCTCGTTGATGGCGTTGTTCACGGCTTCGCACTTGTCGGTGCCCTTGGGCAGACCCACGCCGTAGCGTTCGGTCGTGAAGGGGGAGCCGACCACTTTCAGCTTGCCCTTGTTCGCTTTGGTGGCTGCCAGACCGGCGAGGGTAATGTCGTCGGTGGTGACGGCGTCCACCACGCCGCCGTTGAGGGCGACCACGCAGTCGGAGTAGCTGTTCTGCTTGACCAGGTTCACGTTCTTGGCGAACTTGTCCTGCACCTTCTGGGCGCTGGTGGAGCCGGTGACGGAGCAGAGGTTCTTGCCGTTGAGGTCGTCCGGTCCCTTGATGTCGGTGTTGTCGGCACGCACGAGCAGGTCCTGACCTGCGGTGTAGTAGGGGCCTGCGAAGTCCACGGTCTTCTTGCGGCTTTCAGAGATGGAGTAGGTCGCAAAAATCATGTCTACCTGACCGGTGTTGAGCATGTTTTCGCGGTTAGCGGCGGGGGATTCGACGAACTCAATCTGCTCTTCGGAGTAGCCGAGCTTGCCGGCGACGTAGCGTGCCACCTCCACGTCGAAACCGGTGTAGGTGTTGCCGTCCTGGTAACCGAGGCCGGGCTGGTCTACTTTGATGCCGATGCGGATCTTATGGTCGCTGTCTGCGCTGGAGCATCCGGCGAGGACGCCGGTCAGAGCGAGGGATACTGCTGCGGCGAGTGCCGCGAGCCTACGTGAATATTTTTGCATGTCGGTCCCTCTGCTTTAGTGGTTGATGATCTTGGAGAGGAAGTCCTTGGCGCGCTCGCTCTTCGGGTTGGTGAAGAACTCGTCCGGGTGCGCCTCTTCGATGATCTCGCCGTCGGCAAGGAAGACGATGCGGTCTGCCGCCTTGCGGGCAAAACCCATCTCGTGGGTCACCACGATCATGGTCATGCCTTCCCTCGCGAGGGAGACCATGGTGTCGAGCACCTCGTTGACCATTTCGGGGTCGAGCGCGCTGGTGGGTTCGTCGAAGAGCATGACCTTGGGCTTCATGGCGAGTGCACGGGCGATGGCGACGCGCTGCTGCTGACCGCCGGAAAGCTCTGCGGGCATCTTGTGCACCTGGGAATCCACACCGACCTTCGCGAGCAGGTTCATGGCTTCTGCTTCTGCCTCTGACTTGGACATTTTGCGGATTCGGCGGGGCCCAAGGGTTACGTTATCGAGGATGTTCTTGTGCGCGAAGAGGTTGTAGGACTGGAAAACCATGCCGACTTCGGCGCGGAGCTTGGCGAGTGCGCGGCCTTCTTCGGGTAGTTCTTGTCCGTCAATGGTGATGGATCCGCTGGTGATAGTTTCGAGGCGGTTGATGGTTCGGCAGAGGGTGGATTTGCCGGAACCGGAGGGGCCGAGGAGGACGACGACCTCACCTTTTCCCACGGAAAGATTGATGTTCTTCAGAACGTGGTTGGTGCCGTAGTACTTGTTGACGTTGGCGATTTCGATGAGGTTTTTCTGCGCTTCGGGAGCTGCCTGTGCGGACATTTTGAACCCTTTCACGTGAGGTGCGTCTATGATGCGGGTTGTCTGTATGCTGAGTTTTCAGCTTACGCCTCAGACGGTTTCCTGTCTGCAAAATATTCACTTTACTGGGTAAGCAATGTGAATTTTTAAGCATGAATGCATAGTTATAGTATTTTTGACGTAAAAATATGGGTAAAAAACACCCCATCTTCACAAAAGGCTCTGACTAGGGAATATATTCTTCCCTTTCTCTACGCACTCACGAGGTGTCAAACGCCTTTGGGGAGGTAGTCACGACTTGGTAAAAATTTCGAAAAAAGCGCAAAAAAGTGCCCGATAGGTGAGATAACACCTATCGGGCACTCTTCAACACCCCTCACAAGGGGCTAAAACAGCTTAGGCTTCGTAACCGTTGGGGTTGTTCTTCTGCCAGTTCCAGTGGTCGCGAACCATGGTCTTAATGTCGCGGCTAGCGCTCCAACCCAAATCCGCCAGAGCAGAGGAAGGATCAGCGTAAGAGACCGCAACGTCACCGGGGCGACGATCCACAATCTTGTACGGCAGCTCCTTACCGCACGCCTCCTCGAACGCGTGCAGAACCTGCAGAACCGAGTAGCCGTTACCGGTACCCAGGTTCCAGGTGTGCAGGCCGCCGTGCTCAGCAATGTAGTTCAGCGCCTTCAGGTGGCCATCAGCCAGGTCAACCACGTGGATGTAGTCGCGCACGCCGGTACCGTCAACGGTCGGGTAGTCGTTACCGAAGACGTTCAGGTGATCGCGGCGACCCACAGCAACCTGCGCGATGAAGGGCACCAGGTTGTTCGGGATACCCGCCGGGTCCTCACCGATACGGCCGGACTCGTGCGCACCAACGGGGTTGAAGTAACGCAGCAGAGCAATGTTCCACTTGGGATCGGAAGCAGCCAGGTCAACCAGCATGTCCTCAATGTGCTCCTTGGTGCGGCCGTAGCAGGACTGTGCGTCCATGTTCATCTTCTCGATCAGAGGCATGGACTCGGGCTCACCGTACACGGTAGCGGAGGAGGAGAACACGATGGAGTGGCAGTCAGCCTCGTCCATTGCGTACAGCAGGTTCAGGGTGCCAGCCACGTTGGTCTGGTAGTACCACAGCGGCTTCTCAGCGGACTCGCCCACAGCCTTCAGGCCCGCAAAGTGAATCACAGCGTCGGGGCGAACCTGCTTGAAGAGAGCCTTCATACCTTCGAGGTCGAGCAGGTCAACCTTGTGGAACTCGGGGGCGCGGCCAGCGAGTTCAGCGACGCGCTTGAGGGACTCCTCGGAAGAGTTCGCGAGGTTATCCATGACGACGACGTCGTGGCCTGCCTTGAGCAGTTCAAGTACAGTGTGGGAGCCGATGTAGCCGGCGCCGCCGGTAACGAGTACCTTCATGATGTCCTTTCGGGCTTTATATATCCGGAAAAAGTGCTCCGGATGGGGGACAAAAGCTGTTGAGCTGTATCTAATGGTACAGCTGTGCATGGGGTGTAAGTACTGCGGGACACTGTGCGCTTGTGCACTCTGGTGTGAGCATGTGGGAAGCGTTCTTTAGGTGTGTCGCCACTCGCCCCCACCTCGCTGTATAGCTTGCGTCTAATCCCACCAGAAATACCACTGGCGGCTCTGGTGAATAAACTCCGTCAGCTGCTCAAAATCCTCAAACACCTGGAACGGAAGATCGGAACAGAATGCGAATTGCTCGACCGCCACCTTCTTCGCCTCGACCGGGTCTGCTACGGGGCGTTCCACCAGAAACTCCAGGCAGTCAGCACCGTCAAGAGCCGCCGGGATGGCACCGTACTTTTCACGCCAATAGTGGGTGAATGCCAGCTGCGTTTGAGCGTCCGGGCAGTCATTCCAGCCGCCGAAGGGCAGGTACGCGGGAATATCGGCGGGGTCATCGGTCGGAATCTGTAGCAGGAGCATCTCGCCTTTCTCTTCTTCATCCAGGAGCTCATAGCAGAGTAGGGCGGAAAGAGTCGGGGCGTCATCTTCGGGCTCCTCATCGGGCAGAAAATCGGAGCTCATAAACTCGTCGACAAGCTCGTTGAGGTTGAAGTCGTCCGGGTCGTCCTCGTGAGTCTCTTCGCCATCGTCCATAACCTGGCGCAACTGCTGAGCAATGGCGGCGCTACCGTACTCTTCGGCGGAGGCGCCACCACGGGCGGTACGGTAACGCTGCAGGACAGCACGAGTGTAGGCGCTCACCTGCTCGGGGGTTAGAGTCTCAACATCGTCGATAATGTCGTGCTCAAGGGATACCGCAATGACCATGCTTTCAAGCACCGTATCGTTTAGGTTCAGGAAGAAGGGGACGAACCTCTCCGTGTGCCCCAGCTGAGCCAACTCATCGTAACGAGCCATGGCATCAGTAGCAGGAGCGCCCACCGCAATACGCTCGTGCGGGTAGGGGAAAAGGCGCGTAAAGTGCCGGTAGGTTTCGCTCATCGTCGACTCTGACTTAGTTGATTCAGGCATCTGAGTTCCTCTCTGAACTGTACAAGTGGTCAGTCATGGCGGGTACGCTGTACCCGGTACTACCAGCCTAGCGAAAGCCCGAGCCGTACGCCCTGAAAACGGTCATCGTAGCCGCCGCGGATTCGCGCCCAGCCTGTAAGAGCGGCGGACGAGGGAACACCGGGCGCAGAAAAGGGGCCGGGATGCTTCACACATCCCGACCCCTAAAGTTCACGGGCCGACCCCCAACGTTCGCAAGGGCAACCAGCGCTAGTCCAGGTACAGACTAGTTCAGGTGCAGACTAGTTCAGGTGCAGCGCCTCGTTCAGCTCCACGGTGTTCTTCGCACGCGGCAGAACCTCAATCGCGCCGCTGATTGAATTGCGGCGGAACAGCAGATTCGACACACCGGACAGCTCCGCAGCCTTCACCACGCGCGCCTCCTGACCGGGCAGCAGAACACTCACGCGCGAACCAGCGGTCACATACAGGCCAGCCTCAACCACGCAGTCATCACCCAGGGCAATACCGATACCGGACTCCGCACCCAGCAGAGAACGCTCACCAATAGAGACGCGCTGAGTGCCACCACCGGAGAGGGTACCCATCGTGGAGGCGCCGCCACCCACATCCGAGCCGTCGCCCACCACAACGCCCTGAGAAATACGGCCCTCAACCATGGAGGTGCCCAGGGTACCGGCGTTGAAGTTCACGAAGCCCTCGTGCATCACGGTCGTGCCGGACGCCAAGTGCGCACCCAGGCGTAGACGGTCACCGTCGCCAATACGCACGCCGGCGGGAACCACGTAATCCACCAGGCGCGGGAACTTATCAATGTGGCTCACGCTCAGGTGGCCCAGCTTGCGCAGACCAATCGCCAGCTTCTGGAACTCGGCGGCAAGCACCGGGCCGTGGTTGGTCCACGCAACATTCGCCAGGGTGCCGAACAGACCGTCCAGGTTCAGCTCGTTGGGGCGAACCAGAGTGTGCGAGAGCAGGTGCAGACGCAGGTACGCGTCGACCGCATCTTCGGGTGCCTCATCCAGGTTGATGGAGGCGGTACGCACCTCGGTACGGGCATTGCGCGCCGGATGCTCAACGGCCAGGTCCTCCAGCTCGTCCGCGATGGACAGGTCGGGGGTCTGGGTGAGGGAGGGGGCGGGGAACCAAGCATCCAGGACGGTGCCGGCGTGCTCGCCAGAGACAACAACATTGACCAGTGCAACGCCGGAGGCGTAACGGGGAGTGTTTTCAGACATGCCTCCCATTATAGTTTTGGGGGTGAGAGCCCCTTCAAGACCGTCTCATATGCTCGATATGGAAGTTGTGGGCGCGGGTGTGTGTACCGGGGAACCTGTAAGGTGGAAGGATGAGCGTTTCCCCGAATATTTCTGAGCGTCACCCTGTACCGCAGCCGCCCCTGAACCTGGACGTGTCCATGCCCGAGCTGACCCGTGCCCTGCTGGATTACGAGTCGGTTTCCGGCAATGAGCAGCCAATTGCTGACGCCGTGCACATGGCGCTGTCGTTCTGCCCGCACCTGCACCTGACCCGTGACGGGGACGCCATTATTGCCCGCACCGAGTTCCCGCCGCTGCCCGGCGTTGAGGGGGAACGCACCCGCATTATTCTTGCCGGTCACCTGGATACCGTGCCCCTGCCCACCGTTGAGGGTTCGCTGGGTACCGTGCCGTCCACGGTACGTGAAGAGGACGGCCACAGCGTGCTCTACGGTCGCGGCGCCACCGACATGAAGGGCGGCGTGGCGGTTCAGCTGAAGCTTGCCGCCGAACTGACCGCGCAGGACACCGACTACAACCTGACCTACATCTTCTACGACAACGAAGAGGTCGCGAGCGAACTCTCCGGCCTGGCGCGTCTGATTCGCAACCACGGTGAGCTCATCACTGACGCAGACTTCGGTGTGCTGCTTGAACCGACCAACGGCACCATTGAGGGCGGCTGCAACGGCACCATGCGTTTCTTCGTGCGCACCCGCGGCCTTGCCGCCCACTCGGGACGCGCATGGCGCGGCGAGAACGCAATTCACGCACTGGCACCGGCGTTGGCGGCGCTCGCCTCCTACGAACCGAAGACTATCGCAGTGGAGGGCCTGGACTATCGTGAGGGTCTGAATGCGGTGCAGATTTCTGGTGGCGTTGCCGGTAACGTGATTCCTGATGCGGCGGCAATGCACGTGAACTACCGTTTTGCCCCTGATAAGACCCTGGATGAGGCGGTCGCCCACGTGCGTGAGGTCTTCGCCGGATACGAGCTGGATTTTGTGGATCTTTCCCCGGCGGCTCGCCCCGGCCTGGACACCCCGCTGGCGGCTTCCCTGATTGAGGCGGTGGGGCAGGAGCCTCAGCCGAAGTACGGTTGGACGGACGTGGCGCGCCTGAGCGAGATCGGTATTCCCGCGGTGAACTTCGGCCCCGGTGACGCCCTGCTGGCTCACACCGATAACGAGCACGTGAGCTTTAGCCAGCTGACCCGCTGCCACGCGGATTTGCGTGCCTGGCTGCTCAGCGACCGTGACGAGGACTAGTCGCGGCGCTAACTCTGTTGGTGCTGATTCTGCCGGTGCTGGCGCTACTATTTGAATTTAGGTGACCGTCAGGGGTTGACGGTCCTGCATGATATGAGATTGACATGAACTTTCTTCTGATTCTGCTTGCCCTGCTGATTTCGGGCATTGCGGTGCTCTCCGTTGTGGCGCTCGGTGGTGAGCGTGCCGTGCCTGGTGCCGCGTTCTTCAGCGGTGTGGGCCGTGACGGTCTGGGCACCTTTGACCGTGTGGAGGATTTCGGCTTTATCGCTCCTCTCGTCGGTGCACCCGAAGAGGACAAGACACACGAGAACGCACCCGCCGCTGAGTCTGCTGCTTCGACCGCAGAATCTGCTGATGCTAACGCGGTTGCCGCTGAGCCGGTTCGCCGCGGTGCGGTTCCCCTGTCTGATGATGCGGAGAGCACCTTGAGCGCGCATGACTTTGTGGAGAAGCGGAAGAGCCCGCAGGCTGAGGGGAACTAACGCCCGTGAGTGTTTCGCCTGAACGTAATAGTGCTTCCCCCGCGTATTCTCCCGCGCAGGGTGCCGCCACCCCCGCCTCCGGCGAGGAACGGAGCGAGTCTTTTGATGAGCTGCTGACCTGGGCGTACACCGCCGCCGGTGAGCGCCTGCACCGGGTGGGGGCGCGTCTGCGTGCCCTGCCCGCGTGGCTGTCGGTGCTGCTGATTTATGGTCTGTCCCGCGTGTGGGGCTTCATCGTTTTTGCCGTGGTCGGTCAGCAGCAGTTGCGCAGCCCGTGGGGTCAGCACCTGGATTATTTGTCGTTCATTAGCATCTGGGATGCCGGCTGGTATGAGCAGATTGCGGTACAGGGCTACCCGAGCCAGCTACCGGTGGATGCAACGGGTGCGGTTCAGCAGAATCAGTGGGCTTTTTACCCGATTTTTCCGCAGCTTTCCGGCGCTATTAGTCGTGCGACGGGCATCGGGTACTACCCGGTGGCGGCGACGGTTGCTCTGCTTGCCGGTTTCGCGGCGGCGTGGGTGATTTACCTGCTGTTTGAGGCGTCGTTGAAGGCGACCGGTTTTACCAGTGAGGAGTCGCCTTCTGCGCTGTCCATGTGGGCTGTAGCGTTGGTGTCCTTCTTGCCGGTGGCGCCGGTGCTTCAGGTGCCGTATGCGGAGTCGCTGAACCTGGTGTTCCTTGCCGGTGCCCTGCTGTGCCTGGTTCAGGGACGCTACGGTCTGCTGGTTCCTGTGGCGGCTTTGGCGTGCCTGTCCCGCCCGGTGGGTGTGCCCCTGGGCGCGGCTGCCGGCCTGTTGTGGTTTGCGTGCTGGGTGCGTTCGAGCCGCCAGTCGGGTATGGGCACGGCGTTTGTGCGCCATCTGGGGCAGCTGGTCAGCGCCTTGGTGGTGTGTGCGTGTGCGCTGGTGTGGCCTGCGATTGCGTGGTGGGCTACGGGCCGTGTGGATGCGTACACCGCCACGGAGACGGCGTGGCGCGGTACCCATTTGGCGCCGATTCAGCCGTGGCTGTCGCAGGGTTACCTGTACTTTGGGTATGCGGCTCCGGTGCTGCTGACCCTGCTGATTTTGGGATTTATTGCTCTGTGTTTGAGCCCGTTGGCGCGTAGGGTTTTGGCGGCTCCGTTGAACCTGTGGTGCCTGAGTTATTTTGCGTATTTGATTCTGTTTTTGAATCCGCAGTCCTCGACGTTCCGCCTGTTGTTGCCGTTGTTCCCGCTGGTGCTTGTGGTGGCGGCGGCGAGCCGTTCGCGGGCGTATCGTTGGGCGCTGCTGGTGGCGGGTGCGTGTGCGCAGTGGGGCTGGGTTGGCTGGCTGTGGCATTGGAAGCAGCTCCCCGGCGGTGGAGATTATCCGCCGTAAACCGAATATCGTGACTGGAGACCGCCGGTGCGCTGCCGGCGGTCTTTTGCGTTCGGGAGGCGGGCGTGCCTGCGGCTGGAGCCGCTGGTGCGGTGTTCTTAGCCGTGGGCGCAATGCCCCTCCGCGGTGCTGTAGCGTACGCCTTCTGCTTGTCCAGAGCTTAAAGACACGTCCAGAAAGCGCCGCGGGTTCGGCGGTGCTGGCTCGGAACTGATAATCTATATTCTGTGTTTGGTATTAGTGGCACCGAGTTGATTATTTTGGCCATCATCACGTTTGTGGTGATTGGTCCCGAACGCATGCCCGAATACGCCCGCCAGATTCGTGAATTCGTCAAGACCGTGCGCCGTATGGCGTTCGACGCGAAGGACGACTTCAAGGAAGCCCTGGGCGAGACGGGTCTGGAAGATATTAACTGGCGCCAGTACGATCCCCGCCAGTACGATCCGCGCGTGATTGTGAAGCAGGCGTTCGCTGAGGATGACGCCGAGCGTGAGCGTGAGGCGAAGGAACGTGAAGAGGCGCTGCTGAAGGAGAAGGAAAAGTCGGAGAGCCGTGCTCTTCTGCGAGGCGCATACGCCCCCTTCGACGTGGACGCAACCTAAGATTTTGAATAGATAAGAACCCCGCACCGTGATGGTGCGGGGTTCTTTCTGTTCTCAGCTTTTGCCGTCAGCTTCTAGACGGCTAGATCTCTATACGAAGAGCGGCAGGCTCTGACCCGCCCGCGACTCGCCCGACTGCAGCAACTGCGAGGCGATGGACTGAATCTCTTCGGCGGTGGGGGAGTCCGGGTGGCTCCAGACCACCGGGGTGCCATCGTCACCGCCGGTACGCAGGTTCACATCCAGCGGGACAGAACCGAGCAGCGGTACCGGGTAGGAGAGCGCCTCCGAAAGACGCTCAGCGAGCACCTGACCGCCGCCAGAACCGAACATGTCGAGCACGGTACCGTCCGGCAGGGTCATGGCAGCCATGTTCTCCACCACGCCCACGACCTTCTGACCGGTCTGCAAGCTCAGGGTGCCGGCACGCTCCGCCACATCCACCGCGGCGTGCTGCGGGGTGGAAATGAGCACCAGCTCCGCATTCGGCAGCAGCTGAGCCATGGAGATGGCAATATCACCGGTGCCGGGCGGCAAATCGAGCAGCAACACATCCAGCGCACCGAAGTGCACGTCCATGATGAACTGCTCCAGGGCACGGTGCAGCATGGGGCCGCGCCACGCCACCGGCTCGTTGCCCTTGAGGAACATCCCGATAGAAATCACGCGAATAAAGCCGCCGCTGACCTTCTGCTCACCCCAACGCTGGGCGGGGGCGGGAACATCCACGGTCGGCGGAAGAATCAGATCATCCAGGCGGGTCGGGGCGTCGGTAATACCCAGCAGACCCGGAATCGAGAAGCCGTGCACATCCGCGTCAATAATGCCCACCGCAAGCCCGCGCGAGGCGAACGCGGCGGCAAGATTCGCGGTCATGGAGGACTTACCCACGCCACCCTTACCGGACACCACACCGAACACGCGGGTCAGCGAACCGGGCGCGGTAAACGGGTTGGAACGCTCCGGCTTGAGCATCGAACGCAGGGCGGAACGCTGCTGCGGGTTCATCGCACCCACCTGCAGCTGCACACGCTCAACACCCTCAACGGTGGCGGCGGCATCACGAACCTGCTGCTCGATGGTGTTCTTCAGCGGGCAACCCTCAATGGTGAGTAGCACCGTGACCTCAGCCCAGTGGCGGCCGGGAATCGGCTCACCGTGCTCATCCAGTTCAGGATGCACGAGCGCAGTCTCCACCATGCCCAGCTCCGTAATGGGGCGGCGCAGTTCGGGATCCTCGACGCGGGCAAGTGCCGCGTAGAGCGCATCCTGCAGGGGTGAATTAGTGGTCACGGGCGCCTCCCTCACGGGTGCGCTCTGCCTGCTGCTGTGCCTGCTGGGATTCGCGGCTCTGAGGCTGGCTCAAATCGCCTCGGTGGGAATCCTGTGGGGAGTCCTTCGCAGGGCGTTCAGCCTTGTCAGGTGCCTGCTCGGTACCGTTCTCGGTGCCCTCGGAGCCCTGCTCCTCAGCATCCTTTTCCTCGCCCTCGGAGATATCGATATCGTCGATAGCCTCCTCCAGGTCCTCAATGTCCTCACTGATGTCCTGCAGCTGCTCGGCGTGACGCTCCTGCTCCTGCGCAATGTTCTGCAGTTCCTCAAGAATGTCACGCAGCTCGCTACGAACGAAGTCACGGGTCGCAACCTCACGCAGAGCAATACGCAGCGAAGCAATCTCACGGGTCAGGTACTGGGTCTCCTCCAGGTTCTGCTGGTCACGCTTACGGTCCTCAGAGGCCACCACGCGGTCGCGGTCGTCCTGACGGTTCTGCGCCAACAGCAGCAGGGGAGCAGCGTAAGAAGCCTGCAGGGACAGCATCAGGGTCAGCAGGGTGAAGTTCAGGCTACGCGGGTCGAACTGCATCTCCTCCGGCGCCAGGGAGTTCCAGGCAAGCCACACGCCACAGAAAATGGTCATCCACATCAAAAACTGCGGGGTACCCATGTAGCGTGCGAAACCCTCGGTCATGCGGCCGAAAGCGTCCGGGTTGGGGCTCGTGAACAGCTTCGGCTTGCGGGTGCCGGGGGTGCTCAGCTGCGAGTCGCTACGCTGCGGGCGGGAGTCGCCGCGCTCGCGGTTGCGTTCAGCGTACTTCTTCTCCAGACGGTCTTTGAGAATGCGCGCCTTATCGATGCGGGGGTTCTCTTCGGTACGGTTTGCGTCGCGGCGGTTCGAATCAGCCAAAGCGTCGTCCTACCTTTCGTACGGGAGTTCCATCATCGTAAGTTCGCCAGTCTTCGGGCAGGAGCGCATCGAGCACGTCGTCGATGGTCACTGCGCCTACCAGGCGGTGCGATTCGTTCACAATGGGAACGATGGTCAGGTCGTAGGTTGCCAGCACGCGTGCCAGCTCTTCCAAACTTGCCTGGTCAGAGACAGGCTCAGTGTCGGTATCGAGGATGTGACCGATCGGCTCGCTCGGCGGCACACGCAGCAGCTTCTGCATGTGCACCAGACCCAGGTACTTGCCGGTCGGCGTTTCCAGGGGCGGGCGGGTCACCATGACGGCAGCCGCCATCGCCGGAGGGATCTCCTCGGCGCGGATGTGCGCGAGCGCCTCCGCGACGGTCGCCTCGGGGGAGAGGATGATCGGCACCGGGTTCATGAGCGAACCGGCGGTACCTTCGTCGTATTCGAGCAGTCGACGCACGTCGTCTGCTTCGTCGGGTTCCATGAGTTGGAGTAGCTTTTCACGCTGGGCGTCGTCCAGCTCGATGAGAAGGTCGGCGGCGTCGTCCGGTTCCATCTCTTCGAGGACCTGCGCGGCACGCTCGTCGTCCAGGTGCGACAGAATCTGCACCTGGTCCTCGGCGGGTAGCTCCTGCAGAACGTCCGCGAGGCGCTCATCCTGTAGTTCGGCGGCGATTTCGACCATGCGCTTATCGCTCATCTCGTGGATAGCGTCCGCAAGGTCGGCGGGCTTGGAGTTCTCGTGGTTAGCGACGAACGCGGTTGCCGCCTGCGGTTCCACGTCGGTGGAGAGCACCGCCTCGTCCCAGTCGACGATGAGGGTCTCCTTGGAGCGGCGGCGCCACGTGCTGGAGGAGGAGCTGACGCGGGAAACGAACAGCTCGGTCACGCCCCAGTCGCCGTTGCGGCGCTGCTCAATGGCGACGTCCTCAATGACGGCGTCGCCGCTGCCGTCGAGCAGGCGCACGCGGCGGTCAAAGAGCTCACCGACGATGAGAGTCTCAGAGTTGCGCTGTTCAAAGCGGCGCAGGTTCACCAGGCCGGTTGAAATGATCTGTGAAGCGTCGATACTTCGCACACGGGTCATGGGCATGAACACGCGTTTCTTGCCGAGCACCTCAACGATGATGCCGACAACAATGGGTTCGCTGCCCTTGGCGGGGCGGGCGCCCGCAATGGATGCGCCCAGCCCGCGTTTGAGCACGACGACGTCTCGGAGACGGCCGAGGCGGTCACCGAAGGGGTCAAAAACGTCGAGGCCCAAAAGGCGGGCAATGTAAATCTTGCTGGGGGTGCTGAACTTCGAATTGCTCACCTCTCTAGGGTACGCTCCGCCGCGGGGATTCGCACTTTGAGAAGCCTAATTGAACAGGTGTTTGCTACGCCTGTAGAGGAGCTGACTGCCCACCGGGTCCAGGGGTGGGGTGGGCGGTAGAATAGGAGCCATGACTTCTAACCTGCCGAATATTCCCTCGACCCCGCCTTCTTCATATCTGGCGTCGCGCCTGGCGCAGGCACAGGGCAAGCCCCTGCCCGCCGGTGAGGCGATTGCCTCCTTCGTTCGTCACGATGATGCGCTCGCCGCTTTTGATGTGCTCAGCGAGCAGGATTATCCGGTTACGGCGCTGTACCTGGTCAATGACGGTATCCGCCAGGTGGAGTACCCGGTACAGCCCGGTTATGGTCGTGCCCTGATTTCTTCTGCGATTCAGGGCGCGTCGATGGGTCTGGTATTTTCGGTGCTGTTGACGCTGACCGGTGACTCTTTTACGTCGGTGGCACTAAAGTACGTGCCGCTGTCGGTGGTCGTGTTTGTGCTGTGGCAGATGTTTATTTTGCGCCGCGGCAGGGGTGTTCGTTACCCGATGCGTACTGAGGCGATTCCCTCGCGTACCGTAATGTACGCTCTGCCGGAGTACGCTCAGGATGCACGCCGCGTGCTGGGTGCGCATCCTCGCTTCTCGGCGGCGGTTGCGGCTGCGCGTGCGGCGGCTGCTCCGGAAGCTTCGCAGGCTCGTGCCGCTCAGAGCACCGTTTCGATGAATGGTGCACCGGTTCCGACCGGCGCCCCGAAGGCTCCCTCCTACCGTGCGCAGGCGGGTAGCCAGCCGGCGCCGAACCAGAACCTGCCCGAGCGTGATACTACCGCGCAGAATGCGGTGGCTCAGAGTGCGGCGCAGAACATGCCCGCACCGGTTGCCCCCGCTCAGCCCGTACAGTCCGCCCAGTCCACTCAGCCTGCCGAACAGGCAAGTACCGGCCAGACGACCGCTCAGAAGTCAGATACGCAGAAGCGCCCGGCACAGCGGTACGGTCTGCGCGTGGATGACCCGGAAGAATACGCGAAGCTGATTCAGCCCAAGCCGCAGCGTCCAACCCCGCGCCCGCAGGGCCTGCACGATAAGCCCTCGCAGGACTCCGAATAACCGAACCTGCAACGGCGGTAGCCACCCACAACAGCGGGAAACAGGCATAGAAGATACGCAGCGTAGAAGATACGCGAAGGCCCCTCACCGAACGAATCGGTGAGGGGCCTTCGCTATGCACATACAACCGGCACTAACCGGTGTTAGTGGCGTGAAGAGTCAGGCTTACTTCGCCAGCTTCGCCATCCACTCCTCGATGCCCTCAACGGTGCGCGGCAGCGCAGCGGAGAGGTTCACGTTGCCGTCCTCGGTGCAGAGCACGTCGTCCTCAAGGCGGATACCGATACCGCGGTATTCCTCGGGGATAGACATGTCCTCTTCCTTGAAGTACAGTGCCGGCTCAATGGTGAAGACCATGCCCGGCTCCAGTTCAGCCCACATGTACAGTTCAGCCTTCGCCTGCGCGCAGTCGTGCACGTCCAGGCCCAGGTGGTGGCTGGTGCCGTGCGGCATCCAGCGGCGGTGCTGACCGCCCTCAATGGTGAGGGAAACCTCGGCAGAAACCGGCAGCAAGCCCCACTCTTCCAGACGGTGAGCCAGAACCTCCATCGCGGCGTCGTGCAGTTCGTGGAACTTACGGCCCGGCTTAGCCACAGCGAATGCGGCGTCAGCAGCCTCCAGCACAGCGTTGTAGACCTTCGCCTGAACCTCGGTGAACTTACCGTTCACGGGGAAGGTGCGGGTCACGTCTGCGGTGTACAGGGTGTCGTCCTCAACGCCTGCGTCCAGCAGCAGCAGCTTGCCGTCATCGACGGTGCCGTTGTTGCGGATCCAGTGCAGGATGGTTGCGTTGTTACCGCACGCTGCGATGGTGTCGTAGCCCAGGTCGTTACCGTCGGTACGTGCCACGGAGAAGAACGCAGTCTCAACGACGCGCTCACCGCGGTGGTGTGCAACAGCCTTCGGCAGGGAGCGAATGACCTCTTCGAAGCCCTTGACGGTCAGGTCAACGGAACGCTGCAGGTTCTCAATCTCGATAGCGTCCTTAATCAGGCGAGCCTCGGAGAGAGCCACAGCCAGTTCGGAGTCCAGCTTGTCAGCCTGCTCCAGCTCCACGCCGGTGTTGTAGCGGGAAGTGTCAACCAGAGCGTCAACAGCCGGGTCAACGTTGCGGACCAGGCGGATATTCACGCCGCCCAGGCCCTGGTTGCCGGCGTTCTTGGTGATAGCAACCTCAAGCTCGGACAGGTCGCGGGTACGCAGACCGTAACGCTCGGAGAACTCCTTCAGGGTGGGGCGGGGGCCAACCCAGAACTCGCCGTAGCGTGCATCCGCGTAGAACTCTGCGGTGTCGCGGCCAGCCAGCGGACGGAAGTACAGGGTGACCTCGTGGTTGGAGCCGTTGTCGCCGGTACCCTCTTCGACGGGCTCGAAGATCAGCACAGCGTCAGGCTCGTGGTCGATGCCCAGGCCGGTCTGGTGCGCAAACGCCGAGTGGGGGCGGAAGCGGTAGTCGCAGTCGTTGGAGCGGACCTTCAGCGGGCCTGCGGGCAGGACGAGGCGCTCGCCGGGGAATGCCTTGGAGATCTTGGCGCGGCGCTCAGCGGCGTAGTCTGCTACGGGCTCGCGGGTGTAGCCGTCATCTTCGGCAGGTGCCCAGTTTGCGGCAATGAATTCGGTGAACGCAGACGCCTTAGGGGTGCTGCGGTGGTCAGTCTTCTGAGCTTCGGTGCTCTTCTCATTGTTCTCAGTCATGGGTTAATCATAGCCTCTTCATTACAGGTGGGCAGGTGTTTTAGCGCTTTTGACCATAAGAGCGGGCGCGGTGGGGCAGAATATATCTTTGACCTGCGACCGGGTACCCGATATTGCGCCGCCGATATTGGTAGGGTTGAATCAGAAGAGTAGATGATATGCCTTAAAACCCCGCTGAGGTGGCGACGAACTAGCAGGGGCGGGGAAGGAGAGAAGATGACGCAGACAGAACACCGAAATAGTGCACCTAATGCGCAGCAGGTACCGCAGCCCGCTGAATCGGGCGCGCCTGAAAACCTGAACCCTGCCGGGCGCTACGATCTGCATATTCACTCCGCTATTTCTGACGGCACGCAGAGCCTGACCGAGCTGGTGCCGCTGATTGCTCGCGCCGGGTTGGCGGGTTTCGCGCTCACTGATCACGATACGACGGCCGGGTGGGCGCAGGCGGCTCAGCTGGCGGATGAGCACGGTCTGGATTTTCTGCCGGGTGCCGAGTTCTCCTGCCGTTACCGGTACACCGACGGTGAGGGCCGTGCGCGCACGAAGACTATTCATCTGCTCGCTTATGGTTTTGACCCGGTGGGTTCGGAGTTGGCGCGCCGTGTGGAGGCGATTCGTGCCAGCCGTGAGGGCCGTGCGCAGGCTATTGTGGGCCGTCTTGCCGCTGACTACCCGCTGACCTGGGATGACGTGTTGGCGCAGGTGGGGGAGGGGAACACGGCGGTGGGCCGCCCCCATATTGCTGATGCGCTGGTTGCTGCCGGCGTGGTTGCTGACCGTTCTGAGGCTTTTGCGAAGCTGCTGTACACGGGCAGCCCCTACTATGTGCCGCAGCAGGCACTGGATCCGTTGGAGGCGGTGCGTCTGGTGCGTGAGGCTGGGGGTGTGCCGGTGATTGCGCATCCGATGAGTACGATGCGTGGGCCCGCGTTGAGCCTGGAGTACCTGGGCTTGATGGTGGACGCTGGCCTGGCGGGCGTGGAGGTGTATCACCGTGAGAACTCCCCGGAGGACCGGGCGCGTCTGCTGGAGTTCATTGAGCGTCAGCGCGCGGCGGGCCGTGAGATGCTGGTGACGGGTTCGAGTGATTATCACGGTGCGGGTAAGCCGAACCTGCTGGGTGAGAATACGACGGATGCGGCGACGGTGGCGCGTATCCGCGAGCTACTGGCAACTCAGTAGTAAGACCCAGTAGTAAGACGAAAGAGTGCGGGGCGGGTTCCTAACTAAGGAACCCGCCCCATTCTTTTGTTTTCACCTCATTGCATATTCTTTAAATCTCTACCTGAAGGTTAGGATTTTTGATACGCTGAGAACGTTCCACTCATGAGGGTGCACAAAGATTGTGCCCCCCTATTTTGAAGGAGCTATGATGCTTCGACAATTATTCGCCCGTCCTACGAAGCGGGCTATCCAGGCTGGCGGCGCTGTACTCTTGGCTGGTGCCATGGTGTGCGGCAGTGTTCCGGCGTATGCCACCGGGCATTTGAAGCCTCACGAGGTGACCCCTATTGTGCAACCGGATGAACCGGCAGTGACCTGTAACGACCGCGCAGAGTATGAGTATTATCGGCAAGATGGCGAGTTGGGGCGTCGCGTTATCTTTAGTTGGGCACAGTGTGTTGGTCTGATTTCTGAGCGTCAGAAGTACCAAATGGTCAAGAAAGATAGTGTTATTTCTCGCGGCCAGTTTGTGGAGTATCTATACCGTCTGTCAGGTTCTCCCGAGGTGAAGAATCTTCCGACTCAGTCTCCGTATGGTGATATCAAGACTGATGATCCGCGTTTTCCTGTGGTGATGTGGGCTCGTCAGCGGGGCATTACCTGGGGTTGGAGTGATGGGAATTTCCATTACGATACCCCTGCTAGTGAGGCTGCTACTGCCTTGATGGTGTATCGATTGGCGGGTAGTCCAAACGTAACGGTAGAAGTAGACGATCCTAATGCCTATTTCCTATATACTCCTTGGAAGGAAAAATGGCCGAATATGCCCTATAATTCGGAGCTTCATAAGGCATACACCTGGTTATACTATGGTCTTCAGAATCCAAATAATAAAGATTCTGTCGAGAACGTATCGTATCGACAGCATGGTATCGTATCACCTAATGATGAATTTGAGTGGTTGACTTACGCTACGTATGAGCAGGCCTTTGAAGTGATTCGTCTGGCAGATAAATCTTTCAAATTTAAATAAGAAACGTATCCCCGCTTATGTATCAATACATAAGCGGGGATATGTTTATGAATTTATTCCACAACTATATATTCTTTTTTATTGGAAGTTCCCACTGGAGTCTCAGTAGATTTATAGACATACTGATTAATTTCAATCTTGTAGGGTGGGTTCAGGGAATTTTTAATAGAAAACTTCCATTTATCGTTCAGAACCTTGGGTTTAGGTTTGTTATTGTCTTCGTAGTCCATGTGGCATTCGTCGTATGCGTTTGCTCCAATAATATTCAAACGCCTAACACTACCTTCAAGATAGAAGCCCCACAGTGAAGCGAGGATTCTTTCTAGGGGTACTTCTTGGCTTGGCCCGTAGGGGTTGTCTGAGCGTACTCCTGTAAAGGTGCAGTCGCTAGCCCATGAGCTGATATACCAGTTTGCTGCCTCGTGGTTATGTGCTGGCTTTGAGACTGCGTCGTGCCAGCTGGAGGACTCACCGATACAGCCTACATAGTTATTCCGCGGCATGAGGGCGAACCATCCGTGGCCGCCATTCTCTTGAGCCGTGCATCCTTGAAAGAGGTTACGCGTTCCGGCGACATACCATCCAGCACCGGCCTTGGCAGTATATTGATCGTCGGACTGGTCCTTTTTCCGCGTTACGTAGATAGAATTTTTTTGTATAGAGCGACGGTTGTACCAGCTGGTTGACCCAAAAAATTTGCATTGGGAGGCGTAGATTTCAATTCCGGCGTAGTTTTTCCCTGAAAGGTTGGCATCAGAGATATCTACTGTAAGGAATTTATTGTCTGCGCCACCAGGATTATTGTCATCTATCCTGCGCAACGGATGACCGACAGGTTTGCCAACCAGCAAGCCTTGACGCAAAGACTTGCGGACACGGATTTTATCAACTTTCATACCGCGGTCATGAAGCCCCAAAATCGCAACACCCATATCTACATCCCAAATTTCTAGGTTAGAGAGGGAAGGAACAGCCTCAGGGTCATTAGGCTTACCCCTAAACTCAGTATGCAGAATAACCCCTGCCACATGGGCTAGCGGTGCCCTAGTATGCGTATTATCCCTAAGTTGATCTACGTTGATATGCCCTTTTTGAGGGCTCGTGCGAATCCACATATCACGCACTCCGAAACGCATCGGACGGTTATCTGTCACCTTCATAGATGTCCGCTCCTGATAAGTTCCCGTATGGAAAACACCGAAACATTCATCTCGATTTTCACGAACTGCTTCATCAAGCTTATCTGTGGGCGTCGCAATAATTCGGGTGGACATTCCATGACCGAAAAACTCCACCTTATCGAGCAAGTGAATGAAGGGGTGCGACACCTTGTAAATACCGGCAGGTAGCTCAATTGACCCTCCACCGAGCCAATAGAGCCGCTCCGCCAGCATATTCAGCTGATCGGTGCAGTCTTCTACACCCGTGGGGTCTACGCAGTAATCCAGAACATTAACATGAAGGCCGTTCTTCGCAAGATTATGGGCTGTGTACTCCCTCGCAGTATCAGTGTACGTGAGATATTGCAGACGCTTATTGAACTCGTCTAGCCGCTTCTGGGTATTTTTTACCCATTCTGGGGCGCGAGTCATGAACTCTTCAGTCTTGTTTGCTTGCTCCGCATGGGCTGGGGAGAAAGCTGAGACTCCTGCAGTGGTTGCGGCAAGAGCTCCTCCTGCCAAAAGGGCGCGCCGCGATGGCGCATGATATTCAGACATCGATGTCTCCTAGAGGTGAGTGAATTATTCGCCCTTCATCACGACGAAGTGATGTTAGTGGGCGAATACTTTCTGCACGTAGCACCGTGCTGCGCTGCAGAAGGTATCTCTAGTGTGTATCGCTTTTTCTTCTCTTTGCAAGAAAATTTATGATTTTTACATAAATTCGTTTCAAGTTTTACGTAAATATTTTAATTTTCCTCAACATATTAATGAGGTATATAAAATCTATTGCTTTAAATATTTTTAACATTGCACTGAAGCTGAAGGAGAGAATGAAACTGTGTCGGTTTGCTCTGTATCTTGGCGATAGAAAGGGGGTGTGCGGCTCAAGAGAACGGCGGCCACGGGTGGTTTGCCCTAATGCCGAGGAATAACTATGTGGGTTGTATCGGTGAATCCTCCAGCTGGCATGACGCAGTCTCAGATAAAGCACATAACCACGAGGCAGCGAACTGGTATATCAGCTCGTGGGCTAGCGACTGCACCTTTACAGGAGTGCGCTCTGATAATCCTTACGAAGATAGTGACAAGCCAGAGGATAAATTTCCACTAGATAAGGCTCTCGCAGCACAATGGGGGTTCTATCTTGAAGGTGGCGCAAAGCGTCTTAGTATTATTGGCGCAAATGCTTTCGATGCTTGTCAGATGAGTGATAAGACCAGAACTGCGGCCCAAAAGAAAATTATGGGGGATAAATGGGTTCTTAAAATCAACTCTGAGCTTTATGAGCTATTAAGGATCGAAATTAATAATTTTAAATTTGAGGGAAAGCTTGTAGCGCCGAGAATCCCTAAAGCCGAGAATGAGTCCACAGAAAACTAGAAAATAGTTTGGTCCCCTGCATAGAAGAGCAGGGGACCAAACTATTTTTATAATCTCTTAAAATACGCCTCGAGTATCTGCCATGCGCAATACTTCAAAAGCCTGTTCATATGTTGCCTGGAAAGTCCATTGGCTCACTCGTCGACCTTCAGAGTCCATGCTCGCGACGTCATGGTACCTAACCGATTCGTGGAAGCCAGTGTACTTCTTATCAAAGCCGGCTCCAGTGTATTTCAACCAAACATAGGCCCGATGCAACTCTGAGCCGTAAGGAAGGTTGGGGTTCCGCTTGGTCCAGGGCTCTTCCTCATTCGGAGGATTCATATCGGGTAGCTTGACCGCCGGACTACCAGCTAGGCGGTATGCCATGATTACTGTCGTCGTTTCATTCGCGGGGGCATCGTAATGGAAATTCCCATCACTCCAACCCCAGGTAATGCCCCGCTGACGAGCCCACATCACCACAGGAAAACGCGGATCATCCGTCTTGATATCGCCATACGGAGACTGAGCCGGAAGATTCTTCACCTCAGGAGAGCCCGACAGACGATACAAATACTCCACAAACTGGCCACGGGAAATTACGGTGTTTTCTTCGATTAGCTGATACTTCTGGTATTCAGAAATTAGACCAACGCACTCAGCCCAGTCGTAGATAATCTTGCGACTGTAAGTCACATAAGCATTCGGAAGGTACTTATATTCGTAGATTGCGCGGTCGTTACAGGTCACCGCTGGTTCATTGGGCTGCACAATAGGGGTCACTTGGCGAGGTTTCAGAACACCAAGAGAATATGCCGGCACGCTACCGCACACCATGGCACCTGCCAGCAGTACCGTGCCGCCAACCTGGATGGTCCGCTTCGTGGGGCGGGCGAATAATTGTCGAAGCATCATAGCTCCTTCACGAACAGAGGGGAGGCACAATCTTTGTACACCCCAATGAGTAGAATGTTCTCAGCGTATCAAAAATCCTAACCTTCAGGTAGAGATTTAGAGAATATGCAATGAGGTGAAAACAAAAGAGTGTGGGGCGGGTTCCTTGACCGGGAACCCGCCCCACACTCTTAACACGTGCTCTCACGGACGCGCAGACAAGACCGCCTAGACGCTCTCACGCGACGCATGATGCTGCAACACCGCACCCGCAGCCGCCGCATCCAGCTGAGCAGCCGCACGCGCCGCACGAGCCTTAGCCCGCGCCTGATGCTGACGCTGACGACGCAACTCATCACGCCCATCAATACGCATCTTCTTATCCACCGCATCCATAGACCAGTGACGCACAAACCGGCACGACGCACCCTCAACCGGCTGCGTAGTCTCCGTCAACGTATCCAACACAGCCTTCAACGCATGACGGCTCGCCGCCGTCAACGCATCACGACTCGTACCGCCACGAACACCCACCGTACGCTTCGGCGTGAACAGCACACTCGCCCCACGCGGCACACCGCGATACTCAGCGAACGACACCGGATCCACACCCAGGCGCTTAGCCATCACCTCAATAGCCGGCGGATTCTGATCCACACACACGAACTTACGCCCCAACTGAGCCGCCGCCGCACCCGTAGAACCAGAACCAGCGAAGAAATCCAACACCCAATCACCCGGGCGAGAACTCGCCGCAATCATACGACGCAACAGACCCGTAGGCTTCTGCGTAGGATAACCCGTCTTCTCCTTACCCGTAGGCGACACAATCGTATGCCACCACACATCCGTAGGGAGCTTACCGCGAGAAGCCTTCTCCTCAGTCACCAGGCCCGGAGCCATATACGGTTCGCGATCAACCTCCGCAGTATTGAAGTAATAGCTGCGGTGATCCTTCGCGTACACCAGAATATTGTCGTGCTTCGTCGGCCAGCGGCGCGTAGACTTCGCACCGTAGTCATACGCCCAAATCAGCTCATTAATGAAGTTCTCACGACCAAAAATCATGTCGCACATGATCTTCACATAATGAACCTCACGCCAATCCAGGTGCAGGTACAGGGTGCCGTCCTGCGCGAGCAGACGATGCGCCTGCTCAATACGCGGAGCAAGGAACGCCCAATAATCCTCGAACGAGTCGTTATAGCTCGCCAGAGTCTGCAGGGTGCTCGAATAGCTCTTGCCCTTAAAACCGGTGCGGTCACCCTTCTCAGAAGCCTCCGCGCTCAAGGTGCGGCGCGTCTGCTTCTTACCCGTATTGAACGGCGGGTCAATGTAGATGACCGTGAATGCACCATCGGGTAGCTCACGCAGATACTCCAGGTTATCTGCCTGCACCAGCAGCGACGGGCCCTGCGGGTCGAAAAGCGCCGAATCCGCGGAGTTCGCCTCAACGGCAGGGGAGGGCGCGGCGGGCGCCGGGGATGCTGAAATACCCAACCCCGGCCCTAGCCTTCAGAACCAGCACGGTCAGCGCCACGGCCCTTACCGAGCGAACCCTCAGCACGGGAGCCTTCAGAGCGGCGGCGGGTACGGCGGCGACCCTCACCCTCCACCGGCTGACCCTCAACACGGCGGGTACGGCGACGCTGGCGAGGTGCACGCTCAGAACGCTCGGATGCGCCCTGCTCGGTACGCTCCGCACGCTCGGAAGAACGCTCAGAACGCTCAGTACGCTTGCGGCCCTCGGAGCGGCTACGGCGTTCGCCGCGGCCCTCACTGGAACGACCCTCACGGCCACCGCGAGAACGGCGCGAACCCTTCTCACCGCTACGGCCACCCTCGCGGCCACCGTCGCGGCCACCGCGAGAACGAGCCGGACGGCCATCACGCGAGTCACGGGCGCTCTCAAAGAACTCATCGCCCATGCCCTCAGCCACACGCTCCTCGCGCGGCAGACGGCCCTTAGTGCCAGCCGGAATGTTCAGGTCGTAGAACAGATGCTCAGAGGAAGAATAGGTCTCAACCGGCTCGGGAACACCCAGCTCCAGGGCGTCGTTAATGACCTTCCAGCGCGGCAGGTCATCCCAGTCAACCAGGGTGATGGCGGTACCCTCATTGCCCGCACGACCGGTACGGCCGGTACGGTGCAGGTAGGTCTTCTCATCCTCGGGCACGCGGTGGTTAATCACGTGGGTCACGTCTTCAACGTCAATACCGCGAGCCGCCACGTCGGTCGCAACCAGAATGTCGACCTTGCCGGTGCGGAACGCCTTCAGCGCCTGCTCACGCGCAACCTGGTTCAGGTCACCGTGCAGGGGAGCGGCAGCGAAGCCACGGTTCACCAGCTCCTCCGCCACGCGGGCAGCGTCACGCTTGGTCTTGGTGAAGATGACGGTGCGGCCGCGGCCGGTAGCGCGCAGAATGCGGCCAATCATCTCGTCCTTGTCCAGGTGGTGCGCACGGTAGACGACCTGGCGGATCGACGCCTTAGTCTTCGATGCGTCCTCGGGGTCAGCGGCGCTAATACGCATGGGCTTGGTCATGTACTGGCGTGCCATCGCAATGACCGGGCCGGGCATGGTTGCGGAGAACAGCATGCTCTGGCGGTCCTCCGGCAGGTAGCTGAGGATCTTCTCAACCGACGGCTGGAAACCCAAATCCAGCATCTCGTCAGCCTCATCGAGGACCACGATCTTAACCTGCTTCAGGTTCAGGAAGCCCTGCTGGTACAGGTCGATAATGCGGCCGGGGGTGCCCACCGCAACCTCCAGGCCGCGGCGCAGCAGCTCAGCCTGAGGCTCAATCGGCACACCACCGTACAGGGTGGCGACGCGGGCGTTGCGCAGCTTCGCAGCAATCGCCAGGTCCTCACCCACCTGAATGGCAAGCTCACGGGTCGGAACCAGAATCAGCGCCTGAGGTGCGCCGGGGTGCTCCAAATCAGCCCAGCCCTCATCGTCACGGCCGACCACACGCTGAATGGTGGGCAGACCGAAGCCGAGGGTCTTACCGGTACCGGTCTTCGCCTGGCCAATGATGTCCTGGCCAGACAGAGCCACGGGAAGAGTCAGCTCCTGGATGGGGAAGGGGGAAGTAATGCCAACCGCCGCGAGGGCGTCGCTAATATCCTGGCGAACGCCGAAGTCGGCGAAGGACTTTGCAGTCTGAGTGGTTTCCTGCGTGTTCGTTTCAGTCACTGGACCGTATCTTTCTACCCCTGTTCGGGGTGTGTTTCTCCCCGAGACGGGGTGTGCCAGCCAGCGCCCCAACGGTGGAGGCGGTGACGGGCGGGCGTCGAAAGCCGGCCGCGGGAAATTCTTACACGGGAAATTCTTGCCGAGACGCCGCCTGCACACATGCTCAATGCACATGGTTAGTACTCATGGTTGATTCATGATGAGGTGCAGCCTCGGGGTCTTGAAAAAGGTACGACCGGTCATTCACTTAACCCCTCAATATTAACCCGGATTTGCTTCCGACGCACCCCAGACCGGCTGTGGTGTGCGCCCGTGATGGGCGATATACCGCCCCAAAACCGGGTATTGCGAGGTTTTTGTGCGGGTGGTTTAAAACGCAAACCCCCGCATTCGGCACGGCGTAATCGTACGGCGCAGAAAGCACACGCACGCAGCGCACAAAGCGCGGTTACGCATCGTGACGGATGCGGGGGAAAGCTAAAGCTATAGGGGGCAGTCGGCTGAATACTTAGGCGCCGATGCCGAAGCCCACGTGGCGCTTGGCGTCGCTACCGAGTTCGACGTAGCTGATCTGGCCGCCGGGAATCAGGGTGGTGTTGCCCTTATCGTCCATGATTTCCAGGATCGAGCCGTCCTCGATGGCCTTGGTGACCTTCTCGGTGAGAATTTCCTTAGCCTCGCTGGTCTCAACAACGATTTCGCGGGCGATGTGGCGAACGCCAATCTTGATTTCCATGAGTCTCCTCGCAGAATAGTCCGGCGCAACCAAACGTGCGACGGGTATGGGAACTATCTTATCTAGCATCTACTCTAGCGCGAATGCGCCCATCGGCACCGTGAACGGGCGGTACTTCGCCCGGGGCTAATAAAATAGGCTAATAAAATACTCGCCGCCGGATGCGCGAAAACCTACGTGAAAACGCCGGGAAGAGCGGGGGAGAAGAAGCTCTTAAGACTCCTCCACCTGAATACCGTAGAGGGTCTCCAGCGCCTGCACGTAATCCTCTGCGCGGCCCTCCGACGCCAGCTTCTTGGCGCGCACTGTCGGGGTGTGCAGCAGGGACTTCACCATGCGGCGCATCGCCAGCTCGAACTGCTCCGTCGCCGCACCGCAACCAAACTGGTTACGTACCTTCTCCAGCTCAGAATCCAGCACATCCATAGTGTGCGAGCGCAGCGCAACAATCGCGGAGTCAATCGTGCGGGAGCGCTGACGGGATAGGAACGCCGCCAGCTCAGACTCCACGATGCGCGTAGCCGTCGCCACGGACTCCTCGGTTTCCTCGGGTGCGGCAAGGCGCACCGATTCGAGGGTAATCAGCTCAACGTTCGGCAGGTCAGCGACCGAGGGGTCAAAGTCACGCGAAAGCGCCAGGTCGAGGATCGTGTGGTGGCCGCCCGGAATCTGCTCGGGAAGTAGCGGGTCGGAGCCGCCGGAGCAACCAATAATGACGTCGGCAGAAGCCATAGCCTGCTCCATGCCGTCCACCGGCACTGCAGAAACTTCGCGCTTTGCCGCGAACTCGGCGGCACGACCCGAACGGGAATTGACCCAAATATCGGTGCAACCGCGCTCACGCAGAGCCGCAATGGTTGCACCCGCATAAGCACCCGTACCAAAAATTAGGGCGCGTCGGGTCGACCAGTCCTTCTCGGCAACCTCATCCGCAAGATCGAGGGCAACAGACACAATCGAGCGGCCCTGAGCGCCAAGCGCCGTATGCTGACCCACCTGACGAGCCGTATGCGCCGCATGCTCAAACAGCTGCACCAGCTCACCGGGAAGAGTCACGCCGTCCTCTTGCGCTTTTGCCTGGGCGGCAGCCAGTGCGCGGCGCACCTGACCGGCGATTTCGCGCTCGCCCACCACAGCGGATTCCAAGCCGGAGGCGACCGTCAGCAGGTGGCGTGCCGCCTCCTCATCCTCGAACAGGTCAAAGCTGGAGGCAACCAGCTCCTTGTCCAGGCCGGAGGTCTGCGCAATCGAATCAACAATCAGCTCACGAACCATGGGGACATGGGCAGACACGTGCAGCTGAACATACATTTCAAGACGGTTACAGGTGGCAAGAACTACTGCACCCTTAACACCGAGCTGACGCGCTACATCTGCCGCCAGAACATCGGGTACGCCGGAGGCACCGGCGCTCAACGCAGCGACGGTGGTCAGATCAACGGTGTGGTGCGATGCCACAAATGCATAAGTACTCACTAGAGATTAATCATAACCACGCCGACTAAGCCCCTGTAAAGCTTATAGAACCTAAGTTCACGGCTCCACGCGGCTTAGTGGGTGCCACATAGCGGACAGAAGGTGGGGGAACCTGCGGGGGTGCGGATGCGGTATTTCAAAAGCCGGGGAGGGGAGAACATCTCGGAATGTGACGCGGCGTATTCGGGGCTTCACCTGTGTGTTCTTCGCGTCAACAAGGGGTCTAATAGGGCATATGGAGGGTGTCAGCAGAGTTCTAGCAGGTGCGAACTAAGGTGTCCCTCACCACTAAGAAAGTCACCATTAGGTAAAAGTCACCATGACAAAGTGTCGCAAAAACGCCCACATAAACCTGTCACACTAGAGACTATGAGCGAAAACCAGCACACCACCCCCGCGTCGGCACAGGGCACCGCACAGGCACCCGCCCTGCCCGCACACCCCACCGACGCCCAGCGACCCCTGCTCACCGACGAACAGCTCGCACACCTACCCGCCAACCACCCCCTGCGCGCAGGCACCGCCGCAGACTCGCCCATGCTCCGCGCCCTCACCGGCCGCCCCTCCAGCCACCGACCCGTCTGGTTCATGCGCCAGGCAGGCCGCTCCCTGCCCGAATACCGCCAGGTACGCGAAGGCATCCCCATGCTGGACGCATGCCTCACCCCCGACCTCGCCGCAGAAATCACCGTGCAGCCCGTCCGCCGCCACAAGGTTGACGCCGGCATCTTCTTCTCCGACATTGTCATTCCCATGAAGCTCGCTGGCGTCAACGTGGACATCGTGCCCGGTAGGGGCCCGGTCCTCGACCAGCCCGTACGCACCCTCGACGAGGTGCGCGCCCTGCCCGAACTCAAGGACAGCGACCTCGACCCCATCCGCGAAGCCGTCGCCGCAACCGTAGAAATGCTCGGCGACACCCCGCTCATCGGCTTCGCCGGAGCCCCCTTCACCGTCGCCGCCTACATGGTCGAAGGCGGCCCCTCCCGCGACCACCTGCGTCCGCGCACCATGATGCACGCCGACCCCGCCGCCTGGCACGAACTCGCAGCCTGGGCAGCCCGCACCGCAGGCCAGTTCCTGCGCGCACAGATTGAGGCGGGCGCATCCGCCGTGCAGCTCTTCGACTCCTGGGCAGGCTCCCTCGGCGAAGGCGACTACCGCCGCTACGTGCAGGCACACTCCGCAACCGCCCTCGATATGGTGCGCGAATACGGCGTGCCGCGCATCCACTTCGGCACCGGCACCACCGCCCTGCTGCCCGCCATGCACGAAGCCGGCGCGGACGTCATCGGCGTGGACTACCGCCTGCCGCTGTCCGCAGCGAACACCCTGCTCAACGGTGCAGTACCCCTGCAGGGCAACATCGACCCGGCACTGCTCGCCGCAGGCAGCGAAAACCTCTACGCACACGTAGACGAAGTGCTCGCAGAAGGCAACGCCGCCCCCTCGCACGTGGTCAACCTCGGCCACGGCGTACCCCCGACCACCGACCCGCAGGTGCTCACCGACCTCGTGGCATATATCCACGAACGCACCGCGCAGGCCTAGGATAAATAACGATAAATAGACGGCGCAGATGCCGGACACCCTCCGGCATCTGCACCGAACATCTGCACCCTGAACCAACCACCACACCCGTTACCGCAATGGGCAACTCCACTGCAGGCAGACCAAAGGAGAACCACCATGGGCCACACCAACCAGGCACCGCACCGCACCGCACAGGTCAGTTCCTCCGCCGCGCCCCAGAACGCACGAGCTTTCACCCGCAACGAGAAGGCACCCACCGCCATCGTCATCGGCGGCGGCCCCTCCGGCCTGATCTCCGCACGCCGCCTCGCCGCAGCCGGTATGCGCGTCACCCTGCTCGAACAGCGCCACCACCTTGGCGGTGCCGTTGGTGCCCACGAAGTTGGCGGCCTTCTGCTGGACTCCGGCGCAGAATCCTTCGCAACCCGCAGCCCCATTGTCAGCGACCTCGTCAAGGAACTCGGCCTGGGCGACCAGATCGTCACCCCCAACTCCTACGGCTCCTGGCTGTACCTGCCGCAGGGCGCCCGTCGCACCCCCAGCACCGGCATCATGGGCATCCCCGGCAATGTGAACGATAAGTCGCTGATCCCCGTCATCGGTAAGAACGGTCTGCGCCGCGCCCAGGTGGACAAGTTCCTCCCCGTCTCCGCAGGCGAGAACGCGAAGACCCTCGGTGAGCTCGTGCGCATCCGCATGGGCCAGAAAGTGCTCGACAACCTCGTCGCACCCGTAGTCTCCGGCGTGTACTCCACCCACCCCGACAAGCTCGACGTCGATGCGACCATCCCCGGTCTGCGCGAAGCCTTCCGCAAGCACCGCTCCCTCGCCGCCGCAGCGCACGCTTTCCGCTCGGCAGCCCCCGCAGGCTCACAGGTCGCCGGCATCGTGGGCGGCATGAACCAGCTGTCCGAACGTCTCGTCGAAGACCTGTACGCCTCCGGTGTTCGCATCGTCACCGGATTCGACGTCATCGCCGTTGACCGCGACGAATCCACCGGCCAGTGGTTCATCATCCAGCGCCACACCACCGACGGCGAAAACACCCCCCTCTACGCCGACTACCTGGTGCTCGCCACCGACGGCCCGACCGTAGCACGACTCATCGGCCCGCACGTCTCCACCGCACTACCCGCCCTGGAACCCGGCCCCGAAGTCGCCCTCGTCACCCTCGTCGTTGATGCCCCCGCCCTGGACAAGCACCCCCGCGGCACCGGCCTGCTTGTCTCCGAAGAAGCCACCGCCGTACGCGCCAAGGCACTCACCCACGCCACCGCCAAATGGCAGTGGGTCGCCGAGGCCGCAGGCCCCGGACGCCACGTCGTGCGCCTCTCCTACGGCCGCGGCGGCGAAGACGCCCGCTTCTCAGAAGTGGCACTCGCCGACGAACAGCTCATCACCCTCGCCCTGCGCGACGCAAGCCGCATGATGGACGTAGCCCTCACCCACAACAACCTCGTTGACGCGGACGTCGTACGCTGGCGCGGTGTACTACCCGCCTCCACCCCCGGCCACCGCGACCGAGTCAAGGAATTCCGCGAACGCGCCAGCGAACTCGGAACCCTCAGCACCGTCGGCTCCTGGGCGGCAGGCTCCGGCCTGGTCTTAACCGTCAAAGACACCTACGAACAGATCGACCGCCTCATCTACCACGCGGCACAGGACTGGGAAGGCGTCACCGCACCCAAGGCCGCAACCGCCAAGTAGACGGCGCAGCGGCGGCAGAAGCTCAGCCAGTAACTAGACCAAAAAATTGAGAAAACGCGCAGCTACGGAAGCCGCGCCTCCAGCACAGCGAACCCTCGCTGAAGAAAGGAACACACAATGTCTCACGATCACGCAGCACACGGCCACGGCGGCGCACACGGCGCAGGTCAGGGCGGCTACACCCACGCAGGCCACGGCTACGGCGGCGCACCCAAGGGCTACGCAGTCCAGCACTCCGCAGCCGACGAGAACCGCCGCGGCCGCGAAGAAGGCGAAACCCTGCACTACGCCCTGTACACCGTGTTCGCACGCTCCGGCGCACGCCCGGCAGAGGCTAACACCGACGAGGCTCGTGCCGAATTCGAGAAGGTTGTTGAGCAGCTGGCCGCCGAGGGCGTGACCCTGCGCGGCATCTACGACGTCTCCGCAATGCGCGACAACGCCGACATCATGATTTGGACCCACGGCCAGAACCCCGAAAAGCTGCAGGCAGCAGTCCGCAAGATTCGCCGCACCGCACTGTTCGCAGGCACCACCATCGTCTGGTCCACCATGGGCGTACACCGCGAAGCAGAATTCACCCGCAACCACGCACCCGCCTACGCACGCGGCAAGGCACCCGAAGCATGGGTCTGCGTCTACCCCTTCGTACGCTCCTACGACTGGTACTACATGAACCCCGAACGCCGCGCAGAAATGCTCAAGAACCACGGCATGAAGGCAATCGACTTCCCGCAGATTCTGGCAAACACCGTCGCAACCTTCGGCATGAACGACTACGAGTGGGTCCTCGCCCTCGAAGCACCCGAACTCGTTGACCTCGTCGACATGATGCGCCACTTCCGCAACACCGAAGCACGCCTGCACGTGCGCGAGGAAACCCCCTTCTACACCGGCCGCCGCATCGGCGCAGACGAAGTAGCAGAGGTTCTGGCGTGAGCCATCAGCCGAACAACGGCGTAACCCTCAACGGCACGCTCCTGCCGGACGACGTGGTACCCAACCGCACCGACCCGGCGAACACCGCCTCCAACGGCCCCGCCGCGCTCAACGAGCAGACCCTCGGCGACTACCGAAGCGAACGCAGCATCACCCGTGACCGTGCCGAAGAGGCGCGCCCCTACGACCTGGTGATCCTGTCCTCCTTCGGTGGCCCCGAGGGGCAGGAGGACGTCATCCCGTTCCTGCGCAACGTGACCGCCGGCCGCGGTATTCCGGATGAGCGCCTCGAAGAGGTCGCCACCCACTACCGCGCTAACGGCGGTGTTTCGCCGATTAACGAGCAGAACCGTGCCCTGCTCGCCGCGCTGCAGCAGGCGCTCGCCGAGCGCGGCCCGCACATCCCGATCACCTGGGCGAACCGCAACTGGAAGCCCTACGTGAAGGACGTGCTCGCCGAAGCCTACGAGAACGGCCACCGCAACGTGCTCGTGCTGGCGACCAGCGCCTACCCCGGCTACTCGAGCTGCCGCCAGTACCGCGAGGACTACGGCATCGCGATTGAGCAGCTCGGCCTGGAAGGTCGCGTGCACGTGGGTAAGATCCGTCAGTTCTTTGACGTGCCCGGCTTCTCCCGCGCTTTCGCTGACGGGCTGAAGGACGGCCTCGCCACGGTGCGTGAGCAGCTTGCCGCGCGCGATAGCGGTTCGCTGAACCCGCGCCTGCGCATCATGTTCTGCACCCACTCGGTGCCGACCTCCGCGGCGAATGAGGCAGGTCCGCGCGGCGTGAACTACGAGGGCGGCTCCGCCTACGTGGAGAAGCACCTGCAGGTCGCTCGCGCCGTGCTTTCGCTGGTTCGCGATGAGGCCCCGCAACTTCTGCAGAACGTCGAATGGGAGCTGGTGTACCAGTCCCGTTCCGGCCCGCCGTCCATGCCGTGGCTGGAACCGGACGTCAACGACGCCCTGGAGGCGCTGCCCACCCCCGCCAACCCGGCGGAGGATGGCGAAGCCCCCGTGGAAGGCGTCGTGCTGGTGCCCCTCGGCTTCGTCTCCGACCATATGGAAGTCAAGTGGGACCTGGATACCGAGGCGCTGGACACCTGCGAACGCCTGGGCATGGTTGCCGTGCGCACCCCCACCCCCGGCACGCATCCGGCGTACGTGGAGTCGTTGCGCCGCCTCATTGAGGAGCGCGTGGAGAACGGTGTTTCAGCCGACCTGCGCCCCGAACGTGAGAGCGTCCTCGCCCCGAGCGCGAGCGGTCAGTACGGCTGGTTCGACGAGTGCGAACCCGACTGCTGCAAGCCCGGCCGAGGTGCCCCGAAGCCGGTCATCGCCGAGTACGCAGCCGGTGCTACCGGCGCTGAGGACAGCGCTTCTGAGAACGCACCCGCCAGCCGCTCCGGTGGATGCGGCTCCGGCGGATGCTGCTCCCACTAACACCACCCCTGTAGCTCCGGCTCGCCCCAGCACCCCCTGACCGGGGTGTGCGGGCGGGTCGGAGCGCACGTGCCTACAGGCTACCCCCAAAATTTAGACGAACACACAGCGTTTAGGGGCACAGCGTCTAGGGGAAACACACACGCCTACGGGCTATCACACACATCACCGATAAGGAGAGATATGAGCCATCACGAGTACATCTTGGGCACCCGCGGGTCTGCTCTCGCCCTGACCCAAAGCCGTATCGCCGCCGAAACCGTCACCTCCCTCTACACCGAACACCAGGCACACCACGGCGCCGCAGATGCCGAGGTCGTGGACTTCACCCTGCGCACCGTCAAAACCGAAGGCGACGTGCTCACCGGCCCCCTGGCAACCCTCGGCGGCACCGGCGTATTCGCTGCGGCACTGCGCCAGCGTCTGCTCGACGGCGAGAACGCCTCCGAAGAAAACCGCGTGGACATGGCAGTACACTCCCTCAAGGACCTGCCCTCCGCGCCCTGCCCCGGCCTGGTGGTCGCCGCAACCCTCAAGCGTGAAGACCCCCGCGACGCCCTCGTGGCACGCGACGGTCTGACCGTCGACACCCTGCCCGAAGGCTCCCGCGTGGGCACCGGCTCACCCCGCCGTGCCGCACAGCTACGCGCCCTGCGACCCGACCTTGAAATCGTGGACATTCGCGGTAACGTGGGAACCCGCATCGGCCGTGTGAAGGGCCTGGAAGAGCACGCCGGCAAGCAGGTCGTGCTCCGCCAGAACACCGAAACCTCCGAACGCGCCGACCACGGCGTAGGCACCGAACGTAGCGGCGACTGCGATGCCGTGGTGCTCGCCGTCTCCGGGCTGAAGCGCCTGGGCAAGGAAGAACTCATCACCGAGTACCTAGACCCCACTCGCATGCTGCCCGCCCCCGGTCAGGGCGCGCTTGCCCTGGAGGTGCGCGAAAGCGAGTTCGAGAACCCGGACCCCGCCGTGCTGTCTGACCCCGAGGTGTCGCGCCCGGTGCGTGCCCTCGGCCGCGCTCTAATCGCCGCAAACCACCACGAAACCCGCCTCGCCGTCAGCGCCGAACGCGCCCTGCTACGCCGCCTCGAAGCCGGATGCGCCGCCCCCATCGGCGCGTACGCGCAGGTGGTTGAGGGCGACCTGGTGCTTAACGTTGTGGTGGCTTCCCCGGACGGCACCGACATGCTGCGCCATACCTCCGCAACCGCCGAACTGGACGTGCCCGGCGCCGAACGCCTGGGCGTGCGCGTGGCAGAAGACCTGCTGCAGATGGGTGCCGCCGCCCTGGCCGGTTTGGACCTGAAGTAGGCGCCATGTCTGCCTCGTGTTCTGAATCCCGGCAATGCGACGCCCCGCAGGCTGATATCCCGCGCACGGTTCTGCTGACCCGCTCCGCCGCCCAGGGCGCCGCCTTCGCACGCGCCCTCGCCGAAGAATGCACACAGAACGGGTTAGGGGAGTGCCGGGTACTCTTCGCCCCGCTACAGCAGGCCCGCACCGTCAAACCGGGCGCAGACCACGCCGCCGCGCTGGAGGCGCTCGCCTCCGGTCACTATGCGTGGGTGAGCTTCACAAGCGCCAACACGGTTCGTGCCTGTGCCGAGCTGTGGGGCGCGGAGTTCGCCCGCGCCTGCGCGAGTGGGGGAGTGCGCATCGCCTGCGTGGGAGCGGCAACCGCCCGCGCCGTGCACACCCAGCTGGGGCTGGGCACGGATTTTCAGCCGCAGGTGCAGAGCGCCGCCGGTATGCTCGCGGAGTTTGGGCGCCCCGCCCCCGTAAACCCCGCAGCTAATCCCGCCGCGACTGATTCAGCCGCCGTGCTGGTTCTGGAAGGCTCCAACGCCCGCCCGACCCTGCGCGAGGACCTCAAAACCCTGGGCTGGGACAGCCGCCGCTGCGTGCTCTACGACATGGTGCCCGCTGAGCAGGTAGCACCCGGCGAGCTGAGCCTTGCCGCCGCCCGCGCACTCGTGCAGGGGAGTATCCCCGAAACCCCCGCGCCGGATGCGCTGGTGGTGACCGCCCCCTCCCGCCTGCACGCCCTGCTGGACGGCACCCCCGCGCTATCGCCTGAATCCGTGCCGCCCGAATCGGTGCCGCCGGTGGTGGCAATTGGGGCGAGTACCGCCTCCGCATGCCGCACCCTGAACCTGCGCCACGTGCAGGCCGATTCGCCGTCCCCGCAGGATTTGGCGCGCGCCGCCGCGTCCCTCATGTAGGCGCATCCCTCATCTACTAAGACCACATGTTTTTTATCGAGTTTTCAGGAGAGATCATGAACCTCACCCGCCGCCCGCGCCGCCTGCGCACCACCGCAGCCATGCGCTCCCTCGTCGCTGAGACCACCCTGCGCCCCGCGCAGCTGATTCAGGTGTTCTTCGTTCGCGACGGCATCACTGAGCCGCAGCCGATTCGTTCGATGCCCGGCCAGTACCAGCACACCCTGGAGAGCATCATCCCCGCCGTGCGTGAGGCCTACGAGGCGGGCATCCGCTGCATTGACCTGTTCGGTATTCCCCGCGATGAGGATAAGGACGAGGTCGGCTCGACCGCCTGGGATCCGCAGGGCATCCTGAACCGTGCCATTGCGGTGTGCCGTGAGGAGTTCGGCGACGACCTGGTGGTTATGGCTGACACCTGCCTGGATGAGTTCACGAGCCACGGCCACTGCGGCGTGCTGGTCGATGACGGCCACGGCACCCTCGTGGTGGATAATGACGAGACTGTGGAGCTGTACTGCAAGATGGCGGTTTCGCAGGCTCGCGCGGGTGCGCACACGGTGTCCCCGTCGGGCATGATGGACGGCCAGATCGCGGCGATGCGTGCTGCCCTGGACGAGGCCGGCTTTGAGGATGTGTCGATTCTGGCGTATTCGGCAAAGTACGCTTCGGCGTTCTTCGGCCCGTTCCGTGACGCGGTGGAGTCCAGCTTCACGGGTGACCGTAAGACCTATCAGCAGGACCCGGCGAACCGCCGTGAGTCTCTGCTGGAGGTGCGCGCTGACCTGGAGGAAGGCGCGGATATGGTCATGGTGAAGCCTGCCGGCAGCTACCTGGATATTGTGCGTGAGGTGGCGGAGTTTTCGCCGGTGCCGGTGGCGGCGTATCAGGTGTCGGGTGAGTACGCGATGATTGAGGCGGCTGCGGCGAACGGCTGGATTGACCGTAAGGCTGTGGTGTTGGAGTCGTTGCGTTCGATTCACCGCGCCGGTGCGGACGTCATCCTGACTTATTACGGTACGGAGGCGGCGGGCTGGCTCCGCGAGCTGGACGCCTAACCCCCTCCCTCCTTGAACGCTGAGAAGCCACATGTGTTTCGAAAAGCCACGTCTTTGGTGGCTTCTCGAAACACATGTGGCTTCTCGCCGTTTATGCTTGTTCTTCGCTGACTGGCTTGTACCCGAGGGAGGTGCACACAACGTTGCCGTTGGTGAAGTATTCCGCGAGCTTTTCGCGGTCGGCGGGGGAGCGCAGGTCCGCCCAGCGTTCCTGCTCCAGGTAGAAAGCAACCTGGGAGGTCAGGCAGACGACCCGCTCATCGTGCACCGCCACAATATGCCTGCACAGCCACGGCATGCGCTTGGCGAGGTTCGGTGGAATCTTGGACGGCACCTTGATTTCTATCTGCCATTGGGACGGCTCGTAGAAGGTCGGCTTGATCTGTTCGGGGTTCTTCGGGAAGACGCAGAACTCCACAATATCGGGGTAACGGTACTTCTTCGCCGGGAGGAAGAGCCGCCCGATGTAGAACGAATCGGGGTTGAACAGCAGGTACCGCCTCATATAAACCCACCGAGTTACTGCAGTTACGGTGGTAACAATTGCCAGCGTTATGGAAGCTCCACCAATGGGCATTGGCTGAACACCTAGAACTGTCCAACCGACAAGCGAATAGAAGAAGACGATGAGAGCCACAACCAACACAAAGTGGGTTTCAACGTAGAAATCATTCTTTGCCCGAACCGGTTTAGCTTGAGGATGAGCCCCATTCGGCACAGCAAAAAGGTTGAGACGCATCAATGCTGCGCTATAGATTTGAGGCAACCCGGCTGTCATGTCATCCGTATCGATGCTTCGGGCTTTGCGCCAGGTGCGGCGACCTGAACGTGCACCCACGAACACCATGTAGAACGGCAACAGCAGAGCCGGTAGCAGAATGCCATTATGGGCAATATCTGTGTACAGACGAAAGATGGACCGTGCGACAAGGCATGCCCACACATACATGAGCACGTGGAACCAAGCCTCAATCGAGGAGATACCGTATACGCTATCGATTTCTTTGCGGGCACGGGTGAGGTTAGAGCGCAGTTTATGTTTTGGTAGCGGGTTACCCTCCAGGGAACGACGTTCGGCATACCTCATTGCATTGTTGATGGGGGAGCCGTAACGGGCGATGTAGAGCTCCTTCGCCTTTTCCCTGCTGATAGTTGCCGGATGGGTGATAGCGGGTACTATGCATAACCCTATGTAAACGATAAAGGCGATGAGCCATATGTAGCGTACTGGCTCTAGGGGTATCCCCAAAGCGCTGAGCTCCATGAGTTGTCCTCTCTACGGTATCGGTGATGATGTGTCTATGTGGCTTCTCGCCGGGCGCTAATTCACAGCGCGGAAGGAGGCGATACGCGCCGCCTTCTTCGTCAGCTCGTTCGTCGGCTTGTACCCCAGGGTGAGGCAGATGGCGCGACCCTCCACAAAATACAGGGGCAGCTTCTCACGGTCCGCCGGGGAGTCCATATCCGCCCAGCGTTCCTGCTCCAGCTTGAACGCAATATGCGCAACCAAACAATCGATGCGGTAGTCCCCGAACCCAAAAATCTGCTGGGCACCGTTGGAGAAGGTGATGGCAAGACGCCAATCACTGGGCATCTGCTCATCGGGGTCTATGTGCTCGGGGTCGCCCGTGTACCAGGGGTAAACCTTGAACCGCTCAATATCGGAGTACTGGTAGACCTTGGGCGAACGGAAAAACCGCCCATGCTTCACCACGGTCGGCGTGAATTGGTAGTACGAACGCACCGTACACCACAGGTACGGAATAGCCAGCGCGTAGACAACAAGAAACGCTATGGACGTCTTACCGATGTAGGTGGGCACATACTCGAGTAGCTCAGTGTTCGCGAGCGAATGCAGGTAGCAGAGCAAGAAGAAACCACCAACTGGAAGAGCCACAAAGAGGAAGATTCCCTGTCCCTTCCAATCAATCTGGATGGGCTCACTACTGGGCATGGCAACCGTGCCGCGGAACGGGGCACTGAGCCGACCCAGCGTCCTGGCGTAGATAGCGGGCATGCCCAGGTGACGTTCATTAGGGCTGAAACCGCGTGCGACGCGCCAGCCGCGGCGACCCCAGCGCGCCGCCCAATACACCATGAAGAACGGCAGAAGCAGCCCCGGAATCAGGATCCCGTCGTACGCCATATCCCAGTACAGAACAAACGTCGAATGGACGATCACACACGCCCAGCCGTACACGAGGATATGCCCAAAATCCATAAGGACGTTCGAACCCTTGATGCTTTCCAGCTGAGCCTCAGCCCTGCGGATTGCTGATTCTTCCTGCTCGGGAGTGAGGGGATTGCCATCCTGAGCGAGCTCTGCGATTGCCTTTTTCGTATCCTCGACGGGGGAGCCCATCACCGACGCGTAGACTTCACGCGCTCGCGAGGCACCAATGAGCGTCGGGTAGGCGACCTCCACTAGCAGGCAGCATGCCAGGTAGATGAAGAACGCCACCAGCCATACGTTGCGTACCTGCTCCATGGGCAGGCCCAGGGCTGCAAGGTCCATGAGTTGTCCTCTCTGCGGGGTCGGCGATGGTGTGTTTGTGATGGTGTGTCTACGGTGCTGAGAAGCCACATGTGTTTCGAAAAGCAACATAAAACGTGGCTTCTCGAAACACATGTGGCTTCTCGCGGTATTAAAGCAACTCGCTTACTTGTACTGCGCCTTCTGGAAGGACGCGCGGCGTGCCGCCTCCTCCGCATGCTTACCGGCAGGCTTGTACCCCATGGTCGTGCAGATGACGCGGCCGTCCACGAAGTACTTCGCCAACATTTCACGGTCCGCCGGCGAATCCAGCTGCGCCCAGCGTCCCTGCTCAATGTTGAACGCAATCTGCGCCACCAAACAATCAATCTGGTGCTCATTCAGCGAATAGTCGTGCTTGCGGCCGCCGGGGAGCAGAATCTCCAGCGTCCACTGGCTCGCGTCCTTTGGGTTCAGCTTGATAGCGTCCGGGTTCTTCGGGTACACACGGAATGCGCGAACCTCAGAGTAGGGGCGGGACTTCGCCGGAAGGAGCAGACGCCCAGCCTGGAACGAATCCGGGTTGTACAGCACGTAATCGCGGTTGTACATCAGCAGCATGATGATCAGCGGAATGTACGCCGCCGCCAAGAACCAGGAGGCGTGACCGATATAGATCGCTTCCCAATCCTCATCGATGCTCCAACCCGCCAGCGACGTCAAAAAGACAGCGGCGAGCAGGAACGCAATACCGTTGAGCCCCCAGTAGACGGTGCGGTCCTCACGAATCGGCTCCACACCCGGCACCGTGCCGCGCACACGGAACGGGGCGCTCAGCTTACCCAGCGTCGCCGAGTAGATGCGCGGCATGCCCAGCACACGGTCGTCCTTGCTGTAACCGCGTGCTTCACGCCAGTGACGGCGACCCCAACGGGCACCGCAATACACCATGAGGAACGGCAGAAGCAGCGCCGGCAGCAGGATGCCGTCGTACACAATATCCCAGTACAGGGTGAAGATAGAGACCGCCACAATCCAGCCCCACAGGTACATGACCACGTGGAACCAGCCGCTAAACACGCCGGCGCCCTCAATAGAATCCAGCTTCTTCTTCGCCTTCTTCGTGGCGCTACCCTTGCGGGAGGAGCTCAGCGGCGCACCCATTGCGGTACGTTCCGCGGTGGCGCGGCGCGCCTCATCAACGGGCGAGCCGGACACCTCAAGGTACAGTTCGGCTGCCTTCTCCTTCTTGATGGGCACCGGGTAGGCGATATCCACCAGCAGGCACAAGCCCAGGTACACCATGAAGGCGATCAGCCACACGTCGCGTAGCTGCTCCATAGGCAGTCCCAGAGCGCTCAGATCCATGAGCGGCTCACCTCCTTACGTCTCTCAAACTCCTACGCGGATGCGGCAGCAGCTGCGGCAGCCGGAAGAGCCGAGATGATACGGTCCATCGCCTCATCGTCGTGGGCGGCAGAAACGAACCATGCCTCGAATGCGCTCGGCGGCAGGTACACGCCGGATTCGAGCATGGAGTGGAAGAACGCGTTGTAGCGGCTGGTTGCCGAGGCCTTGATGTCGGCGTAGTTGTGCACGCCCGCCTCGGAGGTGCCGAACGCGACCGAGAAGAGGTTACCGGCGTTCTGGATGGAGTGGTCCACACCGGCGGCGTTGAACGCCTCGGTCAGAGCCTGCTGCAGCTGGGCGCTACGCGAATCCAGGTGCGCGTAGACGGCGGCATCAGCCAGGGTCAGGGTCGTAATACCCGCCGCAACCGACAGCGGGTTACCGGAGAGAGTACCCGCCTGGTAGACGGGGCCGACCGGCGCCAGGTACTCCATGACCTCACGCTTACCGGCCAGCGCCGCGATGGGCATACCGCCACCAATGACCTTGCCGAACGTGAAAATATCGGGAACCCAGCCGCCATCCTCGGGAGCCGCGTAACCCCAGTAACCAGCCGAAGACACACGGAAACCGGTCAGCACCTCATCAAAAATGACGAGCGCACCGTTCGCGTGAGCAATCTCGTGCAGGCCACGGTTGAAACCGGGCTCGGGGGTCACCACGCCCATGTTGCAGGGCGCCGCCTCAGTAATAATTGCGGCAATCTGACCCTCATGGTTCGCGAACGCCTCACGCACAGCGTCCAGGTCGTTATAGGGCAGAACGATGGTCTCCGCGGCGGTTGCGGCAGTCACGCCAGCAGAACCCGGCAACGCCAGGGTCGCCACACCCGAACCCGCCTCGGAGAGCAGCGCATCCACGTGACCGTGGTAGCAGCCCGCAAACTTAATAATCTTGTCGCGACCGGTCACACCACGCGCCAGACGAATCGCAGTCATGGTCGCCTCAGTACCGGTCGACACCATACGCACCTGATCAATAGCGCCGGGAATCGCCGCGTTAATACGGTTGACCACCAGCTCAGCCAGCTCAGCCTCCGGCGCGCTCGCCGCACCAAAAGACAGGCCGCGCTCAGCCGCCTGCTGAACCGCCTCAACCACCTGCGGATGCGCATGACCCAGAATCGACGGGCCCCACGAGCAGACCAGGTCAACGTACTCGTTGCCGTCCGCATCGTACAGGTACGCGCCCTTAGCCTTCGCCGCAAACGCAGGAGTGCCGCCCACAGAATTGAAGGCGCGCACCGGGGAATTCACACCACCGGGAATCACCGCGCGAGAACGCTCAAAAAGCTTCTCACTGGTTTCATGATGCAGCGGGTGAGTAGAAGAGGAAGTCATCGTATCGGTGCCTTTCAACAGAGACGGCGAACTAAAGAATTACAAGGGACGACGTGCAACGGGCAACGGAGCCCGCACGCCACTAGCGTCCCGTACCTAACCATCATAGGCGCTACAGATGAACCGCAGGTGACAAGCACCTGAACGTACCGAAAGGTGACGATAAAACACAACAGACAAGTTAGGGAACAGAGAGGATGCGCAACGCACTAACGCAGGTGCCGGTCAGTATCCAGACGGTTCAGCACCTGAGTGTCCTGATCGAACAGCCAGTTCTTATCAAAGAGCAGACGCACAAACGCCAGGCCCATACCCAACGCCATGAAAATCAGCAGGGACTGAACGAAACCGCTCGCCGCCGAGTACATGTCACCGCTAGCAAAATGCGACATCGAACGGTAGAACGGAACACCCGGAACCATCGTCACCACCGCCGGAACCGACAGGGAAATACGGGTGTACTTACGCTGATGCAGCGGCGCCACAATCTCAGCCAAAATACCCACACCAAACACGGCAATCGTCGCTGCCATATGCGCGGGCATACCCGCCTCCACCATATGAATACGGATGGGGTTCGCCACCGCTGCAATCACGCCGCCCCACACACACGCCACCGGGGAAGCGGCAAAAAGCATCGCGAAGCCAGCCGCCGCAACACCCGAGGAAAGCACCTGCAACACCAAATACAGGGTCGGGTCAAGGTTAAGAGGCGCAGGAGCCGCCAACGGCAGGTGGAAGAGCGAACCCAAAACCCACACCGCAAATGACGCACTCAGCAACAACAAACCCACATAGGTTAGACGCGAAATACCCGCCAAAAAGTCCATGCGGGAAATATCGAGCATGCCCGTCACCATGGGGAAACCGGGCACCAAGAACAGTACCGACGAAATGAAACCAATCATATGGTTCGGGCTAATCCAACCCACCGCGACCAGCACATTAACAATCGCAATGTACAGGCCCGCCGCCAGGAAGCCGCACGCCATCCACGTTGCCAAATGGCTCACCCCGCGCTTGAGCAGGGTCGAACGCAAAAACTGGCCGGCACCCGCCGCGAAGAACACCACCGTGCACTCCACCAGACCGCCACGGTTCAAGAACGCGAACCCGGCACACGCCACCGCCGACGCCAGCGCCAACATCCAGCGGGTGTACAGAGGCTTCGCCGAATCAATAAGGTCAAGCTCAGCATTCGCCTCCGCAGGGGTGATCTTTTCAGGAAGCTCAGAAATGAACTTACCCAACTGATCCAGCTTATGAGCGTTAATGCCCATCGTGCGCTGCTCAGCGACCTCGGTACGGAAATTACCGTCAGTGTACGAAGAGGTCGAAATCTCGGTGAAGGTCACCTGCGCGTGATGCTCCTTCAACCCCACAGCCTTCGCCAAACGCGCCATCGACGCCTTAATACGGTACGCGCTCGCACCCGACTTCATCAGGATGCGGCCCAGGCGGAGCACCACCTGCGACTGCGCCACCAAGTGCTCATGAGCCAGGCGGGTAGACCCCAGATAAATACTGCGCGTATTCGTGTCAGGGTACGGCTCGGTAGTGCGGGGCTGATCATCCATGAGAGGCCTTCCGGGTCGTGCTATTCACGTGCTATACGTGTAGGTGCGGTTACCTTCTAGCATAGGGGAGAAGCCCAAGCGGGGATAGTGTCAGCCCGTCAGTAAAGGCGGATGCGACGGGCACGCTGAGCGCAGACGGGAGGGGCTGCGGGGTGCTTATATTCGGGGCAGGTTTAGCGGATCAGGTTTAGCGGCGCAGTTTTATCGGCGCACCGGCCAGCGGCCGTCAATAACCTCGGATTCCTTACCCGGCTGCGTGCGCAACCACGCCTGGAAGCTCGCCGCCTGCTCCGCCGCCCACTGAATCTGCTGCTCGTGCAGCTGGCGCGCATCCACGTTGAGGACCTCGGGGAACTGCTCGGTCAGCTTCACCAGCAGACGCTCCGCCGCCAGAGCATCATCTGCGGAGGTGTGCGCATTCTCCAGGGAGACACCGTACTCGGCGGCGAGAACCTCCAGGGTGCGCTTGCCGCGCTTACGCGGAATCACATGCTTATGCAGAACATACGGGTCGAGCACCACACCCGGCGGCAGCTCGCCGTTGGCAATATTGTGGCGCAGCATCTCGTGGTGTAGCACCGAAAAATCGTAGGCAGCATTGAACGCAATAATCGGCACACCATCAATATTGAGCGCACCAATAGCGCCGGCAAGCTCCCACACGACCTCGCGGGCGGGACGGCCATGCTCACGCGCGTACTTGGTCGTAATACCGTGCACAGCGGCGGCACCGGCAGGAATCTCAACGCCGGGGTCAGCAAGCCACTCGCCACGGCGCACCACATTACCCTGAGCGTCCAGCAGGATCAGGGAAGCAGTCACGATGCGGGCGGTGGTGACGTCCACACCGGTGGTTTCAAGGTCAAAAGTGGCGCGCAGGCCGTTCATCCAGGTCATGCTATAAGACTAACCCAGCAGAGAAGGAGGCGCGCGCCCGGTCGTCACTTAGAAGCGTATAAGCTGCCGAAGAGCAGTAATGACCGACAGCGGAGGTGAACCCGCCGCCCACCCGATAGACTGAAACCATGACAACCCAACTTCTCACCGGCATCCCCGGAACCGGTAAAACCCACCACCTCACCGAACGCGCCCTGCGCTACCTCGCCGACGGGAACGACCCCGCCCGGCTACTCATCCTCGCACCCACCCGCACCGCCGCAACCCGCATGCGAGACACCATCGCCGCCTCCAGCGACCGCAGCCTCTCCGTAGCACCCACCCGCGCCTGGGCCGCATACGCCTTCGACCTGCTCAAACGAGCCCAAACCCGCGGGCTGCTCAGCGGCGTAGAAGGCAACCTCAAACTCCTCTCCGGCCCCGAACAAGACGTCATCATCGGCGAACTACTCGCCAACCACGCCGCCGGCATCGCACCCGGCCCCACCTGGCCCGACGTCCTCCGCGACGCCCTACCCACCCGCGGCTTCCGCCACGAAATCCGCGACTTCTTCGACCGCATGGCAGAATACGACCTCACCGCCGACGACGTACACCGCCTCGCCAACGAACACAACCAGCCCGCCTGGCACGCCCTCGCACAGCTTCACACCGAATACCGCGCCGTGCGAGCCCTCCGCGCCAAAAACGCCTACGACCCGGCAGTACTCATCAACGACGCCTGCCGGCTGCTACTGCGCGCCCCCGAATTCCTCGCCGAAGAACGCCGCCGCTACGACCTGATCCTTATCGACGACGTGCAGGAACTCAGCCCCTCCATCTACCGACTGCTACGCCTCATCGCCGCAGAAGAACCGCCCACAGACGCCGCGCACCTGACCGAAACCCACCCCGACCTCTTCGCTGAAGGCCCCCAGGTTGTCATGACCTACAGCGACGAAGCCGTGGTCCAGGGCTTCCGAGGCGCCCGCCCAGACCTCGTCACCACCCTGCAGGCAAGCTTCCCCAGCATGCGCACCCGCACGCTCACCACCTCGTACCGCCTGCCCGCACTCATGATGCCGCTCGTGGCGGATATTCGCCGCCGCCTGCCGCGCTACACCCGGTTCGTGCCGCTCACCGCAGAGCAGGAGGGCGCGAAGGATGGCGTAAAGACCGGCGCGCCCGCAACCTTCGGACGCATCAACACCACCCCCGCCGACGAAGCCCTCACCTGGGGCGCCACCGACGAACCGCTACTGCACCTGGGCGCCGACGGCAAAATCCTCGACCCCGCACACTACCGCACCGCACCCGCCGGTGTGTATAAGTATGCGCTCGCCAGCTCCCAGGACGAGGCGAACCTCATCGCCCAAATGCTGCTCGAAGAACGCATCTACGGCAACCACCCCTACCGCGAGTCCGCCATCATCGTGCGTAACGGTGCGGACGTGGCGCGCATCCGCCGCGTGCTCTCCTCGAACGGCATTCCGTCGCGCACCTCCGCGGCGCTCGTGCCGGTGCGTGACGAGCCCGCCGTGCGCCCCTTCCTCGACGCGCTCAGTCTGCTCGTCTACGCCCGCAAGCGTGGCGAGAAGGCGCTGAACCCCGCCGTGCACATGCCCGCTGGAGAAGGTACGGAGGCGAGGGAGCGACCCGGGTATGAGGCCCTCAGCGCCGCCGAAGCTGAAGAGCTCATGCGCCGAAGCCTCAACGACGTCATCGCCGAAGAAAGCCGCGCCAACCCCCTCGGCGGCGCGCAGAGCGCCATCACCCTGCTCACCTCCCGACTCGGCGGCGCATCCAGCATGGACGTGCGACGACTCCGCCAACAGCTGCGATCCATCGAACTGCAAAGCGGCGGTCACCGACCCAGTGACGACCTGCTCCTCGGTGCCCTGCTACACCCCGAAACCCTCCCCGAAGAGGGCGTAGGACGCGCCGTGCACCGCATCGCAGCCGTGCTCTCCGCGGGACGTAAAGCACTCGCGCGCCCCGAATCCACCAGCACCGAAGTGCTCTGGGCGCTCTGGGAAGCCAGCGGCCTCGAAAAGGTCTGGGTCACCCAGACACGCAACGCAGGCCCCGACGCAGACGCAGCCCACCGCAACCTCGACGCCATGATCGGACTCTTCGAAGCCGCCGACCGCTTCGACGAGCAAATGCGCGGCGCCGGTGCCGAACAGTTCCTCGACTTCATCGACGCGCAGGACCTACCCATGGACACCCTCGCCGCCCGCGGCGTACGCCAAGACGCAGTCGAAATTCTCACCCCCGCGCTCGCCGCCGGCCAGTCCTGGCGCACCGTATATGTATGCGGCCTGCAGGAAGGCACCTGGCCCAACACCACCGTGCGCGGCTCCCTGCTGGCTACCGGCGACCTCGTGGACCTGTGCGATGCGCGCATCCGCCAGCGCGCCGAGCAACAAGCGGGGGAAGAACAGGTGCCGCCCGCGCGCATCCGCAGCTACCCCGAGCGCGTGCGCGACACCCGCCACGACGAGCTGCGCATGTTCGCCGTCGCCGCCACCCGAGCCAGCACCCGCCTGGTGCTGACCGCCGTGCGTAACGACGATGAGGCACCCGGCGAGTTCTTCGACTTTGTGCTGCCCACCGACGCGGTCGGCGACTCCACGGACGTGCCGATCACCCGCGTGCGCCGCCCCGCAACCCTGCGTTCCCTGGTGGCGGAGCTTCGCCGCACCCTCGTTGAGGAGTCGCTGAACGCCATGCGTGCCGAAGACGCGCAGGATGGCGCACAGATGCACAACGCGCCGGACGAGGATGCCCTCACCCCGGAGGCGTCCGCCTACCGACTCGATGCTGCCTCCCGCACTCTGGCGCGCCTGGCGAATGCCCAGGCACCCGGTGCCGCACCCGACGAGTGGTGGGGTCTGCTGCCGCTGTCTAGCACGGAGCTGCTCTTTGCACACCGCCCGGCAGATCACGCTGAGCCGGACGAAAACTACGGTGAAGAACACGGCGAAGAACAGGCTGAAAACCCTGCCGAAAACCCTGGCCGCCGCACGATTACGCTTTCGCCCTCGCGCCTGGAAACCATCCACAGCTCCCCGCTGGATTGGCTGGTTTCCGCCGCCCGCGCGGAAGCCCAGACCGACCTGTCCCGCTCCCTCGGAACGCTCGTTCACGCCATCGCCGAGGAGTACCCGACCGGCACCCTCGAAGAGCTCCAAACCGCCCTCGACGAGCGCATTAGCTCCCTCGGCGTGCCCGCCCGCAAGGACGACGAAACCGACGAAGAGTACCGCGAGCGCGTGCCCTGGGAATCCTACGCCCTCTACGAGCGCGCCAAGCGCATGATTCTGCGCCTGAGCTACTACTACCGTCAGCACATGGGGGATGCCGGCTGGCAGAACCTCGGTGTTGAAGGCTCCTTCGCGGTGCGTGTGCCCGTGCCCTTCGACCCCGCCGGTGAGGTTGACGAGCTGGATGCGCTGCTCACCGGTCGTGTGGACCGCCTCGAGGGTACCGCCCCGGCGGAGGATGGAACCCGCCGCTACGCCATTGTTGACCTGAAAACCGGTAAGTCTAAGCCGACCGGCTCGGAGATGGAGACGCATCCGCAGCTTGCCGCCTACCAGATTGCGGTGGAGGCTGGCGCGGGTGAGCAGCTGGAGGAGCGTTACCGTGCCGAAGCCGCCGCCTTGGAGGCGGGCGAACCGCTACCGGATGCCCGCCCCCAGGAGCTGGAGTACACCGGCTATACGGGTCGTTCCGGCGGCGCGGCGCTCGTGCAGTTGGGCGCCTCGGGCGTGAATGACGAGAGTAAGACTCGCCTGCAGGTCCAGCCGGCCCTGACGGAGCACGATTCGTGGGCGGCTGAGCTGGTGCAGCACGCCGCGGAGCTGATTGCTGGCGCGCAGGTGCAGGCTCGTCACCGTGAGGGCGGCTATGGGTGCCGTCTGCCGGAGATTTGCCCGATTTGTACGCGCGGCCGTCAGGTGACGCAGCCCTAGTAGCCGCGTACCCTACGTTTACTTTCGATATCACTCACCCCGAACCTCCCATGAGAATGATCCATGAAGAAGAGGAATCATGACTGACTCTGGCGCATACGGCGCTGATATGCAGGGCGCTACTAACCCCAGCGCTACTAACCCGGGCGCTCACCCCGGTTCTGGCACCGGCATGCTCACCCCCGCCCAGTGGTGCGAGCACAATAGCTGGCAGCTGCCCAACGGCGTGCTCTTCTCTGCTGAAGCCGCCGCGAACGATCCCGCGCTGAAGCCTGCCGACTACCGCAGCGCCCTCGACATTGCCGAGATGCTCAACGGCGCCGACGGTAAGAAGCCGACCCCCGAGCAGGTCCGCATGATTGAGGCGGGCCCCGCCCCGACCCTCGTCATCGCGGGCGCCGGTTCGGGTAAGACCGCGACCATGGTTGACCGCGTGATTTGGCTGGTCGACAACGGTTTTGTGCGCCCTGAAGAGGTGCTTGGCGTGACCTTTACCCGCAAGGCGGCAACCGAGTTGCGAAGCCGTATGCGTGCGGGTTTGAACACGTTGCGCCGTAGCCGCCGCGTCGCCCCGAGCGATGAGGAGCTGCGCGAGGGCATCGCTGACCCGACCGTGCTCACCTACCACTCCTACGCGAATAACCTCGTCAAGGAGTACGGTCTGCGCCTGGGTGTGGAGCAGGACGCGCAGATGCTTGGCGATGCGCAGAAGTGGCAGCTTGCCGCGCAGATTGTGCAGTACTGGGAGGGGGAGCTGCCCCTCGACAAGGACGACGTGCCGGTGTCTGCGGCGACCATGATTAACCAGCTGCTGCAGCTCTCTGACGAGTGCGCGGAGCACCTGGTTGAGCCGCAGGAAGTTATTGACTTCTGCACCGAGCAGTTGGCGGCGTACGCGGCGGTGCCCGATCCGCGCCGTGCGACGAAGACGGAGAGGGACATTCAGAAGGTTCAGCGTCTGCTGCGGAACCGCCGAGTGTACGCGCGCATGGCGATGAGCTACGCCCGCGTGAAGGCGCGCATGCAGGTGCTGGATTTTGGTGACCTGATGCGTTTTGCCGCCCGCATTGCGGAGGCTGACCCGGCGATTCGCGAGGGTGAGCGTGCCCGCTTCAAGGTGGTTCTGCTGGACGAGTTCCAGGACACTTCGCACGCGCAGATGATCTTGTTCTCCTCGATTTACGGTGCCGATGAGGCGGCGGGTATTCCGGCTCATCCGGTGATGGCTGTGGGCGACCCGAAGCAGTCGATTTACGGTTTCCGTGGCGCTTCGGACGGCCAGATGTTCAGCTTCTACCGTCATTTCCCGACCGAGCACGCGCAGCCGCTGTTTCTGTCCATTGCGTGGCGTAACGACATTTCGGTGTTGAACGCGGCGAACCATGTGGCGGAGAAGCTGAAGGAAGTGCCCGAGTGGGTGCGTGCCGCCGACGGCGATATTACTGCCGCTCAGGTGCCTGACCTGCGCCCGCGCTGCGCGCTGGTGGGGGAGCCCGGTTCGCCCGCCTTTGAGCAGGTAGCCGCGGGCATGGTGGGTCGCGTGGATTTGACGTACCACGACTCTGACCGCGAGGAGGCTGTGGCGATTGCCGAGCGTATTGCGGCGATGCGCGCGCAGGCGGTGCGCGAGTATGAGCGCGCCTACGCGGCGCATCGTTCCGGTGATGGTTCGGTGCGTCCGCGCCTGCAGATGCCCGAGATTGCGGTGTTGGCGCGTGTGCACGGTCAGCTGGACCCGATTCGTGTTGAGTGCGAGCGCCTGGGTATTCCGGTGCAGCAGGTGGGCCTGGGCGGTCTGCTTTCGCAACCTGAAGTGGTTGATTTGGTGTCTGCACTACGTGTGCTGGCTGATCCGAACCGTTCGGACGCCCTGGCGCGCCTGCTAACGGGTGCGCGCTGGCGTTTGGGTGCGGCGGATATGTTGGCGCTGGGCGATTGGGCGCAGTCGCTGGTGCGTGAGCGTGAGCGTGCCCTGCGTGAACAGATGGCGTTGCGTATGCTCGCGGAGGCTGAAGACGCCGACAATGCCGAAGACATCCGCTTGGAAGCAGAGCACCTGCGCGCCGCCCAGGAGCGCCTGGACGAAACCCTCAAAGGCGCGGTGGAGGACTCCTCCGGCTACGCCTCCCTGATTGAAGCGGTGGAGAACCTGCCGCAGGACGGCGCGGATGGCGAACCCCTCTACGGTGAGCAGTACCGTGGCCGCCGTTTCTCGCCGGCGGCGCTGGAGCGTCTGCGTGCTTTTGCGGAGCAGATGCGCGTGCTGCGTGCCGGTTTGAGCGAGGATTTGGGCACGCTACTGTACGAGATTGAGCGCACCATGCTCCTTGATATTGAGCTGGCGGTCCGCCCGGGTACCGACCCGCTGGGTTCGCGCGCGAACCTGGACGCTTTCCACGAGGTTGCCGCCGCATACGGAGTGTCTGCGCCGCGTATTAACGCGATGATTTACGCCGGTTCTGACGGCGTGAGCGCGGAGGAAGGCGACCCGGGTGCGCGCCGCTTCCTGCTGTCTTCGGGCGGCGTGAGCTACGTGATGGGCTTCCTCGCCTGGCTTGAGCGTGCCGATGATGAGGAGAAGGGCCTGGCACTGGGCACTGTGGAACCTGACCCGAATGCGGTGCAGCTGATGACCATGCACGCCGCGAAGGGCCTGGAGTGGGATCATGTGCTTCTGCCGGGTCTGTGCGGTAGCGCGACCGGCGGGCAGACCCCGAACCTGTGGCAGATGTCGGCTAATACGGCTCTGCCCTGGCCGCTGCGTGGCGACCGCGAGTACCTTCCCTCGCTCCTTGAGACGGCGGAGGAGATTACCGCCTTTGAGAAGGCGAAGGACCTGGAAGACTACCTTGCCGAGCATAAGGATGACGCCACCGAGCACACCGGCATGGAGGACCGCCGCCTCATGTACGTGGCGATGACCCGCGCCCGTAACCTGCTGGCGATGAGCGCCTACCGGTGGAAGAGCACCGCCGCAACACCCCAGCCGGTGCAGCCCTTCTGGGAGGAGCTGCTGGAGATGCTCTTCAACCCGCTCGTAGGTCTAGATGCGCCCTCGGTGCATCTCCCGGAGACGATGGATGCGCCCTGGGCGGCACCTCAGTTGGTGGGCATGGGCCTTTCCTACACGATGCCGAACCCCGCGGACAAGCGCAAAAAGGTGCATCTGAACCATGTGCGCCGCTGGGCTGAGCAGCTGGCTGAGTCGAAGTACCGCCTGATCGAGCCGGTCACCCTGGTACACGGCACGGTCGTGGATCCCGCGAACCTGCCGCTCGCACCCGATGAGGCGGCACTGCTGGAGGAGCTGGAACGCTACCCCCTAGACGCCGACGAGCTCACCCCCGAGCAGGCGGAGGCGCGCGCGGGCGCCCAGGCAACCTACGTCGAGCAGGTGCAACGCTACGCCTGGGCGCTGGTTGAGGTCATGGCTCCTGCCCTCGCGCAGGATTGGCAGCTGGCGGCTCCACATACCCGAGCCCGCACGGTGGCGGAGAATTGCTCCCGCCTGAACCTGCCGGTGCCCGAGTGGATTATTGAGGCTACGGAGCGCGAGAAATGGCGTGAAACGCAGCCGCTCGAGCCCGGTTACTCGCCCACGGTGGCGGCGGCGTTGCCGATTGAGGTGCGCGGCCAGTTCGCGCAGAAGAACTACGAGGACAGGAACCCGAACCTGGGCGCGGTGCTGACCGCAATGTGGCCTTTCGACCCGCTGGAGCGCCCCGTGATTTGGCGTTGGGCGTCTGACGATGCCCTCACACAGGGCACGGAGGCGATGCTTCGCCGCGGCCAGCACGAGAACCTGCAACGTGAGATTGCGATTAACTCCTCCAGCCGTCGTGAGGCGGTGGAGCGTGCCGCCCTGGCGGTGGAGCTCGCCGTCGGTGAGGATGATCAGCAGCGGAGCGCAGAGGCTACAGCGGGGGAGGGCTCAAACCATCCTGCACCCGTGGCAAGCGGCGAGTCCACTATTCCCGAGTCGCTACGCCAGCAGGCGGTGGACTGGGAACGCGAAGCCGACCTGCTGCTGCTCATGATGGGTCAGACCGACCCGGTGCTGACCGAGCAGCTGCCCGGGCACCTGTCCGCTTCCACGTTCATTCGCCTGAGCGAGGACCCGCAGGGCACGGTGCATCAGCTGATGCGCCCGGTGCCTCAGCGTCCCTCGCGTGCGGCAACGATCGGTACGGCGGTGCACGCGCTGATTGAGGAGCACTTCGGGGTCGCGCCGACCGCCGACCCGTTGGAGGCACCCGAAGCGGAGGACACGGTGGGCGTTGACCTGCCGGGCTCCACCGCCTCAGCTTCTACCACCTCCGCCGCGCCCGCAGACCCCGCCGACCTGCAGGAACAGGCGCTGGGGGAGAGCTCCGACGAGTTCACCTTCGAGGATGCCTACGAGGAATCCGAGAGCGAGCTGGAAGCCTCCGTTCAGCGCCTCTGGGAGCGCTTCGCCAACAGCGAGTGGGGCAGCGATGAGTGGAAGGAACGCATCTGGGCGGTCGAGTACCCGGTTGAAACCCACGTTGAGGGCGTAAGCCTGCGCGGCCGTATCGACGCGGTGTTCCGCACCGAGGACGAGGACGGCGAACGCTGGGTTCTGGTGGACTGGAAGAGCGGTTCCCGCCCGAAGATGGCGACCATGCAGTCTCGACGTTTCCAGCTTGGCCTGTACCGTATCGCGTTCTCCCGCATCATGGGCGTGGACCCGGAGCGTATCAGCACCGTGTTCGTGTACCTGGGCGGCAAGGGTGTTGCGGAGGTGTGGGATCACCAGATTCGCGGCGGCCTGCCCACGGAGGCGCAGCTGGCGAAGGTGATTCGTGAGGCGCGTAAGGGCTAAGCAACAAGGCTAAGCGGCAAGGCTAGGCGGCGGAGACATGCGCTCGCGCGTTAGCTTGAGCTATTAACCGCATATAGAAAAGCAGCTCACGGAGGCATTACGTCTCGTGAGCTGCTTTTCTGTGTGGACTTTTCGTGTTAACGGCAGAGGACGCCTCGTTACCCCACTGCATTAGGGCAAGAGGCGTCCTCAGCCGCTGAAGAACTATAGAGGTACTTCGTGCCCTCGCACGCTCCGGGAAAGAATCGCGCCGAACGACTGCCGCTCTCACGGCCTCACTCGCGCCGCCGGCGCCCCGTGGGGTTTGCGTGCGTCTTTACTCTCAAACACAACCTCGAAAGTAACTCTATAGATTTCTGCCATCGGTGATTGGTTGCGCGGTGCATGAATCCGGCTCGGGTCTGACATGACCGGTCAGGGTCCCGTCCAATCTGTCTCCCCAATTTATCGCTGCCACGATATCAGCGCTGGTCAGTGCGCTATGGGGAGTGTGTCCGCTGGTATTCTCGCGGCACAGCAAAAGTATTCCAGGAGTTTTTGAAAAAATCTACGGGCAAAGTTTTTACCCTAAAATGCACTATTTTGAGCATAGTTCAAGGTGAAGTTGAGGCTCTGTGGACTCTCAAAACCAAAAGTTGGTTTTTGTGGGTTTGTGGTGTAATTGCACCAGGGAAATATTGTGAATGGCACCTTTAGCGCACCTTCAAGTCTCAGCCTTAATCTGAGTCATTCATGCACAAAAATGCAAAACCGGTGCTCAAAAGGTGAGGGGAAACACTTAAAGAAATTTTGATAAAAAGCCGTCAAAAGCCCCTCCACTAGCCCTTATAAGCATCATTCCGCCGGTTTGACAGACACTCAGTAGAGCTGATTTCGCCGGGCGCGAGCCAGTGGATATAAAACCCAGCGGATACAGTTCAGCCCCGCAGCGCAGTACTGCGGGGCTGAACTGAAAATCTAGCTGAACCGAAAACCTATGCGGTAAGTAGCAACCTAACAGCTACCCGACCCAATACCTACTCGGTGGGGCCGACTAGCGGGCCGACCTCCTCCTGTCCGAGCAGTTCGCCGGAGGCACGCAGGTCGTCCTGAATGTCCAGGAGCATGGACACCGCGTGGGTTGCGCCGTCGCGGTCGCCAACCTCCACGGTGTGGGTGAGCCATTGGGCGATCGCGAACTCTGCGTAGAAGTTCGCGCGCTGCGCCAGGTAGGCGTCGGGCAGCTGAGGCATCTGCTGGCGGTACACCTCGATTGCCTCGTCGGTGAAGTCGATGTCCTGGCAGGAGTACAGCCAAGCGAAGTCCTGCGCGGGGTCGCCCACGTGCACATCGGACCAGCCGGTGACCTCCACGATGCGCGCCGTCGAGGGCGTTACGTGCAGTACGAGGTTCTCGGCGCCCATGTCACCGTGGACCACGCGCGGGCGGAACTGCCACATGGGGCCGGGGGAGAGCACGGTACGCCAGTGCGCGAGCAGGTCGGCGGGCACCTTGCCGGTTGCGGCGGCACGCTCGAGCTCGGCGTTCTTGCGCAGGCGAATCTGCTCCGAAGAGTAGGAGGGCAGGTCAGCCTCGTAAATAATGTCTTCGGGCATCACATGCAGGGTCGCAATGTCCTTGGCGATGATGGACGCCAGGGAGGGGCGGTTCGCCGCAACTTCGCGGCGGCTCAGCTCAGCCAGCTGGTCTACGTCGTAGATGGTACCGGGGATGTGCGTGTACACGAACACGTTGCCGCCCGCGTACGGTACGGTGCCGGCGACGGTGGGTACGGCGAAGGGCAGTCGTGCGCGCAGGCCGGGGCTGAACGACTGCAGGATGAGGTGTTCAGCTTCCAGGCGCATGCTGGCATCGGGGCGGCGCGGGGCGCAGACTCGCCAGCGGCGACCGGTGGAGTCGGCGATGATTGCCGAGTCGAAGTCGTCGCTGTCTTCGCGGACCGGTTCGGCGCCGACGGGGTAGATCCCGGGCACTCCGGCGGAGACAATGGCTGCTAGCTGAAGGGGAGATAAAGTCACGGGTTAAGGTTACCAAACCTATGTGTGCCGTTTAGTAGTTTTTGGGATCTTTATGCCAAGTGGTGAAGATACTTGTGGACAAGCCTAAATGCACTCGGTGACGGTTGCTTGCATCCGGCTCCTGGCGGTTCCGTTATCTGCCTGTCGCCTCACGCCCTGAATGAAAGAAACGACGGCTAAGAAGCCCCGGCGCAGTCTGGGAGAATACAATGGAAGACCGGCTATCACCGCCTCGCGCGCCCGCATACCTATATGTTCACGTGCCCGCGCGAGCGCATGCCGCCTGCCCGCACCGCCCGCCTTACTGATGGAGCATTATGACCGCCACACCTCAGCAGCCTCAGCATATGATCTCCGCAGACGATATCCTTGCCGGGCTTGACCCGGATCAGCGTGCGGTCGCCACCGAGCTGAACGGCCCCATGCGCGTGCTGGCGGGTGCCGGTACCGGTAAGACCCGCGCGATTACGCACCGCATCGCCTACGGTATTGCGATCGGTCGCTACCAGGGCCCGCGCGTACTCGCCCTGACCTTCACCCTGCGCGCGGCGGAGGAGATGCGTACCCGCCTGCACCAGCTGGGTGCGCACGGCGTGCAGGCGCGTACCTTCCACTCGGCGGCGCTACGTCAGCTGGCGTATTTCTGGCCGCAGGTGGTGGGTGGTACGTTCCCGTCCATCGTGCAGAATAAGGCAGCGCTCATTACGGAGGCGGCGAACCGTCTGCGCATCAGCACGGACCGTTCCCTGCTGCGTGATTTGGCGTCGCTGATTGAGTGGGCGAAAGTTCAGCTGCTCACCCCGGACACCATCATGCAGCGTCTGAGCGAGAAGCAGCTGCCCTCGGCGGTTACCCCGCAGAATATGCAGCGTATTTTCCAGGCGTATGAGGATTTGAAGGATGAGCGTAACCTCATCGACTTTGAGGACGTGCTACTACTGACCATCGCCATGCTGGAGGAGGACGAGAAGCTCGCCGCGACCGTCCGCAACCAGTACCGCCATTTTGTGGTGGACGAGTACCAGGACGTATCCCCGCTACAGCAGCGTCTGCTGGATGTGTGGCTGGGCGGCCGCGACGATATTTGCGTGGTGGGCGACGCCTCCCAGACGATTTACTCTTTTACCGGCGCGACCAGCCGTTACCTTCTGGATTTTGCGCGCCGGTACCGTGGCGCGCACACGGTGAAGCTGACCCGCGACTACCGTTCCCATTCGCAGGTGGTGGAGTTGGCGAACCGCCTGTTGGCGGCGCGTCGTCCGCATCCGGATTCGAGCCCGCATTCGTGGGCGCCGCCGCTGGAGCTGATGTCTCAGCGCGGCCCCGGCGTGGATGTGGAGTGGTTCGGCTATGCCGACGATGAGCAGGAGGCGGCAGGCATTGCCGAGGATATCCGCGACCTGATTGAGAAGGACGGCGTGCCGCCTTCGGAGATTGCGGTGCTGTTCCGCACGAACGCGCAGTCGGCGGCGATTGAGTCTGCGCTGGCTGCCGCCCACATTCCGTACCAGCTGCGCGGCGCGGAGCGTTTCTTTGAGCGCCCCGAGGTCAAGCAGGCGATGCTTGCCCTGCGCGGTTCGGCGAAGTCCACGGACGGTACCGAGGACGTCACCCGCTACACCCGCGATGTGCTCGGCGGCCTCGGCTATAAGGAGGAAGGCCCCCTTTCGGGAGGCGCCACCCGCCAGAAGTGGGAGTCCCTCGCCGCCCTGGTGCACATGGTGGACATGATGGCGCAGCACCGCCAAGAGCAGCTTCAGGAGCACCGCGCGAACCCGCGCCCGGGCGTGCCCGAGCCACTACCTTTGACCATGCACGAGGTCGTGGCGACCCTGAACCACCGCAGCGAATTTAATGACGCACCGCAGGTCAACGGCGTCACCCTCGCCTCCCTGCACGCGGCTAAGGGCCTGGAGTGGGACGCCGTGTTCCTGTGCGGCCTGAACGAGGGCCTCATGCCCATTACTTTTGCGACCACCCCGGACGAGGTGGATGAGGAGCGCCGCCTGCTGTACGTGGGCATTACGCGCGCCCGCAAGTACCTGTGGCTGACCTGGACGATGACCCGCACCGTGGGCGGTCGCGGTCAGCGTAAGCGTTCGCGTTTCCTGGACGATATTGATCCGGCGAAGCGCCGCCGCAGGGCTGAGAGCGCCGGCTCCTCGTATAGCCAGCCCCGCTCGGCACAGGCTCGTTCGACTCAGCCCCGTGCAACACAGGCTCGCCGTTCGTCGAAGGGAAGAGGAGACTATGGCTCAGCGTTTTAAACGTGAGATTCTGCCCGCCACCGAGGATCGACCGCAGATTGAGCTGGTCCGCTCGGCGCGCCGCACCCGCACCATCAGCATGCAACGCGACGGCGTGGACGAGCACGGCAACCCCGCCTACCGCCTGTTGATTCCCGCCGCGAGCACGAGTGAGGAGATTGACGAGCATATTGCCCGCCTGCTGCCGCGTATTCAGCGTCGTGCCGCGCGCCGTGAACGTGCCACGCAGCTGACGGTCACGGACGAGTACCTGCGCTCCCGCGCCCTGCACCTGGCGCAGAAGCACCTGCCGGAGCTGGTCGCCTCGGGCAGGCTGGAGAAGCTGTCGATTCGTTGGGTGACGAATCAGCGTCAGCGCTGGGGCTCGGCTACCTACGCGAACACGCAGATCCGCATCTCCTCGGAGCTGCAGGGTGTGCCCGAGTACGTGCTGGATTCGGTGATTCACCACGAGCTCTGCCACCTGTTGCAACCGAACCATTCGGCGGCGTTCCGTGCTCTGGAGGCGCGCTACCCGCAGCTGCTGCGGGCGCAGGCCTACCTGGAGGGGTACGAGTTGGGGCGCTCGCGTGCTGAGGGCGAACGTGCTGAGAGCGAGCGCGGCGAAAACAGCGCCGACTAAAATCCAGCCGGCTAACGCGCTTCCCGAAAATCAAAGAATCAAAAACCAAACGAAACACTCGAGCGGGGGTGGCTTGTACATTCACAAGCCACCCCCGCTCGAGGTGTCAGCTGTTAACTTTCGCCGCTCAGCTTTACTTTGCTCAGCTTTACTTTGCTCAGCTTTACTTCTCTTCGGGCGCGTCGCCGAAGCCGCCGTCCAGCAGCTTCTGCAGCTCCGAGTCGAAGTCCACGTCGTCCAGGCTGATTTCGTTCATGCGCGCGTCGTATGCGGTGAAGTCTTCCAGCTCGGCGGGGGTGGGCAGGGTCTCCGGGGTGTCCCAGAGGCCGTCGCGGGCCTCAATGCCGTGGGAGTTTTCGTACCAGCGCCAGAACTGCTGTGCCTCACGCACCAGGCGCGGGCGCAGCTCCAGGCCGACCAGGTTCTCGAAGACCTGCTCGCTGGGGCCGCCGTCGATGCGGCGGCGCGCCATGATTTCGGTCAGCTGCGGTGCCTTGGGCAGGTTGCGGGTCGCGTCCTCGGTTACGACGGATACCCAGCCTTCGATGAGGGCGAGCAGACCCTCCAGGCGCTGTACCGCCAGTTCCTGGTCTTCGGTGCGCTGGGGGCTGAACATGCCGCCTTCGAATGCTTCCTGCACGGCGTCGGGGTTGCTCATGTCCACCTGGGATGCGGCGTCCTGCATACGGTTCATGTCCACGCGGATGCCGCGGGCGTAGCGCGCCACGAGCTGGACCAGGTCTTCGCGCAGCCAGGGGTTTGCCTTGTGCAGGCGGATCAGCGCGGATTCACGCACGGCAAGGTAGAGCAGGACCTCCTGCGGGGGAACCTCGATACTGTCGGCGAGCTGCTGGTAGCCGTTGGGCAACAGCGCGGAGGAGCCGGGTGCGAGGGGGAAGCCCACGTCGGTGGATGAGTACACTTCACCGGCGAGCTGCGCGAGCGCCTGAGCCATCTGCGCACCAAAAATTACGGAACCAATGTTGTTCAAGAAGCCGCTGTTGAGGATCTGAGAAATCTCTTCGGGCACGTCTTCGGGTGCGCCGGGCATGACCATGGACTGGGTGACTTCGGCTGCGACCGGCTCGACCATTTCGCGCCAGGAGTCGAAGGAATGCTCAACCCATTCCGCCTTGGACCATGCCTGCACCGGGTGGTTGTGGCGCTCAATGGTGGTTACGGCATCCAGCCAGAGGTCTGCGAGGTTCGCCGCGTCTTCTACGGCACGCTTGAGGTTTTCGGGTACGGAGGGGTCTTCACCCTTGGCGGCGAGCATCTGGCGGGTCTGGTTCTTCACGCTGTCCCAGTTCACGCCGCTGGGGCTGTCGGATGCACCCGCGCCGGAGAACATTGCCTGTACCTGCGCGAACATGCTCTGCATCATGGCGGGGTCGAAGCTCATGCCCATGTTCTTCAGGTCTTCGGGGTCGATGCTGATGCCGAAGGGGTTCTGGCCGCCTTCGCCGAAGAGCGCGCCGAAGGGGTTCTGCGCGTTGGAGGAGGCGCCCTTGCCGCCCTGGCCGGTTGCCCCTGCGGAGGGGTCGAAGCCCTGCTCCTGCATCTTCTTAATGAATTCTTCGAGGGGGTCGCGCTCGTTGGAGGCGCCGCCGGTGGGGTTCTCAGACATGTGAAGCCTTTCGTAATCCGGGGGTGGGCGTAGCTGGCCCGCTCGCTGTCCAGCCTACCGATTTTTGCTGAGAATTTCCCGTGCCGCTGCTATGGAAGCGGCTTAATCAGCTGAGGGCACACAAGCTTGTCTTTGGGGTCGGGTTTTGGGAGCTTTTTCGTGCCGCCGTCACTGTGCGGTGCTGACACAGCGCGGCGCGGGTCGGAGCGTCAACGCCCCCTGGTTGCTCTATCTTTAGCGGGGTGACGGTGCCCGCCTGCGTGTTGTTACAGTGCCCGCCCGCGTGTTGAAAAGCAGGTTTATCCGGTACTGTAGAAACCATGACTAAGTCCACCCCCGATGCTGAGCAACAGCCGAACGCCGCCTCCGCGAGCGTGAAGAGTAATGAGAAGGCGGCTAGGCGCCGTTCGCGTTTTGCGCCGCGCCGCGTGAACTTGCGTTCGGTGAGCGCTGTGGCGACGTGCGCCCTGCTGGCTGGTGCTTTTGTTCTGCCCAGCTCCTATGTGAAGGAGGGCCCCGGCCCGCTCTTTGACGTGCTCGGAACCTATCAGGAGAAGGACGTCATTGAGGTTTCTGGCGCGCCCAGCTATAAGACGTTCGGCAAGATGAACATGACCACGGTGTCGGTTTCGGGTGGTCCCTACACTGAGCTGTCCGGTGCGGAGGCGTTCTACGGCTGGTTGGCGTTTGACGGTAACCGCAGCCTCGTGGTGCCGACCGATGCCCTGTACCCGCACGTGAGCCATGAGCAGGCGACGGCTGCGACCGGTGCGCAGATGGCTGATTCGCAGACTCAGGCGAAGGTCGCGGCGATGCGTCAGCTGAAGATGGCGGTGACTGAGAAGGTTCAGGTGCTTTCCACGGTGGAGGGTTCCCCGGCGGCGAGCGTGCTGAAGGCTGATGACCGCATCGTGAAGGTGGGGGAGAAGCAGATTGAGACCCTCACCGATGTTCCGAAGGCGGTAAACGCCTCGAACGGCTCGCCGATTGATGTGACCGTGGAACGTGGCGGCAAGCAGCAGACATTCAAGCTGACCCCGGTTCGTTCCAGTGACGATAGCCGCTGGATTCTGGGCGCGGGTTTGAAGCAGAGCTATGACCTGCCGGCACACGTGCAGTACAACCTGGACGGTGTGGGCGGCCCGAGCGCGGGTCTGATGCTGGCGCTGGGCACGGTCGATAAGCTGAGCGAGGGTACTTTGCTCGCCGATGAGGATGCCGGAGGCGACCCGTACCGCAGCTACATTTCGGGTACCGGCACGATTGATGCGAACGGTAAGGTCGGCGCAATTGGCGGCATTAAGTACAAGATTTTGGCGACGGGCCGTTACGGTGCGCGCTACTTCTTGGCACCGAAGGAGAACTGCGATTCGATTGTGAAGATGCAGGCTGAGGACCCGGCACTGTTCAACTACTATCACGCAGGCCAGGTCAAGGGCGAGATGGTGGTAATCCCTGTCTCAACCCTGGATGAGGCGGTGAAGACGGTGGAGGCGATTAAGTCCGGCACCCCGGATGATTCCCTGCCCCGCTGCGGTTCCTAACGTAACGTTTCTCTCCGCGAGGATCTAACCCATATAACGTAGAAGTCAGCCCCGGTACTTTACGGTACCGGGGCTGTTCTGCGTCCTTTTCTCTGTCCTCACCAGCGCCCCTCACCTCATCATTTCGCGTCCCAAAACCTCTCAACCCGGTCATATTTCGCCCCGAGCTTCTACGAGGTTCTGCCCTTCCGCGTTACCTCTGAGATACTTAAAGGCAGTTATTTTCTCTGAACGTATGATGAGCGAGGAATTGTGTCTGAGTCGACCAATAACACCGCGCATCCCAAGCCGAAGAAGTCAACGCCTAAGCGTCGTAGCCCCTTGCGGGTGACGATTGCTGTGGTGGCGGTGCTCATTGCTGCTTTTGTGGGTGCGTCCCAGGTGTACACGGACTGGCTGTGGTTTGATCAGCTGGGTTATAGCACCGTGTTCACTACCCAGATTTTGTTGAAGGTAGCCGTTTTTGTGGTGGCTGCCGTGGTGATTGCTGTGCCGCTGTGGGCTTCGATGTCCTACGCGGTCCGTCATGCTGATGTGGCGCCAGCGTCCGAGAAGGAGCCGCAGGAGGCGCCGAACCCGAATCAGAGCGTGCCGACCAGCGGCACGGATGCTGCCGAGCAGATGCTGCGTGACGTGTTTGGTCAGCAGCGTGCTGAGGAGAGCATGCGCCGCTACCACGAGAGCGTGGATAAGGCGCGTAAGGTTCTGCTGATCGCGGTTCCGCTGCTGTTGGGCCTGTTCATTGCTTCGGCGACGATGACTCAGTGGAGCACCGTCGCGCTGTTCTTCAACCAGCAGTCCTTCGGTAAGACTGACCCAGAGTTTGGTCTGGATTACGGTTTCTTCCTGTTTGCGTTGCCGTTCTTCCGTATGGTGGTGACTCTGGTGACTTCCGCTGTGGTGCTGTCGGCGCTCGCAGGTCTGTTCATGCACTACTTCTACGGCGGTATTAAGGTTCAGCCCGGTGGTGTGAGTACCACGTCGGCATTCCGCCGTCACGCTGCGATTGTGGTGGCTGTGTTTTTGCTGACTCGTGCGGTGAGCTTCTGGCTGGATCGTTATTCGTCGACTCAGCAGCAGGTGGGCCGCTGGGCTGGCGCAATGTACACGGATGTGAACTCGTCGATTCCGGTGAACGCTATTTTGGCGATTTCTGCTTTGCTGGTGGCGATCATGTTTGTGGTGGCTGCTTCGATGAATCGTTGGCGTCTGCCGCTGATTAGCACCGCGATGCTGGTGATTGTTGCCGTGGTTGCTGGCGGCCTGTACCCGTGGATTGTTCAGCGTTTCCAGGTGGTTCCGAATGAGCAGGGCGCTCAGTCAAAGTTCATTCAGCGCAATATTGATGCGACCCGTTACGCGTACGGTCTGGACAAGATTGAGACCACCCCGTATGACGCGACGATTGATACCCGTGCCGGTGCGTTGAGCTCTTCGAGCGCGACCATTGCGAATATCCGTCTGCTGGATCCGAATGTTGTGTCCTCGGCGTTTGCGCAGATGCAGCAGTTCCGCCCGTACTACCGTTTTGATTCGCAGCTGGCGGTGGACCGCTATGCGGTGGGTAACACCACGCAGGATACGGTGCTGGCGGCTCGTGAGCTCAACCCGGCGCAGACGAGCGGCGATTCCTGGTATAACCGCCACGTGGTGTACACCCACGGTTACGGCGTGATTGCCGCGTACGGTAACCAGGTGGATTCTGCGGGTAACCCGAAGTTCCTGCAGTCCGGTATTAAGGCGACCGGTACCCTGAGCGAGGATTATGAGCCGCGTATTTACTTTGGCATGAGCTCGCCGGAGTATTCGATTGTGGGCGGTAAGGGCGACACCCTGGAGCTGGACCGTCCGCTTTCTGCTGAGGAAACCAACGCCTCCGATGCGAAGTACACTTTCGCCGGTTACGGTGGTCCTCGCGTTGATTCGCTGCTGGCTCGCCTGTCCTACGCGATTAAGTTCCAGTCCTCTGACATTCTGCTGTCGGATGCGGTGCGTGAGGGTTCGCAGATTCTGTATGAACGCAACCCGCTGGATCGTGTGCGTAAGGTGGCACCGTACCTGAGCGTGGATTCTAAGCCGTACCCGGCGATTGTGAATAACCGCGTGCAGTGGATTGTGGATGCTTACACCACGAGTGACCAGTTCCCTTACGCGCAGGGTAGCTCCCAGGATGCGGCAACCGCTGCGGGTGCTCAGCGTTCTAACTCGGTGAACTACATCCGTAACTCGGTGAAGGCTACCGTGGACGCGTATGACGGTTCGGTGACCCTGTACGCGTGGGATGAGGAGGATCCGGTGCTGAAGGCGTGGCAGGGTGTTTTCCCTGGCACGGTGAAGAGCTACCGTGAGATGAACGCTTCGCTGATGAGCCACGTGCGTTACCCGACTGATATGTTCAATATTCAGCGCACCATGCTGAATAAGTACCACGTGACGAACGCGAATAGCTTCTACGCCGGTGACGATGTCTGGTCGATTCCGAACGACCCGACTAATGATCGTAACCAGCCGATTTCGCCCTACTACCTGTCCCTGCAGATGCCCGGGGATTCTCGTGCGCACTTCTCGTTGACGACCACGTTCATTCCTCAGCAGAGCGATTCGAACTCTCGTAACGTGATGTACGGCTTCCTTGCGGCTAATGGTGATGCCGGTACCGGTAAGGACGGCGAGCGTAGCCCTGATTACGGCAAGCTGCGTCTGCTGGAGTTGCCGCGTTCTTCGGTGGTTCCCGGCCCTGGTCAGGCTCAGAACATTTTCAACTCTGATGCTGAGGTGTCGAACCAGCTGAACCTGCTGCGCCGCGGCTCTTCCGAGGTGATTAACGGCAATATGCTGACTCTGCCGGTGGGCGGCGGCATGCTGTACGTTCAGCCGGTGTACGTGCAGTCGAGCGGTGACGCTAAGTACCCGCGTCTGCAGCGTGTGCTGGTGAGCTTCGGCGATAAGGTCGGCTTCGCTCCGACTCTGGAGGAGGCGCTGAACCAGGTGTTCGGTGGCTCTTCGGGTGCTAAGTTGGACGGCTCGGCTACGGCTTCGCCGGCTCCTTCGGCGTCTGCCTCCGGCTCGTCTAGCTCTTCGACCGGCGGCTCGTCGGCTTCGCAGTCTTCGGAACTGAAGCAGGCTCTGACGGATGCCTCGAAGGCAATGACCGATGCTGATGCGGCAATGAAGAAGGGCGACTGGGCCGCCTATGGTGAGGCTCAGAAGCGCCTGGAAGCTGCCGTAAAGAAGGCGCTGGAGGCTGAGGAGGCGCAGAGTAAGGGCTCGGCAACCCCGAGTGCTTCTGCAGCTCCGAGCGCAGCGGCTAGCTCTTCTGCGAGTGCCCCCGCAAGCGCGAAGCCTAGCGCCTCGGCTTCTCGCTAATCCTAAGAAGGCTAAGCAGCACGAGGCAGCGGGGGAGTAGCGCATACCGGTCGTTCGGGTTTCCGGGTCTAGCGTCCTCGCTCTAGACCCGGAAGCTAGGTTCGGAAGCTAAGCCCAGGCGCTCGCCGGGTACACGCCGGGCGCACCTCCCGCTGATTCTCTCGCTGGTTCGATAGGAGCTCGACAGGAACGGGGTGGAAGCAATCGCTTCCACCCCGTTCTCGTGCGTTCTGCCTCTGATGTCTTCTAACCCCCGATACCTTCTAAAACCCGGTCCCGCCCCCCCCGCAACCCCCGGTTTTGAACCCCCATTTTTGTGTGCTTGGTTACAAATTGCAATTTTGGCTTGCGTTCCCGGTGTTGGGTCTGTATAGTTGTATGAGTCGCCGCGGGGTGGAGCAGTTCGGTAGCTCGCCGGGCTCATAACCCGGAGGTCGCAGGTTCAAATCCTGTCCCCGCAACGGATAACTCCCGATAGCTTTTAGCTATCGGGAGTTTTTTTATTCCCCGAACCCGTATTGTCGCCTACCTGTCATCTGCCTGCCCCTTCCTGTCGTCTTCGAGCTGTCTGTCTATTGCTTTCCTATCGCCTACTCATCTTCTGTTGCCCCCTTTCTGACCCCCTCCAGTCGCCTTCTGGTCGGCTTTCTTCGCATTCCCTGCCTTGCCCTTTTGTCCCTTGCCTCTTTGCGCTCCTGCTGGCTTCTAGGCTGCCTCTGCTGGTGCTGCCTGCTCTGGAGGGAGCCCTCCTTGCGGGAAGAAATAATGGAGTGGAAGAAGCGGGGGAGGGGCGTTGGCAAGGCTATGGCCTCTCTAAGTCACACTCTCTTGCTCGCTCCCCAGCTCACTCTCCCCGGCTTGCTTGGAAATCCCTCCAGTACATCCTCATGGTCCAGTGCATCCTCGTGGGATCTACTGAGGGGGTGCGGAGCCTATCTAAAACCCGTCACGGAACCCTCTCGAAAAGCATCTCGCGGCGGTCTGCGGAGTCTCTTGTGGAGCCTCTTTCGGGGCCTCCTGTGGTACTTCCATCGGGTGTCTATTGGGATGTCTGTGGGATGGTCTCGAGAGCGTTTCGTGGTCGTCCCCGAGTGCTCTCTTGAGGGTATTTAGGCTCCTTCCGAGCGCTGCTTTTGGATGCCTTGAAAGGGGTTCCGAGATGGTTCTGGGGGGGGCGCGATAAGGGGCGCGAAAGGATACCTTATTGGGGGAGCGGTAAGGGAGGTATTTTTGCCCTAAAGTGCATTCTCAAAGTGGAATATGCGAAAGGTCTCTATATTCCGGGCTTGGAAATCACCCGTTTTACCCCGGAATTCCGCGGTTTTTGGTAAAAAATGGTCCTTGAGTGCAACAATTCACTCTGAAAGTGATTGTAGTCACATATAAAACCTTCAAGTTAATTGTAGGGTTTTTTGAAACTCTTTCAAAAAACGCCCAAAAACCCCGAAAAATCAAGGAAAAAGAGCCCATTCAACCTCTACTTGAGGGTAATTCAAGTTAAACTAGAGGCTTAGAAAAAGCTCTTGTTAAGATTGAATCTTGTTCGATACCCAAAAATAGCCCCAAAAAACCGCTGGAAAAGGCTTTTTGACCTGGTAGCTTTGAGTACGTAGCCAAAGGCACCTCGATATAGAGCGCTGACCTGGATGAACACCACCACCGTCCATCCAGAATCCCAAAATGACGAAAGCACACACGCTTCCCTCACCAACAATTCAGCAGCTCAACACCCCAGAGGTAATCACACCGCACCGGGTACCCCATCCACGCCTTGGCTCTCTATAGGCTTCTCACCTATAGACCACCTATCACTCAACCACTCACGGGCGTTCGCGCCCCGGAAACACCAACAACGAGGACAACCCCATGGCACTTCGCCCCCGCACTGTTAAGGCTGGCTCTCTCGCAGCTATTGCCGTACCCTCCGTGCTCGGTAGCACCCTGGTCGCACCCGCTTCTGCTTTCGCACCTGTCGTTCAGGACATCCCCGGCGCAGCTACCGCATCCCAGGCTCCGAAGTCTCTGTTCACTTCCACCGTGCAACCCACCCTCTCCCAGGTTGCTGTACAGATCCGCCAGCAGGCTGAACAGGCAAAGCAGGCTCCCGCAACGACCGCGGTTCAGCCCATCCAGAAGACCTACACCGCCCAGGCAACCCAGCCCGCCCAGGTAACCCAGCAGGCGACCCCCTCGGCTACCTTCCCGTCCGCACAGACTGCACAGGCTACCCAGGCGGCATCCGGCGTGGCGGCAACCCGCACCAACCAGACTTTCCTGTCCTACACCTCCCCGGTGGGTACCACCTCGCAGTACCATGTCTACGCTGAGGGTGTGGACTTCTCCAAGCCCGTTGGCGTGGTCTTCTACTTCGACGGTGACTACTGGCGCAACGACCAGTCCAAGGTCTACGACCCCTCCGGTGAGCTGGCTGAGATGGCAGCATCCGCAGCGGCACAGAACATGCTCTTCGTGCCCGTTATCTCCCCGGACACCAACCGTTACGATGCTGGCGTGTCCTGGTGGGAAGACATGGAGCGTAACGGTGAGTTCTTCCGTTCCTTCGCATCCTCCTTCATTGCGGCTAACGGCGTGGACTCCTCCAACGTGTGGACCATGGGCTACTCCGGTGGCGCTGAGTTCATCACCTACGAGCTGAACACCAAGCCCCAGACCTGGCGTAACGGCGGCGGCTCCATCATGGTCGCTGGCGGCGGCCTGGACGAGGGTACCCCCTCGGCTGCGCTGAAGTCCCAGCCCATGTTCTGGTACGCAAACTCGAACGACGGTACCGGTGAGACCTACCCGCAGACCTGGAGTGCACGAGGCGCCGTTGAGGGCGGCTACGACGCCTACCTGGCTGCTGGCTACACCAATGCTTCCGCGACCGTTCTGAACGGCTCGGGCCACTTCGACTACAACTTCTCGCAGATTCTGAGCAACTCGCTCTCCAAGGGCAAGGCAACCGCCGCTCCCAAGGTCGAGCAGAAGGCTGAGCAGAAGACCGAACAGAAGTCTGAGCAGAAGCAGCAGAGCACCCAGCGCGCCCGCACCATGAGCTCCGCAACCTACCAGAGCTACACCTCCCCGGCGGGCACCACCTCGCAGTACCACGTGTACGCGAACAACCTGGACTACTCCAAGCCCGTCGGCGTGGTCTTCTACTTCGACGGTGACTACTGGCAGCGTGACGAGTCCAAGGTCTACACCCCCGACGAGGGCATGCTCGCGGCAATGGGTAAGATTGCTAACGCCCGCAACATGGTCTTCGTGCCGGTCATTTCCCCGGATACCAACGCATCCGGTGCCGGCATCACCTGGTGGGAAGACCTGGACGCTAACGGCGAGTACTTCCGTTCCTTCGCGAAGTCCTTCGTCAGCGAGAACAACCTGGACGCTTCCCAGGTGTGGACCATGGGCTACTCCGGTGGCGCTGAGTTCATCACCTACGAGCTGACCGACCACAACACCTCCTGGCGTAACGGCGGCGGCTCCATCATGGTCGCCGGTGGCGATTCCGACGGCTCCGTGGACGCTGATGCAACCACTAAGGGCTTGCCTATGTACTGGTGGGTTGGCGCGAACGACACCTCCGGTAACACCTACCCCGTCACCTGGAGCGCACGTGGCGCAGTCGAGTCCGGCTACAACGCATACCTGGGCGCTGGCTTCTCCGACGCCCGCGTGAAGCTGATTGACGGCTTCAGCCACCACGACTACGACCTGCCGCACATCCTGGCGTCCTCCCTGGACTTTGCGGGTAAGACCCCCGCGCTGGGCTACAGCGACCTGTCCGACTCGAACCCGAACTACAACGAGATCAGCTGGAACTCTGATCACCGCATCATGCTCGGCTTCGCGGACGGCACCTTCCGCCCGAACGCATCGGTCAACCGTGCACAGCTGGCAACCTACCTGTACCGCGTGGCTGGTCGCCCCGCAGTGAACGCACCGGCTGTTTCGCCGTTCAGCGATGTTCCGGTCAACCACCCCGCGTACAAGGAGATCTTCTGGCTGAGCCAGCAGGGCATCAACGGTAGCGACTTCCGCCCCCTGGAGGCCGTCACTGAGTCCACCATGGCTGAGTTCATGTACCGTGCAGCTGGCTCCCCGGCACAGGCTCAGGGCGGCTACGCGTCCCAGGCTCTGGCGTGGGCCGCCTCCAACGGTATCGGTACCGGCTCCACCTCTTCGGATGCGGTCACCCGCTCCGCGATGGCAGGCTACCTGTACATCTACGCGAACTAAAGCTCGCACCCCTTAACACATAAAGATCCGCCCCGTTCCTGAACTCATCAGGAACGGGGCGGATTCTTTATGGGTTTAGCTCAAGAAGCTATGCGCTAGACCAGGCATGAGAATCTCAGGCTTAGAGAGTCTGGGTGGGGAGTTCCACAGCCAGGGGAGCCGGAGCTGCCGGAGCGTTCTTTGCCTTCAGAGCGGCCAGGCGAGCGTCCAGCTCGGTCTCGCGCTCCATCTGGTCCAGGGTGTTGAACTGAGCATCCAGGGAGGAAGCTGCCAGCTCCTGCTGACCGATGACGCGTGCCTCTTCGCGGCGAACCTTCTCTTCGAAGCGGCTCATCTCGCTGGTCGGGTCCAGAACGTCGAACGCCTTCAGAGCGTCGTTCACCTGGGTCTGAGCTGCTGCAGTCTTCTGACGTGCGGTCAGCTCATCGCGCTTGTACTTGACCTCTTCAAGCTTGGAGCGCATCTTCTCCAGGCCGTCCTTGAGCTGGTTGACAACCTGAGTCTGGGAAGCCAGCTGAGGCTCAACAGCCTGTGCAGCCTTCTCAGCCAGCAGCTGCTTGTTCAGAGCAATCTTCGCGAGGTTATCGAACTTGTCAGCGTTGGCAACGTCGCCAGCTGCGCGGAACTCATCAGCCTTGTTAGAAGCTGCCAGAGCCTTGGTGCCCCACTCCTGAGCGGCCTTGACGTCCTCAGCGTGGTCCTTTTCGAGCAGTCGCAGGTTGCCGATGGTCTGTGCTACTGCAGCCTCCGCCTCGCGGATGTTGTTGGTGTAGTCACGAACCATCTGGTCCAGCATCTTCTCCGGGTCCTCAGCTGCATCAATCAGAGCGTTGATGTTTGCCTTAGCGAGCTGTGCAATACGGCCGAAGATGGTCTGCTTAGCCATAATCTCCTACTTTCTGTTCACGGGCTGCGGGGGAGCACTACGCTCCTCGTGAGCCGTGCCCGTATAACTAATTATGTGGCAGATTTCTGGGTGCATGCTGTGAAAATGATGCACGCCTGATTTCTGCAACCTAAACTTTTGGTAAATTACCTCAGGTGTTTTCCGACTGGGGAAGAAAGCGGTGAGGTAAGCTAGCCACCCCGCCGGTCAGACTGTAGAAAAACCTACAGAAACCGACCGACAGAATCGTTAGCATCGGAGGCGGTTAGAAGCTACCGCCGTCACCGCCGCCGCTACCCCAATCGCCGCCGCCGCTGAAGCCTCCGCCCCAGCTGCCGCCGCTACTACCGCCACCGCTGTGGCCGCCGCTGCTACCCCAGCTACTGGTGCCGGAGTTCATTGCGGTCATCAGAGCGCCCAGCAGCAGGCCCTTTGCCAGGTCACCGCCGAAGCTACCGCCGCCGCGGTCATTCTGGTTGTTGTAGTAGTTGCCGACCTCGCTCTGAGCGCGGTTCTGCGCGTCGGTCGCCTTCTGGATCGCCATGTTGGCTTCCTTCATGGCGTTCAGCGGATCCGAAGAAGCCAAGCGCTGAGCCTGACCCAGGTGACGCTCCGCCTCAGAAACAGCGGTCAGGGTCATCGGGCCCACCGCAGCACGGCGGTTATTAATGTAGCTACGCGCACCGTTCACCGCAGCGTAGGCAGAACGCATCGTACGATCCAGGTTCTGCGAAGCCGCACGAGAACGCTCACGGGTAGCACGCATATTCGTCATTGCCTTATCCAGCTCGGCGGAAAGCTGACGCAGCTGGTTCGCCAGAGTCAGCGGGTCATTCGGGCGAGCCGAAGCACTCTGATTGACCTGGTTGAGCACCGCCTCCATACCGGCGGCGACCGCACCCAAATCATCGCGACGCTGAGATGCAGCCAGGCTCTTCGCCTCCGCCACGTCACGCTGAATGCTCAGCAGGTCGGTGCTCAGACCCAGCTGAGCCTGCTCCAGCTCATGTGAGCGGGTATTCACTGCCGCACCCAGAGTCTGAATCTGCGAGGCGGCTTCCTCAGCGGTGCGCAGGTGAGCAACCGCCTCCGAACGAGCCGTCGCAACGGTCGCCTGAGCCTTCTCAACCTCAGCGGCGCACAGCACCATGTTCGACTCCAACAGGGTAGGAGTCTTCGAAATGGGCTCCAGCGCGCTGGGCAGGTAACGTTCCTTCAACGCGCGGTACTGGGCGGCAATCTCCTCCACCGAGGCACGCAGCTGCGGCAGACGCTGAGCCAGAACCTCAATAGCCTGCGGTGCCTCCTGCTCCAGGTTGCGCAACTGAGCCAGCTTAGCGTCCTGCTCCTGAGCAATACGGGTGACTTCCTGAGAGTTATCAATAATCTCAGTCAACCAGGCACGCTGCTCAGCCTCAGTATCCGGGATGCTATCGGTCAGAAGCTGCTGACGCTGGAAGGACTTACGCATCAGATCCTCAGCACGCGCAATCTCCTGAGCGAACTCAGCAACCTGCTGATCGCTGTACTGTGCGCGCGCAAAATCCAGTTCCTGCTTCGCGTGGCTCATCGTCGTATCAGCCTGCAGCAGGGCGCTACCGGCGCGGGTGCGTAGCTCCTCCAGCGGAACCTCCGGAATGGGGGAGTAGTTACGAGGCGCACCGTAGGAACGCTGAGGCTGCTGCTGAGCGTTCTTCTTCTTGCGGCGGCGGTACATCGCGTAACCGCCGGCACCAACAGTCGCTGCCGCACCCACACCGAGCACACCGGTCACCACGCCAGAAGAGCTACCGCCCTTCTGAGCCTCGATACCCTCAACCGCGGCAAGAGCCGCACCCGAATAATCGCTATTCTGCAGCTTCGGCTTGATGTAGTTCTGGTACACCTTCGTCTGCTGATCGCTCGACAGGGTCTTCGTGCTACCCGCCAAGAAATACGCCTGGCGAGTCTCAGTAGCAATCACCAGCACCACATCGGCAGAACCCCAGTTGTTCTTCGTGGCAAGCGCCTTCGTCCAGCTCGAAGAAGTAGACGGGTTCTCAAACTTATCGATGGTCACCACATGCAAATCCACGTTGTGCTTCTTCGACAGCGCCGAAATCTTAGACTTTAGGGTAGCGGTATCACCCAAAGACTTCGTGGAATCGTACACGGTGGTGCCCGTAATCTGCATCGGGTCAGCAGCCTGCGCCGACGTGCTCAAAAATGCAGAACCAGCCGGCAAAACCACCGGGGCACAAGAAAGACCTGCCGCCAGCACTGTGGCACCCAAGATAGTGCGCAGGCGAGGGCGTGCGGGACGAATCTGACGCGCAAAGGCGTGCTCGGTCATGGTCTTTCCTCCGTTGTCGTGAAGTATGAATGGACCTGCACTTCACGGCGTGCTTGTTCAACGCACACCTTAGTGCTGGTCACATTATTAGTGTAGCGGTGGCACACGGGCACAACGGCACAGATACGAGAATATTGCGCCGCTGTTTGCCGACCGTTTACCGACTTCCCAGGCTTTATACAGGAAAGCCGGTATATAGGAAAGCCGGGGTCTAGCCTCACACCAGACCCCGGCCCACCGGCTATTCAGCTAGTTAGCGTCGACGCGCAATCTGCAGATTGCTCATCAGATGCTCCACCACCTCCGCGGCATCAACATCGTGGATACTCTGTGCTACGCCGTTCACCACCTGCACCCGCGAAGACGAGGCGAACATCCAGCCTAAGAACTGCACAGTATTCAGCAACCTAGAACTGCGATCTGCCTGCTCCCGCATCTGCGACCACAGGATGCGGGGGACCGGCACGTCACGACCCCTATACTCCCGGGAGCTAGCGTGAGCCTCCAGAAGCTCAGCGAGCGCCTCAATATTTTCGGTCAGCTCCTTCAAATCCTCATCCCCGGCAGAAGGGCCGACGTAATACCGATCAACCAGGCTCAAAGGCATGTAACCGCTACAGCTACTCACCCACGCCAGCTTCAAACGTAGATTCTGCAGGCGAAGCACCTGCCGTAGAAGCCGCGAATGAGTGCGCAATACCGACAGCGGCATGGAAGATAGCCTCTTCTCCTCCGAAAGCAGACCCTCGAAGGAGCCTTCCCCGGAAAACGCCTTATACGGATCCGAGACGCCCGCTAGAAGCACCGGTCCCTCGTAGTGAACGAACGCCAGAACCTCGGGAACACTCGAGAGGGAACGGATGCGCTCGCCAATGGTCGGAAGATCCTCCCCATCCGGGGCGTACTGTTCGCGGCTGAACATCAACGTCTGGATAGGCTGCTCGGCAAGGTCGGGCGAGTCATGAGCAAGCGCCCGCAAATCGGTCACGACCTCCGCCAGAACGCCGTCCTGCTCAACCTGCAGAAGCTCCTCCAGGAGCTCAATGACAGAGCGCGCCTGCAAGCTCAAGACCGCGGCGCAGAACTCCGCATCCTGAAGCTCAAGACGCACCTTCTCCAGGCGCTCTTCCAGCGTGGACTGCACGCCCTTGAGCTCAAACTCGCTCAGCAGTTCCGGGCGGAGCATGCGGTGCGTACCATCCTCGCCAGGACGGTAGAAAAGCTCGCTAAACTCCAACGTAGACTGCACACCCTTCAACGCCCGCTCTCGCAACTCGGGCAGAACGTCAAAGGCAACTTCCGCCATCTCATTCCAGACCTTGGCCTCATCGAGATTCGAATCCTTACGAACAGTCTTCTTCCAGGTCTCGGCAAGCTGCATGGCGCGATCAAAATCGCTCAGCTCCACAAAAGCCGCCAGCTTTTGCGCGCTCTCACGCAGATAACGCACCGCATACAGGCGGTCGCTCAAAGAATCCGGGAGAGTATCCTCCAGCAGGCGCCAACGGAAGGTACGCTCAAAGCACTCCTCGGTCAGGCTAATGACGGCGGCGCTCAAAGAGAGCGCGTGATCACGGGCAAAAGCGAAAGAGCCCGGGGTATCCGCCAGACGAGGCAGGGACGTGTAGAACTCCAGCGCCCCGCTCAGCTTCAGTCGAGACTTCCGAATCGTCTCTTCCAGCTCGGCGGCAAGCACCGCGCGGTCAGCCTGGGCAGTCTCCTTGAAGCTGTGTAGCGGGGAAACCTGCGCACGCTCCAGCGTCTGCAGGTTCATGACCGCACGCATGAGGTAGTTCTCCAGGATCCTGACCTGCTCCCAGCGCTGACGCTGATTCAGCGGAACATGATTCTCCTGCGTGCCGACCAACAGATGCTGCGGCACACCGCTAATCGACGGCAACGCAAAGACCTCATCCTCAGATTTACTGGCAGAAAGCACCATGGGGTAGCGGCTGCGCTGTGCGTTCTCTAGAGGGGGAATGAGCTTGAAGTTGGTGCTCAAAGAGAATGGGTCGGAGGGTGCCGGGTTACTCTTGGGAGTCTGCTGGGCGGCCTCCTGTTGCGGGCGCTTTTCAGGCTGCGCCGGGGTGTTCTGGGGCATGCTCTGTTGCTCCTGGCTTTCTGTTGAATGGTTCTGCCCCGAAGATGAGTCGGCGCTGCCCGCCTGCATTGGCTCCAGTGGGGACGGTGCCGCCACCGGCTGAGGAGGCTGAGGCGAGGGCGCCTGAATCTGCTGGGGGAGCGGGGACTGCGCCTGGGGCGTTGCAGATACCGGGGCCTGCGCGGGGTTCGGTACCTGGTTCTGAACAGGATCCTGCACCGACTGCTGATCGCTACTGCTGGGCTGTGCCGGCTTCGGCTGGTAGTGCATCGGGTAGCTCACCGCGCCCTGTACCTGCTGAGGCGGCATCTGCTGAGGCGGCATCTGCTGATTGGATACCTGCTGATTCATCGCCTGGTTCTGCTGCTGCTGTTGCAATACCTGCCGCCTAATCTCACGCGCGCGACGGCGCGACGGGCTCAACGACGCAAACAACGCCACCATCGCGCAGATCAGAACAAATATAAGCAACGCATACAGGCGGGTTGCGCCGTCCAGCGAAGACGCCACCGCCGGTAGGGTCGGCAGCGCGCCAAGAAGAGCGAAAACAGCAGAAATAATCCTCATGACTTCACCATAACCCAGCCAGCCACCTGCTGCTCGTAGCACCGTTGTCTTACCGCATGCTAAAAGGGAATAGCCGGGGTTCCGGGTACTCTCCGCCAGTGCTTTCCGCCAGTGCCTCCCGCACCAGCGTCACAGTTAAAAGACGATGCGGCGCAAGCCCTCATGCAGGGACCTACGCCGCATCAATCATCACTCAACTCACTATCACACCCGGGCCGGTCCTCACACCGACCCTTCGGGACATACTGGGGATTCTCACCCCTCCGGTGCAGGGCTCTCAACTCCTGCTCCGGAAAACTATCAAACTCTATGCGCTACCTACCGGCGGTCAATGCGTGGGTGGCAAGCGGCTGCGCCAGCTCGGAGGCCTTCTCTGCACGATGACGGCGGTACACCATTCCCGAGCAACAAGCCACAATACCCGCACCGATACCGATGGAGCTTGCCAAGACCGCACAGAAAATCAGGGTTCCGATCATCATGGGTTTCTCCTCGTGTTTGTCCTTTGCATTGGTTTTCGTTCCTATGTGTCTTCAACATTACGGACCGACTCTGTGCTGAAGCTGTGTATGCGGACGCATCATGCTGTGTAAACCATGGAGAAAAACCGAGTGCTTTAAAAGAGAAGCCTGAGAGCGACGAAAAATAGCGAACAAAGCCCCAAAATAAACCAGCCGTCGGGTGAATCGCCGAGCACCTCAGACCTGCTAATCGGTACCAAATGAAGGGGGATGAGAAAAATTCCCAGGGAACTCCCCGAAAACCAACAGCGAAAAGATATCGAACGCCCTGAAACACCCTCTACAGTAGAAAGGTAGCGTGCGCCCAGGGTGACGCATACGCACGACTTCTAGGAGAACTCATGACTCAAAACAACGGATGGTCCCACGGCGGCAATGATGGCGTCACAGATGCAACCCGTCCCATGCAGAACGTCAGCGGACAGGCAGGCTACCAGTCTGCAAGCCAGCAGCAGGGTCAGAACGCATATCCGCAAGCATATGCCTCTCCCGGCTACACCTACCCCCAGGCAGCTGCCGCTCAGGTTGCTGCGGCACAGTCTACGCCCCAGGACACCAACAATAACAAGCGTTACGGCGCAGGTGTTGTGCTCACCGCAGCTCTGCTCGCAGCCCTCGTTGGCGGCGGCGTCGGTGCGGGCGTCGGAGGCGGCATCGCAGCATCGAACAACAGCTCCTCCAGCTCCTCCTCCCGCGGTTCCGTTAGCTCCAATATCAGCAACTCTTCCACCGTGGCAGGCGTAGCAGAAACCGCGAAGAAGGTCCTGCCCTCCACCGTGACTATTGTTGCTTCGAACGGTTCCTCCTCCGGCGGCGGTAGTGGCGTCATCCTCGACAAGGAAGGCCACATCCTCACCAACCACCACGTGGTCACCCTCGAATCTTCCAGGGAAGCATCCACCATTGAGGTACGACTGAGCGATGGCACCGTGCGCACCGCATCCGTGGTGGGCCTGGACGCAGCCGCTGACCTGGCGGTCCTGAAGATCAGCCCCTCCGGCCTGGACCTGCAGCCCATCACCTGGGGTGACTCCTCCAAGCTGGTCTCCGGCGAGGCAGTGGTCGCTCTCGGAGCTCCCTACAGCCGCACCGAGACGGTCACCTCCGGCGTGGTCTCGAACGCAAACCGCGTGCAGCCCGCCGATTCGAAGGGCCAGAACTACATCCCCATGATTCAGGTTGACGCTCCCATCAACCACGGTAACTCCGGCGGCCCGCTGGTGAACCTCAAGGGCGAGCTGGTCGGCATTAACGCGCAGGGCCAGGCAAGCCAGGACGGCGGCACCGCTGACGGTATGGCGTTCTCCATTACCTCCAACTACGCCAAGCGCATCTCCTCCGAGATTATCGCCAAGGGCAAGGCAACCCACGGCTACCTGGGCGCGAGTGTGAAGAACAGCCCCGCAGACACCGGTTCGGGCTCCTCCAAGCTCATCCCCGGTGGTGTGGAGATTACCTCGGTGGCATCGAACAGCCCCGCGTCCAAGGCGGGTCTGCGCACCGGCGACGTGGTACTTGAAGCTGACGGCCACGCTGTGACTAAGAGCGACGAGCTCAACGGTACCGTGCGTGCCGCGGCGGCAGGCTCCGACCTGAAGCTGAAGGTTAAGCGCGGCTCCTCCACCCAGGACATCACCGTGACCCTGGGCGACGCCGACAGCCAGAAGTAAATAGCCAGAAGTAAAACGCCTCTCGCTTCTGAACGTTGAAGGGGCACGGCTGAGAATCACCCGCTCAGCCGACTCTACCGTTCAGCAGGACTAACCGCTCAGCAAGAGCGCAACATGGTGCATACAAAGAAAGCTCCCACCCCATATGCGGGGTGGGAGCTTCTTGCGTTAGTACAGCAAAATGCATTGGTGCCGCAGAGCGGGGGTGGGTCAGGCGCTCTCAAGAACCTCGCCCACGCGCTTCTGCAAAGCCGGGACAACCTCCTGCTCGAACCACGGGTTCTTCGCCTGCCACCTAAAATTCAGCGGCGAAGGATGCACCAGCGGCAGGAACTTGGGAAGGTAAGATTCCCACGCGCGAACCGTCTCCGTCAGGTTCTTCTGTGCCTTCGGGGCGTGCACACCATCCAGGTAATGCTTCTGAGAGTACGCGCCCATCAGCAGAATCAGCTGAACATCCGGCATGAGCTCGAGCAGCTGCGGATGCCACTTCGGCGCGAAATCCTTACGCGGCGGGTTATCACCGTGCGCGCCCTTGCCGGGGTAGTAGAAATCCATCGGCAGCAACGAGATCAGGTTGGGGTCGTAGAACTGCTCGTCCGTCACGCCCATCCACTCGCGCAGCTTCACACCACTCGGGTCATTCCACGGGATGCGGCTCTCCTGCGCGGTACGCCCAGGCGCCTGACCAATCACCACGATGCGTGCCTTCGGGGACGCCGAATAGACCGGCTCCCAACCCTGCTCCGTGAACTCCCTATTCTGCGGATCCTGGCGAATCTGCTCAGCCAGGGGAGGGGTAGTTTCCAGAATCTGCTGAACCAGAGGTGCCGGCAGATTATGGTGTGCAACAGCCATGCTAGATGGTGCCTCCCTCAAAACCGTTCTGACGCCATGCCTCAAAAATTGCGATAGACGCAGAATTAGCCAGGTTCAGCGAACGGCGGCCCGGCTTCATCGGAATCTTCACGCGCTCGGTCACGTGCGGGTCCTGCTGAACCTCAGCGGGCAGACCCACCGACTCCGGACCGAACATGAACACGTCACCCGGGCGGTACTCGATGTCCGCATATGAGGTTGAAGCAGTCGTCGTGAACGCGAAAACACGCTCCGGGGCGAGAGCTTCCCACGCCTCTTCGAGGGTCTCGTGCACCGTCACCACCGCGAGGTCGTGGTAATCCAGACCCGCACGGCGCAGATGCGCATCATCAAAGTTGAAGCCCAGCGGCTTGACCAGGTGTAGCTCAGCGCCGGTAATCGCCGACAGGCGAATAGCGTTGCCGGTATTGCCGGGAATTTCAGGGGTATAGAAAAGAATCTTGAACACGTTCCTAAGTGTACCGCGCAGCCCCTGAACGTCCCCTGATCAGCCCCGAGCAGCCCCGAGCAGCCCAGCGTAGCCCCCGAATAGCCCGGCGGAGTAGCGCCCGCCGTCCCCGCCGCAGGTGAACATGCCTAGAAGAGGCAAGATAGAGCGCGATAAAATAAGCGAGGCGAAAAACCGCCGAACAACCCAGCAGGAGGAACCATGAGCGCAGAAACCAACCGTCAGAACGGCCGCGTCTACCTCGACCACGCCGCCACCACCGACGTACTGCCCGCCGCCATCGACGCCATGGTCGAACAGATGCGCAACGGCGGCAACCCCTCCTCCCTGCACGCCGTAGGACGCGACGCCCGCGCCACCGTCGAGTACGCCCGCGAACGCATCGCCCGCGCCATTGGCGCCGACCCCGCCGAGGTTATTTTCACCTCCGGCGGCACCGAGGCGGACAACCTCGCGGTCAAGGGCATCTACTGGAAGCGCCGCGAAGAAGACCCGCAGCGCACCCGAATTCTCGTCTCCTCCATTGAGCATCATGCGGTGGAAGAAACCTGCGAATGGCTCGAAAAGGCAGAAGGCGCACAGCTCGAATGGATTCCCGTGGACGCGCACGGCAGCGTCAACCCGCAGACCGTTCGCGAGCTCATCGAAAAGAACCCCGAAGACGTTGCGCTCGTGACCGTCATGTGGGCGAACAACGAGGTCGGCACCGTACAGCCCATCCCCGAAATTGCCGCTATCGCCGCTGAATACGGTATTCCCGTGCACTCGGATGCGGTGCAGGAGTTCGGCGCGGTGCCCATCGACTTCCACACCAGTGGCGTGGCGACCCTCGCGATTTCTGGCCACAAGATTGGTGGCCCCATGGGTATTGGCGCGCTGGTCGCAACCCGCGCCGTGCAACTGACCCCCGTGCTCCATGGAGGCGGCCAGGAACGCTCCGTGCGTTCCGGCACCATCGACGCGCCCGCCATCGCGGGTTTTGCGGAGGCCGCAGTGCACTCGGTCGAGCACCTCGACGAAGAATCCGCCCGCATCGCCGCACTGCGCAACGAACTCGTTGCGGCAATTAGCGCGCTCATCCCGCAGGCACACCTGAGCGGTGAAAACCCGCTCACCGAGGAATACCCCGGCCAGAAGCGTCTGCCAGGCAACGCCCACTTCACCTTCGAAAACGCCGAAGGCGACACCTTGCTCTTCCTGCTGGACATGCAGGGCATCAGCAGTTCCACCGGCTCCGCCTGCAATGCCGGGGTGACCCGCCCCTCCCACGTGCTCATGGCAATGGGCATGGACGAAGACACCGCCCGCAGCGCCCAGCGCTTCACCCTCGGCCACTCCACCACCGGAGCCGATATTGCACGCCTCATTGCGGCACTACCCGCCGCATACGAACAGGCCGCGAAAGCGGGATTGTCCTCGCAGCTGCCGGACGCCTCCCGCTGGCACTAGAAAACCAGAAGAGAAGATACTGAACCGCTCTCAGCCTGCAATCTCAGCGTTCGCTGAGGGCGGGCTGAGGGTGCACTGCCCAATATCCCGCCGAGCCCCTGCGTACAATGGATAGCTACAGTAACGGAAAGTCCGCCCACACGCAGGGCGCGCTCCGAACGTTCCTAGAGGCTCAACACAACAGAAGGATAGGCAGTGAAAATTCTTGCAGCTATGAGTGGCGGCGTTGACTCCGCAGTCGCCGCAGCCCGCGCCGTAGACGCAGGACACGAAGTAGTCGGCGTTCACCTCGCCCTATCCCGCATGCCCGGCACGCTACGCACCGGCTCCCGCGGCTGCTGCACCCTCGAAGACTCCATGGATGCCCGCCGCGTCTGCTCCCAGCTGGGCATCCCCTTCTTCGTCTGGGACTTCTCCGAACGCTTCAAAGAAGACGTGGTCGACGACTTCATCTCCGAATACGAAGCCGGACGAACCCCCAACCCCTGCATGCGCTGCAACGAAAAGATCAAGTTCGCAGCGCTCCTCGAGCGTGCCCTCGCCCTCGGCTTCGACGCCGTGGTGACCGGCCACTACGCCCGCGTCATCACCACCGAAGACGGCAACCGCGAACTGCACCGCGCCGCCGACTGGGCGAAGGACCAGTCCTACGTGCTCGGCGTGCTCACCCACGAACAGCTCAAGCACGCCTGGTTCCCCTTGGCGGACACCCCCTCCAAGGCACAGGTACGTGCGGAGGCGGCAGAGCGTGGCTTCTCCGTTGCGAAGAAGCCGGACTCCTACGACATCTGCTTCATCCCCGAAGGCGACACCCGCGCCTGGCTGGGCGACCACATTAAGATGCGCCCCGGCCTCATCAAGGACACCCACGGCGAGGTGCTCGGCGAGCACCCCGGCGCGCAGGCATACACCGTAGGTCAGCGCAAGGGCCTGGCACTGGGCCGCCCCGCCGCCGACGGCAAGCCCCGCTTCGTGTTGGAGGTGCGCCCCAAGGAGAACGAAGTCATCGTCGGCTCCCGCGAGCTGCTTGCCGTGCACGAAATCCGCGGTATTCGCGCCACCTGGGCTGGCGTGCCCGTGGAGCAGGCGGCACGCTTCCTGGAAGAGCCCGCACAGGCGGGCGCCCGTAGCGAAGAGTTTGAGGTGACCGCACAGGTTCGCGCGCACGCCGACCCGGTCCGCGCCAAGGCGTACATGACCTGGGCACCCGACCCCGAAGCTGAAGAAGAAGGCGCACTGCGCCTAGAAACCGTAGTGCGCCTGCTGGACCCGCTCTCCGGCGTGGCACCGGGCCAGACCATGGTGCTCTACCAGGGCACCCGCGTGCTGGGCCAGTCCACCATCGCCCGCGCCTACTCACTGGACCGCGAAGATATTCAGGAAACCCTGAGCGCCAACTCCCAGCGATAGACACCCCGCGGATTGCCCCAACCACACCGCAACCGCATCGCATAGAAGACCACAAACGATCTGAGGAGAAACCGATGACCGCCGAGAACACGTCCTGCGAATTTGACCCCCACGCCACCTCCATGGGCGATGAAGTCGCACCGGAAGTCTACGAAGAGCTCTTCGCCATGCGCCGCTCCATCGACAACTTTGACGCAGCGCTGGTGCACATCCTCGCGGAGCGTTTTCAGGCAACTAAGCGCGTGGGCATCCTGAAGGCTAAGCACAACCTGCCCGCCGGCGACCCCGGTCGTGAAGAGGCACAGATCGCTCGCCTGCGTGCCATGGCGAAGGAATCCAGCTTGGACCCGGAGTTCGCGGAGAAGTTCCTGAACTTCATTATTTCTGAGGTGATTCGCCACCACGTGCGCATCGCAAACGAGCAGGCTGAGCAGGACGGCGAGGCAACCGAAGCTGAGAAGTCCGAAGGCTAGTAACGCGCTACTTTCGCGTCGCTACGTTTGAATTTGTACGTTATCTGATCCCTCTGGATAAACCCCTATGCCCGCTCATTCTTCCAACCGCCAGGCTGCCCGCACCGAACCTGTGCCGGAGCGCCTGCTCCTGCCCGGTGAGTACCGCGCCCCCGAGGGGGACGAGCTGACCGAACAGGACCTCGCCGCGCTCGCCACTGAGCGTCCGCTGGTGCGTGCCAGCGGTCTGGGTGATTTTCCCGGTGATGATTTGGGTGAGGCGATGTCCCGCGTGGAGGGCGAGCTGGGCTCCCCGCATCTGTCGTTCCTGCCGCACCTTCCGGCGTTGGGTTGGAAGAGCACCCCGCTGGCACGCACGCTGGCGGTGTGCGAGGGGCTTGCCTTTGACGGTGCCTCGTTTGGCTGGCGCATGGTGCATAGCGGCGGCAGGGGAGCACGCGAGTCTGCCCTGGCGCAGGATCGTCTGCTCTCGGACATCAACCTTCTCGCTGATCGCGTGGGTGCGCAGAAGAAACGTTTCGGCTCCGGGCAGAACACTGCTGCGGTGTATAAGATTCAGCTGGTCGGCCCGCTGACCCTTGCCGCGAGCATCTACCTGCCCGGCGGTGAGCGTGCTATCAGCGATGCCGGGGCGAGCCGTGACCTGCTGGAGTCTTTCCTGGAGGGCCTGGAACGCTGGGTGGATTCTCTACGTGAGGCTCTGCAGGCCCCGCGGGCGCTGATTGCCGTGCAGCTGGATGAATCGGAGTTTCAACGTCTGATGGAGGGCTCGATTCCTACGGTGAGTGGTTTCCGCTCCCTGTCGGCGTTGCAGCCTCACTACTATCAGCAGGTGTACCGCCGTGTGGCGGAGCGATTCGCTGAACTGAACCTGCAGCTCATCCTTGATGTGGACGGCACCGCGCTCAAGCCGGTGCAGGAGCTGAAGCTGCTGAGCCAGGCGCATCCTACCCTTGATGCTTTGGCGCTGGTGAAGGCGATGCAGGTTGAGGTCGCCGCCCCCTGCGCTTTGCTGTTGCACCCTGATCGCGCCCGCCTCAAGGGGCCCGGCACGCTGCAGGTTCCGCCGCTGAGTGACCCTCGTTCATGGGAACCCGTGGCGCAGCTTCTGGAGGCGCAGGCTCAGCTGTGGCTTCCGGTGGTGACCTCTGCGCGGGTGCCGGATCAGGTCCGCCGCCTGCATAGCCTGTGGCGTGAGGTTGGTCTTGAATCTGCCCAGCTGAGCGCGGTGGGTTTGATGCCTGATGAGCGTATTCAGCGGGGTTCCGCGTCTGCTGGGGCGGCTTCGGGTACGGTGAGTGTGCTGGATGCCACGGCTTCCCTGGCTCGTGTGACAGAGTGTGCCCGTGCTTTGGCTGAGCGCGCGGTATGATTAGAGAATCAGCATTTTTATGTAAGTATTTACGACATTTCTTTAGGGAGGTACTGTGAGCGCTAGCGATGCACACACCATTTTGGTGGTTGATGATGATGATGCTCTGGCGGAAATGATTGGCCTCGTGCTCGCGCAGGAGGGTTTCAACGCCGTTTTTTGCGAAAATGGTGCACGCGCTTTTGAAACTTTTATGCGTTCCACTCCCGATTTGGTGCTTTTGGATTTGATGCTTCCTGGCATGAACGGTATTGAAGTGTGCCAGCAAATTCGTCGTTCTTCTAATGTGCCGATTATTATGTTGACCGCTAAAAGCGACACTGAAGATGTTGTTAAGGGTCTTGAGGCTGGCGCTGATGATTACATTGCTAAGCCTTTTAAGCACGCTGAATTGTTGGCGCGTATTCGTACCCGTTTGCGTCCGCGTGAGAGCCGCCAGCTGGTGGTGTCTATTGGCGATATTGTCATGGATATGGACGGCCGTACCGTCAAGTACCACAGCACTGAGGTTCCGATGACTCCTCTGGAGTTTGACCTGTTGGCTGCGCTGGTGCGCCACCCGGGTCAGGCGTTGAGCCGTCAGGAACTGCTGGATATGGTCTGGGGTTACACTGATGTGAGCGATTCGCTGGTAAACGTGCACGTCCAGCGTTTGCGCGCTAAGTTTGATGAGCTGGGTGCGGATCGTTTTATCCAGACGGTCCGTGGCGTTGGCTATAAGATTCCGACCGAGCTGGTGGGATCTTCCGGTAGCTAATCGGAACCTATTCATAGGCGAAGGGATAACCTGATTGTCTGTTGCGAAGTCGAGCCATGAGCACGGCGCTTTGACGGCGGAGGCGGTAGCCTCCGCCTCTTCGCGTACCCGCACTTCCAAGCCGCGTAAGGCGAAAAAGCAGAGTAGTAGGAGCCTGATGCAGCGCGCTCAGCGTTTGTGGAAGGAATCTCTGCAGTTCCGTGCTTTGGGTACTGCGGGCATCATGATGTTCCTGAGCTTCTTGATGGTGGGTTGGTCCTTGTCGAGCCAGATTGCGACGAGTCTTTTTGAGAATCAGAAGGGTCAGGCGCTGGCGGAATCGGAGAGTGGTTTCCGTAACGTTCAGAGCGTGCTGGACTCCTCTGAGGCCCGTAGTGACAGCGAAATTCGCCGTAATGTGAGCCGTACCCTGACCGTGCTGGATGCGGGTAGCTCGGGTAAGCGCAATTGGATTCTTGTGCCTTTGGAAGGTCAAGGTAAGCAGGGTTTTATTCCTGAGCAGAGCAGTAATAATTCTTTGAATTCTTCGAGTATTCCGAATGATTTCAAACAAACTGTTCGCGATAAAGAGGGTATTTTCTGGCAGACGTCTACGGTGACTACTGTCGAAAATAATCGTGAGCGTACCTATCCGGTGCTTATTGTTGGTACACATATTTCTATTTCTCAGAACCCTAATTACGGTTTGTTCCTTGTGTACGATATGACGGATTCTTCCGCCACGATTGCGCATATTAACTTTGTTCTTTTTGGCGGTTTCTGCGCACTGCTTACTGTGGTGCTTTCTGTGGTGTGGATTGTGACTCGTTTTGTGGTCCGCCCGATTACGCAGACCGCTATTACGGCGGAGAAGCTGGCTGCTGGCGATCTGGATCAGCGTGTGTCTGTACACGGTGAGCACCAGGCGGCGCGTCTGGGCTATTCCTTCAACCTGATGGCTGACTCGCTGCAGGAGAAAATTGTTCAGCTGGAGCGTCTGTCGACTCTGCAGCAGCGATTCGTTTCTGACGTTTCGCACGAGTTGCGTACTCCGTTGTCGACGGTTCGTCTGGGTACGGAGCTTCTGTACGATACGCGTAACGAGATGGAGCGCACGCAGAGCCGCACCGTGGAGCTTCTGCACGATCAGGTGGATCGTTTCCAGTCGATGCTTTCTGACCTGCTGGAGATTTCTCGTTTCGATGCCGGTAGCGCAATGCTGACCATCGACACTGAAGACTTCATGCGTGTGCTGTCGAATATTCTGCAGGAGGCTCTGCCGCACCTGGAGCGCACGAATACTAAGCTGAACGTGCATACGAGCCATGAGAGCATCATGGTTGATATGGACCGCGTGCGTATTGAGCGTGTGCTCCGTAACCTGCTGTACAACGCGATTGAGCACGGCGAGTCCCGCCCGATTGACGTGTACGTGGGTGCGAATGCCACGAACCTGGGTGTTGCGGTGCGTGACCACGGTATCGGTCTGTCTGAGGATGAGGCTGTTCAGGTGTTCAACCGTTTCTGGCGTGCTGATACTTCACGTAAGCGCACCCTGGGCGGTACGGGTCTGGGGCTGTCGATTGCTGCTGAGGATGTGCGTCTGCACGGCGGCACGATTGAGGCGTGGGGCGAGAAGGGCCGCGGTGCCTGCTTCACGATAAACCTGCCGCTAATTCACGGTGCGCCTTTGGGCGAGTCGCCGGTTTTGGTGACGGGTGAGCCTGAGGTGAGTGCGCATCGTTCGGCGACCGCGAAGGATACGCTGCCCAATATTGCTCCTCGAGCGAACCTTGAGGGCGAGCTCTAAGGGGTTCAAACGGGGAGAGGCTTTAGGCTTCTGTCATATATCGGTGCGTTGGTGTTGCTCGGCTGTATTTACGCTTATCCTTGCGTATTTGCACTGTTCACCCAGTACAATCAATGCAGATATGTTTTCACGGTGTTGCTATTTCGCTGTGGTCATCTTTTCACCGTGTTGCGATGGCCTGCAACGGTAGTTGGCGATTGTTTGTCTTTGTTCGTAGAGGAAGGTTAAGACCTCCATGGCTCACAGGGCTATTGTTTCTCGACGCGCCGCGCTGTCTTGGGGCGCGGTGTCTTTGGCGACGCTCGTGAGCTCTTGCGCGGGTCTTCCTTCGAACGATCGAGTGACTCAGCACAGCAGCGGTCTGGACGTGAAGAGCGTTAATACTTCTCCGGCGCGTGCGCCGGGACCGCTGGCGGGTGCTACCCCCGAGGCGATTATTGAGGGCTTCGTGCGTGCTGGTGTGGATAGCATTGAGAATTATGCTGTGGCGCGCCAGTATTTGAGTTCTTCTTTTGCGCGCCGTTGGAATCCTATGGGTACGACTCGCGTGTACCGTAATACGGTGCAGCCTCGCAGTGACGATAGTGGAGCTGCCGAGGGTACCTACCATGTGCGTTTCCAGCAGACGGCGACTGTGAATAGTCAGGGTATTACGAGCACCTTCCCGGAGGCTCAGACTGAAACTCAGGACTTCACCATGGTTATGGAAGATAACCAGTGGCGTATTAGCTCCTGCCCGGATGGTCTGTGGCTGGATGGTGCCGAGTTTGAGCGCGTGTTTAGCCCGTGCCGCCTGTACTTCTATGATCGTGCGTTCCGTTATGCTGTGCCGGATATTCGTTGGTTCCCGCATACGGACCGCTATTTTGAGTTGCTGGTGCGTACGCTGATGGCTGGCCCGGCCTCCTACCTGAAGGATGTTGCGTTCTCGGCGTTGAACGAGTCGATGAGCCTTGAGACGGCGACCATGAGCGATAACCAGGATGTGCTGGTTCGTCTTTCGGGTGAGCACCTGGACGATAACCGTTTGGCGCGTGTGCGTGAGCAGATTATGCACGGTTTGGAGAACTTCTCCGGTCTGGGTAAGACCGAGGTGTTCTACAACGGTACTTTGATTCCTGAGAATGCACCGAGCGGCTTTTCTGCGGTGAAGCTGAACCCGGGTGTTCCTGCCCGCACGGTTGCTATTAATTCGAACGGCCAGATGGTGGCGCGTGATGACTACATGAGCAACGCGGGCGAGCAGCTGCTTCTGCGTGGCGTGAGCCAGTTGAGCTCCCCGGCGATGGGTTACACTGCGGATGTTTATGCATGCTTGGCGAATGATGCCGCGAGCCTGTACACGGTGTATCAGGGTACTGCCCGCCGCGTGTGGCAGAGTACCGCTCTGACTGCTCCGAGCTTTGATGCGTACGGTTGGGTGTGGGCTGCCGATGGTACGGGCGTTGTGCGTGCGTTCAAGCCGGACTCTGAGGACGCGAATGAGCGCGAGCGCGGCGTGGATATTGGTCTGTCGTGGCAGCGTAATTTGAGCTTTACGAGCGTGAACGTCTCTCACGATGGTGCGCGCATGGCGATTGTGGCGTCAACTGAGGGTGCGTCGGCTGTGATTATTTCCGGTATTGTGCGTGATGATGCCGGCAAGCCTCTGCGCCTGACGGAGATGGTTCGTCTGAGCTCTTCGGTGACTCCGCGTAATGCCCGTTGGGCTGGCGACCAGAGCGTCGTGGTGGTGAACGTGAAGAACGGTGAGTCTGAGGTGATTTCCCTCAGCGGTGAAGAGACGAAGCTGGACCGTCTGGATGGCGTGATGACCATTTCGACGGCGGATAATACGTCGAACATTATTGCCCACCGTTCTGACGGTTCGTGCTACCTGATGGAGGAGCGCGGCTGGATCCGTCTGGATACGACTCTGCACGAGATTAGTTACGCCGGTTAGCCTCGGGCACCGGGTATAGCGCGCGGAAAGGTTGCTTTCGGTGAGTTCAGAACAGCGTGGTTTGAACGAGCCCGTGAACGGGTCCCTGAGCAAGTCTCTGACCGGGCTTGCGGGTGCTCTCAAGAGCGCCGGCGGGTCTTTGGGTGAGGTTCTGATGCCGCGTACCTGCCCGTGCTGTGCGGTGCCGGTTGCCTATGGTGCAGGTTCGCCGCTGTGCGAGGCGTGTCTGCCGCAGCTGCATTCGGCGTTGGCTCGTGTGGAACAAGTACAGGTTCTGCAGCCTCTGTCTTCTGGCGACTGCGCTACTGGCGGAGGTGCCCCTGAGGTGCGTGCGGCATCCCGTTATGAGGGAATCATGCCGCGTGCGCTGTTGGCGTTGAAGAATGCCGGCCGCACCGATTTGTTGCCCCTGCTGGGCGAGGGTTTGGCGCGTAGCGTGTATGAGTTGCTACGCGCTCGCCGGGAGGAGCTTCAGGCTGAACCCGGTTCTTCTGCGCCGGTTGAGATTCTGTTGGTTCCGGCACCGTCGTCTGCGCAGAGTGTGCGCCGCCGCGGCTATGCGCCGGCGAATCTTTTGGTGCAGGAGGCGGTGCGTCAGCTCAATCGGCGTTTGCCTGCCTCGGTGCGGGTGCGCGCTGTGGACGTTATCGGGTACGTTCCTCGTAAACAGCGGGGGAGTGGCGCCTCCATTATTTCTGATGCGATTTCCGGTGCGCAGAACGAGCAGAAGGGCCTGGGTGCTGTGGGTCGTGCCGAGCGGATGCACGGTGCCTTGCGTGTCATGGAGCCCGCCCTGTGTGCGGGGCGGGTGAGCATTATCTGTGATGACGTGGTGACGACCGGTGCGACTGCCTCCGAGATGGTGCGCGTGCTGCAGGAGGCGGGTTCGCGGGTGCTGGGCGTGTGCGCCGTGGCGGCGGTACCGAAAAAAGCTCAGATGTAGCGTTTCTTGTAGTTAGTTGCAAGAGATACACGATTTTTAGCTGTTAAAGTTCGCAGACCGACGAATAGCTATTATTTGGGCTAAATATTTGTCATATCTAGTGATATAAACCATGTTTCGTACTAAAATAAATACAAGGGAACGGCATTGGAGTCGAACCCCCGTACCGGGTCCAACCGGACGCGGTATAAGCCCCCAACCTGGAGGGAATGATCGTGGAAGTCAACATCTACGGCCGCAATATCAAGGTCACCGAACGCCTGGAAGAATACGTGAACGACAAGGTTCAGAAGTTCGCGCAGCTCGGCGATAACGTGAAGGACATCGACGTCAAGTTCAGCAAGGACGGTCACCTGGGTGGCGAGTCCATCCGCGTTGAGATTACTGTTGTTGGTACCGGCCCTGTCCTCCGTTCCGAAGCCCAGGGTCACGACAAGTTCGCGGTCTTCGATGAAACCTACGGCAAGCTCTTGGAGCGTCTGCGCCGTGCACGTGACCGCCGCAAGCTGCACAAGCGCGGTGGCAAGCACCCCGTCTCCGTGGCGGACGCTACCGGCTCGATTCCCGTGGTTACCGAAGCAATTACCGAGATTCTGCTGCCGGATGTTCCGGTTGAAGAAGCAGCATTCGACAACAGCGAGGTCACCCTCGCCGACGAAGCCGCATCTCCCATCGAGATTCGCCACAAGAGCTTCAAGGGTGAGCGTCTGACTCCCGCAGAAGCTGTTGACCGTATGGAACTGGTCGGTCACGACTTCTACCTGTACATTGACAGCGAGACCGGCGCACCGGCTGCGGCATACCGCCGTAAGGGCTGGAGCTACGGCATCATTACTCTGGACAACGAGTAAAACTAACGTACCTGCTGAATGCTGAGGCGTAAGGCTCTTTAGAGGTCGTACTCAGCGAGCAGGCTCAAGACCCGGGTGGTCTGGGAACACACACCGTGTTTCTCCAGGCCCCCGGGTTTTTCTTTGCCTTCCACACATCTGTTTCTTTAGACGTTCCTTTAGACGGATGGGTCGGCTCTGCCTCAACCGGAGGGTGAAAGATTCGAGTGTCACCAAATGTCACCTCGTGGGCGCAGAGCGTAAAAAAGAGCTCGGACGGGCGAATTAGGCGGCTCTGCCATACAATATGTAGGAAGGCCTCACCGCGCGCACTTTCGCGCGCCCTTGGTGAGGGTACCGAAACAAGCAAGGAGTAGAAGCTCAGTGGCATCTTTCTTGGAGAAAATCCTCCGAACCGGCGATAAGAGGGTTCTGCGACAGCTCGAAGCGTACACTAAGGCGGTGAACTCGCTCGAGGACAGCTTCGCATCGATGACCGATGAGGAACTGCGAGCAGAGACCGACAAGTTCCGCGAGCGCGTCAAGGACGGCGAATCCCTCGACATTATGCTGCCGGAGGCCTTTGCGGTGGTCCGTGAAGCATCCAAGCGTACCCTGGGCAAGCGCCACTACGACGTGCAGCTCATGGGTGGTGCAGCGCTGCACCTGGGCAACATTGCCGAAATGAAGACCGGTGAGGGTAAGACCCTCGTCGCGACCCTGCCCGCGTACCTGAACGCGCTGAGCGGCAAGGGCGTGCACATTGTGACCGTGAACGACTACCTGGCTGAGTACCAGGCGAACCTCATGGGTCGCGTGTTCCGCTTCCTCGGTATGGAGTGCGGCGTGATTCTCTCCTCCATGGAGCCCGACGAGCGTCGTAAGCAGTACGCCGCAGACATCACTTACGGTACGAACAACGAGTTCGGCTTCGACTACCTGCGTGACAACATGGCGTGGACCGTGGAGGAGCAGGTTCAGCGCGGCCACAACTTCGCCATTATCGATGAGGTGGACTCCATCCTGATTGATGAGGCGCGTACCCCTCTGATTATTTCCGGCCCCGCAGCCGGTGAGGCGAACCGCTGGTACGCAGAGTTCGCGCGCATTGCCGCGACCCTGCTCAAGCGCGGTGAAGACTACGAAGTAGACGAGAAGAAGCGCACCGTCGGCATCCTCGAATCCGGCATTGACAAGGTGGAAGACCACCTGGGTGTGAAGAACCTCTACGAATCCAAGAACACCCCGCTCATTGGCTTCCTGAACAACTCCATCAAGGCGAAGGAGCTGTTCACCAACAACAAGGACTACGTGGTCATCGACGGCGAAGTCCTGATTGTTGACGAGCACACCGGTCGTATTCTGCCGGGCCGCCGCTACAACGACGGCATCCACCAGGCGATTGAGGCGAAGGAAGGCGTCGAAATCAAGCCTGAGAACCAGACCATGGCGACCGTGACCCTGCAGAACTACTTCCGCATGTACGACAAGCTGTCCGGTATGACCGGTACCGCGGAAACCGAAGCGGCAGAGTTCATGAACACTTATGAGCTCGGCGTGGTGCCCATCCCCACCAACAAGGGTGTGCAGCGCATCGACAACCCCGATAAGGTGTACCGCGACGAAATCGCCAAGTTCAAGGCGGTCGTCAAGGACATTAAGGAACGCCACGAAAAGGGCCAGCCGATCCTAGTGGGTACCGCAAGCGTGGAGAACTCCGAATACCTTTCCCGCCAGCTGGCGAAGGCAGGCGTGCGCCACGAGGTGCTGAACGCAAAGAATAACGAGCGTGAGGCTGCTATTGTTGCGCAGGCGGGCCGTAAGGGTGCCGTCACCGTGGCAACCAATATGGCTGGTCGCGGTACCGACATCATGCTCGGCGGTAACCCCGAATTTGAGGCCGTCGAGAAGATGCGTGAGCTCGGCCTGGACCCGAACACCAACTCCGAAGAGTACGAGGCACGCTGGTCCGAGGTTCTGAAGGCCTGCGAAGACGCCGCTAAAGAAGAGCATGATGAAGTCACCAAGCTCGGTGGCCTGTACGTGCTCGGCACTGAGCGTCACGAGTCCCGCCGTATCGACAACCAGCTGCGCGGTCGTTCCGGCCGCCAGGGTGACCCGGGCGAGTCCCGCTTCTACCTGTCGCTGACCGACGAACTGATGCGCCTGTTCAACACCGGCATGGCGACCCGCCTCATGGCGGCAGCCCCCGAGGACTCCGCACTGGACTCCAAGATCGTTAGCCGCGCTATCGCTACCGCACAGGCAAACGTTGAGGGCCGTAACGCTGAGCAGCGTAAGAACGTGCTCAAGTATGACGACGTGCTCAACCGCCAGCGTGAAGCGATTTACAAGGACCGCGGTCGCATCCTGCACGGTGACGACCTGAAGGAACAGATTTCCGGCTTCGTGGACGAGGTGCTGACCACCATCATTGACGCCCGCGTCTCTGAAGGCCACGCCGAGGACTGGGACTTCGACGAGCTCTGGAGCGCCCTCAAGCAGGTGTACCCCATCTCCATCACCGTGGACGACCTGGCAGAGGACGCCGGCGACCGCACCAAGATCACTCGCGACCAGATCGTGAAGGAAGTTTTGGCGGACGCACACCTCATCTACGAGGAGCGTGAAAAGAGCGTCGGCGAAGAGAGCATGCGCGAAATTGAACGCCGCGTCATGCTGTCCGTCATTGGTGAGCGCTGGCCCGAGCACCTGTACGAGATGGAATACCTCAAGGAAGGTATCGGTCTGCGTGCAATGGCTCAGCGTGACCCGCTGGTCGAGTACCAGCGTGAAGGCTACGACATGTACCAGTCGATGCTCGGTGCGGTCCGTGAAGAGACCGTGACCTACCTGTTCAACCTGGACCTGTCCAAGCAGCGTACTCAGGCTTCTGCTGTGCGCCTGGCTGAGCCTTCGCGCCCGAAGTTCCTGCAGTACTCCGCCCCCGATGAGGACGGTCACGAGCAGGTTCACGTTGAGCGCACCAAGGAGAGCTAGCCTCGGTGTAAACCCGGCGTAAACCCGAAAACGCTATAGACGCAACAGAGAGGGTGCGAATCCAATACCGGATTCGCACCCTCTCTGTTTGTCTGTGTGTTTTGTAGGGGAAGCCGGGGAAGCCTTAGTCTTCGTCCAAGCGGCTCTGCGGCTGCTCGATGGAGGTAATCAGCCACATGCCGTGAATCAGCCGCATCTGCATGGTCACCACGCGAACCTTATCCGCACAACGCAATAGCGCCACCGCCTCGTAAAGCTCCTCGTGCACCTTCTGCGCTCGCACCCGCAGCAGAACCGGCGGAAGAGTCAACAGCATCTCCTTGCGCACCTGACGCGGATTTTTGGGGAAGAACGGTAGCAGACGGTGGAAACAATCTGCTGACACCCACTGCGCCAGCTGCTGACGCGAACGACGAGCCGACATGATCTCCAGGTAAGCAATCGCCACACCCGCGCAACGACCCTCCAACTGGCGAGCCAATGCATCCGCAGGACGCAGCGGGCGGCCCCTCTTCACTACCTTCGGGCGTTGCGCCGAATGCTGCTCATAACGCGGCAGCGGCAACAGCGAATAGACCGACGCGCTGTTCCGCCTCTGCACCAGAGCCATCGTGCCCTGCCCCTGCTCCGGTAGCGGAGCGACCTGCTCGGCACTCGCGGGCTGGGGCACCGACTGAGCCACCGGCTGGGAGGTGCGAGCCGCCTGACGCTTTGAATACGGGCTGGCAGGCTGGTTGTCGCGGGAGGCAGGCTGATGCGGCGGGGTCCACGGGGAACGGGGGAGAAGGTTGGAGAAGCTCATGACGGCTCCTTTCGGTGCAGGGGTATGTGAGGTGAGTCGAGCGAACGAAAGACTGTTGGGATGAGGCGGAATGGGGTGGAAGACGCGGGTGAGGTTAGTGAACGGGCTGTTCGGGGATCTGTAGAACCTGCCCCTCGTAGAGCAGCTCGGCGTTCTGACCCAGAGCGTCCTTATTCGCCTCGTAAATATCGAGAGTGTAGTCGTAAATGGTGGAGGCGTCGGTGCCTTCACCCAGTTGCTCGGCGGCAATAGACCAGAGCGTATCGCCCGCCTGGACCGTGTAGGAGTAGGTGCCCGCCTCAGCGCGGGGTGGGGAGAAGAACGGGCTGCGATCCTGCAACGAGCCTGCCGCCTCCGAAGGCTCGGGAGCCAGGGGAATGTTGGGAACCTCAGCAGAAAGGGTCAGGGGAGTAGCGGACTGATTCGGGGCGGTATCGGAGAGAGCCGTATCTGAGCTGGCGTCTGCCGCTGCGGTAATCGATGAGTCTGCTGCCATAACTGCTGAAATGGTTGTCTGCGGTATGCCCTCCGCGCCGTTCAGCCCGGCGTTGCTGGGCGTAGCCACCGTAGCCTGTGCGGGAGCCAAGACCGCACCCACTCCAAGAGCCGTGCCGCCAAGCGTCAGAACGATGCGGCGCATAAAACGCGGCCGGAAAATCGCCGGAACCTTCAGCACAGTGCGGTCAGCGTTGTGGCTCGAAACGCGCAAAGACCAAGCGTAGAAGAGCGCGTAGATAAAACTGATGAACCACCAGGCGGTAATGAGGATTGCTACCGCGCCAGCGCAGAGCAACGAAGCATCTGCCAGCGGGTGTGCCGAGGGGATGCGGTGCAGGTTCATACTCAACGCGCCCAAGACCGCCGCGGAAAGCAGGGGAGGGGCGATGAAGAGCAGCGCGTCCTGGTAGCTTGCCTTAGCGCCGGGCTCGGTTGCGGAGCCGGTGCCGGCGGCTACCTCTACGCTGACAGTACGAGGCGCGGCGGCAGGGCGTGAAGCGAAGGCTGCGGGGGCTAATCCCGGGGTGGAAAATTGGTCCACGATGACCTCCAAATGGTGTGTTTGATGTGTTTTGATGTTGCTTCATTTATACAGGAATTCACGCTAAAAATGAAGCAAAAAGCATCAAAATGCATGAAAAACATGTAATTTGGTGGAATTTGGTACAAAAATCAGGTTTGAGAATCATCATCTGACCAGAAAATGTCCCGGTTCGTATCCGCCCCCATCCTCAGGTAGGGTCATAGCATGAGCATGGAAAAGTTCCTACGAGACATTGAGGCGCGCCTCGCCTCCGAACGTGCCTGGGATATGGAACAGGATGCCCGCCAAGTCGCCCGCGTCCAGTACTCCACCATCACCCTCGACGACCGCCTCCTCGCGCAGGTCGGCGGGCCCATTCGCATCTGCGCCACCGACATGCAAACCTACGAAGGCAAGCTCGAAATGGTCGGCGAAGAATGGGTCAGCATCGAAGCGCGCGGCGAGAACATCATCATCCCCCTGCGCGGAATGCTCTGGTGGGAAGGTGGCATCGCACCTGGGCGCGCCGATATTCGCCCCGAACGCTACCGCATGAAAATTCAGCTCGCCCTCCGCTCCCTCGCCATGGCGCGCGAACCCGTCCGCCTCTCCCTCGAGGGTGGCACCGTCAGCTACGACGGCATGATCGAACGAGTCGGTGCCGACTTCCTTGAACTGCGCCTGCTCAACGGCGGCCAGTACCCGCGCATCTACGAACGCGACCAGTACGCGCGTGCAGCCTATGGTGCGCAGGGAACCTACAGTCAGGGCGGTTATGGGCAAGCTGGTCATGGTCAGGGTGCCTCCGGCTATTCCCGTGCCCTTCGCGGCGCCGGCGTGCGCACCATCCCGCTGGCTCGCGTCAGTGCGGTGATTGCCCGCATCTCGCGCTAAAAATATGCGACAAATAGCGGGTGATGCCGTTTAGTGTAATGTCCCACCCGACAAGCATAAACACCCGCATCAAAGCAATAAATACATACAAAAAGGTCCGCCCCTCTCATGCGAGAGGAGCGGACCTTTCTGAAACCACTCGAGCGTTACGCCCGCGAGGTGCATGTCGAATACTACTCAGCCTTAGCCTTTGCAGTGAGCTTGCCGGAAGCAATTGCCTCCAGCGTCTGCTCGTGGCGCTCGGTAATGTACTCTTCAAAACGAGAGCGTTCAATACGCCACTGGTTACGCCCACCAATCTGGATGGCGGGAAGTTCGCCGCTACGCACCAGAGCACGTACCTGCGAAAGCGAAACCTGCAGCTCCTCGGCGACGTCGCTCAGAGTGAGGAAACGAGGTGCAGTCATCGAATTGGATCCTTTCCGTGAGTGAAATCCTGGGCCCCTAGCTACCGTTAGTAGCCTTTCAGATAGAGTTCGTAGTGAACATCTATTGAGTACTTTCAGTATATGCCATCACCGTGAAATTTGCTCGCAAAAAGCCTTATATGAGCTGAAAAGTTATCTAATCGCCCCTTCAAAAGGGACGAAACCCAAAAATATTTCATAAACACGGCTCTTGTTGAGAGCGAGTACTAAATGAAATATGCTGTTAGGGTTAGTGTCAGAATCCAGTCAAAGTACTAACGAACACACGCCACTCGCTCATCGGTCAGTTGAACAACACCCGGAATCACCGCCGGCTTCCGCACCGAAAGGCACAACCACATCATGCGCATACGACAGAACGCGACGAAGCGTTCCACCCTCACCGAGCCCCACGCCAAACGCCTCAAAAGGCCCACCGTCAAGGATTGGCGATTCATTCTCGGTGTACTACTCGTGCTCGTCTCCATCACCGGCGTGCAGCTCTACGTGCAGGCAAATAACAGCAAAACCGAGTACTACACCGCCAAAAGCGAAATCCGCCTCGGCGAAAAAATCACCGAAGACAAACTAGCCCGAGTCGAAGCGAACATCGACTCCGCCAAAGACAAGTACTTCACCCGCGCCGATGCCGCACAGATGAACGGCAAAATCGCAATTCAGCGCATCCCCGCCGGCAACCTCATCAGCAAAGAATCCGTAGGCACCGAAACCTCCCCGGGACGCCGCCTCGCCACCGTCAGCATTGACCGCACCGCCGCCTCCGCACTCAAGGCAGGCGAGCGCGTAGACGTGTGGACCTCCGGCCCGCGCAACCCCGACACCAAGAGCGATAACCGCGCCGAAAACGGTGCCCGCGCCATCGTCACCAACGCAGAAATCGTCGCCATCACTGTCGACGAGGGCGTGCTCGGCGCCAACGGCAAAGCAACCGTGCAGCTGTGGGTCAAGGAAGAAGCCCTCACCGACCTCGTGAAAGAAAGCAACAGCGACTCCAAGATCAGCCTCATCCCCGGCACCTACGGGGAGGGCCAGTGAACATCCCCGTCATCCTCTACGGCGATGACGGTTCGCTCCTGACCCGCATCGAATCCCAGCGCGGCCGCGTTTCCGTGGCGCGTACCGTGCAGGACTTCAGCGAAGCCGTCGGCATGGCGCACACCGGCATTGCCCGCGTGCTGCTCTGCGTCCATGTGCCCGCCGAAATGAGCGCCTCCACCGTGGATACGCTCGCCGCCTCTGAAGTGCTCCTGGCGATTATCGCCCCGGACACTCTGCCCCTGCCCACGCAGGCACACCGCATCCGCCCCGAAGCTGCCCTCGACGAGATTCTGGGCTCCCTCGAGCAGGCAGTGGATGCGGCGCTCGCCCGCCCCTCCGTCGGTTATGGTATTCCCGCACAGGCCCCGAATCAGACGCCCGTGCAGGCGGTGCACCACCCGGAGGCCGCCTACGGTCAGGACGCAGGCTACGGCTACGATGTGGGGTACGGCTACGACAGCGCGTATGGCGGCTACGGTTACGATAACGGCGGACACAGCCCGGCTGGGTACGAGTCGGCTGGGTACGGCTACGACCCCGCCGCGGGTACTGCTGTAAACGCCGGCGCACCCTACGGCGCCGACTACGGAGGCTACGGAATCGACCCCGCAGCCCCCGCCACCCCGGCACCCGGTGCGCATGAGCCGGCGGAAGCCTCCTCAACCGCTCCCAGCAACGAGGAATCCGTGCTCAGCCAGGCCGCCGCCATCGTCGACTCTTTTGCGCCCGGCAGCGACTACGCCCTGCACGTGCAGAACGAGAACAACGACGGCACCCTGCCGCAGCACCCTGACATCAACCAGGATCCCGCCGCGCCCTCCCGCTACCAGCCGGGCCACCGCCTCGGCAAGATTGTGACCGTCTGGGGTACCCACGGCGCGCCCGGTCGAAGCACCATTGCCTTCAACCTCGCAGCCCTCGCGGCACAGCAGGGCCAGCAGGTCTGCCTCATCGATGCAGACACCTACGCGCCCAGCCTGGATGCGCTCATGGCGCTCGAGGACACCGGCTCCGGCCTGGCGATTCTCTGCTCGGACGCCGACCGCGCCCAGCTTGACGAGAAAAAAGCCGGCGCCATCATGGAGCGTGTGCCCCTCAAGAACGGCACTTTCGACTTCTTGAGCGGCATCACCTCCTCCTCGCGTTGGCCCGAGGTGCGCGCCCGCGCCTTCGCCGAAGTACTCGAATGGCTTAAGCACCGCTACGACCTGGTCATCTGCGATGTTGCCGCACCCATCGAGGTGGACGAGGAGCTGACCTTTGACGGCCCGGCACCGCGCCGTAACGCCGCGACCCTCACCGCGCTCGCCTGCGCCGACCGCGTGATTGCGCTCGGCGAAGCGGACGTTATCGGCCTGCCGCGTCTGATCAACCTCGCTCGCGAGGTGCAGTCGCGCCCGGACCTGTTCGCACCTGAAACGGATGTGCAGTACTGGCTCAACGGCAGCCGCCGCGAAGCCGCCGGATTCAACCCGGAGGCGAAAATGCGCGATAACTGGGCACGCTACCTGTCGATTCCGCTCACCGGTGTGATTCCGTACGAGCGTAAGGTCATGGACCGTTTGCGCCGCAACGGTGAGGCACTGCTGGAGGTGGCACCCCGCCACGCAGTCGTGCAGTCCTTCGAAGCGATGCTCGAGGGCATGTACGCGGTGCGCCCCATCGTTTAACATCAGTCCCGGCGGGTAGGCCCGTCAGCTACAACTAATGCCCGCCAAAGGTGGGTGAAAGAGGCCCGGCTTATCGGTATTCCTCCCAGAACAGGGGAGCGCCGGTATGCCGGGTTTTCTGCATCTTCACCCGGGGCCAAGGCAGAGACGTGGTGCGAATGTCTCACTATCCAACTGAGGGGTGCATCTCATCTCTCTGCGTCATATTTGGGAATAAAAGCGTGCTTCAAGAAATGCTCTGTAAACTATTCCACATATTGCCGTTTGAATGGGACTCACGACGACCAAACCCGTAAAATGGTTGAATCTACCCGAACTCATGGGAAGCACACAAACATATGTCTTTTGCAGAAGGAATTATGAGCGCCTGCGACTTCGGTCCTGGCGACACTGAACGCGTTCACCTCATCATGGGTGAATGGCAGGTCATCTCTGACATCGCCCAGAGTGACCTGGTTCTATGGTTCCCCACCGACTACGTTGTTGCCGACGGCAGCTCCCCGGATGCCGTATCCGGCCCCAGCGAAACCAGTACTTTCCGTGCCTTCGCGCACGTGCGCCCCTCCAACGTCCGAACCCTCTTCCACCACGACATCATTGAGCAGGACATGGAAGACGGAATCCGCGACGAAGCATACCGCGTCTGGATTGACCAGAACATCAGCACCTACACCGACGAAGGAAGCGGTGAAGGTGTTGGTGCCCGCCCGCGCGTACACGTAACCTTCGTGCCCATCGTGCGCAACAACCGCACCATTGCACTACTGACCAGCCACAAGATTGCCACCCCCAGCGGCTACCCCTCCATCAGTGACGAGGTCTACGAATTCGCTGCCGACACCATGCTCTCCATGGTTCACTCCGGCCTGTGGCCCGACCCCCTCGCCCAGGGAAATAATACCCAGGGCAACCCCCGCGTGATTGACGGCATTATTGTGCTTGACCCTGCCGGCCGCGTAGTGGTGGCTTCCCCGAACGCGAATTCCATGTACAACCGCATGGGGCTGAGCGGTTACCTTGAAAAGCGGAACCTTGCCGACGTCACCCGCGCCATGCTTCCTGCCGGTGAGCAGGCAGACGAAACCCTGCAGCTCGTCCTTGCCGGACGCAGCGACCTGCGCACCGAACTGGTCATTGCCCGCGCTCGCGTGACCATGCGTTCCATCCCGCTGCTGGCGCAGAGGCGTGCCCGTATCGAGCGTGAGGGCGCCGTGATTCTCTGCCGCGATGTGACTGAGTTGCGCCGTCGCGAGCTGGAGCTCATGACCAAGGATGCGACCATCCGCGAAATTCACCACCGCGTGAAGAACAACCTGCAGACCGTGTCCGCTCTGCTACGCCTGCAGTCGCGCCGTATGACCACTGATGAGGCACGTCAGGGCCTGGAGCAGGCGATGCGCCGCGTGGCAACGATTGCTACCGTGCACGAGGCGCTTTCGCAGGGCCTGACTCAGAACGTCGACTTTGATGAGCTGATTGAGCGTCAGTTCCACCTTGCCGCTGAGCTCGCTTCCCCCGGTCAGCACGTGTCTACCAAGCTGATTGGCTCCTTTGGGTCTTTGCCGAGCCAGTTTGCTACCCCTCTGGCACTGGTTATCAACGAGGTTGTCGCGAACGCTGTGGAGCACGGCCTGGACGGCGAGACCGGCACCGTGACTCTCGAGGGTATTCGCGGCACCAACGATGAGGGTGAGAACATCCTCACCGTCGTGATTACTGATGACGGTAAGGGCATGGGCGATAAGAAGATTGAAGAGTCCGGCCCGAACGCCTACCGCCCGGTGACCGGTAAGGAAGGCCTGGGCATGCAGATTGTGCGTACCCTGGTGGCGAGCGAGCTGAACGGCTCGATCCGCTGGGAGGCTAACGAACCGACCGGTACCCGCGTGGTGATTACCGCGGTGCTCGTCTAAGCCCTTCTCCTATGACATGTAGAACTGCCGCCGCCCCGAGTACGGGGTGGCGGCAGTTTGCTGTCTAGATAGGTTCTGTATATGGCAAAAGCGTGGTGCAGCGACATAAAGTCACTGCACCACGCTTTTGATGCCCTATTGAATACTCCGGAAGTTAGGATGCACGGCGGGCACGAGCTGCGCGACGCTTCATCGCACGACGCTCGTCTTCACTGGTGCCACCCCATACGCCGGAGTCCTGGCCGGTCTCGATGGCCCACTTCAGGCAGACGTCTACAACCTCGCAAGAGCGGCAGACAGTCTTAGCCTCTTCAATTTGCAACAGGGCAGGTCCGGTGTTTCCTACGGGGAAGAACAGCTCCGGATCCTTATCCAAACAAGCTGCACGACTACGCCAATCCACGGTGGACCTCCTTCATGATTTACGGTCTCACGCGGTGGCAAGACACATCTATTTTCCTGTGCGCGTGTCAAATACATCCGATGATGGGATGCTCACCCAGCGTTAGGGTGAAAATTGACTTATCAACTTTCGCATGTTGGAGCGGATGTGACAAGTACTTTTCTCTAAAAACTTCAGTATTACGCTGAGGCATCTATCACTTAGGCTAACCTTTGTCTAATTGAGAGGGTGGGGAATCGCATGCTGACACACATATCCTGCGTCTCGTCTCATGGGCGAGGCGCGGGCGGCTGGGTGAGTGGCGCCTCAGGCATAATATAAAGCGGTACCTACCCCTGAAATGCCGCACCGACGACGAGGCGGTGAACCCGAGGCGAACCCGAGGCAGGGGAGCGCCCACCCGCTAACGCACCAGCGCATCGGAAACATACCAGCGCACCGGACCGAATACACCCCGGTCTGCCGCCGACACTACCCATGAGGAGCCCATCGTGCCGTCACGCCCGTTCAACGTCATCTATGCATTCGCCCTGACCGAAACCTTCGCGGCATACATCCTGATTCGCGGCATCCTCTACCCCTTTATCATCAGCGGAATGTCTACCGCTCAGGCGATTGTGGGCGGTGTGCTCCAGGTGCTCATTGCTGCGGGCATGACCTACTTCGGCCTGCGTTTTTACCGCGGCCGCTTCGGTTCGCGCCTGCCCATGATCCTGATTACCCTCTGCGCCCTGTGGGTCACCGCAAGTACCCTCGTTATGAACGTGAGCGCTTACGGCCTGAACGTTGGCCAGGTCATCACGATTGCGGGCGTTATTGGTGCGGCGGCTGCCTTCATCTTCGTGCTCATGCCCAGTAGCCGCCGCTATATTGAGGCGGTCACCGAGGCATCGGGTGAAGAAGCGGAGAAGTACAGCCGCCGACGCCGCTAAACCCCTAGCGCCGCTAAACCTTAGCCGGCTCGGCGCTAGAAGGGTCGGCTCTAGACCGCTACCGGCACCTTCTGCACAGCCGTTACAGCCTGCGCTGCCGTGGTCAGAGTCAGGGGAACCTGCGCCGCGCACACGGAGGCGCCATCCACCACTACAAGACGGCCGGCGGGCTGCTCACCCTGCGTGAATCGATCCAGAGGTAGCGCGGTCACCGTGCACATGTCGGCATCCGCCAGGGATGCGGGCGCGAGCAGAAGCGCACGCGAGCATCCCATGAGCGCAGCCAGCAGGGGTGAGGAGGCGCGCCTCGGCCAGGGCGTGTAGGCGACCAGCATGGCGCGGAACTCGCCGCGACGCTCCAGAAGTAGCTGCTGAACGGCGGGCTGCAGGTACTGCAGATCGTCAATGAGCACAAGCGTGTGTGCGGGGTTTGTCACCGAGTCCAGGAGCGCGCGGGTACGCTCCACGCTCGGCGGCTCACCCGAGGCGCCGCCAGCACCCGAGGCGCCGCCAGAACCTTCAAGGACGAGGGTGCTCAGCTGTGGGTTGAGTCGAGCAATGCTTTCCAGCAGGGTACTTTTACCCGCCGACCGGGAACCCTGCACCGGAACTACCGCGCCAGCCGGGGCGCTCAACCATACCGGCATCTGCCGGCGGTCAAACGCGACGAGAAGCTTAGCGCCCTGAGGATTGCAGGCGGCGTGGGCGGCGGTCACGTACTCGGTCGAGGGCATGCGATAGTACTCGGGGAACTGCCGCAGAAGAGTGCCGGGGCGAGTGCTCGACCCGTTAGAAGCGCTCGCGGCGTTACCCCGCAGAACCTGAACCAGCTCCTGGAAACCCGCAACGCAGGGCGAAAGAATCGACGCGCTCAGCGGCTGATCCCCGATCAATTCCTCATTGATGGCACCTTCCACGCAGTAGTGGCTCTGCGCCGGAGTTGGGTAGTCCTTGCTCGTCGAACGCATCAGGTCGGCGTCCAGGAAGCGGCGGCTCAACAGCGTGGAATGTGCCGTAGCAGCGAAACGACCGCGCGGGTTCAACGCGGAGGTGAACACCACCGAATAGCCGCGACGGCACCCCTGCGAGAGTAGATCGTAGAGCAGGTTCTCCGTGTCGGGTTGGCGGACCAGCGCCTCCAGCCAGCTGTCCAGTCCGTCCACGACAATGAGCGGGCGGGTGGTAGCCTCGGTGCCCCACAGGTTCGGGGTGCGTAGCTCCTCCAGGCAGAAACGCAGATGCGAAAGCTCCTGCGCGCCCACGAGCGTCTCAAAGGCACCGGCGTAGGGTTCCAGGTCGCGGTAGAGCGCACCGTCAGAGGTCAGCAGAACAACCGGCGTGCGGGCGGCGAACGCCTGAGCTAAAAGACCGTAGAGCATCGGGGCACGTTCGGCGCTCTGAGCCAGTAGCGCCAGCGTCTGCTGACCCGACCAGCTGATCGGGCGGCGCACGCCGTAGCGGGCAATCTCCAGCTCGCCCAGCAGGTACCCCTCGGAAGCGGTGCCAGAATTGGCGGGTTCCTTAGAATCTACAACCTGAGAGGTAGCCGCCGGGTCAATACCGTACGCTACCGGTTCGCTCACCGGCGCCTCCACCACGGGCAGCGGGGTGTTCTCGGGAAGCTCCGGCGGAATCGGGCAGTACTCATCCTGAACCGCCGCATTCTTCTGAAGACTCTTCGGAGCGTACTCGCGTTCATAGAGCGCACGAATCTGCTGCGCCGAACGAATCAGTAGCTCATCCTCATTGCCGCCCAACGGCTGAACGGCAGAAGCGGCAGTCAGCTCACGCCAGCCGCCTTCCTCAAGACCCAGCACCTGCACCGGACGAGCATCGCTGTTCGAAGGGACCGCATCCACCAGCGGGGCGCGGAACGGCAGGGAACGACCATCCGGCAGGCGCACATACCCGGCACCCGGATGTGCCGCCGAAATATACGCCGCAGACTCATGCTCCAGCAGGTTATAGGAATCCTGTGCGCTCGCCACACGCAAGCAGATACTCGTGGCAATATTGGCGCGAATATCCTGTGAAATAGCACCCTGCGGACGCTGAGTCGCCAACACCAGGTGCAGACCCAGTGAGCGACCAATCGTGGCAATGCGCATCAGCTCAGCCATAGCGTCCGGCATGGAATCGATGAGCATGCGGAACTCATCCACCACGATCAGCAGCTCGGGATAGCGCGGAGTCGTAATCGCAGCCTGGCAGGATGCCAGGTAGTCGCGGTAGGAGTTCACGCCGAGCGCCTGCAGATCCACCTCGCGGCGGTGAATATCGGCGCGCAAAAATTCGAGGGCACGCTCCACCGCGGACACATCAAAATTGCTCAACACGCTGAGCGCATGCGGCAGCTGAGCCAGGGGACCCAAACCCGCAGAACCCTTGAAATCCACCAGAATCAGGCCGAGGCGCTCGGGCGGGTAGCGCAGGGTGGCGCTGAGCACCAGCGAACGCAGAAGCTGCGACTTACCGGCACCGGTCGTGCCACCGAGCAACCAGTGCGGGCCGTGCTCAGACAGACCAATATTCAGCAAACCACCCGAAGAAACACCCAGGTAACAGCGAATATCGGAGGCGTAACGCTGAGCAGACCAGCGCTGCAGAACGGACTCCACCGCCATGTCATCGGCGCGGTTCTTCTGCTGTGCGCTCTGCCGCTGAAGCGAAGAGAACAGGTGAGCCGACTGGTGCACCTGCGCTTCGTTGAGCGCGCCCTGCTCCTGCTCGCATCCGGCGCGGTACAGGTTCTCAAGAGCGGCGCAGAACGACTTAACGCTCAGCCCGTCGGCGTGCTGGCACAGGCCCTCACACGCCAGCGGGTGGACCTGATAGACACCCTCGGTAGGCTGTACCGGAGGCGCCGAATAGCCGTGCGCGCGGTAACGGATGCTCTGCCGATGGCTACCCTCGCTCGCACACTCAACCCAAGAGGCACCAAAAAGCGCACCGGGGGTATTGGCAGAATTCTCGCCCTCGGCACTGCCCAACACGCAGAGCGCCGGGGCGTTCATCTTCTGCTCACGCGGGGAAGAGAACGCACGAGAGTGCGAAGACTCCGCAGTCGCACCAGAAGTTAGGGCGGTCAGCAGGGGAGCGTAAACCGCGCTCGCATGCTGCGGCATGAGAATTAGCGGCGGAACAGATGCGGACAGCTCCGACTGCAGGCTACTTTGCAGAGCCTGCAGGTACTTCTCCTGGTGCGCGCCCGGCAGGCAATGCACGCTTACGCCCGGCAACACAGCCAGAGTTTGCAAGAGACTATTAGTGCGCTGCTGATCAGCGTTGTTGGCGCGATCCAACAGAACGTGCACCGCACCCGGATAACCCGCCACCAGCTGCACCAGGTAGGCGCGCAGATGTGCCTCCTCCAACTTCAGATAGTGGCCGAGAGACGGGGCGGGCAACGGCAGGTAGTGGGGCGCATCCAGCTTCTCCAAAGTGCCCAGCGGCAGGTTACGCCCGCGCAGGTAAGGCTGGCGAGGACCGCACCCGAGCACAATAGCCGGGTAGGCGGCATCATACAGGGCAGAGGGGCCCGAAATTGCCAGGTCGCCCGCGGTCGCCAGGGCGAGGGCACGTTCCTTCTCCTGTGCCGCCGCCTGACGGGTCTGCTGCGAAGCGGCACGGTTCTCCGCCCGACCGCCAAAGAAATGCAGAAGCATCAGCAGCGAAGACGCCGCAGACATCAGCAGAAGGAACCACATGCCGGTCACCAGCACAATAATCAGACCCACCACAATCGGCAGGCACACGCTCAACAGAATCTGCTTGAGCTTACGCGGCGCGGGAGGGTTCACGACCACCGGCTCAAAGGGGTTGCCGGCGTCGCCTAGGGGAGCGAGCGTCTGCGAGGGCTCGCCGGGGGAAGAACCGGGGGTAGCGGCGGTTGCGCTCGCCTTTTCTGCAATATGGCCGCCCTGACCGGTGGGGGAGGTGAGCACGCAGAGCGAGGAGCCGAGGCGAAAGGGTTCATCCCAACGCAGGACGCGCGGCTCGGCGCTCTGCATCTTCTTGCCGTCCTGCGCTTTCTTGCCGCCATGCACCTTCTCGCTACCCTCGCTGGCGGAGGGGCGCTTCTCGATCCAGCGGATGCCGGAGCTATCGGCGTAGAAGCTTCCGTGTACGGGCTTGAGGAATGGATCTTGCAGGTGAATATGGCGCGGCTGTTCTCCTCCGCGGGGACCTAGAGCCGCCCTGCCGAGGCTGGTGCGGCCGCGGCTGATGGGGAAGGACGCGCCTGCGTCGGGGCCGCGCAGGATGCGCAGCACACTGACAGCGGGTGCTTCGGGGGTCTTAGAGCCAATCGGAACGTTGCCGCCGAGAATATTACATTCGGGCACAATTCGTTCAGAGGCACCATTTTCAGAAGTGTTCTGCGGGTTCTCTAGCTCGGCGCCCTCGCGCACGGGGAATAGCTGAAACGGGGTGTCCTTCGCGGTTAGGGACGCGCCGGTTTCAGACTGCTGTAGAGCCTGGTTGAGTGCCTGTTCCAGGGAGGAACCGTCGCTTGCGTGTGCCGGCTGAAGCTGTACCCCGTTAGGCGCCGCCTCACCGTCGAGGCGGATGACGCGGGGGTAGGGGAGCGCGTCGGTGGTGTTGTGGTGGTCGAGAAAGAAGAGAGTCATACCCTCAGGAAACATTAAAAAGCATTAAAGTTCAATAAATAGGCTATTTATAACCTAAAATGTTCGTATTTTTTGAATTTTTCGCTCTGTTTTTCAAAAAACTGTGGATAACCCACCGAAATACTGCCCGGATTACCGCTCAAAAAGCCTCGCAATACGCCTACTGAAACACCTGCGTTAAGCCCATTCGCGCATCCTCATTGATGCCCGCATGGAGCCCCGGCGCTCGTGGTGTTTCGAGGTCTCACCCCATCGATTGTTTAGCGGCGCAGCAAAATCGCGATAGCTAACCGCAATGAATATTTACCCGTAAACCAACATTCTTCGCCCCCGGTGGAACACTAAAATCCGCAGAAAAATGAGCCCCCGCAGACCCGCTTGACCTCGGGGATCGCGAAGAATATTCACCCGGGGAAAGAGCGCGCGAACAATAGTCCAAAAGCCACTAAAAACACGTCATAAGTATGCGTGAGGCATGATAAACGGGTATCTTAGATTATGACTATATCCATCACGGGAGGGGCTTTTTGCACCCACCCGTGCGGATTGCGGCGCGACTGAGAACTCTCGGATGTGTCCAATCTGGTAGGTGAATACCGCCCTCGCAGAAGGGGTGGTGCGCCGTGATAATACAGGAGAAAACATTGACCGCTGACCTCGTAGTAGTCGGTTCGGGCCTCTTCGGTCTGACCATCGCAGAACAGGCTGCCACTGAGCTGGGCCTGAAGGTTGCCCTGCTGGACCGCCGTTCCCACATCGGTGGTAACGCATACAGCGAGAAGGAGAAGCAGACCGGTATTGAGGTGCACCGCTACGGTGCGCACCTGTTCCACACCTCCAACGAGCGTGTCTGGGAGTACGTGAACCGTTTCACTGAGTTCACCAACTACGTGCACCGCGTGTACACCCGCCATAACGGCATTGTCTACCCCATGCCGATTAACCTGGGTACCATCAACCAGTTCTTCAACGCAGCTTACTCTCCGGCAGAGGCAAAGGCGCTTATCGCTGAGCAGGCTGGCGAGCTGGCTGGTACCGACCCGCAGAACCTGAACGATAAGGGTATCTCCCTGATTGGTCGCCCCTTGTACGAGGCGTTCATCAAGCACTACACCGCTAAGCAGTGGCAGACCCCGCCGGAAGAGCTGCCCGCATCCATCATTTCCCGCCTGCCGGTTCGCTACAACTACGACAACCGCTACTTCAACGACAAGTACGAGGGTCTGCCCGTTGACGGCTACGCAGCATGGCTGGAGCGCATGGCGGCGCACCCGAACATTGAGGTGCACCTGAACACTGACTTCTTCGAGCCCGGTCACCAGTACTCTCGCGAGAACGTTCTGGGTCAGATTCCCGTGATCTACACCGGTCCGGTTGACCGCTACTTCGACTACGCTGAGGGCGACCTGTCCTGGCGTACCATCGACCTGGAAGAAGAAGTTCTGCCGATTGAGGACTTCCAGGGCTGCTCCGTGATGAACTACCCGGATGCTGATGTTCCCTTCACCCGCATCCACGAGTTCCGTCACTTCCACCCCGAGCGTGACTACACCAAGGACGCAACCGTCATCATGCGCGAGTACTCTCGCTTCGCGAACAAGGGCGACGAGCCGTACTACCCGGTCAACACCTCCGTGGACCGTGAGAAGCTGCTGGCGTACCGCGACCTGGCTAAGGGCGAGAACAACGTGCTGTTCGGTGGCCGCCTGGGTACCTACAAGTACCTGGATATGCACATGGCTATCGGTGCTGCACTGTCGATGTTCGACAACAAGATCCGCCCGCACTTCGCTAACGGTGCGAAGATCGAGTCCGGTGGTGTTGACGCATAACCATGGCTGATAAGACTTTGAAGAACCTGCAGCGGGTTATTTTCCCGAGCGCTGTTGAGACTGACGTTGTGCCCCTGTATGTGGATGCGAGTGTCGCGACCGGCGTTCAGCTGCCCACCCGTATTGATGGCGATGCTTCGACCTCCATTGCGGAGGCGATGAACACCTCCGGTCAGTCTGTCTCGAGCGCCAGCGCAAACCGTGATGCCGCGAATAACCTGAACAGCCGCCGTTCCATTACCGTGAGCGCGGGTCAGAGCCTGTCTTTCGGTACGTACTTCAACGCGTTCCCCGCGTCGTACTGGCGCCGTTGGACTGACCTGAAGAAGGTCGTGCTGAGCGTTCAGACTCGTGGCGAGGGCATGGTCATTGTGTACAAGTCCAATGGCCGTGGCGTGATTCAGCGCGTGGATGCGAAGCTGCTCTCCGGCGAGGAGACCAACACCTTCACCCTGCCCCTGGCACCGTTCGGTGACGGTGGCTGGTACTGGTTCGACCTGGCGGGCACTACTGACCTTGAGCTGGTTGAAGCGAACTGGCTGGGCGACATTGAGCCCCGCGCAGACGTGAAGGCTGGTCAGGCGACCGTGCAGATTACCACCATGAACAAGGTGGAGTACTGCATCAACAACATTCGTGCTCTGGGTGAGAGCCCCGAGATTTTCGATGCTGTGCACGAGTTCCTGATTGTGGATCAGGGCACCCAGAAGGTGCAGGACCACGAGGACTTTGAAGAGGTCGTGAAGCCTCTCTCCGGTAAGTTCCGCATCATTAACCAGGGTAACCTGGGCGGTTCCGGTGGCTTCTCGCGCGGCATGTTTGAGGCCGTCAACAACGGTTCTGACTACGTGCTGCTGCTCGATGATGACGTCATCGTGGAGCCCGAGTCGATTCTGCGTATGGTGACCTTCGCGAACTACTGCAAGGAACCCACCATCGTGGGTGCGCACATGTTCGACATGTTCGACCGCTCGGTCCTGCACGCATTCGGTGAGGTTGTTGACCCGTGGCGTAACTTCTACGCTAAGCCGCACGATGACATGGCGATGGGCCACAACCTGGGCCACCACAACCTGCGTAACACCCCGTGGCTGCACCGCCGCGTGGACGTGGACTACAACGGCTGGTGGATGTGCCTCATCCCGACCGCCGTCATCAAGGAAATCGGTCTGTCCCTGCCCCTGTTCCTGAAGTGGGATGACGCTGAGTACGGTCTGCGCGCTAAGGCTGCAGGCTTCGCTACCGTGTCCTTCCCCGGCGCGGGCGTGTGGCACGTTTCCTGGACCGATAAGGATGACTCGGTCGGCTGGCAGGCGTACTACCACGAGCGCAACCGCCTCATTACCGCACTGCTGCACTCGCCCTTCGATAAGGGTGGCCGCGTGCTGCTGGAGTCCCTGTTCTTGGACGTCAAGCACACCCTGTCCATGCAGTACTACACTGAGGCTGGCCGCCTGATGGCGCTGGAGGATCTGCTCTCCGGCCCCGAGCACCTGCACCCCTCGCTCTCGCAGCGTCTGCCGGTGATTCGTGCGATGGCTAAGGAGTACCCGGAGTCTCAGGTGAAGCCGAACGTGGATGACTTCCCGGCTATTCAGACGAAGAAGCCTCCGTTCCGTGGCCGCCGTTCCTTCGCGTCCCCCGGTTACAAGAAGCTTGCTTCCTGGACCGCGAAGACTGTTGCTCGTCAGCTGTTCAAGCCGGTGAGCGAAGAGGCGAAGGCTCACCCGCAGATTCAGCTGAACTACGGTGAGACCAACTGGTGGACCCTGTCGAAGTTCGATTCGGCTCTGGCGACTAACGCTGAGGGTACCGGCCTGTTCTGGTACCGCCGCGACCCCGAGCAGCTGAAGTCGAAGCTGGCACAGGCTGCTAAGCTGCACGTCCAGCTGGTGACCGGCTGGGAGAAGCTGCGTGAGCAGTACCGTTCGAAGGCGGCCGAGGTTGCATCCTACGATGCATGGGCTAAGACCTTCGCTGAGCATACGGATTCTGAGCTGACCCGATGAGCGATCTGAAGTCTGTTCCCCTGAAGGCGCCCGGTCGCGGCCGCGGCATCCTGGATGCGATGAAGAATCGCTACCTGCTTCGACTTCTGGTCGATAAGGAAATCCAGGTCCGCTACCGCGGCTCGGTGCTGGGTATTCTGTGGTCCTACATCAAGCCGGGTGTGCAGTTCCTGGTGTTCTACATTGCCATGGGTCTTTTCCTTGGCCTGGAACGCGGTATGCACAACTATGCTGTGTATCTTTTCTCGGGCATGATTGCCATTAACTTCTTCTCGGAGGGTTTTGGTAATGGTGCTCGCGCCATGGTGGTTAACAGCGCTCTGATTCGCAAGATTTATCTGCCGCGTGAGCTGTTCTCGCTGTCGACGGTGTGGGTGGCTCTGGTGCATTTTGTGCCGCAGATTGTGGTCATGCTCCTGGCGTGCTTTGCGGTGGGCTGGCATCCGTCCTTGTTGGCTTTTGAGTCGATTCTGGCGGGCATGCTGATTGTGATGCTGCTGTCCTACGGTCTGGGTCTGATTTTCGGTGTGGCTAACGTGTTCTTCCGCGATTCGGAGAACATTGTGGACATGCTGCTGATGGTGGCTACCTGGTTCGCCCCGGTGCTGTACTCCTGGACCATGGTGCGTGACACTCTCTACCCGTGGGTGTTCAACGTGTTCATGATGAACCCGCTGACCGTTGCGGTGGAGCTGTTCCACTATGGCTTCTGGCATCCGACGCTCCGCCCTGAGGATTTGGCACTTCCTGCTTCGCAGGTGGTTCCGCATCTCTTCAGCTTCTGGACTCCGATTGCCATTGGTATTTCTCTGCTGACCGTTTTGATTGGTGATTTGCTCTTCCGTAAGTTTGAGGGCAACTTCGCCCAGGAGCTCTGATTCTGTGGATATTAAGAAGCTTGAGTTCCCTCCGGTGAGCCCGGACGCTCCCGTGGTGATTCACGTGGAGAACCTGGTGAAGCGCTTCGTTCTGCGCCACACCCGTTCGATGAAGGAAGCTTTTGTTTGGCTGATTAAGGGCCGCAAGGGTGATCTTTCGGAGAAGTTCAATGCGCTCAACGGCGTGAGCCTGGATATTCGTCAGGGTGAGCGTGTGGCTCTGCTGGGTCTGAACGGCTCGGGTAAGTCTACGCTGCTGAAGATGATTTCTGGCGTGATGCGTGCTGATGAGGGTGAGGTTCTCACTCGCGGCAATATTGCGGGTCTGATTGAGGTGGGCGCTGGTTTCCACCCGGATCTGACTGGCCGCGATAACGTGTACCTCAACGGCGCTATCTTGGGTATGACCAAGGAAGAGATTGAGGCTTCCTTCGATTCGATTGTGGATTTCGCTGAGATTCACGACTTTATCGATACCGAGGTGAAGTTCTACTCTTCGGGTATGTACCTGCGCCTGGCGTTCTCGGTTGCGGTTCACACGAACCCGGATATCTTCCTGGTGGATGAGATCCTTGCGGTGGGCGATGAGCCTTTCCAGAAGAAGTGTATTGCGAAGATTCAGGAGCTGTGCTCTGCCGGTAAGACTCTTGCCGTGGTGAGCCACGACCTGGATTTGGTTTCTAAGATTTGTGACCGCGGCGTGGTGCTGGAGCACGGTAACCTGCGTTTTGACGGTCCGATTAAGGAAGCTGTGAAGGTGATTCGCGGCGGTGACTAATCGCTAGATGATTGCTTGTGATGGGGCGTGTATTCCCGATGGGGGAGTGCACGCCCCTTTGCTGTGCCCGAATATTGTTGCTTCGGGATGGGGTGCGAGGCTTCAAGATGGCGGCGGCAGGCTCTTTAAGACGAAATGTTACGCGTGCACCGAGTGCAATATATCTACGGTCAGCGGTGAGGGGTTTGAAGGGTGTGCGGGTGGCTGTTCTGTAAGTCACAGCTGACTAGGTGTTTTGAATTTTGATGCACGTTAGGTAACGATGTGTGCGATTCTATGCATCAAAAATACTCAAATACTATACTCGTAAATATTAAGGGGTGTTTTATTACATTTTGGTAAATTTGATGCTTTGACGCTAGGGTGATGGTGGCATTGATGTATCAATGCTTCACCGTATTCCACACAACCACACCACACACAGCATCGGATCATTTCAATGGAGAACACCGTACTGGATACCCGGGCGGAGCATCTTACTCTGCTCGAGGAGAATATCCGTGAGGCAATGCGCCACCGCAGCCTGGACCCGCACGAGGACCAGCACGCCGTTCGCGGGCTCATTGACGAGCACCTGAGCGATTACGAGCAGCGGCGTACCCGCATCTCCCTGCCCGATTTGGGCGACCGTGACTCCGTGGCCCAGCGCCTGCATGACGAAATCTGCGGCTTCGGCGTGATTCAACCGTTCCTGGATGATGAGAGCGTTGAAGAAATCTGGATCAACTCTCCCGATGAAATCTTTATTGCCCGCAATGGCGAGAGCGAGCTGACTGGCCTGCACCTGAGCGCCGAGGCGATCAATAGCCTTCTGGAGCGTATGCTCAAGCCTTCGGGCCGCCGTGTGGACCTTTCCTCCCCGTTCGTTGATGCATCCCTGCCGGACGGCTCCCGATTGCACGCGGTGATTCCGGACATTACCCGCAAGCACACGAGCATCAATATCCGTAAGTTCGTGGTGCGTGCCCGCCGCCTGCCCGACCTGGTGCGCATGAACTCGCTGAGTGCCGGCGCGGCGGCCCTGCTACACGCTGCGGTGGAGAGCGGCATGAACATCCTCGTTTCGGGTGCGACCCAGGCGGGTAAGACCACGATGCTGAACTGCTTGTCGGCGTCCATTCCGCCGCGTGAGCGTGTGATTACCTGCGAAGAAATTTTTGAGCTCGCGGTTCCACTACGCGATGTGGTGGGTCTGCAGTGCCGCCAGCCGAACCTTGAGGGCACCGGCGCCATTGAGCTGCGCCGCCTGGTCAAAGAGGCGCTGCGTATGCGCCCGGACCGCATCCTTATTGGTGAGGTGCGTGAGGCGGAATCCCTGGACATGCTCATTGCGCTCAACGCTGGTCTGCCGGGCATGTGCACGATTCACGCGAACTCGGCACGTGACGCGGTGACCAAGATTTGTACCCTGCCGCTGCTGGCGGGCGAGAATATTTCCTCGGCGTTCGTGGTGCCGACCGTGGCGTCCTGCTTTGACATTGTGGTGCATTGCGGCCGCGATTCGCGCGGTCAGCGTCAGGTCGAAGAGATTAGCATGCTGGGTGGCCGAGTTGAGGACGGCGTGATTGAGATGTCCCCGCTGTTTGTGCGCCGTGACGGTCAGATGGTGTGCGTAGCGTTGGAGCTACCGAACCCGGACCGTTGGATTCGTGCCGGTCACCGCCCCGAGCAGGTGCTAGCTACGGCGAAGGCGGGTCAGTAATGCCTCTGTTTCTGAGCCTGATTTTGGGGTTGGGCGTCTGCCTGATTTACCTTTCCTGCTTTCCTGATAACGGCAAGCCGCCGAAGCCCAGTAACGACCCGGCGCTGGTTGTGGCGTTGCGTAAGGCGGGTATGCATTCGCTGACTCCACGCACGTTCATGTGGGTGAGCGTCGCCAGCGGTGTGAGCGCGTCGGTTCTGCTGCTAATGCTTACTCAGCTTTTGCCGCTGGGTCTGCTGGGCCTGATTGGTGGTTTTGCGGTGCCTCGCGTGATTGTGAATCATCGTGCTCGCGCAGCGGATGCCCGTATTTGGCAGCTGTGGCCGGATGCGGTGGATCACCTGCGTTCGGCGATTCGTGCGGGCCTGTCTCTGCCGGAGGCGCTGATTCAGCTTTCATACCGCGGCCCGGAAGAGTTGCGTGATGCCTTTGCCCATTTTTCGCGTGATTACCGCGCGTCGGGTGAGTTTGTGCCGTCGCTGAACCGTTTGAAGGAGTACCTTTCTGACCCTGTGGCGGACACCATCATTGAGGCTTTGAAGATTGCCCGCGAGGTGGGCGGTTCGGACCTGGGCAAGCTGCTGGGCACGCTCAGCGATTTTCTGCGCGATAATGCCCGCACCCGCTCGGAGCTTCTGGCCCGCCAATCCTGGACAGTGAATGCGGCTCGCCTCTCCTGCGTGGCGCCCTGGTTTGTGCTGTGTCTGATGGCGACTCAGCCTGCCGCGCGCATGGTTTATAACTCGTTTGCCGGTGCGATGCTGATGATTGCCGGTGCTGCTATTTCTTTGGCGGCGTACCGTCTGATGCTGCGTATTGGTGAGTTGCCGCGTGAACGGAGGGTTTTCGGGTGAATCTGCCTCTGATTTTTGGTCTACTGTTGGCGGCCGGTGTGGGTCTGATTTTTTCGTCGGTGCTGAATACTCGCAGTATTTCGTTTTCTGATCGTGTGGCGTCGCAGCTGCGCGGTGAGACTCTGCGTGAGTCGCTGTTGAAGGAGCAGGAGCGCCGTGAGCCGAGCCTGCTGGAGGCGATTTCGGCGTTCTGCGCGCCGCTTCTGCGTTCGCTGTCTTCGTCGCTGAGCGGCTCGTCGCTGAGCGATAGTTCGGTGCAGGAGCGTCTGCGTCGTGCTGGTTCTTCGCAGAGTGTGAGCGCGTTTCGTGCTGAGCAGCTGCTGTGGGCTCTTGCCGGTGTGACCGTCATGAGCGCCTTGACCGTCATTGGCGTGGTGCAGGAGCGTTTCTCCATCCTGGTGGCTCTTGTGCTGGTGCTGGTGAGCGGTTTGAGCGGCTTTCTGGCGCGTGACTGGTGGCTGGGTGAGGCGGTGACTAAGCGTGAGAAGCAGCTGGTTGCTGAGTTCCCGGCGCTGGCGGAGATGATGGCTCTGTCGGTGACGGCGGGCGAGTCGGCGCTGGCGGCACTGGAGCGTATCTGTCTGACTTCGCGCGGCGAGTTGGCTCGCGAGTTTTCGGAGATTTTGGCGCAGACCCGCACCGGCGTTTCGCTGCTGAGCGCGTTGCAGGAGTTTGCGGAGCGTACTCGCGTTCCGGCGTTGAGCCGCTTCGTTGAGGGTATTGCTGTTGCGATTGAGCGCGGTACCCCTCTGGCTGATGTGTTGCGTGCGCAGGCTCAGGACGTGCGCGATAACGCTAAGCGTGAGCTGATGGAAACAGCCGGTAAGAAGGAGATTGCGATGCTCGCCCCGGTGGTGTTTTTCATCCTGCCGCTGACGGTGATTTTCGCGGTATTCCCCGGCTTGTCGCTCATGCGTTTGAACTTTTAGATTTTGCGGCGGGTACACACCGTACCGGCTGCACTGCGGTGGGCTGGGCTGATTGCATGGCGCGCCGCACCAACCACACACTACACCCTTTGATAGAAGGAGAAAATCATGTTCCGTCGTTTCCGCACCACCCTCACCGTGCTGATTGCCCTGGCTATCGCATCCGTGCTGGCTCTGCGCCTGAAGAACAAGCAGGATGACCCCGAGCGCGGCGACGTGCCCGGCTGGGTCATGATCACCATGATGAGCGCCGTGCTGGTTGCCGCTATCTTGGCGATTGCTCAGCCCGCTCTGACCAAGATGTTCAACGACGCGATTGCTCTGGTTCACCAGTAATGCGTAAGCCCCGCATCGCTTCTGAGCTGATTGCCGCTGAGCTATCCTCCGCGGAATATTCTGTGGAGGAGAGCGAGCGCGGTGACGCCAGCACGGAATTCGTCATGGTCGGTGCGCTGTTGGTGTTGCTGACCATGGCGATTCTGCAGGTTTCTTTCGCCCTGTATGCACGAACCATGTTGGTGGATGCTGCGGCGGCTGGGGCACGTTATGGTACGATGCGTGACCGCACTCCGCAGGAAGGCATGGAGCGTACCCGTCAGCTGATTGAAGGGGTTCTTCCGTCTTCGTATGCTGAGAATATTTCGTACCGTCAGAGTAGTGATTCCACGGGTGTGCGCACTTTGGAGGTGACGGTGAAGTCTCCGTTGCCGGTGCTGGGTCCGTGGGGTTTTCCGGATTCTATTGAGGCGAAGGGGCATGCGATTTATGCGGAGCATCGTTCCGGTGATTAGTAGCTTTTCGCTTCGGCAGCGTGTGAAGGAACGCCTGAAGAGCCGCTCTGATCGGCACAATTCTGAAGAGGGTAGCGCCATTGTGGAGTTCCTGGGTTTGGGTATTACTCTGCTCATCCCGGTGCTCTACGGCATTCTGACGATTTTTAGCTTGCAGTCTTCGGTGATGGCGGCTCATGCGGCGAGCGCTCAGGTGGTGCTGTATGTGCAGGAGCAGCCGCAGGATTCGTCGGTTGGCCCGGATTTGGCTCAGCGTTTGGCGGTGCATGCTGCCGCGGATTACGGGGTTGAGCCTTCTGATGTGAGCGTGTCGTTGAGCTGTTCGTCGGGGGAGTGCGTCTCGGGCACGAAGGCGTACGCCACGGTGACGGTTCAGGCGCGTTTGCCGCTGCTGCCTTCGTTTATGGGTGGCGGCGTGATTCCGGTGAGTTCTCATGCGTCGAGTTGGGGGTCTGGTCATGCTGATTCCTAATGGTTTGCCGGCGCGTGCCAGCATGAAGATTCGAGCCCGCGTGCTGGGTCGGGCGCTCGCCTCAGACCCGGAAGAGGGCAGTATTGCCCCGCTGATTGTGGGCATGCTGGCGTTGCTTCTGCTCATTGGCTCGGTGACGGTGGCGATTACCGGCGCGTATCTGCAGACTCAGCATCTGCAGGATATGGCGGATGCTCAAGCGAACTCGATTACCCGCACGATCCGCACCCCTGAAGAGGCGAGCGGCTCGGCAGCGTGGGAGTACGCGAGTGCGTACCTGGCTGAGGTTCAGCCGGGGCAGGATTTTCAGGCGTTGCGTCTGGATAACGTGTCTGTGGATTCTGATCACAGTGTGCACGTGTACCTGTCGGCTCGTATTCGTCCGCCGCTGCTGTCGATTCTGGTGCCTGATGGTATTGAGGTGACCGCTCATGGGTCGTCGCGTTTGAAGACGAGCCAGGGCCCGTCCAACGACTAACCCGTCCAGCGACTAGAGGCGCTGTGAGCCCCCCCCATAGACTGCGAGGGTGCATCCGCAAGGTAGTGTAACGGCTAGCGGATGCGCCCTCGTTTTTGTCCCCGTTGCACCCCTTCGTGCTCTCCGCCCGCCTTGTCCTTCTATGCTGTGGGCTGTTGCGGGCTGTAACGGCGGGACTTTCTGGCCGTTTCGCGATAGTGTTAAAGGCTATGGCATCCTTCGACTTTTCTGCTGAGATTAAAGAGCTTCGCGCGATTTTCACCTCTATTGCTGCTGTGAGCGATATTGAGGGGATTGAGCGCGCCATTGAGGACCTGTCTGCGCAGGCTGCCGCACCCGATTTGTGGGATGACGTGGAGAATGCGCAGAAGGTGACGAGCGCGCTGTCGTATAAGCAGTCGGAGCTGAATCGTCTGCGTTCGCTGTCGTCTCGCATTGATGATGTTGAGGTGATGGTGGAGCTTGCGGAGGCTGAGGACGAGGAAACTGCCGCTGAGCTGCTCGCTGATGCGGAGCGTGAGTGCGGTGAGATTCGCTCCAAGCTGGAGGAGCTTGAGGTGCTGGTGCTGCTGTCGGGTGAGTACGATCAGCGTGAGGCTGTGGTGACTATCCGTTCGGGTGCCGGTGGTGTGGATGCCGCTGATTTCGCGGAGATGCTGCTGCGCATGTACCTGCGTTGGGCGGAGAAGAACGGCTACCCGACAAAGGTGCTGGACACCTCCTACGCTGAGGAGGCGGGCTTGAAGTCGGTGACCTTCGAGGTGAACGCGCCGTACGCTTTTGGTCGCCTGTCGGTGGAGGCTGGTACTCACCGTCTGGTGCGTATTTCGCCGTTCGATAATCAGGGCCGCCGCCAGACCTCGTTTGCGGCGGTTGAGGTGATTCCTCTGATTGAGCAGACGGATGCTATTGAGATTCCCGAGTCTGAGATTAAGGTGGATGTGTTCCGATCGTCGGGCCCGGGTGGTCAGTCGGTGAATACGACGGATTCTGCGGTGCGTATGACTCACTTGCCGACCGGTATTGTGGTGTCGATGCAGAATGAGAAGTCGCAGTTGCAGAACCGTGCGGCGGCTTTGCGTGTGCTGCAGTCTCGCCTGTTGCTGTTGCGTAAGGAGCAGGAGGACGCGAAGAAGAAGGAGCTTGCCGGTGACATTAAGGCAAGCTGGGGTGATCAGATGCGTTCCTATGTTCTGCATCCGTACCAGATGGTGAAGGATCTGCGTACCGGCTATGAGGAGGGTAATACCTCTAATGTTTTGGATGGCGGTTTGAACGCCTTTATTGATGCTGGTATTCGCTGGCGTGCTTCGGGGCGCGCGGCTGAAGAGAGCTAAGACGTATAAGGATTGAGTGATGGCTCAGAAAAAGAAGAAAGACGCGAAGAAGGACCCGAATAACGCGATTATTGCCCAGAATAAGAAGGCTCGCCACAACTACAACATTGTGGATACCTATGAGGCGGGTATTGTTCTGCTGGGTACTGAGGTGAAGTCTCTGCGTGATGGTGGGGCGTCCATTGTGGATGGTTTCTGCCAGGTGACCGATAACGAGTTGTGGCTCGAGGGTATTCATATTGCGGAGTACGGTTACGGTACGTGGACGAACCATGCGGCTCGTCGTCGCCGTAAGCTGCTGCTGCATCGTTCTGAGATTAATAAGTTGGCGCAGAAGCTGAAGGAGACCGGTTACACGGTGGTTCCGTTGAAGCTGTACTTCTCGAATGGTCGTGCGAAGGTTGAGATTGCTTTGGCGACCGGTAAGCGTGAGTACGATAAGCGTCAGGCTTTGCGCGAGCGTCAGGATGACCTGGAGGCGCGCCGCGCGATGCGTTACCGCAACCTCGGCTAGGGCTGAGGCAACGGCCGGGGTGCACGGCTGCTCCAGGAACTTGCCGGTAGGGTCTAGGCGTGGTTCCTCACGTATAATGGTTAAAAATTCGTGGCGTACCGCGAGCACCATTCATTCTTTGAGGAGACATATGTCTGAGAACCCGAACTACCAGCAGAACCCGGGCGAGTTCATTCCCGCACCGCAGCAGGCACCCGCATACAACATGCAGGGCGGCTACCCCGGCTACCAGCCGAAACCGGGCTCGGGGCTGGCTATCGCCTCCTTGGTCTGCGGTATTTTGGGTGTTCTGACCGGTATTTTTATCTTTAGTGGACTTTCTCTTGGCCTGGCGGGTATCGTGCTGGGTATTGTTGCGCTGGTGAAGGTGAAGAACGGTACCGCTTCCGGTAAGGGCATGGCGATTGGTGGCATTGTCACCGGTGCGCTGGGCATGATTGTTGCTGTTGTCGTGCTGGTTCTGGGCATGATTGGCCTTAGCATGCTCGGCGACTGCGCTGAGCAGGCCGTGCAGGATTCGAACGGCAACTACGTGTGCACCATCGAGGGTAAAACCATGACGATGAGCCCCGATGAGTACAAGGTGTACCGCCGTTAAATCGCGTTGAGTCTTTGAAGCGTTGAGGGACCGAATAGTGTTGAACTATTCGGTCCCTTGCTCTTTTTCTGCGCTGATTCTGCCCGATTGGTGGATTCTGGGGGATGATTCTGGAATCTTGGACTTCATAGATGACCCCAATGACGGCTTATTTATATAATGGAACCGAACTCAGCGCGCAATGGTGCGTTGGGCGAGTATAAATTGTTCGCTGCAACTGTGAAGGAAAGAACGACGGATGTCTGAGAATAACTACGGAAACAACCAGGGGAACGCACAGAACCCCTACGCTGCTCAGCAGCCTAATTCTTCCGCCCAGAGCTCGTACGGTCAGGATTACGGCCAGGCTCCTTCGGCACAGAACACCTACGGCCAGGATTACGGTCAGAGCGCATCCGCTCAGAACACCTACGGCCAGGCACAGCAACAGAACGCTACTCCGCAGAACTCGGCCCAGCAGAACCAGTACGGTCAGTTCGGTGCGCAGTCTTCTTCGCAGAATGCTTACGGCCAGAACGCTGCTCAGGGTACCTCCGCCCAGGGCGCTGCGACTCAGAACACCTACGGTCAGGCTCAGCAGCAGTACGGCTATGGTCAGGACGCTTCCTACCAGGCGCAGCCCGCTCAGCAGAACCAGTACGGTTACGGCCAGGAGGCTTCCTACCAGGCGCAGCCCGCTGACTACAACTACCAGCAGAACTCTTACCAGCAGCAGCCCCAGCAGGATGCTTACGGTTACGGCCAGCCCGCGGGTTACCCGTATGCGGCTCCCGTGACGAAGAAGGCTCCCGGCATGGCGCTGGCTGCGATGATCCTCGGTATTGCGGCTGTGCTGACCGGTTTCCTCGTATTTGGTATTCTGCTGGGTATTGCCGCGATTATTCTGGGTGCGCTGTCCCTGAAGAAGACTAAGGAAGTTGGCGCGGGTAAGGCATTCGCGCTGACCGGTATTATCACCGGTGCGGTGTCTGTCCTGATTTCGATTTGCATGCTTTTCGTATACATTTCTTTCTTCCAGACCGCTGAGAAATGCCTTGAGGTTGGTACCGAGGACGGTCACGGTAACGTGGTCTGCCAGATTGGTGACAACCCGAACAACCGCATGACTGTTCCGGCTCACCGCTAAGGTTTGACCGCCTAATTTTGACTGCCTAATTTTGGCTACCCAGTGCGGTACGCGAACGGGGTGGGGCTCCCAGATGATCTGGGGAGCCTCACCCTGTTTTTTATGCGCTGTGTCAGGCTATGGTGTTGCTGCTGCGCTGATCTGTTCGCTTTATTCGCCTCTAGCGGAGGGTGTACCTGCGTGGGTGGGGGACTTGCACGCCGTTAAACATCTTAGATATACTGAATCTCTACCGTGTTTGAATGGCACCGCGGCATCAAGGTATGTCGAGGAAAACTTTCAGAAGACGGTGGGCTTTTTGATAAAAGCATAGGGGGATGATCGGTTTCGACGATGTGAGTTGAGATGGGTGAAGCGTGCCGAGGATGCAGGGTTATCTCGTTAACGCCCTCTGCAAAAAATTAAGTGCAGAATCTAAGCGCACTGACTTCGCACTCGCTGCCTAAGCGCGAGTTGCCGTCTGTCGGCCTGAGCATGCCTTTGGCTCAGTTACCGGCATCGACTTAAAAGGCCACTGCTGCTAGCCCTTGTTGCGGGGGTTAGCGGGACTTTTACGTGACTAGGTTCGTCGGTATATGTGTTTATGCAAGTACCGGAGCCGAAAAGTAGCGTTCGCATAAACTGCGCACGGAGAAGCCCCGTTGACGCCACATCGGACCGGGGTTCGATTCCCCGCATCTCCACGATTTCCCAACCGTCCGCTATCCCGTATGGGGTGCGGCGGTGATTATCGGTTCCAATCCAGAGGAAGAACCGCGGTAGGTTTCTACCACCCGGCAGGACGCCCCACGGCGTCACCTGCCGGGTATTTTTATGCCCAATTGTCGGTCTGTATTGTCGGTCTGTTCTGGGGTGTACCGGTGTGCCCGAGGGTGCTCAGGTGACCGCATTGTAATGAGAATGTCATCAGAGAATGACGACTCACATGTCGTTGATTTCGAGGGCTGATCTATCTCTCCCCATTCGTTAGAGGGTTGATATTGGGGTAGCTGGTCCTCATTCAGAGACTACCTCCCTGACGAACTCGAGGATAAAAGACACAGCTGACTCGACAAGGATGTGTGCTATTTCGATGGGGCTGTCTATGAGCGAAATGCACGCTTCGAGTACAGCACCGTCGATGTCCCGGATAGTAAGGTTTTCATCTTTGCATTGCTATGAACTTCAGCCCGATATCCGTCACCCACATGGTGATTTGGGTCTGGCTTCCCCGCTAGAAGTATTTGATATCGATAATGTTGTCAATGATGATACACTCAGGTGGTCGGACACCGATTATGGAACAGGTTCTGAGTCTTACTGAACCCAGCAGCCTACATTGTTCCTAGGGGTTCGAAATCGACCGATTTATTGACATTGGTAGCAAAGGAGTGGCGATGGCGGAGGGCCTTACCGAAGATCAGGTGCGCGACAAGGCCAGGGGAATCCTCGACTTCGAGGACAGGCCGGGGGTCGTCTCTGGCGTCGGGCAGCTCACGACGTTCAACCAGCTGGGCTTCAAGGGTGTGGCGGACAAGCCGGACGGGTGGTATCTGCCCGACAACGTGAACGACCCCGCCGTCGTGCTGGAGACCAAGGCCAGCCGTATCGTGCTCAAAACAGGCCACGTCGATGAACTGCTCAAGAACATACGCATCCTCCAGCGCAGATACAAGAACGTCGTGGGCGTGCTCTACAACGGCGACGACACGCGCGTGTTCAAGGGTCAGGAGGAGTACAAGGCACAGGGCAGCAACATCCTGCACAACGTCGAGTACTACCTCGACCTGTTCAACGCCGAGGCGATCGACAAGCAACGGATCTACGAGCTCACCTCAAGGATCAACAACTGCCTGCACTTCGAGTTCGGCGTCAAGAACCTCTACCACCGCATGATCTTCACCGCCTGCGCGCTCGTCGCCGAGCGCTACGGCGGGGGGCTGTCACGCTGCGTCGACATGGGATATGAGGCATTCCAGGCGGTGATCATCTCGACGCTTTCCAAGTCGCTGGAGGACAGCCGCAACCAAAACTTCAAGATCAACATCCTGCTGGAGGAATACTCCACCATCAAGATGAACACAACGGACAACCAGGCCGCGATCAACGCCTTCATCGGCTGGGTCGTCGAGATCTCTGAGTGCGTCAACTCCTCCGAGTGGCGAGGCGAGGACGTCATGGGCATCTTCTTCAATGAGTTCAACCGATACAAGGGGAAGTCCGAGCAGGGGCAGGTCTTCACCCCCGAGCACATCACGGACTTCATGTACCGCATCCTCGAGGTCAACCAGGACGACCGCGTGCTCGACGCCACCTGCGGGTCCGGCGGCTTCCTAGTCAAGGCGATGGCCAACATGATCCAGGAGGCCGGCGGCACCAAGACCGACAAGGCCACGCAGATCAAGCAGAGCCAGCTCTTCGGCATCGAGAACGACCGCGAGATCTACGCCCTGGCCTGCGCGAACATGCTCATCCACAAGGATGGAAAGACCAACCTCCAGCTGCTCGACGCCCGCTACGAGGATGCCGCCAAGTGGATCGCCCGCCAGGACATCACCAAAGTGCTCATGAACCCGCCCTTCGAGAAAAAGTACGGGTGCATGCAGATCGTCGAGAACGTGCTCGACAGCGTGCCCGCCCGCACCGCCTGCGCCTTCATCCTGCCCGACAAGAAGCTCGAGAAGGCGTCGAAGGCGCAGATGAGGCGCATCCTCGCCCACCACCGTCTGCGCAAGATCATCAAGCTCCCCGAGGACCTGTTCTTCAAGGTTGGCATCACGACGAGCATCTTCGTGTTCGAGACGGGCATCCCGCAGGATGGCAAGGAGATCTTCGCTTGTCACATGGAGAGCGACGGCCTCGCCACGGTCAAGAACAAGGGCCGACACGACGTGTACGGCCGATGGGCCTCCATCGAGGACCACTGGATCGACGTGGTCGAGAAGCAATCGGGCGACGACACCTGCCAGTGGGTCGATCCCACCGAGCACCTGTCCTACCAGCTCCCGCAGAAGCCCTTCGAGATCTTCGAGGAGGACTTCAAACGGACGGCCCTGAACTACCTCATGTTCCAGCAGGGCATCGACGCCAAGGAGTTCGGCGAGAAGCTCCTCGAGACGGTCATGTACTCGAGCTCGGTGAGCGCGGAGCATGGGCGAGTTCAGGTTTCTATGAATCAGGTTTCTATGAATCAGGATGGCGGTCATGATGAACTCAATTGAGACCACAAACTGGAGGACGTTCCCTCTCGTCGACGTGTTCGAAATGTCGAACACAAAGAGCATCGTGCAGAGGGACATCATTCCCGATAGCGGAACGACACCATATGTCACCGCATCTGAGAAGAACAACGGCGTATTGACGTACATCTCGTGCCCACCCGAGTGGCTCGACAAGGGCGGGTGCATCATGATCGGCGGCAAAACGCTGACTTTCACCTATCAGGAGCAGAACTTCTGCTCGAACGATAGCCACAACATCGCTCTGTACGTCAAAGGCGAGAAACAGGTCAGCGAGTGTGTACACCTGTTCCTCATCGCGGCGCTCAGGGCATCACTGCGTCAGAAATACTCCTGGTCGGACTCGATCTCGATGAAGCGAATCGTCGACGATGAGATGCAACTCCCCGCCACCTCCGACGGCAAGCCCGACTGGGACTACATGGACTCCTACATGCAGGACATCTTGGACACGAGCAAGGAAACGCTGAGCCATCTCATCAGCGTGGAAGTAAGGTGACCACCCATGAAGATTGGATACTCCCGCGTCTCAACCGCCCGCCAGGGCCAGCCGCTCGAGACCCAGCGCGAGGCGTTGCTCGACGCGGGATGCGACGCCCAGCACCTCCACAGCGACACAATCAGCGGCACCAATTGGAGCCGTCCAGTTGCCGCTGCGCTAGCTGTTGCAGCAGTGTCCTGCACTCTTTAATCTGGGAGAGGTCCAATGCGTACGAAGAATATATTTACACTAGGATTTTTTCTCACTATTGTTCCGGTGTTCTGGGTGATTATCTCATTTGCCAGAGACGGGGAGTTCTTTAATCCAGTATCAATTCTAAGTGCAATTTTAGGAGGTCTTTTGGTCACTTTTGCAGCCAGAAGGACGCTTGAGAGTGATTCAAAGTTCCCTAAGGGACCCCCTAAAGGACCTAGTGTGTAAAACATCGCTTAGAAGTTTCTAAGTGGTCAACGAGATGTGGTAGCAGTTTTAAAACTGCTGCCACATCTTGCTGTATATAAAGGTAATATATGAGTCTTTTATCTTGGTTTGGTCTTAAAACACCTGCTCCATCAGCACCACAGAACACCTGGTCTTTGACGAACACCGCGTTCCCCGCATCTCCACGATCTCCCAGCCGTCCGCTATCCCGTATGGGGTGCGGCGGTGATTATCGGTTCCAATCCAGAGGAAGAACCGCGGTAGGTTTCTACCACCCGGCAGGACGCCCCACGGCGTCACCTGCCGGGTATTTTTATGCCCAATTGTCGGTCTGTATTGTCGGTCTGTTCTGGGGTGTACCGGCGTGCCCGAGGGCGCTCAGGTGACCGCATTGTAATGAGAACGCCATCAGAGAAGACGAAAACGCACCCTATGGCGTAGTATCGAAGGGTAAATATCGTTGTTCGGCGTTGATTGTTCATTCAATCTCACCGGCAACATTCGAGAGCAACCACAGAGCCACCAAACGAGCCACAGAATAGCCGGTCATACAGCATAGCCGGTCATAGGGACGCCACCGCTACGATGCGGTAGCCACACAGCCGCTATGACGACCACTCAAGGACGCACCATGGAAAACCAGATTCCCGCCCCCTCCTTCCCGGAGCAGAACAACGCAAACTCCCCGCAGCCGGTACCTGCAGGCGTAGCACCCGGCGCGCCCCTCGGCGCAGCACCTGCCGGCCCCGCCCTGGGCGTGGCACCCGCTAACGTGCGCGACCGCGACGACAGCTACCAGCGCATCCCGGACATCTACCGGGTGCCGGCTGAGCACCGCCGCCCCTACGGCGAGACCACCGGCGACTTCCGCGGCCCCGGCTACTTCTACTCCATCGGCGCGTTCGGTGCCTCCCTGGGTGCCCTGGCGCTGACCCTCTACGCGTGGGTTCAGGTCGCGGCACTCCACGCTGAGGCAAGGACCAGGTCCGGCGATTACAGCTCCTCTGCTTATAGCTCCAGCCTGAGCCTGAGCCCCAACATCATGGTGATTGCTCTGCTGCTCGTGGGCCTAATCCCGGTAGGCGTGTCTATCTGGCTTGCCATCTACTCGGCAAAGGTGAACGCCGGTCACACCACCAAGTACACCTCGAAGATGACGACCTTCAACATTCTGGCGTACATCATCTCGGGTCTGAGCCTGCTGGGTCTGCTCGGCACCCTCACCATGCTGTCCTAAAACTGGCAACGCTTGCTCTCATAGCGATACATAGCGAGGCGGCGGCTTTCCACTTACCGAAAGCCGCCGCCTCGCTATATTGCTACCGCCACCGGGGGAGGGGCTAGGGGCGGAGAGAGTCTAGGAACGGGGCGCGAGCGCCTCCAGCACCTGCTGCTGAACTGCCGCCGTATTACTTGCCACCAGGGACACCGGCTGCACGCCGGAGACCGAAACGCCCGCGTGCTCGGGCAAATCGCCCTCCAAGGTGGAGGCGACGCCGCCAGCCTCACGGATCAGCGGCAGTAGCGCCGCCACCTCGTAGAACGACAGGGACGGATCCACGAGGGTATCCACGGCACCCTCAGCGAGCATACACGCCGCCCAGAACGAGCCGTACGCGCGGGAACGACCCACTAAACCCAGAAGCTGTACAAGCTCGCCAGAGCGGTCCACAGCGCCTTCAGAGGCAGCCTTCCAGGAGGCGAGGTCGGTGTACGCGGCAGACAGCTGATCCAGCTGAGTCAGCGAAGACACCTCAAGACGAGTAGCCTGCGCCAAGGACTTACCCGTGTACGCGCCCGAACCGCGAGCAGCCCACCACCGACGACCCAGCGCGGGCGCAGACACCACACCCACTACCGGCTCGCCTTGATCCAGCAGAGCAATCAGAGTCGCCCACACCGGCACGCCGCGGCGAAAATTATCCAGCTCAGCAATCGGCGCAATCACCCACTGGCGCGACGCCTGACCGTTATAGCCGGCATGCTCACCGGTAATACCGTCACGAGTACGCACACGCGACAGCTGCGCGCGCAGAAGCTCCTCAACCTCCTGAGCCACACCCGAGGCGTAATCGGCAGGCTCCTGCACCGGCGTTTCCTGCGGTTCTGCCGGCTGCTGAGTAGCCTGCTGCCACGGCGCCAACGGTGCCGCGGCGGGTGCCGCCTCCGCGGGCTCTAGTGCCTCGGATGTGGGGGAGAAGACCGGGCGGTCACGAAAACGCATAGCGCTCACACGATCGACGCTATCGGCAAGGATATGCGCAAGACGCAAATCGTCGGTGTACTGCTGGGGACGGCTCATAGTAATGCTCTTCTTCAGTATCGGTGATGTAGTCAGCAAAAATGTGTGTGAGGGAGGGGGGCAGAGCACCCTGCAGAGAACCCTAGACGAGAGCGCCCAGTTCCTTCTCCGAATCGCCCTCTTCAGGAGTCAACAGCAGCAGCTTACGCAACGACTCCAGACGGGCGGGACCGCTCTCACCGGCATGGCCGGCGGCAACGTATGCCTCCAGACCGCACTCGGGAGCCTGCGCCGCGTGAGTACAGCCCTTCGGACAATCCGCCGCACCAGGCGCCAGATCCACAAACGCCTCCACCACGGTCTCCGGGGGCACATGCGCCAGACCGAACGAACGAATACCCGGAGTATCAATAATCCAGGTGCCCGGCTCCATCGGCTCCCCATTCGCATTCACCGGACGCAACGCCAACGCCGACGAGGACGTATGGCGGCCACGGCCCGTCACCGCGTTCACGTGGCCGGTCGCACGCTCCGAGCCGGTCAGCGCATTCACCAGGGTCGACTTACCCACACCCGAATGGCCCAGAAGCACCGACACCTGACCCAGCAGCTCCTGCAGAAGCTCCTGAACCGGCGCAGACTCCAGACCCTTCGCGCCCTCCTGGCTCGGCGCCAAACCATCCGAAGACGAGGACAGCACAATCTTCAAACCGCTCGCCGCATAGTAATCCAGCAGGTTCTGCGGGTACCGCACATCGGTCTTGGTGATGCACAGAATCGGCTCGATACCGGCATCAAACGCCGCCACCACGGCACGGTCAATGAAGCCGGTACGCGGCTCCGGGTTCGCCGCAGCAACCACAATCACCAGCTGCTGAGCATTCGCCACGACCACGCGCTCCGACGGGTCGGTGTCATCGGCACTACGGCGCAGAACGGAGGTGCGCTCACCCAGACGCACAATACGCGCCAGGGTATCCTTCGCGCCGGAGGTGTCACCCACCAGGTCCACAAAGTCGCCGGTCACAATCGCGGTGCGGCGCAGCTCCTTAGCGCGCGCCGCAATGAGGGTACGCTCCTTCTCGGTACCCTCATCCACGACGACCGACCAGCGGCCGCGGTCCACCGTAATGACCCTGCCACGAATCGCTTCTTTGAAGGTCGGGCGGTCCTTCGTGCGGGGGCGGGAGCCCTTCTTATTCGGGCGCACGCGCACATCCGACTCATCCCATTCGGAGAAATCGCGCACGTTCATGCGGGAAGAACCCATTTAGAAGACCTCCTGGTCGGCGGTAACGTCAGAGGTGGAAGCGCCGGTCTGCCATTGCGCCAGCATGTCCTCCCACATTGCGGTAAATTCGGGCATGGTCTTAGCCACGGTGGCTACATTCTGCACCACCACATTGGGGCGGCGCAGACCAATAATCGCGGCGAAGGTTGCCATACGGTGATCGTCGTAGGTGCGCGCCAGAACCTGCGCAGCCTCAGCGGCAGCGGGGATGGGCGCCTCAATCACCAGCGAATCTGCGGTGTCGTGGGCGGCACCTCCCAGACGGTTAATCTCAGCGGCGAGCGCTGCGAGGCGGTCCGTCTCATGACCGCGCAGATGCGCAATGCCGGTCAGCTCAACGCGGCCCTTCACGAAAGCGCAGGCAGCCGCCATGGTCGGCGCCAGCTCACCACCGGCAGACAGATCAAAGGAGAAGTCACCATCGGGAAGCTGCGCCGGACCGGTCACGGTCAGACGGCCCTCAGCGTAGCGAACCTGCGCACCCAGCGCGGGCAGAAGCTCACGCCACATATCGCCCACCTGGGTCGTACCTGCCGAAGAATCAGCTGCGGGTGCCGGCCAGTGAGGAATAGTCACCGACTCACCAGTGACCACGGCAGCGGCAAGGAACGGACCGGCATTCGACAGGTCCGGCTCAATGGTCATCTCAAAGCCGGAGAAAGAACCGGGGTGAACCGTCCAACGGTACTCGCCGCCCTCTGCTTCGTTGCCTTGGTTCGGGTAGTGCTCCTGCACCCGAATACCCATCTGGCGCAGCGCCTCCACGGTCATCTGAATGTGCGGGATGGACGGCACCGAAGAGCCCTCGTGCACCAGCACCATGCCCTGCGGCAGGCGAGGCGCCATCAGCAGCAGAGCCGAAACGAACTGGGACGACGTCGAAGCATCAATACGAACCACGGGCGCCTCAGAAACACCCTCTGCGCTCGCCAGACCGGGGGAGCGCAGCACGAAGGGCAGAGCGTTCTCGCCCTGCTCACAATCCACCTGCACACCCAGCTGACGCAGACCCTCCAGAACCGGACCCATCGGACGCTGACGAGCATGCGGGTCACCGTCAAAAGCGAACTCACCCGGCAACAGCGCGGCCAGAGCGGGCACAAAACGCATCACGGTACCGGCAAGGCCGCACTCAATCGACACGGTGCGCGACTGAGCTTGTGCGGAATGCGCTTCCACAAAGCTCAGGGGAGTGACCTTAACATCCGGACCGAACGGCGAATCGGTCGGCACCAGCTCAATACCCGCACCCAGCTGGCGCAAGGCCTCAATCATCAGCGCCGAATCGCGCGAATGCAACGGCGCACGCAAATACGAGGGAGAATCAGCCAGAGCAGCAAGCAACAGATAACGGTTCGTGAGCGACTTAGAACCCGGAATATGCACCAGCGCGTTCTTGCCAGCGGCTTCGCTGGAGGCGGGTGCCAGGGGAGCGGACCAATCACCGGGGGAAAGCTGCACTGCTGCGTCGCTCATACATCCTCTTCTGGTTCAAATCATGGGGAGGGCGCAGACTCAGAGACGCTGCGCCGGTTGACGTCTACCCCTATTCTACCGGTTGAGGGTTTGCGAGCCGCTGAGGGCTCCAGCGATGAGATGGGCAGCGCGAGCCAGGCAACACGGACCAGACAGCGCGAACTAAAACAATACGCGTGAAGGCGGTGCACCGTTATTGGTGCACCGCCTTCACTCATCATCAGATTTCTGTACCCCCAGCGGGGCAACAGCTTGGGGCAGCTTAGAGGTTAGCCTCGGCGCAGAACTTCTGCACATCCTGAAGCAGACGCGCCTTCAGCTGCTCGGGCGCCTGCTGAGCGCACGAAGAACGCATCTTCTCACGAATCATCAGCTCAAAGTCCTTCACATCCGCGCATTCGGGGCAGGCATCCAGATGCGCCTGAACCGTGCGCAGCTGCTCGGGGCTCAGCTCCCTATCGAGGAATTCGTAGAGGCGCTTGAGGGTCGCCGAGCAGGGCTGGCCACCGCAATCCTCCAGCGGCTCAGAAGCCGCAGAGGCATCGGCGGCTTCGGGGACAGAAGAATTCTTGTCTGTGGTTGACATCGGGGTTCCTTTCACACGGAAGGTATAAAGCGTTAGGGGAGTCTAACCCCAACCTCATGGGGGCTAGCTCACCTGTAGAAGAGCGAAGCTAAGAATCCGCAGGCGCCTCGGAGCCAGAGCCCGCCGGAGGGGACTTTACAACCTTGGCCGCCTTAGTGCCCTTGGTAGCCTTTGCCGGCTGCCCCTTAGCGCTCGCCTTCGCGGCTGCCTTCGCTTCTGCCTTTGCGATGGTCGACGGGCGCAGACCGTTCTCACGTGCATAATCGAGCAGCTTCTCACGCAGAATACGGCGGCCCCGATGCAGACGAGACATCACCGTGCCCAGAGGGATATCCAGAATCTCCGCAATATCCTTGTACGCGAACCCCTCCACATCGGAGTAGTACACCACCATGCGGAAATCCTCAGACAGCTCGTTCAGAGCCTCACGAACCTCCGTATTCGGCAGGGCGCTCAGCGCCTCCGCCTCGGCAGAACGCAGACCCACCGCATCATGCTCACCCGCCTGAGCCAGCTGCCAATCCTCCACCGTCTCACCCTGAGACTGCTGCGGCTCACGCTGACGCTTACGGTACAAATTGATGTACGTATTCGTCAGGATGCGGTACAGCCACGCCTTCAGGTTCGTACCCTCGGTGAACTGGTGGTACGAGGCAAAAGCCTTCATGTAGGTTTCCTGCACCAAGTCTTCAGCATCGGCAGAGTTGCGGCTCATCCGCAGGGCGGCAGCGTAGAGCTGATCCACATACTGCATAGCGTCCGCGGTAAAGCGTTCGCGTAGCTCGCGGGTATCCGCCGCGGTGTTGGTTTCAGCCATGTTTCTCCTCTACAGGAACGCGCCAGGCGTTCACTTCCATAACGTAGAATTCTTCTCTTTATTCCGCAGAATACGCACAAACATCTGCGGGTAAAGCAAAACCCCGGGTCCGAATAATATCCGAAACGCCGGGGTTTTAAAGTGTATGCAAGATACCTTATGCGTTGGGGCGCTTACCGTGGTTTGCGCCGCCCTTACGACGGTCCTTGCGCTTACGACCGCGCTTGCTCATCAGAGCCTCCTTATAGTGTTCATGGATGCGCGCCCCACCTTCGCGGTGCGCGCTCCCTATTACCTGCCCTAGCAGAGGCGGTCACCGAAAACCGGTGGCCCACGCTATAAGGGCAACGCCGTCTATTTTTTCATAGAAACGGCATGATTGCATCTTGGAACCGGGATATGAGCTAAAAAACACGAACTTTCTTCGCCTCAACTCACAACCCCAGCCGGGGGAGCGGGCTCTTAGCCGTGCTCAGGAATGTTCAGCCAGTTGTACCAGCCGCGGTGCAGAACCAGCCACGCCATCAGACCGTAACCGGACTGACCCGGGCGGCCGTCATTTGCGGCAAGGTCGTTGCGCCACTGCTCGTGATGCAACAGCGGGTTGAACGTATCCACGTACACATGGTTACGGCGGGTCACCACATCCGCGTACGCTGCCGACAGGTCAGCGATACGGCGGTTACGCTCAGCGTCCAGGGTCGGCGGCGGACCAACAACCAGAACCTTAATGTTGTTCTGCGACGCCATGTCCACAATGTTCGCCAGGTTCAAACGCGAACGAGCGCTGGTCAGACCCAAATCAATGTCAAAGGTCGACGGAGCAATAATGAGGCGGTTATCAGCACCGGGAACGAAGCGGCGGCGCGCCTCCTCGAACCAGCGTGCATTCAGCTGCTCGCTACCTTCATTGGGGGCGGCAAGGTTATATGCCGCAATGGATGCGGTGGTCTGCGGGGTGCGCGCCATAACACGGCCAAACCAGCCGAGAGTACGGGGATCGCCAACACCGGCGAGCAGGTCATCGCCGACTGCCACAATTCGAATATTGCGTTGCTCCACGGAATTCTTTCTTCTGCAGTATGCGCCCGCCGTGAGAGGCGGCAAGGCACGTGAGTAATAGTCTTTATATCTAGGATAAGCGCTCTTGAGCCTCTTTTCGAACTTAATGCTCTAATCGGCAAGCATCCGAGACCAAAAAACCGTCTCCCCGCCAGAAACATCTGACGGGGAGACGGTTTTTGAACAGCTAAATCCTTAGTCGGTTAGCCGTATAAGACCTTAGCCTTCGAAGACCTGGTTGAACAGAGCCTCAGCCTCAGCAGCGTGCAGCTTGCCGGTACCGGCAGCCGGGGAAGCCGCAGCTGCACGGGAAGCCAGACGCACGCGGCGGTCCAGCAGCGGCAGCAGGTTCACAGCCATGAACGGCCACTGACCCTGGTTAGCAGGCTCATCCTGAGCCCACACAACGTCGGTAGCGTTCGAGTACAGAGCCAGCTGCTCCTTGATCTCCTGCTCGGGCAACGGGTACAGCTGCTCCACCGAGACAATAGCGGTCTTGGTGTCGCCGCGGCGCTCGCGCTCCGCCTCCAGGTCGTAGTAGAGACGACCGGAAACAAAGACCAGACGCTCAACCTGAGCCGGGTTGATACCCGAACGGTCACCAATCACCGGCTGGAACGAACCCTCAGTGAAGTCCTCAATCGAGGATGCGGCAGCCTTCAGACGCAACAGCTGCTTGGGGCTGATAACCACCAGCGGCTTGTACGGACGGTGCTGAGAGTGGCGACGCAGCAGGTGGAAGTGCGAAGCCGGAGTCGAGGGGCAAGCCACAGTCATGTTGTTCTCAGCGCACAGCTGCAGGTAACGCTCAACACGAGCCGAGGAGTGGTCAGGACCCTGACCCTCGTAGCCGTGAGGAAGCAGCATAACCAGCGAGGAGCGCTGGCCCCACTTCTGCTCGGAGGAAGACACGAACTCGTCAATGATGGTCTGAGCGCCGTTTGCGAAGTCACCGAACTGAGCCTCCCACACCACGAGCGAGTCGGGGCGCTCCACCGAGTAGCCGTACTCGAAGCCGAGAACGCCGTACTCAGAGAGGAAGGAGTTGTAGATACGGAACTTGCCCTGGTCCTCAGAGAGGTGCTCCAGCGGCGACCACTCTTCATCAGTGATGTGGTCGTGCAGAACAGCGTGACGCTGAACAAAGGTACCGCGCTGAACATCCTGACCGCTCATACGAACGTCGGTGCCCTCCATCAGCAGCGAACCGAAGGCGAGCAGTTCACCCATACCCCAGTTCACGTTGCCGGTGCGGCCCATCTCAACGCGCTGCTCCATGAGCTTCTTCAGCTTCTTGTGGACGGTGAAGCCCTCGGGAGCCTTACCGAACGCGTCAGCGATGTGCTGCAGAGTCTCACGGGAGATTGCAGTCTTACCGCCGTGAACGACCTCGGTGTTCTGCTGAGCAGCAGGCAGTTCCAGACCGGAAACGTGCGCGCCAGCAGGAGCCGGTGCCGAAGACTGAGTCTCGACGAAGATAGCGTCCAGCTTCGAGTGGTAGGAGTCCAGAACTTCGTCTGCCTCTTCCTGAGAGACATCGCCACGACCGACCAGGTCCTGTGCGTACAGGGTGCGGGTCGAAGGCAGAGCGTCGATGTCCTGGTACATCTTCGGCTGGGTCATCGACGGATCGTCAGCCTCGTTGTGACCGCGGCGGCGGTAGCAAATCAGGTCAATGACAACGTCGCGACCGAAGCGCTCACGGTACTCGAATGCCAGGCGTGCTGCGCGAACCACTGCATCCGGGTCATCAGCGTTGACGTGGAAGACCGGGGCCTTAGTCATACGCGCAATGTCGGTAGCGTGGGTTGCGGTGCGGCCATCGTTCGGCAGGGTGGTGAAGCCAATCTGGTTGTTCACCACAACGTGCAGGGTACCGCCGGTGGTGTAAGCCTTCAGGCCAGCCATCTGCAGGGTCTCCATGACGATGCCCTGGCCAGCGAACGCTGCGTCACCGTGAATCAGAATCGGCAGGACCGGGTGACCCTCAACGCCCTGCTCGCGGTAGACGTCCTGCTTAGCGCGGACGATACCCTCGAGCACGGTGTTTGCAGCCTCAAGGTGCGAGGGGTTAGCAGCCACGTACACCTGGGTCTGCTTACCGGAATCGGAAGTGAAGACACCCTCGGTACCGAGGTGGTACTTCACGTCACCGGAGCCACCCTCGTAGGGTGCTGCGGTGCCGGAGAACTCACGGAAAATCTGAGCGTAGGACTTACCAGCAATGTTGGTCAGCACGTTCAGGCGACCGCGGTGTGCCATACCAATGGCAACGCCCTTCAGGTCCTTGTTAGCGGCCTTGTCCAGAACAGCGTCCAGCAGCGGAATCAGGGACTCGCCGCCCTCCAGGGAGAAACGCTTCTGACCCAGGTACTTGGTCTGCAGGAAGTTCTCGAATGCCTCAGCCTCAACCAGCTTGGAGAGAACACGCAGCTGCTCCTCGCGGGTGGGCTTAGCAACGCCGCGCTCCAGGCGCTCCTGGAACCATGCGCGAACCTCGGGGTCCTCAGAGTACATGTACTCAACGGACAGAGAGCCGGAGTATGCCTCGTGCAGACGCTCCAGGATGGTGCGCAGCGGCAGACGCTCGGAACCGCCAAAGCCACCGGTCGGGTAGACGCGGTCCAGATCCCACAGGGTCAGGCCGTAGTTCTCCAGCTTCAGGTCCGGGTGCGAACGCATCTTGTAACCAACGGGGTTGGTTGCTGCGGTCAGGTGGCCGTGCACGCGGTACGCGTGAATGAGCTGCTGGATACGTGCAACCTTGGAAATCTCGTGAGCGTCATCGACGTGGTTGTCGCGTGCCCAACGAACCGGCTCGAAGGGAACCTTCAGGTCGCGGAAGATTGCGTCGTAGAAGTCGTCGCCGCCGAGCAGGTAGTGCTCAACCAGCTTCAGGAATTCACCGGAACCTGCACCCTGAATGACGCGGTGGTCGTAGGTGCTGGTCAGGGTGATGATCTTGGACAGACCCTGCTGGGTGATGAGCTTCTCGGACAGGCCGCGGAACTCAGCCGGGTACTCCAGCGCACCCACACCGATGATGGCTGCCTGGCCCTTGGAGAGGCGGGGCACCGAGTGGACGGTACCAATACCACCGGGGTTGGTCAGCGAAACAGTGGTGCCGCGGAAGTCCTCAATGGTCAGCGCGCCGTTACGGCCACGCTTAACGATGTCGTTGTACGCATCCCAGAACTCGCGGAAGCTCAGCTGCTCAGCACCCTTGAGGTTCGGAACGACCAGGTTACGGGAACCATCGGGGCGGGGCAGGTCAATAGCCAGACCAAAGTTCACGTGTGCGTTGTGGATTGCAACGGGCTTGCCCTTCTCGTCCACACCGTAGGTCACGTTCATCGAAGGCATCGCTGCCACTGCGCGAATCACAGCGTAACCAATGATGTGGGTGAAGGAAACCTTGCCGCCGCGGGTGCTTGCCAGGTACTTGTTGATAGCTGCGCGGTTCTCAATGAGCAGCTTTGCGGGGACCGCACGAACGGTGGTTGCGGTGGGGACAGTCAGCGACTCTTCCATGGTCGTGACGACTGCCTTAGCAGGGCCGCGGAGGGGGACAATCTTGTCTTCAGCAGGTTCCACAGGTTCAGCCTTCTTGGTAGCAGCGGGAGGGGTGGGGTTAGCAGGCGCAACCGCAGGCTTCGGTGCCGCGGGAGCGGGAGTTGCAGCAGGTGCGGCAGGCGCAGCCGGTGCGGCGGGTGCCGCAGCAGGAGCTGCACTAGCGGTACCGGCGCCTCCCAGCGCCTTGTCGATGGTCTCAAAAATGGGCCACCATGAAGGGTCCACGAGGTTCTTGTCCTTCTGGTAACGCTCGTACTGTTCTTCAACGAACCATTCGTTACCGGCAAATTCCTCAGGCACCAGATGTTCTGGCAGATTTGGCACGTTAAACGCCTCTTCCAATTAGTGTGAATTTATCCGTCGCGTCCGGGACTCTCCCCGGCATAGACGACCCGCGTCTTCGAGGGGCGAATCATCACGCTGAGCATGTGCGCATCGCCTAAGATGGTGGCCGTATGTGCGGGGTGTGCACCGTACAAACCTGCCTAGCGTGCCGTGAACGTCGGAGTTCATCCGCTTGCATGGCGGCACACTCATGCTCCTATGTATAAGTGTAAAGAGAATCACGGTGAACTTTCCAGCTCATCGCGCCATATCCGCAATGCAATTTTTCACTGTACGCGGTTCAAACGGTATTGAGGGTGCGCGCGGCTCACGCGTGTGCCTGTGAGCGGGCGCCCTAAGACGGGGGATAAGGGCGAAACCTTCGCTAAAATATTGGGTATGGATGACCCTTTGAGTAAGACCCCGAATACTAGTCAACGCAGAATACTGCCCGAATACTCGGCGCTCCGTACCGTGATGTTCCGTGCAGCTACCCGTGAAAACAACCCGCTTTCGAGTGCCCAGCATCTGGACACCTCCCGCGCGGTGGTGCTTCACCAGAACCGAGTCGCCGCACACCAGTCGATGGAGGCGGTGGCTGAGTGGATCTAATCCTCCTGCTCATCGGCCTACTCCTCATCCTGGGAACGGGCTTCTTCGTTGCCGTAGAGTTCTCCCTCGTGGCGCTCGAAACCGCCACCGTACAGCAGGCAAAGGACTCCGGCGATAAAGCCGCCGACGCTGTCCTGCGCTGCCTCAAGACGCTCTCCACTCAGCTTTCCAGCTGCCAGATCGGCATCACCATCACCACGCTGCTGACCGGTTACACCCTCGACGCCGCCATCAAGGCGCTCACCACCGGCGCTATCAACAGCTTGGGCCTGCCCACCAGCATGACCGACGTGCTCACCCTGGTACTGGCGATGCTCATCGCAACCCTGCTCTCCATGGTCGTCGGCGAACTGCTGCCCAAGGGCCTCGCTATCGCCGAACCCTACGATGTGGCGCGTCGAGTTGCCCCCGCGCAGCTGGCATTCACCCGCGTCATGTCCCCGCTCGTGCGCCTCATGAACGGCTCCGCCAACTGGATCCTCGGACGCTTCGGTATGGAAGCCAAAGAAGAACTCTCCGCGGCACGCACCCCCGAGGAGCTCTCCTCCATGGTGCGCCGCTCCGCAGAAGAAGGCACCCTCGACTCCGACGCGGCACGCTTCGTGGACCGCACCCTGCGCTTCTCCGAGCTGACCGCCTCCGAAGTAATGACCCCGCGCGGCCAGGTCGCCATGCTCGAAGACACCGCCCCCGTTGCCGAAGTCATCAAACTGGCACGCTCCACCGGCCACTCCCGATTCCCCCTCTACAAGGGCGACCACGACAACATCGTGGGCGTCGTACACGTGAAGAAGGCAGTCGGCGTGCCCCCGGAGGTTCGCGAAACCCTCGAAGCCGGCGCCCTCGCAGAAGACGTGCTGCAGGTCCCCGAAACCCTGCACCTGGACGCGCTACTCACCCAGCTACGCCAGGGCGCCCTGCAGCTCGCCGTGGTCCTCGACGAATACGGCGGAACCGCCGGCATCGCAACCCTCGAAGACCTCGTTGAAGAAATCGTCGGCGAAGTCTCCGACGAACACGACCGCGGCCGCACCGAACGCCCCCTGCGCTACGGCAACGGTGACTGGGTGTTCTCCGGCCTGCGCCGCCCCGACGAAATCAACGCCCTCATCCCCGGACTCGAGGTTGAAGAAAGCCCCGAATACGAAACCGTCGGCGGCTTCATGATGGAACGGCTCGGTCGCATCCCCGAAGTGGGCGACAGCGTACCCGTACCCGGCGGCACCCTGCGCGTCGACACCCTCGAAGGCCGCCGCGTGGACCGCATCCGATTCACCCCCGCACCTAGCGCACAGGAACAGACCGAGAAGGGAGGCAACGCATGAACGACTGGGTAGCCATCGCACTGCTCGTCATCCTGCTCGCCGGAAACGCCTTCTTCGTCGCCGGTGAATTTGCCATCATGTCCACCCGACGAGCACAAATCGAACCGCTCGCCGAAGAAGGCAATAAGCGAGCGCAGACCGTCATCTACGCCCTAGAAAACGTCTCGCTCATGCTCGCCACCTGCCAGCTGGGCATCACCATCTGCTCCCTGCTGATCCTGAACGTCTCAGAACCGGCGCTGCACCACCTGCTGGAAGCGCCCCTGCATCTGGTCGGCCTGCCCCACGCCATCGTGGACGTGCTCGCCTTCGGCATCACCCTGATCCTGGTCACCTACCTCCACGTGATCTTTGGCGAGATGGTTCCCAAGAACGCCGCAGTGACCCTCGCCGCGCGTGGTGTGGCTCTCTGGATTGTGCCGACTCTGGTGACCTTCTCCAAGATTTTTGCCCCCGTGGTCGCCCTGCTGAACAACCTGTCCAATAAGCTACTGGCGCTCCTGAAGGTCGAAGCGAAGGACGAGGTCGCATCCACCTTCACCCTGGGTGAGCTGCAGACCATCGTGGCAACCTCAACCGCGGAAGGCACCGTGGAGGACGACGCCGGCGTGATTGAAAGCGCCCTCGAATTCACCGAGAAAGACGTCTACGAAATCATGGTGCCCGGCGATAAGCTCGTCACCCTGCCCTTCGGTTGCACCCCCGCCGAACTGGAACGTGCCGTGGCACGTAGCGGCTACTCCCGCTTTGTCGTCACCGACAACGACGGAACCTACATGGGCTACCTGCACGTGAAGGACGCCCTCGCCATCGCCCCCGAACGGTTCGAGGAGCCCTTCCCCTGGTACAAGCTACGTTCCCTGGACACGCTCACCCCGACCACCGATATTGACGATGCGCTCGCCTCCATGCAGCGCAGCCGAACCCATATCGCGCAGGTTATGGACGAGCAGGGCGTAACCCTCGGCGTGGTCTTCCTCGAAGACGTGCTGGAGGAGCTCGTTGGTGAAATCAACGACACCACCCAGGACGCGGTGCGTGAGCGTGTACGCCGCCAGCAGGCTCGCGAAGCCCAGTAATAAGCCCAGTAGCCGCATCGTGAGATACCCCGAATAAAACAGGGAAATCTTGAGGCATACAGCCCGCCCCGCGCTCTCGTAAAAGAGAACGCGGGGCGGGCTATTTTGCGCTCAAAAACGGTGTATGGGTGCATTCAAGGGGCAGTCTCAGGCGGCGGGATGAAGCGGCAGTATAAAGTAGCGGTGGGGGAGTGCCGTAGGCTGAGCTAACTATCCCTGTTGCATAAGCTACTGACAGGGAAAAGGGTTGCCTAACAGCACCCAAATGACACCAATAAAGAGTTGTTTATACGGGTGTGCGCATGATGTAGTTAAGAAACCTACAGACTAGAACGAAACCGAAAGAGAGCCCTCATGTCGCACCCGAAGATCACCCGCAAGCACTTCCTCACCGCAATGGGCTCACTCGCCGCGTCCTCCCTGCTGTTGGCAGGCTGCGCAACCGAGAACAAGACCTCCGGTTCGTCCTCCTCGGCTGGCTCCAACGGCAAGGTGAAGGTCGTCGCCTCCACCGACGTCTACGCAGACATCGCCAAGCAGGTCGGCGGCGACTACATTGAGGTGACCGCGCTGATCGCCTCCACCAGCACTGACCCCCACTCCTACGAAGCCACCAGTGCCGACCGCCTCAAGGCGAAGGACGCATCCCTGATCGTCATCAACGGCGCAGGCTACGACCTGTTCCTCGAAGACCTCGCCGGCAAGGACAACACCTCCCAGAAGATCGTGAACGCGGTCAAGGTCAGCGGCAAGCTCACCGACGCCGAATACACCCACCTGGTCGAGGACCACCGCGGCGGCGAACACCACGAAGACGGCGGCGACCACGCCCACGCACACGAGTTCAACGAGCACCTCTGGTACGACTTCGAAACCATGAAGAAGGTCGCCCAGAAGATCGCTGAAGAGCTCGCGGGCCTCGACTCCGCACACGCTGAGGCGTTCCGCACCAACGCATCCACCTTCTCCAAGGAGCTGGACGCACTGGACACCACCGCCAAGGCAATCGCCGGCGAGGGCAAGAAGTACCTGTCCACCGAGCCCGTGCCGGACTACCTGATTTCTTCCACCGGCGCAGAGAACGCAACCCCCAGCGAATTCGCTGAGGCAGCCGAAGCCGGCAACGACGTTCCCGCCCTCGTCCTGAAGGAAACCAAGGACATGGTCACCGAGAAGAAGGTCCAGCTGCTCGCCTACAACGAGCAGACCTCCACCTCCCAGACCAACGAGGTGCTGCAGGCCGCTAAGGACGCCTCGGTGAACTACGTATCCTTCACCGAAACCCTGCCCGAGAACACCAACTACCTGGCATGGATGAAGACCAACGTCAGCAACCTCGAAAAGGCGCTCTCCTAAGTGACTGACAACAATAACGGTGCCACCCCCGCGATCTCCATTCGCGGGGGTAGCCTCGCTTTCGGGGCCCGCACCCTCTGGAAAGATCTAACCCTCGACATCGGCGCAGGCGAATACTTTGCCGTGCTCGGCCCCAACGGCTCCGGCAAGTCCACCTTCCTCAAAGTCGTTCTGGGCCTGACCGGACTCAACGCCGGCGAAATCTCCGTGCTCGGCAAACCCGCACGCCTGGGCAATGCAGGCGTCGGCTACGTACCGCAGCAGAAATCCATCCCCACCTCCACCCCGATGCGTGCCCGCGACCTCGTCGGACTGGGCGTGGACGGACACCGCTGGGGCATCCGCCTGCACGGCAGAAAATACCGCGCCAAGGTCGACGAACTCCTCGAAGCCGTCGGCGCGACCGAGTACGCAAACGTGCCGGTGGGCCTGCTCTCCGGCGGTGAGCAGCAGCGCCTGCGTATCGCCCAGGCGCTCGCGAACGACCCGAAGATTCTGCTGGCTGACGAGGCGCTACTCTCCCTGGACCTCAACCACCAGTACGCGGTGGCTGAGCTGATTCACCGGTTCAACCGTGAACGCGGTGTGGCGGTGGTGTTCGTGACCCACGAAATCAACCCCATCATTGAGCATGTGGATCGCGTTCTCTACCTGGCGAACGGTCGTTTCACGGTCGGGTCGGTGGAAGAGGTCATGACCAGTGAGACTCTCACCTCCCTGTACGGAACCCCGGTGAGCGTTCTCAAGTCTAATGGCCGTTACGTGGTTGTGGGTGAGACTCACGCCAGCGACCACTGCCATATTGAGGGCACCGACCAGAACATTCACGGTTCCCACCTGAAGTCTGGTCTTTCTGAACCGCAGCGCACTCTACACCTTCCGGGAGGAACCACTCGATGACCATTCTTGCTTCCCTCCCCGCTCTGGCTCCGGTTGCCGCCGCGCAGAATGATTTGCTCTCCCGTATCTTCGTTTTTGACCGCTACGGCGAGCTGCTGCAGATGCTGCAGAACTCTATTTTTGCTGGTGCTGTGCTGGGCCTTATCGGTGGTTTCGTCGGTATTTTCGTGATGATGCGCGACCACGCCTTTGCGGTGCACGGCGTCTCTGAAATGTCTTTCGCGGGTGCAGCCCTTGCCCTGTTGCTCGGCTATGACGTGGTGACCGGCTCCATGGTCGGTTCGATTGCCTCGGCTTTGCTGATTGCCTTTCTGGGCTCTAAGGCGAGTAACTCGAACTCGGTCATTGGTGCGCTCATGCCGTTCGGCCTGGGCTTGGGTATTCTCTTCCTCTCCCTGTACCAGGGCCGTAGCGCGAATAAGTTTGGCCTGCTGACCGGTCAGATTGTGTCCGTGGATGCCGACCAGCTGCACACCATGATTATTGGTGCGGTGGTTATTATCAGCCTGCTGGTGATGGTGTGGCGTCCGCTGAGCTTCGCCTCCCTGGACCCGGAGGTCGCGCGCGCTAAGGGCGTGCCGATGCGCTTTTTGTCCCTGGTGTTCATGGTGATTCTGGGTATTGCTGTGGCGCTGTCTGTGCAGGTGGTTGGTTCGTTGCTGGTGCTGGCGCTGCTGATTACTCCGGCGGCTGCGGCGATGCAGGTGACTGCCTCTCCGGTGCGCACCCTGATTCTGTCGGTGCTGTTCGCGGAGGCGTCCATTGTGGGCGGTATTCTGCTGGCTCTTGCCGGTTCGCTGCCGATTAGCCCCTACGTGACCAGCATTTCCTTCCTGATTTACGTGGTGTGCCGTGTGATTGGTGGCGTGAAGCGCCGCCATAGCGCGTCGGGCCGCCAGCTGGCTGAGAAGGCATAAGACCTATAGAAAGAGCCCCACCTCGGGAATGAGGTGGGGCTCTTTCGTTGTCGTGCTGTGTTAGCGCTACGGGTCATGTACCCGGTGCGCAATGCGGGCTCAACCTGTGTGGCGCTGTGTTGCCTTGTCCAGATGCCCTGTGTGTCGTGCTGTAGCGGCGTCGAAAATCTTTGAAGGCGCCGTATCCTTCGTTGAGAAGGTTTTCCCCGGTGGGAGAGAGCTCCTCAGAATGAGGGGCTTAGAGGTTGCGGCTTAGCCTGCAACGTTAGCGTGCAGCGCCGCCCTGCGATTCTTCCTCGCGACGTGCCAAAGTGCAGTCCGGGCAGTAACCGGTCACTTCAACCACGTGCTCCAGCTCCGAGAAGCCGTGCTGCTTGCCCATGGCCAGTGCCCAGTCCTCGAGGGCGGGTGCTTCCAGCTCAATGGCGGTGCCGCATCGGCGGCAGAGCAGGTGGTGGTGATGGTCCTTGACCTGGCAGTGGCGGTACAGGGTCTCACCCTCAATGCCCTTGACCGAGTCCAGCTCACCGGCGTTAGCCAGCGACTGCAGCACGCGGTAGGTGGTTGCGAGAGAGACCTGTTCCTTGCGGTTCGCGAGGGTCAGGTGCAGATCCTGTGCTGAGATGAAATCGCCGAGCTCTTCCATGGTCGCCTTGATGATGCGACGCTGGCGGGTATTTCGGGCTTCGGCGGGTTTCGTAATTCTCCGTACGGGAATATGAGTGTCCATTGCTGAACCTTTCGGGGCGGAAATCCGTCCCATTGTGTGGTCGATCTTGTCTTACGACTTTACACTAGAGGCGTTCAAAAGGTGGTTGATTTGCGCTTTATCTCAAAAATTGAAGTCATCAACAAGCACGAATGAGGGTTAACGGTAGACTAAAACTATGAAAATGACGAAGTACACCCACTCATGTATCCGCCTTGAGAATGAGGGGCGCACCCTCGTTCTTGACCCCGGCAATTTTGCTGCTGAAGGTGAGCATGCCACCGCGCTGGAAGGCGCCGATTACCTGTTCGTGACCCACGCGCATCCGGATCATTTTGATGGCCCGTCGGTGCTGCCGCTGATTGCTCAGCGTGCCGAGTCGCAGACCCCGTTGAAGATTTGGGCTCCCGAGGCTGTCGCCCAGGTCATTAAGGAGGCTGTGCCCGCTGCCGAGGTTACCGTTGTTTCCTCTGATTCTGAGTTCAGCATCCCCGGTTTTGAGGTGAAGACCTACGGCGGTCAGCACGCCCTGATTCACCCGCTGATTCAGACCATCGCCAATGTCGGTTACTTGATTAACGGTGTCGTGTACCACCCGGGTGACTCGCTGGTGGTTCCTCACCGCGTGCGTGCGAATACCGTTCTGGTGCCGATTCACGCGCCCTGGTCGAAGGTTCAGGAAGTCATTGATTTTGTGATTGCGACCGGCGCTCAGCGTGTGGTTCCGATTCACAACGGCATGATTAACGCCAACGGCACCGGCATTATTGAGGGCCTGGTGACGAACTTCGGCGCGAAGTACGGCACTGAGCTGAAGCACCTGAACCCCGGCGAGAGCATTGAGGTTGAGGCGTAAGCCTGACCGTTGAGCTTCAAACGCGCCGATGACGGCGCATGAAGGAGAGTATTGTGAGCACGATTTTTACCAAGATTATTGAGGGCGAGATTCCCGGCCGCTTCGTCTGGAAGGACGAGCACTGCGTCGCCTTCCTGGACATCATGCCCCTGTCGGAAGGTCACCTGCTGCTCGTTCCCCGCGCTGAGGTCGACCGTTGGCCCGATCTGCCGGCTGAGCTGGCAGCGCACCTGTTCGCTGTGGCGCACAAGATTTCTGGTGCCCTGGATCAGGCGTTTGATAAGGACCGCGTGGCTCTGATGATTGCGGGCTTCGACGTTCCGCACACCCACATCCACCTGTTCCCGGCTGACGGCATGGCTGATTACGATCCCGCTAACGCGAAGAAGGATGCGACCGCCGAAGAGCTGGATGCGGCCGCTGAGAAGGTGCGTGTTGCCCTGCGCGAGCGCGGCCACGGCGAGTTCGTGCCGGAGGCGTAAGCGCCCTTTACAGCGCGTATAAACATGACAGCGCGTATAAAGACGAAGGAGCCGCCCTCTACAGAACAGTAGAGGGCGGCTCCTTCGTTAAATATCCCGTTGCTATATCCCGGTATGGGAGAAGCTTAGTGCTTTTCAGCCTTGGAGATCTGGTCAGCCAGGTCCTCGGGGGAGAGGTTAGCGGAGGAGAACTCGGGGGTCAGCGGCAGGTGCAGCTGCAGGCCGGTACCGGGGCAAATCTCGACCTTTGCCGAACGCAACTTGAAGTCGACCACGTGGCCGCCCTGAACGCGCTCATCATCGATAAAGTGGGCGTGGCAGCCGGGCACCGAGATGCCCTGCTCGTAGATCGGGGTGCGGAAGCCAACAATCGTGCCGGTCACGTTATCGAACTGGACAATGTCCTCATTCTCGGTGGCCGCAACCATCTTCGGGTAGGGCTTCTCCTGCTTGATGACGGTGCGGGTGCGGACCCATTCGAACTCGCCGTAAATCTTGATGGCGTACATGTAGTTCTTGGAGACGGTGAAGTCATCCAGAATCTGCGAGGCAGACTTACGCAGCAGGTTCTGCGGCAGTTCGCGCTTAATCATGGGCACGAAGTTGGTGACCACGGCGTAGGGGGTCTGCTGGCGCAGGTCGGGCAGGGACACGGAACCGTCGTGGCGTACCTGGTAGCAGACGCCGTCGAGGACGACCATTTCGCCGTCGAGGCCGTTGAAGGTACCCACACCGAAGTTGCCGTGGCTCAGGAGCTCACCGATGGTCATCTCGCCATCGTAGATGCCGTCCAGCAGCTGGGACATGAGGCCGGTCTGAAAAACTTCGTTACGGAAAACAGTTTCACCGTTTAGGATGGTCGGCTGATATGCCATGAGATTTCTCCTCGTTACAGTGGATGCGGCGCCAGACGGGTCGGTCGGTCATCGGCGATACTCGCCCAGGGATGCGTGAGAGTGCTTCGGGAGGGCGACGCTGAGAACACGGCGTATGGTGTCGTTTCTCGAGGAATTCGTAGGTGACGCAGGCCGGGCGCACGCACTTTCATTGTACGCCTGTGCAGGAAGAACCCCGGGACTAGCGGGTACAACATCTTATGATGTGGCCTCTAGAGTGCTGAAAGCAGTCAACTGCACAAGGGCATAAAAATAGACTGGCATTCCCTCCGGTTGCACGACAAAAAGGGAGGGAACGCCAGCACCAACAGCTTAGCCCTTAGAGCTGCTCTAAGCGCAACTAAGATACACGAGGCTCAACGAAGCAGAAAAATATTGGACACGTACTGTCGCCAAAAGTGCTACAGCAAGATAGAAATCCGTAGAGATATGCCCGAGCACACAACAACGACCCATACGTTCCCAGAGGAACATATAGGCCGTTGCCTGTTCTCCAGAACGCACCCCCTACAAGGGGCACCGTTCAGGAAGAAAGATTAGACGCCGTAGTACAGCTGGTACTCAAGCGGGTGCGGAACCAGCGAGAGCGGCTCCAGCTCGTTCTTACGCTTGTAGTCAATCCAAGCCTGAATCAGGTCCTCGGTGAAGACGCCGCCCTCGAGCAGGAAGTCGTGGTCAGCCTCCAGAGCCGCCAGAGCCTCCTCCAGGTTAGCCGGAGCCTTCTTGATGTCCTTAGCCTCTTCGGCGGGCAGCTCGTACAGGTCCTTATCGATCGGTGCCGGCGGCTCGATGCGGTTGCGGATACCGTCCAGACCAGCCATCAGCTGAGCAGCGAATGCGAAGTAGGGGTTAGCGGAGGGGTCCGGTGCGCGGAACTCCAGGCGCTTAGCCTTCGGGTTGGTGCCGGTAATCGGGATGCGGATACCGGCGGAACGGTTACCCTGCGAGTACACCATGTTGATGGGAGCCTCGTAGCCGGGAACCAGACGCTTGTAAGAGTTCACGGTCGGGTTGGTGAATGCCAGAACAGCGGAGGAGTGCTCAATCAGACCGCCAATGTACCAGCGTGCGGTGTCAGAGAGGTTAGCGTAGCCGCGCTCATCGTAGAAGAGGGGCTCGCCGTCCTGCCACAGCGACTGGTGGCAGTGCATACCGGAGCCGTTGTCACCGAACACGGGCTTGGGCATGAAGGTCACGGACTTGCCCCATGCGTCTGCAGTGCCCTTGATGACGTACTTGAACTTCAGCAGGTCGTCAGCAGCCTTGGTGAGGGTGTCGAACTTGTAGTTGATTTCTGCCTGGCCAGCTGCGCCCACCTCATGGTGGCTACGCTCAACCTCAAGGCCAACCTCGTCCATTGCTACGCACATTGCGTCACGCAGGTCAGCCTGCTTGTCGACGGGGGAGACGGGGAAGTAGCCGCCCTTGACGGGGGTTTTGTTGCCCAGGTTGCCGCCCTCTTCCTTGCGGCCGGTGTTCCAGGGTGCCTCATCGGAGTCGATCTTGTAGAACACGGAGTTCGGCTCGACCTGGTAGCGGACATCCTCGAAGACGAAGAATTCAGCCTCGGATGCGAAGAATGCGGTGTCTGCAATGCCGGTGGACTGCAGGTACGCCTCGGCACGCTCAGCGACGCCGCGGGGGTCACGGTGGTAGGGCTCGCCGGTGCGGGGGTTCACGATGGAGCAGATGATGACCAGGGTCTTCTCAATGCGGAAGGGGTCAACGTATGCGGACTGAACGTCGGGGATCAGCTGCATGTCGGACTCAGCAATGCCCTGGAAGCCGCGAATGGAGGAGCCATCAAAAAGCTGGCCGTTGACGAAGAAATCGTCATCAATTGCCTTGGCGGGCAGGTTGAAGTGCTGCTGCACGCCGGGCATGTCGGTGAATCGGATATCAACGAAGACTACTTCTTCGTTCTTGATAAAGTCGAGAACTTCCTGGGGGCTGGTAAACATGAGGACTGCTCCTTGTTCGACTGACGGTGCAGAAGGGTATTTTCCCTCATCACATTCAGTCTTTGGTTTAGTTTTTGGCCGCGGGCAAAACCCTGTGACATATCAAGCATAGTGGTTATTTTTTGCGCGTGCGTGACTATCGTGTTTCGGTAATGTTACAAATCCTGGAAAGGAGTTACATCTTGATTGCCTCACGACACACAGTAGAGATGCTAACGCCCTCAGTAGAGCCAGTAGCAAAGCCAATATCAATGCCCTCAGCAGCGCAATAATCGGGCGTAACAAAAGGCCCCGGTCCTCCCCACACGGGAAGAGCCGGAGCCTTCAAAACCTTATATCAGCGTCTCGCTTAGCGGCCGCGCATCGCACGACGGTCGGGGCGTGCACGCATCGGGTCAACACCCTTCGGCAGACCATTCATCGGGTTACGCATAGTGTTCAGAGTGCTCAGGCGACCAGAAACAACCTGCATCTCCTGCTGAGTCAGAGCCTTCGGAAGCTTGTTCATAGTCTTCACAACGTCCTTGAGCTCAACCTGACCCTCATCGTGACCGGTCTCAATCACGTGAACCGGCACACCGGGAGCCACACGAGCCAGGTGCTTCTTCTCAGTGTTCACCAGCGAGTTCACGCGGCTGTGAGGGCCCTCGGTCACCAGCACAATACCGGGACGGCCCAACGCACGGAACACCAGATCCTGGTTGCGGTTCGCAGCAACGGGCTGCTCCTCAACAATCCAACCGCGGCGCACCGAGTTCATCGCCGCACCACTACGACCGGGCTGGTTCTCAATCTGGGCAAAAGCCGCAGTCTGCGCGCGGCGACCCAGCAGAAGCATCGCCACAATAGCGGCAACGCCCAGACCCAGAATCAGGAAAGTAATCCAGTTACCCAGGGCAATACCGATGAGGAGGAAAACCAAAAGGGTACCCAGAGCCGACAGACTCAGAATCCAACCGATATTCGGGTCGGACTTCTTGGTCATCTGGTAGACCTGCTTCATCTGGGCGAAAGTGCCCGGAGTGCGTTCCTTCTTCTTTTTCTTCTCTTCGCGCTTATCTGCCACGATTCTTCCTCGGCTGGTTCTTCCGCGGCCCCGAGAAGCGCCTCAAACGCTCACGGAACCATAGTGACGTAACGATGCAGTGTATGCCTGCAATTTTTCTAGTTTACCCTACCCGCACAAGGGGCGGGGCATAAGGGGAGGCTCCCCGAACACCGGGCGAACACCGGGTTCGAGGAGCCTCAACGCTCTCAGAAAGATTCTGAAAAGGCTTAGTAGCCCGCAGCCACCAGGGAGGAGGCTTCCTGCAGGGCTGCGCCCTCACCCTCAATGTGGGCAAGGTTCTCAGGAATCGGGTAGCCGTTCTTACGCATTGCACGAGCCCACAGGCGACCTGCACGGTACGAAGAACGAACCATCGGGCCCGCCATAACGCCAGCGAAACCAATCTCCTCAGCCATGTTCGCAAAATCCACGAACTGCTGCGGCTTCACCCAACGCTCAATCGGGTGGAAGAGCGGGCCGGGGCGCAGGTACTGGGTGAGGGTAATGATGTCACAACCAGCATCGTGCAGATCGCACAGCGCCTCGTAAATCTCGTCATCGGTCTCGCCCATACCCAGAATCAGGTTGGACTTGGTGACCATGCCACCTTCCTTAGCCTGGGTAATAACATCCAGGGAACGCTCGTAACGGAACGCCGGGCGAATCTGACGGAAGATACGGGGAACGGTCTCCAGGTTGTGCGCGAACACCTCAGGCTTAGCGTCAATCACCTTCTGAACATGCTCGGGAACACCCTTGAAGTCGGGGACGAGCATCTCAACGCCGGTGTTCGGGCACATCTTGTGAATCTGGCGGGTAGTCTCTGCGTACAGCCACGCACCGCCGTCTTCCAGATCGTCACGAGCAACACCGGTCACGGTTGCGTAACGCAGACCCATGACCTTCACGTTCTTAGCAACCTTGAACGGCTCAGCGTAGTCAACAGCAACAGGTTTGCCGGTCGCAATATTGCAGAAGTCGCAACGGCGGGTGCACTCGGAACCACCAATCAGGTAGGTCGCCTCACGGTCTTCCCAGCACTCGTAAATATTGGGGCAACCAGCCTCTTCACACACGGTGTGCAGGCCCTGACCGCGAGCCAGCTCGCGCATCTCGTTGTATTCGGGGCCAACAATAGCCTTGGTCTTAATCCAATGAGGCTTCTTCTCAATGGGAACCTCAGCGTTGCGGGCCTCCACACGCAGTAGCTTGCGTCCTTCAGGTGCGGTGCTCAAAAGTCTTCTCCTTGGTCTAGATGTGCCCTCTGTGCAGGTGGGCCATCTTCTATTTTACGCCCGCTCAGGCGTAGGTGAAACTGATGTTCGTATATGACGAACAAGCCCGGATGCGCGGCTCGTTCAGCGCCTCTCGGCTGTACCTAGCTCCGGTGTCCAGGCTCCGGTGTTTAGTCCTGCGCCGCGACGGGCTCGAAGGACTCCGCCAGACGGTCCTGATACTTCAGAAGCTCCGCCTCCAGCGGCTCCAAAATATCGGCGGGGGTGACGGTGCGGCCCAGCTGCTCCGAAATGGTGGTAACACCCGCATCGCTAATGCCGCAGGGAATGAACTGCTGGAAAGGTGCGGTGTCATTGCAACAGTTAATCGCGAAGCCGTGCATGGTGGTGTTACGCGAAACGCGCATGCCCAGTGCCGCGATCTTCTTGTCCTGGGTGATGCCGTCGCCCAGAATCCACACGCCGCTACGGCCCTCAACGCGCTCACCCTTAATGCCCAGACCGGCAAGGACGTTAATGATGATTTCCTCGATGATGCGCACATACGCCACCACGTCAATGGGCTCGGGCAGGCGCAGAATCGGGTAAGCAGTCAGCTGGCCGGGGCCGTGCCAGGTCAGCTTGCCGCCGCGGTCAATCTTGACGACGGGGGTGGACTTGTCTGCGGGGTACTCGTGGTCTTCGGTGCGTTTACCGGCGGTAATCACTGCCTCGTGCTCAAGTAGAAGAATCGTATTCTGGCGGGTGCGGTTAGCCACCTCATCGTGGATGCGGTACTGCTCGTCCAGGCACTCAACATAGTTCACATAGTTCGGGGCGAAGCCCACACGTTCAATCGTCACAGACATACTTTCTACCTTAGTACTGCTAGTGGAGGGAAGAAAATTAGGGCGCCCTGAATCACGTGATGAGCGAACACGTCGGAATGTTACGTGAGGGTGTGCTCAAGGGGAGGAAGGGTGAATAAGCAGATAAATACCTGAATTCACCTTTGGGGTTCTTTGGAGTATTTGAACTATTTTAGTGTGCTTAAAGATATTATTTGATGTAATTTGATAACATGATGGTATGAGAAGCAAAGAAGCACACGTTCTGGAAAGCATCGCCAACCCGGCTCTGCCCACCCTGCAGATTGTTGAGTACCGGGGTGGAACCACCGAGAGCGCACCCTCTGTAACTCCCGTATCCCCAGCAACCTCCGTGCGCTCCGGACGCTACACCCTGCGCACCATTCCCCAGTCCGTCCTGTCCGCTCAGCCCGCCCTGCCTGCCGCGCCCACTCTGCGCGCGGCAGCCAATGGGTACGGATTCGAGGAAAACACGGATGCATCCGCTCAGAGGCACGCCCAGACCCCGCATGTAGCCGCAGCCCTACGTAACGCGCCCGGACTCGCCAAGCTCCACGCCGTTACTAGCGAGAGCGCCGATAGCGCCGATCAGCTGTGCCTCTGGTATGAGCCCCTCGACGCGGGCACCCTCGACAAGCTCCTGCGCGCTCGTACCCTGACACCCGCCGAGCTCATGACCCTGGCACGCACCCTGCACCGGGCGCTCGGCAGCCTTAAAAAGGTGGGGGAGAGGCGCGCCGAACTAAGCGCCGAATACATCGCTCTGAGTGCCGCCGGAGTGCCCAAACTCCTGCTACCTGACGCCGTCTACCGTGAAGCGGCCCCTCAAGACGGAGAACAGCTCACCGCCGCTCGGGGCAACTACGCACGCTCCGCAGCAGCCCTGCTCTGGCAAGCCGCCTGCGGGCACGCGCCGGAACCCTCCGCCGCCCGCGTACCCCTCTCACTGCGCATGGGCGCTACCGGCGCTACCGGCGCAACAGCTAATGGCGCGCCCAGCAACGAGTGGGTCGAACGCCTCGGCCGTGCCCTCGAATACCTTCTAGACGCACCCGCCCAGGAGGCGGCGGCCGCCGGACTGAGCTCCGTGGTAGCGCTCGCGGAGGAGGTGCCGCCTCGCCCGCTCAACGTGTACCTGAGCTGTTCCGAACGCGCCCGCGCGCTGATTCCCGTTGCGGTAGATCCCGCGCCGGTGCAGAAGCCCTCAAAGCTCCAGAAGACGCAACGTTACTTGTCAGAACGTATGCCCCGCGTGAAGAAGCCAGCAGCTGCCACAGGCTCTAAGCCGTTGAGTCCCGCAAAGAGTGCACCAACCCCGAAGAGCGCAGAAGCGACGGATGCATCCCGACTGGCGGCGCTACGCGGTGCGCTGAGCCGCCCCTCCGTACGTCTGGGCGTAGCCGCGCTGGCTCTGGGGGCTATCGCCCTGCCGCTCGGGTTCACCGCCTACGGGCAGAACGCCCCGGCAACGGCACAGCCCGTGTCCGCGCAAGCCGCGAACGTAGCGGGGGAGCAAGCATCCGGCGGAACGGAAGAACAGAGTCAGACTGTGCAGGGTGAGCAGATTCTACGTGCCCTCATCGACCAGCGGAACCAAGAACGCCGTGCCCGAGGTGGTGCAGAGCTCACCGTCGACACCACCGAAGAGCTCAGCCGAGACGGCGAGAACATCCGCGTCATGGCGGTAGTCTCCGCACCCGGCTACCGCGCCGACAAAACCGAACAGGAAGCCCGCAAACTCAGCGAAGAAAACGGCATCACCCGCCAGAAAGTCATCTTTGACCTGCACCGCGGGGAGAAAGGCTGGGAGATAGCCCGAGCCGAACCCGTCCCGGCATAACCGCGGTACACGCTCCGCACCATGGAGCATTCAACGGGCATAACAAAAGCGGCGGTCCCACCCACCGAAGTGGATGGAGCCGCCGCCTTTATGCTCACTGCCCGGGAAAACCCGGAAAGCTACGCTCGGTTACCCGTCAGGGTATCGCCACAAGGAAACTTCCTTGAGCCTGTGCAGGTCTTAGAGACCCAGCTCGGACTCGAAGTTTGCCTCCTCCAGGCGGGTCTTGACGGTGCGCAGGAAGCGACCAGCGTCCGCACCGTCGACCACGCGGTGGTCGTAGGTGAGGGACAGGTAGCACATGGAGCGGATAGCGATAACGTCGTTACCGTCTGCATCCTGGATAACCATGGGGCGCTTCACGATCGAACCGGTACCGAGGATTGCAACGTTCGGCTGGTTGATGATCGGGGTGTCGAACAGTGCACCGAAGGAACCAATGTTGGTGATGGTGAAGGTCGAACCCGACAGCTCCTCGGGGGAGATGTCGCCGGTACGTGCGCGGCCACCCAGGTCGCCAATAGCCTTTGCCAGGCCAGCAATGCCCAGGTCGGAAGCGTTCTTGATGACGGGAACCAGCAGACCCTTGGGGGTGTCCACAGCAATAGCGATGTTCTCGGAGCCGTGGTAAGTAATCTGCTTGTAGTCCTCGGTCATGGACGCGTTCAGAGCGGGGTGCTGCTGCAGAGCCTCAGCGGTTGCCTGGACGAAGAAGGGCAGGAAGGTCAGCTTTGCGCCCTCGCGAGCAGCGAAGCCGTCCTTAGCCTTTGCACGCAGCTGGACAACGCGGGTCACGTCAACCTCGGTGACCTGGGTCAGCTGGGTGGAGACGTCCAGAGACTCGCGCATACGCTTTGCAATAACCTGGCGGATACGTGCGGTCTTCTCGACGGTGCCACGCTTGGGGGAAACCTCGAAGGTGTGCGGTGCCTTTGCGGAACCAGCAGCCGGAGCAGCAGCTGCAGCGGGTGCAGCAGCGGCGGGAGCAGCGGAACCCTTAGCAGCGATAGCAGCCTGAACATCCTGCTTGCGGATGCGGCCACCAACACCGGTGCCCTTAACGGTGGACAGGTCGATGCCGTTGTCCTTAGCGAGCTTACGGACCAGCGGGGTCACGTATGCTTCGCCCTCAGCAGCTGCCGGAGCGGCAGGTGCAGCGGGAGCTGCAGGAGCAGCCGGAGCAGCGGGTGCTGCGGGAGCCTCAGCAACCGGAGCGGGAGCTGCAGGAGCAGCCGGTGCAGCAGCAGCGGAAGCGTCGCCGATGATAGCCAGAACCTGGCCAACCTCTGCGTCCTCATCCTCGGGGATGCGGATCTCGAGCAGGGTACCTGCTACGGGGGAGGGAACCTCGGTGTCAACCTTGTCGGTGGAAACCTCAACCAGGGGCTCGTCAACCTCAACCTGCTCGCCAACTTCCTTCAGCCAGCGAGTAACGGTGCCCTCGGTCACGGACTCGCCCAGAGCGGGCAGCAGGACCTCGGTGCCGGAAGCGGAGCCAGCCGCGGGAGCAGCCGGAGCAGCAGCGGGTGCTGCGGGAGCCTCAGCAACCGGAGCGGGAGCTGCGGGAGCCTCAACAGCTGCGGGAGCAGCCGGAGCAGCAGCACCGGAACCGTCGCCAATGATAGCCAGAGCAGCGCCGACCTCGACGTCCTCGTCCTCGGGGACGAGAATCTGCTCAACAACGCCTGCTACGGGGGAGGGAACCTCGGTGTCAACCTTGTCGGTGGAAACCTCAACCAGGGGTGCGTCAACCTCAATGGTGTCGCCGACCTCAACGAGCCAGCGGGTAACGGTACCCTCGGTCACGGACTCGCCCAGTGCGGGCAGTACTACGGTGTGGGACATAATCTTTCCCGTTCTCCTTGTGAATGCTTGAACTAGAAAAATGTGAGCGGTGACCCGGATGCGCGTCGCATGCATCGAAGCACGTCGACGCGCATCCGGATAGGGGCGTTGTTCAGCGGATACGCCCGGCAACCGCTAACGACCAACGGTCGTCAATACTAAGCTGACGCGCTAACGCCAGTCAGCAAAATTTATGCGCTGTGCAGCGGGGTGCCGTTCAGGACCATTGCAGCCTCACCCAGGGACTCGTTCTGAGTCGGGTGTGCGTGGATGAACTTAGCGACGTCCTCGGGGAATGCTTCCCAAGCAACCCACATCTGAGCCTCACCAATCTGCTCACCCATGCGCTTACCAATAGCGTGAACACCAACGATGGGGCCGTCCTTCTGGCGGACAACCTTCACGATACCGGTAGCACCGAGGATAGCGGACTTACCGTTACCAGCCAGGTTGTACTCAGCGGTCTCAACGTTCTCAGCGCCGAACTTCTCCTTAGCCTTGGGCTCGGAGTAGCCAACGGAAGCGATCTCCGGGTCACAGAAGGTGACCTTGGGGATGTTCACGTCTTCAACGATGGAGGGGTTCAGGCCAGCGATTTCCTCAGCAACGAAGATACCCTGCTGGTAACCGCGGTGAGCCAGCTGAACGCCGGGGACGATGTCGCCAACAGCGTAGATGTTGCCAACGCCGGTGTGCAGGCGCTCGTTAGCCAGGACGAAGCCGCGATCCATGGGGATGCCCTGCTCCTCGTAGCCCATGTTTGCGGTGTTCGGGCCACGACCAACAGCAACCAGAACGATCTCTGCCTCGAAGACCTTGCCGTCAGCCAGGGTGACCTTAGCACCGTTAGCGTCCTGCTCAACCTTCTCGAAGAGGGTGCCGGTGTTGAACTTGATGCCGCGCTTCTTGAACGCACGCTCCAGAACCTTGATGATTGCCGGGTCCTCGTTGGGAACCAGGTTCGGCAGGCCCTCGATGATGGTGACGTCAACGCCCATAGCGTTCCACATGGATGCGAACTCGCAACCAATCACGCCGCCACCGAGCACGATAGCGCTCTTGGGCAGGTAGTCCATCTCCAGTGCCTCAGTGGAGGTCAGAACGCGACCCTCAATGGGCAGACCGAAGGTCTTGGAGACCGAGCCGGATGCCAGGATAATGTTCTTACCCTTGTACTCAACACCACCGACGGTGATGGTGTCCTGAGCGGTCAGCTTACCCTCGCCGGGGATAACCTCTACGCCCTTCATCTTCAGCAGGCCTGCAAGACCCTTGAACTTACCGGAGACGATGTTGTCCTTGTAATCGCGAACCTTGCCCATTTCGATGGACTGCAGCACAGCGTTAACGCCAACCTTGGACGCCTCGCGTGCCTCTTCTGCCAGCTCAGCAGCGTGCAGGTACGCCTTGGTGGGGATACAGCCGGTGTGCAGGCAGGTGCCGCCGACCTTTTCCTTCTCGATCAGGCCGACGGTGAAGCCTAGCTGGCGTGCGCGAATAGCTGCAGAGTAGCCAGCGGAACCGCCGCCGAGGATGAGGATGTCGAATTCTTGAGCCACGATATTGCTCCCTTGCATAGTTGTTGGGGCTAAAGACCCCTGCAATGAGTTCTTTACCAATTTATTGGTAGGTTTCCCAGCATGCGCGAAAGGCCCGCGAGCTCGAAAAATCGCGCGCCCCTCCGCGTACGCAGAAAAACACTTAATACAACAATACCCCCGTTGACGGTCGTTTAAGTTCACTCAGGGCGGTTTTTAGCCAAATAACCCCGCAAGAGGCCAAAAAATTCGAGGCGTATAGCATGCTGGACACCCCGTCCGGCCGTTCTCGCACGGGGATGCTGAAAGGCCCGGACGGGAGAAGAAAAGCTCCCTCAGTGACGAATCGAGAAAAGGCGGCAATGACCTCAACGCAACGCGCGAGGCGCCCCGGCCTGTTCAGCCAAAGCGCCTCGCGCATCCCTATATAACCGTTCAGCAATCAGCGGAAACCCTGCAGAAAGGAAGCCCTCCGCAAGAGTCCCGGCGCCGCCGAACCCTCTACTTGGCGTAGGACTGGATGAAGTTCACCAGGGTTGCGGTACCGAAGCCGGTACCCTCCTTCGGGGTGTAACCGTAGGGTGCCTCCTCGTTGAACGCGGGACCCGCGATGTCCAGGTGTGCCCACGGAATACCCTCGCCCACGAACTCCTTCAGGAACAGGCCCGCGGTCAGGGCACCGCCGAAACGCGAACCGATGTTCTTAATATCAGCAACCTGCGAGTCCAGGCTCTTGCGCAGGTAAGACTCCAGCGGCATGGGCCAGTAAGCTTCACCGGCGGATGCGCCGGCAGCCTGCACGCGCTCGCGAATCTCCTCGTCACCCAGCAGAGCCGCGGTGCGCAGGCCCAGGGCGGCCATAGCGGCACCGGTCAGGGTGGCGATATCCAGAATGACGTCCGGCTTAGCCTCGGAAGCCAGCGCGATACCGTCCGCCATAACCAGGCGACCCTCGGCATCGGTGTTCAGTACCTCAACGGTACGACCGTCGCGCATGGTGATGACATCCTCGGGGCGCAGGGCGTGGCCGCCGGGCATGTTCTCGGCCAGGCACAGGTAACCGGTCACGGCCACCGGAACCTCCAGCTCAGCGGAGGCCACCACGGCGTTCAGCACGGCTGCGGCACCGGCCATATCGCACTTCATGGTCATCATCGAAGCGGCGGGCTTCAGCGAGTTACCGCCGGAGTCAAAGGTGATACCCTTACCCACCAGAGCCACGTGAGCCTTCGGGTTCTCGGGGACATACTTCACCACGGCAAGAACAGGCTTGCGGGGAGAACCCTGGCCAACGCCGGCAATACCGCCGAAGCCCTCCTCGACCAGGCGGTCGTAGTGGAAGAGCTCAATCTCAACGTTTGCGTAATCCTCGGCCAGCTCAGCCGCAAACTCACCGAAGGTCTCGGGGTACAGGTGCGACGGGGGCAGGTTCACCAGACGGCGTGCGTCCTTGGTGGTCTCACCCAGGACCAGGGCCTGCACCAGTGCGGGCTCCGCCTCATCGGGATCAATCGAGGAAATAATCAGGACGGACTCAATCTCTTCCTTAATCGAATCCTGGGTCTTGCCGCGCATACCCTCCTCGATGAAGTTACCCAGCACGGCGCCGTGCGCGACGGCCTCAATCTCATCCACGGAGGACAGGCCGAAATCGAAGGCAATCTCCTCGGCGGAACCGGCCAGCTGACGGCTTGCCGAACCAGCGGCATAGCGCAGGGCATCCAGACGCTCCTGACCGGTAGCCTGATCGGAACCCAGACCAGCCAGAGCCACAATGCCGGCACCCGAATCCTCAAGACCCGGCAGACGCAGCAGCTGATCGGGGGCACCCGAGGCACCCAGCGCCTCCAGCAGCTCGTTAATACCCTCAACAGAGTCCTCAGACAGGGAGCTCGGTGCCAGGTACGCACCGTCCGAACCCTTCAGAACGCCCAGAACCAGAACGTCAGCTTCGAGCGCTTCAAGGTCGGTGCTGTGAATAGACAGAGACAGAGACATCGTTACTCCTTTGCGTATGTCTTCTCAAAATAGTCGGGGCACATCCTCGCGCCCGAAAAACTCAACTGTAGGCCCTCGAAGAGTGAGGATGAATACCGCCGCGCAAAGCCGCGCGGACTACTGCTTCTACTCTACACGGATATGTAAGAGGGCGTGAGGTTCAGCTCTCACCCCGAACAGCTGGCAGAACAGAAAACACACAAGAAGCCGAGCCGCAGCGTCTTAAGAACGTCGACAAGACACCAAACAAGTTCACCTACTGCGAGAAAAGCCCTCACACTGTCGAGACAGGGCAGTAGTGGCATAAAATGAAAGACTACGGAAAGCGTCAGATAACAGAAGACGCCCCTTCGCCCCAACACCTCGGGTACCGGCAGAAAACACTAAGCCCACCCGAACGCGGCGCGAACCAGACAGAAGTGAGGAGGCGTAATGCTCAACCCCGAAGATCTCTACTTAGCCAACACCAAAATATTGGACGACCCCAGGATGCACGGGCTAACCCTCGTCATCGCCCTCTCCAGCCCGCAAGACGCAGGCTCCACCGCAGGGCAGCTCGGGCAGGTGCTGCTCAGCGAACTCAAAAACATTGAAATCGTCGAGTTCGACAGCGACCAGCTGCACGACTACCGTGCCCGCCGCCCCTTCATCCGCTACGAACAAGACCACTTCGAAAAGCCGCAATACCCGCAGCTGAAGCTCTACGCCGTAGAAGACAGCCTTGACAAGCCGTTCCTGCTACTCACCGGTGCCGAACCGGACCTGCAGTGGCAGCGCTTCGAAAAGGCGGTGCTGACCATCGCCCAGCGGGTCAAGCCCTCCCTGGTTGTGCTGGTCTCCGCATTCCCCATGCCGGTGCCGCACACCCGCCCCTTCCCGATTACCGCGCACGGCTCCCGCAAGGACCTGATTCGCGGTATCTCCCCGTGGAAGCCCAGCGCGGACGTGCACGCGACCGTCACCAACCTGTTGGAAGTGCTCTTCACCGAAAACGGAATCGACACCGTCGGCTTCGGCGTGAACATTCCCCAGTACATTTCGGAGGCGGACCTGCCGCAGGGCACCCTCACCGCCCTCGAACACGTGGGCATGGCGGCGCACCTCTCCCTACCCACCGAGAACCTGCGCGAAGCCGCACGCCACGTGCACAGCCAGATCAACGATCAGGTCAAGCAGAACCCCGAAATCGGTCGCATGATCACGGCCATGGAAGAGAACTACGACGAGAACTTCCGCACCTCCGATATTGCGATTCCCCTCTCGCGACGCGACGCGCACAACGTGCCCAGCCGCGACGAGATTGGTGCGCTCTTCGAGCGGTTCCTCGACGAACAATAGATGTGGGCGAACAATAGGTGCGCGCAATAGGGGATACCGTCCGTCGGATACCGCCCGCCAGATAGTGCGTGCCAGATAGTGCGTGACAAATTATGACGCGGCACCCCGCGCCGCTGTGGACAAACCTCGGCGCACAAACGAACAATACGAATAAATCTGTGGAACCAACGGACACATGAACCGAAGTATCCACAGATTTATTTGTTTAACCCCGTACCCCGCGCAAACCATGCCACCGTGAAGGCATGAACGCAAACAATACCTCCAACGGCAATACCCCCAACAGCGACCACTTCCACAACGAACACTTCCACAGCGGCTACGACACGCCCCCGCCCATCCGCAACGAATACGACGTGCTCAGCTGCGCCCTCCACCAGCACGGCTACTGGCCCGACCACTCACTCATCATCCTCACCGCAACCGATGACACCCTCGGCCCCAGCCTGCGCGTCAACCTACCCGACGAACCCTGCACCCACAGCGAACGTGCCGACTTCCTGCACGAAACCTTCACCAAACTCCCCACCCGTCACAACGGCGAAACCCTCACCCGCTTCTACGCCATCATCATCGACGGCGACAACACCGTACGCCAACGCCAACTCAACCCCGACACCGCGCAACTGGCCGCCATCGAAGAAATCCAACAGGACGTCGACACCCAAATCCCCATCAACGCATGGCTCCACCTGCTCCACGACCCGCGCATCGTCAGCGAACTACGCTGCGAAGATGTCATCTACGCAGGCGGCGCCAGCATCTGGGCGCTCAACCCCGAACAGCAAGCGCTCACCCTCCTCGCACCCATCGAAGAAATCCGCCACAGCAGCTACTACACCTGGCTCACCCGCCACGGCGACACCATCGCCGACACCGCCCAACACAACTACGCCCACAGCCCCTGGGACACCGACCCCACAGCCAACCCCGAAACCCGCCACGACTGGGAAAACGCCGTAGAACTCTGGGACCACACCCACACCACCCGCCACGACGAAGCCCGCCAGGGCGTCCGCACCATCTACCGCCAAGCCCAAATCGACCTCTGCTACTGGGACGCCGCCATCAACGCCGCCGCGCACCTGCTCACCACCCACCCGGTCGATAACGCGGGCAACCCCATCACCGGTGACGCGCCCACCATCGGCGACGCACTCCGCGAACTCATCCCCGCCGAAATCGCCGGGCACCTACGCGCCTCCATCGCACCCGCAACCCTCAACCCCATCACCGCCGAAATGCTCACCTACCTCGCCGGCTACGGGCTCAACCACGCCCAAAAAGCGCTCGCCTACCTGCACTACTCCGCCCAATACACCTACCACGCCTTCGGCGGCGAATACCCCAGCCCCGACCGCGCGCCGCTCGAACCACCCCGCTACGGCACCCGCATCACCCGCAAAACCTACATCCCCGCCAGCTTCACCCACGCACTCAGCGCCACACCCGGTACCGAACAGGCACACGTACGCGCCGTGCCCGAAAAATGCGTGCAATGGCAAGACTGGATCCGCCGCACCCACCGCACCATTCAGCAGAGCCGCAGCATTCAACAGAACCGCAGCAACCAGCACACCAACCTCAACGGCTGGGCACTCGAAAACCTCACCCCCGCCGACCTCGCCAGCGCCGCCGAACTCAACACCATCAGCCGCGACCTGCTCCCACGCCTCGAGGAACACCCCAAAGACCACAACGCCCACAACAAACTCGAAAACCTCAAGCAACGAATCGACGAAAGCTGCACCAACAGCGAATACCTCACCAAACACCACGCCGTCTACACCCACTACCTCAACGCCCTCAAAGGAAAACTAGACAGCCCCCACTGGGCACGCCTCAACGCACTCGAACTACTCACCAGCCTGCTCACACCCCACAGCACCGACGGAGAATACGCCGAACTACGCAACACCCAAGCCTGGGCCAACTGGTACAAGGGCTACAGCACCTACGCCCGCATGCTCCGCCAAGAAGCCCACCGCCACACATTCGGAAAGGACCTCAACATCCTCGATGTACACCTCAACGCAGGCAACCTACCCGCCTGGATCAAATACACCATCTGCGGCGAACCCGGAACACACCGCGAACCCATCAGCACCCTCAAACCCCGAAAACCTTAAAAGCCCGGCACCTAAAACCGGCACCTAAAAGCGAGGTACAAAACGAGGGAGGGGCGCGCCACCGGGCACGCCCCTCCCACCGACTCCTCCCGCCCACAACCGCACCCACCCAAAACCAGGTCCACAAGCCACCCAAACAGCGCGTCAAGTTGAAAGCAACCAAAAATCTGCAATACTTATATATTGACCCCGTACAGTCAATGCGCTACAACGCGCCCTCAAACCGCTCCACACAACGAGCAACGGAACCCTGCAAACCACCCAACGCACGGGGAATAAAACCCGCCCTCACAGCGTTAAACCGGACAAACGCAGCAAACACCCCGACCGAGGACGCCAGCACAGACTTGACAGGGTCTTAGGTGTTTTGCAAACAAAACACCCCACCACAAGCCAGAAAGGGTTCTAGTGGCACCTGCAACCAGCAAGAAGACCGTGACCGGCGACGCAACCGAAGAAACCGTCGCAAAAACCACCACCAAGACCACCCGCACCAAGAAGGCAACCACCAAAGCCGCAGCGGCAACCGAAGACACCACCGGCGCAACCGCCGAAACCGGTGCTGAAACCACTGCCGAAACTACTGCCGAAACCGAGGCAGACAAGCCCAAGCGCACCCGCAAAACCACCACCAAAACCGCAACCAAGCGCAAGACCGGTGGCCGCCGCAAAAAGAGCGACGACGAATTCGACCTCGCACTCGACGAAGACCTCGACACCACCGACAGCGAAGACGAAACCGACGAAGAAGACGAAGAAACCGCAGCCAAAAAAGAAGAAAAGAAGGCCGCAGAAGAAGTAGCAGCCAAAGGCTCCGGCTTCGTCCTCACCGCAAACGACGACGACGACGCACCCGCACAGCGCGTCGTCACCCCCGGCGCAACCGCCGACCCCGTCAAGGACTACCTCAAGCAAATCGGCAAAGTCTCCCTGCTCAACGCACAGCAGGAAGTCGACCTCGCCAAGCGCATCGAAGCAGGCCTCTACGCCGAACACAAGCTCGCTGAAAACCCCGACATGGACAAAGACCTCAAGAAAGCCCTGCGTTGGGTCGTCCACGACGGCAAGCGAGCCAAAAACCACCTGCTCGAAGCCAACCTGCGACTCGTAGTCTCCCTCGCCAAGCGCTACACCGGCCGCGGCATGCTCTTCCTCGACCTCATCCAGGAAGGCAACCTCGGCCTCATCCGCGCCGTCGAAAAGTTCGACTACTCCAAGGGCTTCAAGTTCTCCACCTACGCAACCTGGTGGATCCGCCAGGCCATCACCCGCGCAATGGCAGACCAGGCCCGCACCATCCGCATCCCCGTGCACATGGTAGAAGTCATCAACAAGCTCGCCCGCGTGCAGCGCCAGATGCTCCAGGACCTCGGCCGCGAACCCACCCCCGAAGAACTCGGCAAGGAACTCGACATGACCCCCGAAAAGGTCATCGAAGTCCAGAAGTACGGCCGCGAACCCATCTCCCTGCACACCCCCCTCGGTGAAGACGGCGACTCCGAATTCGGCGACCTCATCGAGGACTCCGAGGCAGTCGTCCCCGCAGACGCAGTGTCCTTCACCCTTCTGCAGGAACAGCTCCACTCCGTGCTCGACACCCTCTCCGAGCGTGAAGCCGGCGTGGTCGCAATGCGCTTCGGCATGACCGACGGCCAGCCCAAGACCCTCGACGAAATCGGCAAGGTCTACGGCGTGACCCGCGAACGAATCCGCCAGATCGAGTCCAAGACCATGTCTAAGCTCCGTCACCCGTCGCGTTCGCAGGTACTGCGCGACTACCTGGACTAAAAGTTCATAGCTTGTCTATAACAAATAGATAGCGCTGTTCTTGACAGAACTGGATACAGAAAAGGCTCTCCGACATACCGGAGAGCCTTTTCTACGTTCATGGGCGATTTGTCACGACGGCCGCGGACAATGCTTGCGGGGGGAGTGCCCCCTCTGCGGCGCCCCAATAAGTGAATGGGCTAGGCGCTTTGAGGATGGGGCCTCCGCCATTACGCATGTCCGCTGCGCCGTTGAGGTTCAGCGCCGCTACAGGCTCAGCTGGCGCAGATAGCGGTCCGCCACCGCCTCCACCTGATCCAGCCCGCGCACACGACCCAGCGCCTCCGACCACGCATCAGCCTCATCGCCACCCACCGGGAAACCAGCCGCCGCCCACAACGCCGCCGTCATCGCACCCACCGAATCCGAATCCGAATCCACCGACACCGCACGGCACAACCCCTCAAACAGGGCACCACGCACCGTCGCATCATCAGCATCAGCCGACAGAATCTTCACAGCATCCGCCGCGCACCAGAGAGCCACACCCAACAGCTCAGGCGCCGTCCAACCCGTACCAAAATGCTCCGCCACAGCCTCCGGCACCGGCACCGTACCGCCCTCCAGCAGCTCGACGGCACGACTCAGCGCCGCCGCCGTACGCGAAGCATCACCCGGAATCGAATCATCCGCCGCCACCGAACCACACCACGACAGCACACGACGCGCCGACTCCAGCAACGCGTCAAACGAACCGGAGGGGGACGCCAACAGATCACGAATCAGCAACGCGTACGCCGCCGCCGAAACCAGCGCCTCCGGATGCCCATGCGTCAACGCCGCCGCACGCACCGCCAACAAAACCACCGTACGCTCCTGCGCCACCGGCAACACACCCAACGCCGCCGAACGCACCAACGCACCACTACCCAAAGCATCTGGATTCACCGACTTCGAAACCAACTGCATCTCACCGGAACCCAACGCCCGCAACGTCGCCGCACCCGGACCACGACGAGCCGTCAACTCTGCCGAACCATCAATCTCACGATCCAACGAAAACGGCGCAGACTCCGGCAAGCTCTCACCAATACCGCGGAACCACCGCAAATACGCCAACCACAAACACGCCAACTCATCCGCCGCCGCGCCCTCATTATTCCACTCCAAAACCTCCGTCAGGCCGTCCAGAGTGAAACACGTCAGCTGCGTATCATCACTGATCAGCAGCTCGCCAAACGCCGAATCCCACGGCTTAGGGTCGCGCTCCGCGATCTGATCCGCTGACAGTAGCTCAAGGGGATAGCCCAGCGCGTCACCCAGCGCAGACGCACGCAACAGGCCGCGCACCCTGCCCGCAAACTCAGCCGAAACCTCAGGTGCACGCGTGAACTCAACAGAAGAAAAACTCATAGGGCGATTATCCCACGGGCGGCTAGAGCATAAGTGGCTTCGTGCTCATGCTCGGGGGGGGGGATGCATCAAGCGGCTCTGTGCTCAGGATGCGCGGGGTTGGGGTATACCAAACGGCTTCGTGCTCATACTCGCGGGGGAGTGCCCCCTCTGCGGCGCTGGGGCGCCTTGAGGACGGAGCCCCCGCTTCACGTGAGTGCTTGCGCCGTGAATGACGAACCGCGAGGCGCAAAACAAGACGCAATGCCATACTGAAACCATGAAGATCCTGCACACCTCCGACTGGCACCTCGGCCGCACCTTCCACCGCAGCCCCCTCACCCGCGAACACCAGCAGTTCATCGACGAACTGCTCAACTACGTGCACGCCGAAGGCATCAACACCCTCCTCATCAGCGGCGACGTCTACGACAGCACCATCCCCACCGCCGAAAGCACCACCCTGCTCGACCAGGCACTCACCCGCCTCATGCGCGCCGGCGTGCACGTCATCCTCAGCTCCGGCAACCACGACTCCTTCCGCCGCCTCAGCTACGGCGCAGCCTTCTTCGAAGCCTCCGGCGTGCACCTGCGCACCACCATCGAAGACGCCACCCGCCCCGTCGAACTCACCGACGGCACCTTGCGCGTACACGTCTACGCCATCCCCTACCTCGCGCCGCGCCTCCACGCCACCGCCCTCGGTGTAGACCCCACCCACCAGGCCGTCCTCGGCGCCGTCACCGACGCCATCCGCGCCGACGCCGCAGAACGACGCGCCCGCGGCGCAGGCGCCGACCGCATCATCGTCATGAGCCACGCAACAGTCAGCGACACCACCGGCAGTGACACCGCCGGCAGCGCAGACACCACACCCCGCAGCGACTCCGAACGCGACATCAGCGTCGGCGGTATCGACTGGGTACCCGCCTCCCTCTTCGACGGCTTCGACTACGTAGCCCTCGGCCACATCCACAAGCGCTACCCCGTCACCCACACCATCCGCTACAGCGGCTCCCCGCTCGGCTTCTCATTCAGCGAAGAACACAACCGCAACGGCGCCTACCTCATCGAACTCAACCCCGGCGAAGAACCCACCATCAGCAGCCACGAATGGGCAACCCGTGTACACATGAAAACCCTGCGCGGCACCATGGAGCAGCTACTCAACGCCCCAGAAAACAGCCCCTACGAGCAGGGCTACTACTGCCGCATCGAACTCACCGACGAAACCCTACCCGTCGGCGCCGTCGACCGCCTGCGCAGCCGCTACGAAACCATCTCCCACTTCAGCTACCGCAGCACCCAACCCGCCACCGACAAACCCACCGCCGCACCGCCCACCCGCGACGCCGACCCCGTCGAAACCTTCGACCAATTCCACCAATACGTACGCAACCGCCCCCTCACCAGCGAAGAACGCGACGTCATCACCACCCTCAACGACCACATCAGCAGTCACAAGGACAACGCATGATCCTGCACAACCTCGAATTCGAAGCCTTCATGGCATACCCCAAGCGCCAAGAAATCAACTTCGACACCCTCAACAACGCCGGCGTATTCCTACTCAACGGCCCCACCGGCGCCGGTAAAACCACCATCCTCGACGCCATCTGCTACGCCCTCTACGGCGAAACCAGCAGCGACCGCGAATCCGCCAAACTGCACTCCACCTACGCGGCACACAGCGGCACCAAACCGCGCGTGCTACTCGACGTCACCCTCCACGGCAAGCGCCTGCGCATCGACCGCACCCCCGCCTACAACAAACCCATCACCCGCGGTGCCCGCAAAGGCCAGATGCGCGAAGAAAGCGCCAAAGCCACCCTCGCCGAACTCGCACCCGGCGCCGACCCATCCGACGAAAAGGCATGGACGCCCATCTCCAGCAGCGTCGCCGAAGTCAACCGCACTATCGCCGAACGCACCCACCTGACCAAAGAACAATTCCTCAAAGTCGTACTCCTGCCGCAGGGTCAGTTCGCGCAATTCCTCAAGTCCAAGCCCAAAGAACGCAAAGAACTGCTCAAAAAGATGTTCCCTGTCGAACACTACGAGCAGCTCTTCGACGCGCTCCTTGAAGAATCGAAAAAGGCTCAGCAGGACGTCGCCCAGGACGAAAATACCCAGCGCGGCTACCTCGAACGTGCCCGCGCAGAAATGCTCGCCCTGCAGGCGCTACTGGACGCAGCAGATCCGGAGGCTGAGGGCACCGATACCGAGGGCTCTGCTGTTGAAGGGTTTGTGGAGGCGGGGGAGGAGCCGGAAAACCTCACCGCTGAGAGTGTCACCGCCGAAACCCTCGACGCATGGGTTGCCGGCGGAGTAGAACGCGCCCGCAAAACCTCCGTGCGCGAGAAGCAGGAACAGCAGCGCCTCACCAACGAAGCCGACCGGAACACCCGCCTGCTCGCCGAACGCGCCCAACTGCAGGCCGACTGGCGCGAATACGAGCAGCTCTGCGAACGCCGCACCCGCCTGACCGAACGCGCCGACGAGCACAAAGCGCATCGTGAAGAGCTGGCGCAGGCGCGTGCCGCCGCGCCCCTGCACGCACAGTACACGCAGGTCCACACCGAATCGCAGGCGCTCGCCGCCCGCCAACAGGACCAGGCGGCGTGCGCATCCGCGCTGGATGATACTGGTCGCGCCCTGCTTGCGGCACTGCGCGATGAGGAAACCCCGGAAGACGTCACCTTCCCCGAGGAGACGACCTTCGCCGCACTCCCGGAGCTCGAGCCCGCTGAACAGGAAACCCAGCTCGAGGCGCTCCTCGACACCCTGCGCGCCCTGCAGAAGAAGGACGCACAGCTTACCGACGAGGAAGCCGCCGTTGCCGCCCTGCTGAAGCAGGCGAACGCCCTCGAGCAGGACAAGGCGCGTGCCGAAAAGACCCTGAGCGACCTGACCGCCGCCGCCGAGCAGCTTGCCGAAGAACTCGCCGGCTACAGTACCGCCGACGAAGAGCGTACCCTCGCCGCGCACCTGGTCACTGAGGCGCAGCAGAAGCTCGATGCCGCTCAGCAGATGCAGCAGAAGCTCGATGCCGCCTCCGCAGCGGTTGCTGAGGCTGAGAAACAGAGCAAGCGCACCGCCACCGCCGAGCAGAAGGCGCAGGAAAAGTGGCAGGCTTCGGCTCAGCAGGCGCTCGTAGCCACGGAGGAGTTCAAAAACCTGCAGGTGCTGCGCCTCGCCCAGGCGTCCTCTCTGCTGGCGCGCGAACTCAAGGACGGCGAACCCTGCGCGGTCTGCGGTTCGGTCGAGCACCCCGCCCCGGCGCAGATTGCCGAGGGGGAGCAGCTGGTTGAGCGCGCCGACCTGGACGCCGCCAAGGAGCGTGAAGACAAGGCGCACAAGCAGGCGCGCACCCACGAACTCGCTAAGGACCGGGCGACCAAGGCGCATCAGGAAGCCTCCGAGGCGCTTGCCGCCGCCCGCACCCAGTACGAGACCCTGGCTGCCCAGGGCGAGTGCGATGTCGAGCAGACTGCCGCGCAGCTGCAGCAGGCGCAGACCCGCCTCGCGCAGGCTCAGTCGCGCGTGACGGCGCGTGACGGTGTGCATGCGAAGGTTGAGCGGGTGCGGGTTGAGCAGCAGAAGGCTCAGGAGGCGCTGCGCACCATCGAGGGCGCGGCGGTTGAGGCGCAGACGCGTCACCGTGACGCTTCGGCGCGCTGCGAGGTTACTGCGGCTGATTTGGCGCCTGCTCGTGCGGCGGTGGGATTTGCGCAGCGTGTTGAGGCTGTGGATGGCTACCGTGCGGCGCATCAGCGTCTGGCTCGTGCGGTGTTGCTGTTGGGTCAGGCGCGTGAGCGTCATGCCCAGGCGGCGGCGCAGGCGCAGTGTCTGTTGGGCGAGTCGGCGTTTGAGAGCGCCGAGCTGGTTCGTGCGGCGGTGCGCACCCCCGAGCGCATTGACGCCCTGGAGCAGGCTGTTGCCGCGTATGAGCTGGAGCACGCCCGCCTTCTTGAGGGCTTTGGTCGTGAGGCGATTGTTGCGGTGGCGGCTCGCGTTGCCGCTGGTGAGCAGGCGCCGGATGATCTGCAAGGTGTGCGTGAGCAGGTTGAGCAGTTGCGTGCGGCGGCGCACCGTTTGACTCTTCGTGAGGGTGAGCGGGAGAGCGTGCTGCGTTCCCTACAGGCGCTGCGCGGCGAGTATGCGGCGTTCCGTGCGAAGACGGCGCAGCGTTATGACCGCGCGCAGATGCTGGCGAACCTGGCGGCGGCTGCCCGCGGTGACACGCTGGGCGGTTATGAGCATCAGGTTGACCTGGTGAGTTACGTGCTGGGCGCCGAGTTTGAGCGGATTCTGCACTCGGCGTCACTGCACCTGGATCGCATGAGTGAGGGCCGCTACGGCATGGTGTTCAGCGATCATCGTGCGAAGGGTAGCCGTTCCGGCGGCGGCCTGAACCTGGAGATTACCGACACCTGGACGGGCGAGCCGCGTGAGGCGTCGTCGCTGTCCGGTGGCGAGTCGTTCTTGGCGTCGCTGTCGTTGGCGTTGGGTCTGGCTGAGGTTGTGCAGGCGAATAACGGCGGTATCGAGCTGGACACCCTGTTCATCGATGAGGGCTTCGGCACGTTGGACGCCGAGACCCTGGACATGGTGATGGGCACGATCGAATCTCTGCGTGATAGTGGCCGCACTATTGGCCTGATTTCGCATGTGGAGGAGATGAAGAACCGTATTCCGGCGCAGATTGTGGTCGAAAAGGGTCAGAACGGCTCCTCGGTGAGGGTAAACTCCTAGTAGGCATAAATTCGCTTCCGGGCCACTGTTGTGGCATGTCCGGCGGCTTATTCGTGAAAGAGATGATGACCTCGACACCTCAGAGCAGGGACCCGAATTCAACGTATCGTGTGGAACCTTCGGCTGATGCGCGCGCTGGCGCATCCGCGCCGGAGGTTCCTCCGCGCACCATGAAGGTGGCACCCGCCTCCGATGCGCTGAATAAAATGCGTGCTTCGGGTACAGGCATTCCGACGGTTCCGGGCACCTCCCTGACGGATGTGGTGCGCAGCAACGAGCACGTGTTGCAGGAGCTGCCGCCTCGCCCGATTCCGGCTGCGGATGAGGTTAACACGAACACCTCGCTGCCGGACATTTTGCGTCAGCATTGGGCATTGTTCCTGCGCAACGGTAAGGAGCAGCGTCGTCATCTGTATGCGGTGCTTCGTTCTGAGGGATTTGCCCGTAACGTGTTGACGATTCTGTTCCACATTCCGGCGGCTTCCTCGGCGTTTGCGCTGTATATTCTGTTGGCGAGCCACCTGGGTAGTGTGCATGATGGCGGCTATGCAGTGGCGGCGTTTACTGGCGCGTATTCGGTGCAGATTATGCTCGGCCCGATGCTGGTGCGTGCCCTGGGTTTGCGGGCGTTGCTGGCGATTACGTCGATACTGAATATTGCCGCGGTGTTGAACATGCTGGTCATTGGTTGGCGTTTGACGGTTGACCCGAATAACGTGAGTACAACCTACCATGCGCTCTCGTGTGTGGCGATGGGTTTCACGACTCCGCCGTGGACTCCGTTTGCTCTTGAGTCGCTGTATCGCCGTAACTATCAGTACAGTGATGTTCGCTTGTCGACTGCGGTGTCGTGGGGTACTACGGCGAACATGTCGATGTACCCGCTGGCTGCTCTGTTGGTGTGGCTGGGTGATGCGTATATCACCCCGAATCATGAGTATGCGGGTTTCTGGATCACGATTATTCTGGATGCGTTGCTGTTCATTGTGGTTCTAGCCGCGCCGATGTGGCTGCCTGATATTTCTCGTATTCGTATGGCTCCGCCGCAGAATTTGGTGCGTCCGAGCCGTCAGACGGTGGTGCTGATTCTTGGTCTGGTGCTGCTGGGTGCGTGCATGGGTTCGGTTGGTTCTGGTCTGCTGGGCTTCTCGCTGATTCACGGTTCGATGAACCTGTTCATGGCTATGGTTGCGACCGGTACCGGTGCGCTCGTGGTGGTGGCTTTCCCCGTGGTTTTGGGTGGCCGTTCGGTGAACCCCTGGCATGGCTGGCTGGCGAGCGGCGTTCTGCTGATTATGGCGGCGCTGTACTTGCCGGCGAGCGATGATACGTCCACGATTTTCTATGCGTTGGCGCTGTGCGGCGCGGTGCTGGGTGTGGCGTTTGGCGGCCATGAGCTGTGGCTGAACCGTTCGCTCAAGCATATTCCTGATGCGCAGGCGAGCTTCTTTACCCGTTCGATGCTGGGCATTGGTCTTGCGCTGGGCTGTATGTGGGGCGGCTATATGGGGGATGCCCCGTATTACCGTAATGCGTTTATGGTTCCGGTGATTATTGCGACTCTGTATTTTGCGTTGGGTCATTTGTACGGCTACTTGTGGCGTGAGGAGCATGAGGAGCAGTTGGCTCCTTTGGCTGAGACGGAACGCGGCTAGTTTGGGTTGCTGCTAGTTCCTTGCCGGTAGCTTGAGCGTGATGAGCGCGCGATAAAAGGCGGATGCCCCGCCACCTTCTGCAGGTGGTGGGGCATCCGCCTTTTGTGTACCGTGCTCGGCTTTTTGCGCCTCAGCGTGAGGCTACAGGTTTAGTGACCGCGCTTAATCCATGCGGGAAGCTCGGGCGCCTCCAGACCGATGCCGGTGCTGTCACCGTGGCCGGTGAGGACCGCGGTGGACGCGGGCAGGGTCAGCAGGCGGGTCGAGATCGACTCGATGATGGTGTCGAAGTCGCTGTAGGAGCGTCCGGTTGCGCCGGGGCCGCCGTTGAAGAGGGTGTCGCCGGAGAAGACGACGCCTTCGCTGTTTTCCCAGCTGAGGGTGGGTGCGTAGAAGCACACGGAGCCGGGGGAATGGCCGGGGGTGGCGAGGACCTTCAGTTCGGTGTCGCCGATGCGCAGTACATCGCCGTCAGCGAGTTCGTGGTCGAAGTCCCAGGAAGGGTACACCATTTCCCAGAGCACACGGTCTGCGGGGTTCAGGTAGACGGGTGCGCCGAAGCGTTCTGCCGCCTCCTTGGCGCTGCGGATGTGGTCGTCGTGGGCGTGGGTCAGCAGAATCTTCTCCACGGTGCGGCCTGCGACGGTGCGGGAGATCTTGTCGACGTCGTGGGCGGGGTCAATGATGATCACGGAGGAGTCATTGCCGATGATCCAGACGTTGTTGTCGACGTCCCAGCAGCCGCCGTCCAGCGAGAAGGTGCCGGAGGTGACGACTCGTTCAATACGTTCGCTCACGCTACGCTCCTAGAGTTCCACGACCGAGCGCAGCACGCGGCCGGTCTTCATGGTTTCGAATGCTTCGTTGACGTCTTCGAGGCGGATGCGCTCGGAGACGAAGCCGTCCAGGTCGAGGCGGCCGAGCAGGTACTGGTCCACGAATTCGGGGAAGTCGCGGGAGGGCAGGGTGTCGCCGTACCATGCGCTCTTGATGGAGCCGCCGCGGCCGAACACCTCATCCAGCGGGATGTCCCAAGTGGTGCCGGGTGCGGGCACGCCGACGAGGACGACGCGGCCAGCCAGGTCGCGTGCTTCGAATGCCTGCTTGAAGGTGGGGGCGATGCCGACAGCGTCGATGACGAGGTCTGCACCGAAGCCGCCGGTGAGTTCCTTGATGGCCTCGACGGGGTCGACCTTGGAGGAGTTCACGGTGTGGGTTGCGCCGTGTTCGCGTGCGCGTGCCAGCTTATCCTCGTCGATGTCGACGGCGATGATGGTGGTTGCGCCACCGAGCTGTGCGCCTGCGATTGCTGCGGTGCCGACGCCGCCACAGCCGATGACTGCCACGGACTCGCCGCGCTTGAGCTCACCGGTGTTCAGCACAGCGCCCAGACCTGCGGTGACGCCGCAGCCGAGCAGACCGATGGCTGCGTACTGTTCGGGGCTGATGTCAGCGGTGATCTTGGTGCACTGGCCAGCTGCGACGAGGGTCTTCTCAGCGAAGGAGCCGATACCCAGTGCGGGGGTGAGTTCGGTACCGTCCTCGAGGGTCATCTTCTGGGTTGCGTTGTGGGTTGCGAAGCAGTACTGCGGCTGGCCCTTGCGGCATGCGCGGCATTCGCCGCAGACGGCACGCCAGTTGAGGATGACCAGGTCGCCGGGGGCGATGTCGGTCACGTCATCGCCGACAGCCTCAACGATACCTGCGGACTCGTGGCCGAGCAGGTAGGGGAAGTCCTGGCCGACGCCGCCGGTGACGTAGTGGTGATCGGTCTGGCAGACACCGCAGGTGAGGACCTTGACGAGTGCTTCTCCCTTGCCGGGGTCGGGTACGTTGATGGTGGTGACGGTGACGGGCGCGTCCTGGGCGAGGGCTACGACAGCCTTAACCTTGTGCATGGTGCTCCTTTGCTGAGGCGCGGCTGAGGTTCAACCGCAGATAAAGGTTTTTTGATACGTTCCCATTCTAAGAGCTAAGGCATACCTGATGCACCCCGGGGCTGAGCGTGAAGCCCCCAGGGGAATGTGACGTTTTATGACGTTGCCGCTTCCACCTCTGCCGCGAAGGCGAGCGCGCCGCGTCGGAACGCACCCGAGGTCAGCGCGTTCACGTGGTCGCGGCCGGGCAGGGATATGAAACGGTTGAGCGGGTTGTTGCCGCGCACCATGTCGTAGAGTTCGGCACCGTCGGCGGCGATGGTGTCCGCGTCACCGAGCACGACCGCAATGGGTGCGTGCGGATGCGCGCCCGGGTGACCGGCAGGTAGGTTGGGGGATCCGGCACGCAGGGCGGGCACGTCGAAGAACGGGCCGAAGGGAATCCTCACGAACTTCAGCAGCGCGTCGGGCTGAATGGGGGAGTTGTCAATAATCGAGGTGAAGGAGGCAACCGCCTCGTCGGTGGAGTCCGCCGCCGGGGTTTCTGCGCTCGTGGAGGCGCTGGTGCCCTCGTGCGCTTCGAGCATGGCGCGCAGAGTGATGAGGTGGTCGTGTAGGGGCAGGCCGCCCAGGGTGAGGGAGGCGACCGCCTCCGGGTGGGTGAGGGCGAGCTCCCAGCCGACGCGGGCGCCGAAGGAGAAACCGATAACGTGCGCGCGGGGCTCCAGTTCAACGCCGAGATCGTTCTCGGCGGCGACGGTGCGTAGCAGCCGAGCGAGCAGATTGGTGAACAGGTGCATGGGGGTCAGCGGCTGACCTGCAGCATCGACAGGGGGCACCGAATCGAACGGAATTGTGCGGCTGCGCACGCTCGTGTTGTCGGGGAGCTTGCAGTCGATGGCGTGCATGGATTCGGGGTCTTTGAGGTATTCGTCTGAGTGGTAGGGCAGGGTAACGATCAGCACGGGGTATCCGGCGCGTAGGTATTGGCGGATCCAGCTGGTGCCGCCGTAGAGCTGTTCGCCGCGGGTGGCGAAGCCGTGAATCATGAGGGCAGGGACGCGGCTTTTGAGCTGCTGCGGCTGGTAGAGGGTGTACTCGAGGTCGGGCAGGGTAGTGCCGGGTACAACAGCATTGGGTACGGCAAAGGGCGCGGGAGAGAAATCTGCACTGGTCATATGTCTATCTTAGTGACCAACGCGGGGTTTCTGTCCTGCGCCCTTTTCTATCTCGCGCCCTTGATGCGTTGAGGCGGTACGCGCTCAGCTGAGCTGCCGCTTAGTTCTTCTTTGCCGCACCGGTTGAGTTGTCGGCACTCAGGTCGAAGAGCGCCTCCTGCTGAGGTTCAGCCTTTGCGCTCGCTTCTGCCTTCGCCGCGGTTGCCTCAGAAGCCTGAGTTTCGGCGGCGTCTGCCTTCGCCTGCTTCTTCTGTAGCTGTTCCTTGCCGTTTTCGATGCGTTCCTTACCGTCGGCAATGAACGTGCGAATCATGGTGGTGTTGGTGTCCACCGCCTTCTGCACGCGATCCGCAATGGAGGGGCCCTTCGGCTTGGGGAGCATGTCCTGGCCTGCCGCCTGCTGCTGTAGTTCGCGTCCGGCGGACATGAGGCGTTCGCTCTGTTCTTTCATCGCACGGGATGCGGTGGTGCTGCGCGGTTGAACCTTCAGGTGTCCGTGGTCGTCTTCGCCGGCGAGTACCTGGCGCATGAGCATGATTTCTGCGTCCAGGTGCGCGCCGAAGAGAAGCATATTGTTCATAATCCAGATGAACAGCAACATCACAATCACACCACCAATGAGGCCGTAGGTGGCGTTGTACTTGCTGAAGTTGTTGGCGTAGAGGGTGAATCCGAAACCGCCCAGGCCCATGCCGAAGAGGGCCAGCGCCGCACCGGGGGAGAGTTTCCACTGTTTGAAGCGGCGCACGTTCGGGGTGGCGGCGTACAGCAGGGTGATGAGCCCGATTGCCATGAACAGGATGAGGACCCAGCGGCCGTTGAGCCAGATGAGCTTGATGAGCTCCATATTGACGGTTTCGGGTACGTACTGACCGACCATGTCCAGGACGGTTACGCCCAGCAGCATCATGAGCATCATGAGTACCACGAGGATGATGAGCACGGCGGTGACGAACACGTTGATGGGTTTGAGTATCCAGCCGGGGCGGCCTTCACGCACGTTGTAGACCGTGTTGAGAGCTCGGCCGAAGGATCCGGTGTACCCGGAGGCGGACCAGAGCGCACTGAGGATACCGGTCAACAGCACCAGGCCTGCGCCATGGTCGCCGGTAATCTGCTTGATGGGGTCTTCCATAATGGCGTACATCTGGGCGGGCGCGTTGTCTTTGAGGAAGGCGAGGATGACGGCGGCGCTTTCCTCACCGTGACCGAATACGCCCAGTAGGGAGACGATCGCCAGCAGGGCGGGGAAGATGGACAGCACGGTGAAGTAGGTGAGTGCTGCCGCCATGTCGGTGCCGCCGTTTGCGCCGAATTTGTAGATGGCACGGCGCAGAATGTAGAGGATGCTGCCCTTGGGGAAGTCGCGCAGTTTCACGCTTGCGTACTTGGGGGCTGCGGGCTTCTTCTTACGGGAGAAGAGTCCGCGTCGAGCTCCGGCGGATACCTGGGTTGAGGAGGTGTCCGTGGAAGAGCCGGTGTGTGCAGCCAATGGGGCTCCTTGAATGAGTGGGGTGTACACAGTGGTGCGCCTATGAGCTTCAGCGTGTGGGCGCACAGAAGGGGCGAGGAGAACAATGAGCTGTCCTTCCCGCCCCTGCGGTGACATTATAGGGTTTTCTAACCCTCCCGCATTTTTCTGCGAGTGCAGATAGCTGACCTGTCGGTCAGTTAGAGAGGGTAACCGCCCCGAAAAGCCTCAAAAAGGCTTGTCAGCTAGGGTATAAAGCTACCTGCTGAGCCTAACTGAAAACTAGTTGTGAATACCCAGAACCTTAGCGGTGTGAGCCATCAGCTCATCAGCCAGATCCGGGTTGTCGTTGAGCTTCACGCCGTAACCGGGGATAAGCTCCTTCAGGCGAGGCTCCCAACCGGCAATCTTGGAGGGGAAGCACTTAGCCAGCAGGTTCAGCATAATCGGAGCCGCGGTGGAAGCACCGGGGGATGCACCCAGCAGAGCCGCGATAGAGCCGTCCGCTGCGGAGACAACCTCGGTACCGAACTGCAGGATGCCGCCCTTCTTCGCGTCCCTCTTCATGATCTGGACGCGCTGACCAGCCTCGATGAGCTCCCACTCGCCGCCGTCAGCCTCGGGGTAGTACTGGTGCAGGGTCTCCAGGCGAGCGTTCTTGTCCTTGACCAGCTCGGAGAGCAGGTACTTGACAAGGGAGAAGTTATCCAGACCTGCACGGGTCATGGGGTACAGGTTGTGCAGGCGCAGGGACTTCGGCAGATCTAGCACGGAACCCTGCTTCAAGAAGTTTGTCTTGAAACCGGCGTAGGGGCCGAAGAGCAGAGCACGCTTGCCGTCCACGTAGCGGGTGTCCAGGTGGGGAACAGACATGGGAGGTGCACCCACCGAAGCCTGACCGTACACCTTAGCGTTGTGCTGGTTTGCGGTTGCCTCGTGGGTGTTGCGCAGGAACAGGCCGGAGACGGGGAAGCCGCCGTAGCCCTTACCCTCTTCAATGCCGGACTTCTGCAACAGGTGCAGGGCGCCACCGCCGGCACCGAGGAACACGAACTTCGCGTTGATGCTCAGAGGCTCATCCTTGTTGATGCGGTTAATCGCCTCAACCTGCCAGGAACCGTTCGATTCGCGGTTCAGGTTGGTGACCTGGTAGCCGTAGCGAACCTCAACACCCTTGGTCTGCAGGTAATCGACCAGCTGCTCGGTGAGGGAGCCGAAGTTCACGTCGGTACCTTCGGGGGACCAGGTTGCAGCCATCGGCTCGTTACCCTTGCGGCCCTTGACGGTCAGCGGTGCCCATTCGCCAATCTTCTCGCGGTCATTGGAGAACTGCATACGCTCGAAGAGCTTCTCCTTGCGGAAAGAATCGTAGCGCGCAGCCAGGTACTTGGAGTGGTCTTCGCCGAAGACCAGGGACATGTGGGGGACCGGGTTGATGAAGCTGGTGTCAGTCAGAATATTCTTCTCAGTCAGGGAAGCCCAGAACTGGCGGGAAACCTGGAACTGCTCGTTAATGTTCAGCGCCTTGGCAGCGGAGACAGTACCGTCGGGACCAGCGGGGGCGTAGTTGAGCTCGCACAGTGCCGAGTGGCCGGTACCTGCGTTATTCCAGGGGTTGGAGGATTCCTGAGCAACCTTGTCGAGGCGTTCGAGCAGGATAATATTCCAGGTCGGTTCGAGCTCCTTGAGGAACACGCCGAGGGTGGCGCTCATGATGCCGCCGCCGACCAGGACGACGTCGGTTCGTTCAGTACGTGCTACCACTGAGTTCTCCCTTAGGGTGAGGGTGCCCATCCTCGGGCACAATGACTGTGGGGTACATCATCTAGCCTACTCCTTTTAGCGGGGGAGGCATAGCTAGAATCAGCAAATAACAGGAGAGTGTTGCAGTTCACATGTTAGCTTCCCTGGAGGGTAAAAACCCTCCAGAGCACGCCAAACATGCGCACAATGCAACACTCAAACCTGAACTGCCTACAACTTACGCAGTTTTCCAAACAGCTCAATCGCATTCTGCTCCGTCTGATAGCCCTGAACCTCACGGCTCACCGCCACCTTAGACGTCACATTCAGCAACGGAACCGCCGGCATGAACTGACCCAGCTGAGACACAACCTTCGCGTACAGCTCACGCTGCGAATCCACCGAATCGGCAGAGTCCGCGGTACGAATCGCCTCCAAAATCTCAGTAAAACGAGGCGACGGCGCCACCGCCACAGCAGTAGGCGACGGCGAAGGCGACGCCGACGGGCTCGGCGAAGCAGAAGCCTCCTCCTCAGGCATCAACGGGTCCGGCGAATAACTCGGCTGCGGGCTCGGAGTCGCAGAAATCCGCACATTCGAATTCGCACCACCCGACGACGGCACATCAGAACTCTTCTTCGTCAAACCAGTCGTCATATCCGACGGCGCATTAGCAATCAACGAACGCACCTGATGCTCAGCAATCAGCGGCGCCAACACCGGACCAAAGAACGCATACGGGTCACGGTACATGCCGTAGAAACCCGCCAAGGTAATACCGCGCTCAGAAGAAACCTCACGGCTCTTCGACAGATACTCAGACCACGGCAGAGGCACCGGCTTAATATTCAGGCCCACCTCAATCAGCGAAGCCACCATCTCCGAATACACCTTCTGCGGAGTATCCATCCACGGCAGAGACACATCAGCAGGGTAGTAGCACTCAATCACCTGATTGTCGTACCCAGCCGTCGCCAACAGCGAGCGCGCCATATCCTGATTACGGTCCGTGTAATCCTTCGCGTCATCAGCCTTAATGCGGAACGACGGCGAAATCAGCGTCTGCGCATCCGAAGTGCCCTGTGGGTAATACTGACGCAACGCACCACGATCCACAGCATGCGAAATAGCGCGACGCACCGAAATATTCTTCAACACCGGATGCGCCGTATTCAAACCCAAATACACCAGCGAGAACGGGTCACGGCCCGGCGTCTGATAACCATCACGCGCCAACTGACCCAGATCAGACGAATTCACCTGATCACACGCATCAATATGACCCTCCATCAGCGCAAAATAACGCTTATCCGACGAAGTGAGAGTCGAAATCTGAATCTCATCCAGCTCAGGTGCCTGACCATCAAAATGGGTATTCTTCAGCAAGCGAACCGTGCCGGCCTCGAACGACTCCACACGGAACGCACCCGTACCCACCGGGTTACCCGTCAGCTTCTGGTCAGAACCAAACAGCGACGGGTCAATAATGCCGAACGCCTGCTGCGTCAAAATACGCGGGAACGCCAACGAAGGACGCGACAGCGTCACCACCACAGAGTTATCCTTCGCCACCACCGACGAAACCAGCGGCAAGAATGACTGCACAGCAGACGACTGAGCATCCGCCTTCTTGCCGGTCTTCTTATCATCCGGCTGAGTAGCAGCATGAGCACCCGCAGAAGCCGAGGCAGAAGCAGAAGCGCTCGGGGTCGCAGTCTCAGAAGCAGTAGCGGAAGCAGATGGGGAGGCGCTCGCAGAAGCACTTGCAGAAACACTAGCGGTAGCCCCCGGGGTCGCCGCGCCCGACGGCGACGCCTGAACAGGCGCAGGCTCCACCGCAGAAGGATCAATAGAACCCGGCTTCGGCACACCAAAACCCCACGCAAACAAAGGCTGAGCAGGCACCGCCAAAGCAGCAGTACCCTCACCCGTAGCCAACGCCTGCCACCTCTGGAAATTCTGCACCACAGCATCCGCAGACAACGCAACGCCACTACTAAAATGCGCCTCACGCAACACAAACGTATGCGTCAAACGGTCATCAGAAACCGTCCACGCACTACACAACGAATCCTGAACCTCAGGATCACCCGTGTAATGATTCGCCACCAACAACGTCTGCAAAACCTGCGCCGTCACCTGATACGTACTCGCCACAGGAAACAACGTCGGATCCAAACCCAACGGAGCAGCACCCTGCGCAAAACGGAACACACGACGCGCATCAGCAGACGAAGCGCTCGCACTCGCCGAAGAACCAGCAGAAGACTGACCAGAACACGCAGAAAGCGCTAAACCAGCACTAAAAAGCGCGCCAAAACGCAAAACGGTGCGTCGACTCAAGCCACTCGAGCCGGCAGTGGCTCGCAGCAGCGCATCAGAATTGCCAACAGCTGACGATGCATGAGGCTGATGCTGCACGGGAGGGTCCTCTCTTCCGTCGCGGATGCTTATCTCTCAGGATAGCGGTTCAACACTCATCCGGGCGAGATACATACAAGAGGACCCGCCGCCACGACAACCGTGACGGCGGGTCCAATGTAAATGTGTGCGTGCGCGAGGGGGGACTTGAACCCCCACGCCATAAGGCACAGGAACCTAAATCCTGCGTGTCTGCCAATTTCACCACTCGCGCGCAGTGTCACCCCACATCCGAAGATGCATGCGTCTGAGGCAACAAAAAATTAGTGTACACGAGGAATCAGGGTTCGCCAAGCCTTAAAAGAAGCCCCCATAGGGCTAAAAACCAGCAAACACGCCGAACAACAACCCCCTCAGGAAGCAGTCGAACGGCAATCAGCAAACCCTAAAAAGCACGACCCTACTTCGGGTCAATACCCAAATCACGACGCAACTTAGCCACATGACCCGTCGCACGCACATTGTACTGAGCCACAGAAATAACACCCTGCTCATCAATCACAAACGTCGAACGAATCAGACCCTCATACACCTTGCCGTAATTCTTCTTCTCACCCCACGCACCATACGCCTCAGCCACAGCATGATCAGCATCAGACAGCAGCGGGAACGTCAACGACTCCTTCTCCACAAAACGGCCAATAGCCGCCGGCGAATCCGGAGAAACACCCAACACCACGTAACCCAGCGACTTCAACGACGCCAAATTATCGCGGAAATCGCACGCCTCCTTCGTGCAACCCGGAGTCGAAGCCTTCGGGTAGAAGTACAGAATGACCTTGCTACCCGCATAATCGCTCAGGCTGTGCTCCTTACCCGACGCATCAGAAAGGGTAAATGCAGGCGCCGGAGTACCCGGCTCAAGACGAACACTCATCAATAACTCCTCAAACAACAAAACTAGGGGAGGGGCGGATGCGCCCCGTGCAATACACACAGTCTAGTGTCCCACACACCCCACCCAAACAATGTGTCCAGGCTCACCCTGTTTCAACTTGCGCACAGCACAAAAAACCGCGTATAGTATTTTTCTGTTGCAAGGGAAACCTTGAAAAACAAATAAGCGCCTCTAGCTCAATTGGCAGAGCAATTGACTCTTAATCAATGGGTTCTGGGTTCGAGTCCCAGGGGGCGCACTTCAAAGAAAATCCCGCTGATTCCTCGGAATCGGCGGGATTTTTGCGTTCCCTGAATTTTATGGTTCTTTTGGCTCGAGGTGCATATTATCCTCTTTGCTCCTGCAGGGGACCCGTCCTCGCAGAGCTCGGACACCCTGATGTCGCGGCAGAGGATATATGCACCTCTGCGTGTATCGGTATTCGGGGTGCGCTGAGGTCCCGCCGGGGTTGCGGTAGATTCGCGGTGGTTTTGTGTGCGCCCCGTGCCTAGCGAACTGGCGCGGGGGAGGCTGTCGCCTTTTAGCCTGTTGCTTGGTGGCTTGGCGTTTTGCGTGTGGGGCGGGGGAGGCTGTCGCGTTTTGGTGTGTTGCCTGGTGGTTGGGTGTGGGTACAGGAAAGCCCGCCACCGTCACAAGACAGTAGCGGGCAATCACCTCAAAAAGTCTTAGCTACAGGACCGGCCAAATCCGCGTCACAAACTCACGGAAATCCTCAACATCCTTACCCTGCTCCAGCAGACCAGTGCCAAAACGAGTCGCAACCTCAGCATTATCCTCAAACGACAAATAAAACGAGCTGCCATTCACCGACTCAATCGTCACCGCATCATCACCCACACGGTAAGCATGCAGTGCATTCGTATTATCAATCGTCGTAGCCGTACCCGCAGGCGTCAACGCAGGCAAATTCACCGGAGCAATAATCACCTCATCCGGCGCATCCTGATAACCCACAATAAAATGCTGCTGATCAGGATACTGGTGCAACGCCAAATCAGGATTACGGTAAACCGCGCGGCCCGTCGCATACACCAAATTGTATGCACCGTAATTAATAATCTGCTCGTCAAAAACCGGGTGCAGAACCCGAATCAGTTCCTCACCCGTCAAAAACTCGCTACTCTCAACAGAGTTACGGGGGTCAACAACCTCTGCGTACTTACTTGCTTCGGTCAGCTCATCAGCGACCGTGATAATCGGTTCGGTCATAGCTTCAGTCTACCGGGGCAACCAACGAAGGTCACGAGTATTCGCACATATTACGCGCCATGACGTCCAAAAATGCGAGTTTTTCTCACCTGTTCAAATGAGCGCCCAAGAGTGCACACACGCGCACAAGGTGTCCACATCATGAAAGAAAGTATTCGACCTGCGCCTTTATGAACAAAAACGGGTGTGTTGCCCGACAGAGATTTGACTCACCCCCTCTCGGGGCGCACCATAGAAGGGTGAAGACAGCAATGTTCCAGCGAATTCTAAACCTTGTCGACGTCGCCTAGGGCGAGTGGCAGGGTCTATTCACTGCGACTGAGCGCCCCTACCGCTACCACCAACAGCGAGGGGCATTTTTTATAGCTTGGTACCCCCGGGCATAGGATGCGTGAGAATCACACAAACCCCACGCAGAACATTGAGTACAACGAAGAACCATTAAGACACGAGGCATTTCCATGACCATGGGATTTTCCACTTCTGATGACGCGGCAAACGCTCCCGCAGAACGCATGACCGGTTCTCAGGCAATCGTCCGCACCCTCGAAGACCTGGGTGTGACTGACGTATTCGGCCTGCCTGGTGGAGCTATTCTGCCGACCTATGACCCCCTGTACGACTCCAAGAAGGTCCGCCACATCCTGGTCCGCCACGAGCAGGGCGCAGGCCACGCAGCCCAGGGCTACGCAGTGTCCAGCGGCAAGACCGGCGTGTGCATCGCAACCTCCGGCCCCGGCGCAACCAACCTGCTGACCGCAATCGCAGACGCAAACATGGACTCCGTCCCCCTCGTCGCAATCACCGGCCAGGTGTCCACCGCACTGCTCGGCTCCGACGCATTCCAGGAAGCCGACATCGTCGGCATGGCAATGCCCATCTCCAAGCACTCCTTCATGATCACCGACCCGCAGGACATCCCCCGCGCACTGGCTGCAGCATTCCACATTGCATCCACCGGCCGCCCCGGCCCCGTGCTCGTGGACGTCACCAAGGACGCACAGGTCGGCATGATGGAATACCGCGGCATCCCCGAAGACCTCGAACTGCGCGGCTACACCCCCGTCACCCGCGGCCACTCCAAGCAGATCCACGAAGCTGCAAAGTTCATCACCGAGTCCAAGCGCCCCGTCTTCTACGTGGGCGGTGGCCTGGTGCGCTCCGGTGCCTCCGAAGAGTTCCACAAGCTGGCTAAGCTCATCGGCGCACCCGTCGTCACCACCCTGAACGCAATCGGCGCGTTCCCGGACTCCGACCCGCAGAACCTCGGCATGCCCGGTATGCACGGCACCGTCCCCGCCGTCGCCGCAATGCAGAAGTCTGACCTGCTCATCACCCTCGGCGCACGCTTCGACGACCGCGTCACCGGCAAGCTCGACTCCTTCGCACCCGAGGCTAAGGTCATCCACATCGACGTTGACCCGGCAGAAATCTCGAAGATCCGCTTCGCAGACGTGCCGATCGTCGGCGACCTCAAGTACGTACTGCCCGAGCTGACCGACCTGCTCTCCACCGAGTTCGCACAGCAGCTGCCGAACCTCACCGAATGGTGGAACGAGCTCAACGTCATCCGCAAGGATTACCCGCTCGGCTACGAGAAGCCCAACGACGGCCTCGGTTCCCCCGAGTACGTTCTCGAGCGCATCAGCGCCCTCACCGGCCCCGACGCATACTACGTCACCGGCGTTGGCCAGCACCAGATGTGGGGTGCACACTACATCCAGCAGGAAAGCCCCCGCCACTTCGTCAGCTCCGCAGGCCTGGGCACCATGGGCTACGGCGTTCCCGCCGGCATGGGTGCAAAGGTCGCACACCCCGACTCCACCGTGTGGATCATCGACGGTGACGGCTGCTTCCAGATGACCAACCAGGAACTGGTCACCTGCGCACAGAACAACATCCCCGTCAAGGTTGCCATCATCAACAACTCCTCCCTCGGCATGGTGCGCCAGTGGCAGACTCTGTTCTACAACGAGCGCTACTCCAACACCGACCTGAAGGACGGCCACGGCACCGTACGCATCCCCGACTTCGTCAAGCTCGGCGAAGCATACGGCTGTGCAACCTTCCGCTGCGAACGCGACGAAGACGTGGACGCAACCATCAAGGCTGCCCTCGAAATCAACGACCGCCCCGTGGTCATTGACTTCACCGTCAGCCCCCACGCCCTGGTCTGGCCCATGGTCCCGGCAGGCGTATCTAATGACAAGATTTGGATTGCGAAGAACACTTCGCCCGAGTTCGATCGTGAGGGAGAGAACTAATGTCTCAGCACACTCTGTCCGTTCTGGTAGAAGATAAGCCGGGCGTTCTCACCCGCGTCTCCGGTCTGTTCTCCCGCCGACTGTTCAACATCCTCTCCCTGGCTGTGGGCCCCACCGAAAACCCCGGTGTTTCCCGCATCACCGTCGTGACCGAGGGTGACGCTCACACCATCGAGCAGATTACTAAGCAGCTGAACAAGCTTGTTCACGTGCTGAAGGTCGTCGAGCTTCCCGCAGACTCCTCCACCCAGCGTGGTCACATCCTGATTAAGGTCAAGGCCGACGCAGTTGCTCGCCTGCAGATCGTTCAGGCAGCTGACCTGTTCCGCGCATCCGTGATTGACGTTTCCCCCGAGTCTGTTGTCATCGAGGCAACCGGTTCTGAGGAGAAGCTCAACGCACTGCTGGATGTTCTGGAGCCTTACGGTGTTCGCGAAATCGTTCGCGCCGGCACCATCGGCCTGGCACGTGGCCCCCGCGCTATGAGCGAGCGCATCTAACACCCACCAGGGTGCCACACCAACCCCGCACCAGCGGGAAATAGCGTCGGGTATCGCACCGCTACAACCGGGAAAACCGGTAGCGATGCGATACCCGACCCTATGGGCTCACAGACCTTCCGGATACTTCAGATGCTGAGAAGTAATCTCGACAGCCCGCAACTAAACAGCTATCAAGTAGAATAGTGAATGTTGAGCCCAGCCTGGGCCGCATATCAAACTTACTGAGGAGAAGAAATGGCAGCAACCATTTTCTACAACGACGACGCAGACCTCTCCCTGATCCAGGGCCGCACCGTAGCAGTTATCGGTTACGGCTCCCAGGGCCACGCACACGCACTGAACCTGCGTGACTCCGGCGTGAAGGTCATCGTCGGTCTGTCCGAGGGCTCCAAGTCCCGTGCCAAGGCTGAGGCAGAAGGCCTGCGCGTCGCAACCGTTGCAGAAGCAGCAGCAGAAGCAGACGTCATCATGATCCTGACCCCGGACCAGGTCCAGGCAAAGGTCTACGCAGAGAGCATCGAGCCGAACCTCAAGCCCGGCAACGCACTGTTCTTCGCACACGGCTTCAACATCCGCTTCGGCTACATCACCGCACCCGAGGGTGTCGACGTGGCAATGGTCGCCCCCAAGGGCCCCGGCCACACCGTCCGCCGCGAATACGAAGCAGGCCGCGGCGTTCCCGCCCTGGTTGCAGTCGAGAAGGACGCATCCGGCGAAGCACTCGCACTGGCACTGTCCTACGCAAAGGCACTGGGCGCAACCCGTGCAGGCGTCATCAAGACCACCTTCACCGAAGAGACCGAATCCGACCTGTTCGGCGAGCAGGCAGTCCTCTGCGGCTCCACCTCCCAGCTCGTCCAGTACGGCTTCGAGGTCCTCACCGAAGCAGGCTACCAGCCCGAAATCGCATACTTCGAGGTCCTGCACGAGCTCAAGCTCATCGTTGACCTGATGATCGAAGGCGGCATCGCTAAGCAGCGTTGGTCCATCTCCGACACCGCAGAGTACGGCGACTACGTCTCCGGCCCCCGCGTGATCTCCCCCGAGGTCAAGGAAAACATGAAGGCTGTCCTGGCAGACATCCAGAACGGCAACTTCGCAAAGCGCTTCATGGAAGACCAGGCTGCAGGCGCACCCGAGTTCAAGGAACTGCGCGCAAAGGGCGAGGCACACCCCATCGAGGCAACCGGCCGCAAGCTGCGCGAGCTGTTCTCCTGGAACACCGCTAACGACGACTACACCGAAGGTTCCGTCGCTCGCTAAGCTGTAGCTCAGCAATAGCTTTCTAAGAATCCGGCGCACCACCCACACCCCGCTACAGGGGAGGGGTGGGGTGCCGGATTTCTGTCTAACGAGAGCCTGCTAAAACCCCAAAACAAGGGGTGTGATGCAGTTCATGCTCGCTCGAGTTGCGGGTGCCCGCAGAATGCCGTATAGTATTTACTTGTTGCAGGGGAAGCCCTGAAAAACAAATAAGCGCCTCTAGCTCAATTGGCAGAGCAATTGACTCTTAATCAATGGGTTCTGGGTTCGAGTCCCAGGGGGCGCACTTCAAAGAAAATCCCGCTGATTCTTCGGAATCGGCGGGATTTTTGCGTTCCCCTTGAAATACGGTTTTGTAGTGCGAGGTGCATATATCCTCTTTGCTCCTGCAGGGGACCCGTCCTCGCAGAGCTCGGACACCCTGATGTCGCGGCAGAGGATATATGCACCTCTGTGTGTATCGGTATTCGGGGTACGCTGCGGTCCCGCCGGTTCGTTGGGGTGCGCGGTGGTTTCGTGTGCGCCCCGTGCCTAGCGAACTGGGGCGGGGGGAGGCTGTCGCGGTTTAGCGTGTTGCCTGGTGGCTTGGCGTTTTGCGTGTGGGGCGGGGGAGGCTGTCGCGGTTTAGCGTGTTGCCTGGTGGCTGGATGTTTGGGCTGGTGCGCCGTGTTTTCCGGAAGCGCCCTCAGGGTGTCACACGGACGCTCTCCGCAGCGAAGCAAGGAGGGGCGGAGCGTCCGGGTGACGGGTGCCCCTGCGTAGGCGCGGAGGAAACATGCGGCGTGGCAGCCTCCACCCACACGCAATGAGCTACCGCGTATCAGAGTGTAACCCCGGTGAGAGCCTAGCCTAAGACTGCGGTAAACTGAAAGTTATGACTGCAACTCCGTTCTACATCACCACCGCCATCTCCTACCCCAATGGCAACCCGCACATCGGCCACGCCTACGAAACCATCGCCGCCGACGTGCTGGCCCGCTTCAAGCGCCTCGACGGCTTCGACGTGCGCTTCATGACCGGCACCGACGAGCACGGCCAGAAGATGCAGACCACCGCAGAGAAGCTCGGCAAAACCGCCAAGGAACTCGCCGACGAGAACTCCGCACGCTTCAAAGCAATGAACGACGCGCTGAACATCAGCTACGATCGCTTCATCCGCACCACCGACCCCGACCACTATGTCGCATCCCAGGCCATCTGGAAGCGCATGGAAGAAAACGGCGACATCTACCTCGACAAGTACGCCGGCTGGTACTCCGTCCGCGACGAAGCCTACTACGCAGAAGACGAAACCGAAGTCCGCGACGGCCAGCGCTACGCCATCACCACCGGCACCGAAGTCGAATGGACCGAAGAAGAATCCTACTTCTTCCGCCTCTCCAAGTACGGCGACAAGCTCCTCGAACTCTACGCCAACGAAGGCTACGTCTACCCCGAATCCCGCCGCAACGAACTCATCTCCTTCGTCAAGGGCGGCCTCAACGACCTGTCCATCTCCCGCACCACCTTCGACTGGGGCGTACCCGTACCCGGCAACGACAAGCACGTCATGTACGTGTGGGTCGACGCCCTCACCAACTACCTGACTGGCCTCGGCTACCCCGACACCAACAACGAGCTGTTCACCAAGTACTGGCCCGCCGACCTGCACCTCATCGGCAAGGACATCACCCGATTCCACTCCATCTACTGGCCCGCATTCCTGTGGTCCGCCGGAATCGAACTGCCCAAGCGCGTCTTCGGCCACGGCTTCCTGCTCGTCAACGGCGAGAAGATGTCCAAGTCCGTCGGTAACGTCGTCGACCCCGCAAACCTCGTCGACGCATTCGGCCTCGACGCCGTCCGCTTCTTCCTCATGCGTGAAGTGTCCTTCGGCCAGGACGGCTCCTACTCCGAAGAGTCCATCATCAACCGCATCAACTCCGACCTGGCAAACAACCTCGGCAACCTCGCCCAGCGTTCCCTGTCCATGGTCGCCAAGAACTGCGGCGGCGCTGTGCCCGAGCACGGCGAATTCACCGAGGCCGACCGCAAGATCCTCGACCAGGCGGCTGCCCTCTACGAGCCCGTCCGTGCAGACTTCGACGAGCAGGCATTCCACCGCGCTTTGGAACGCATCTGGACCGTTCTCGCAGACACCAACGCCTACTTCGCAGAACAGGAACCCTGGACCCTGCGCAAGAACGGCGAACTCGACCGCATGAACACCGTGCTGTACGTAACCCTCGAGGTCGTACGCCAGGTCGCCCTGCTGCTGCAGCCCGTCATGCCCGACGCAACCGCCAAGCTGCTGACCCTGCTCGGCGTACCCGAAGGCGACGCACGCCAGTTCGCAGCCCTCGGCACCGCACTCGTGCCCGGTACCGAACTGCCCGCACCCGCACCGGTGTTCCCCCGCTACGAAGCACCCAAGGCATAACAGCCCTACTGCTTCTGCAATAGCGAATAGCTGAGATAGCCCCCGGCTTCCCCACCCCAGATGGGGGAGGAGCCGGGGGCTTTTCGCATACATATATAGGCGCGGGCAGAGATGGGGGGGGGGGGGTACAGGGCAGGGATGGGGGGAACAGAGAGAGGACGTAGGTTGAGCCGCCACTCATCCTTAAGGATGAGGTCTGCACCCCGCCCAGCCCGCCTCAGGCTCACCTCAGCCCGTGGAATGAGTGGGGAATCTTCGCATCCGCAGGGCAAGAGCCGGTGAACACCTACCAAAATCAACCTGGAGGATGATAAAAACACCGTAGTCAGCGCCACATTGCGTGAAATAATTGAACTATGACTACGACAACTCATCACGCCCAGGCGGCGCAGCCTGCCGTCTCCGCACGAAACCTTTCCAAAACCTACGGCATCGGTGAAGCCACCGTCCACGCCCTCAACAACGTCTCCGTCGACTTTGAGCAGGGCAAGTTCACCGCAATCATGGGCCCCTCAGGCTCGGGTAAGTCCACGCTGATGCAGACCATCGCAACCCTGGACACCCCCGACCCGAACCCCGCCACCTCGATTCGTATTGGCGGTGTGGAGCTCTTCGGTCTGAAGGACAACGCCCTCACCGAATTCCGCCGCGAACACATCGGCTTCATCTTCCAGGCGTTCAACCTGGTGCCCACCCTCACCGCGGGCCAGAACATTGACCTGCCCCTGGGCCTTGCCGGTAAGAAGCCCGACCCGCAGTGGCGCGACTACCTGGTCAAGACCCTCGGCCTGGAAACCCGCCTCAACCACCGCCCCGAACAGCTCTCCGGCGGTCAGCAGCAGCGCGTCGCCATCGTGCGTGCACTGCTCGCACGCCCCGAAGTGGTCTTCGCTGACGAACCCACCGGTAACCTCGACTCCAACTCCGGTGCCGAGGTGCTGCGCCTGCTGCGTGCCGCCGCAACCGACCACGCACAGACCATCCTCATGGTCACCCACGACGCAAACGCCGCCTCCTACGCAGACCGTGTGGTCTTCATCAAGGACGGCATGGTCGCCGGCGAAATGATCGAACCCACTTACGACGCCGTCCTCGGCGCAATGGCACAGCTGGAAGGTCGATAAGCCGTGGCAACCACACTGAACACGGTGGCGCGCTCCAACCTGCGCGCCTCCAAAGGAAAATACGTTCTTACGGGCATAGGCATCGCGATCTCCTCCTTCTTCATCGCAGCCATTATGATGCTCACCAACTCGCTGCAGGCGACCGTCAACTCCTCCGTTGGTGACGTGCTCTCCCGCGCCGAGGCGGTCGTCGCCTCCGCCGCTACCACCTACGATGGCAAAGACAGCACCTCCGTCTATCTGACTCGCGACCAGATTCAGAAGGTAGAGCAGAGCGACCTGCTCTCCGGCTACTGGGTGCAGTACGCCGTCACGGGTTCGATCGGTACCGGCGACCAGAAAACCCCCGTGCAGTACAACCAGCTGCCCGCCGACTCGAGCCTCTTCCCGTACAAGGTGCAGGGCAAAATCCCCAGTAGCGACCACGAAATCATGGTCTCCACCTACTTCGCGAAGAAGCATAACCTCTCGCTGAACGGCAAGGTCACCAGCACCGACGTTGTGGAATCCGTCAGCGCCCCCGGCACCACTAAGACCGCCGAATACACCGTCGTCGGTCTGTTCGACCCTGGCTTTGAAGGTTCCACCACCAACCAGGCTGTCTTTATTGGCGGTACCAGCCTCGGCGAAGCTACGCTGAAAGCAGCCGAAACCGAAAACAAGACTTCCGCCGCCGGTTACCGAAACATGGCTGGCGCGAACCTCATCTACCTCAAGTTCAAGGACGGCGTAACCGACGCCAAGCTCAAGAGCCTGCAGGACTCCCTGAGCAGCGGCGACAGCAAGAACGACCCGCGCGTTATGACCGGTCAGAAGCTGCTGGAGGACTACCAGAAGAGCATCTCCACGGTCTTCACCTCCATTAGCGTGGTCCTTGGCGCCTTCGCAGCGCTGGCTCTGCTGGTCTCCTCGTTCGTCATCTCCAACACCTTCGCGGTGCTGGTCGGCCAGCGCATCCGTGAACTGGCTCTGCTGCGCACCCTCGGTGCCCGCGGCGGCTCCCTCGTACGGATGCTACTCATCGAATCGGTTACCGTGGGCGTAGTGTTCTCCCTCATCGGTGCGCTGCTGACCTACCCGGTTGGCGCGCTGGTTGGTGCGAACCTGACCACCATCATGATTTCGTACTCGATTACCCCGATCCTGGTGAGTGTGCTCCTCTGCACCATCGTGACGGTTCTGGCGTCGCTCTCCCCGGCACGAAGCGCCCTGCGCATCTCGCCCATTAGCGCGATGAGCGAGCACACCAACCGCGAAGTCGGCAAGCACGGCAAGATCGGCCCCATCATCGGTGCCCTCTTCGCCATCGGTGGCGTTGCCGCCGTCGTGACTGCACTCGATAAGGCAACCAGCACCGAACGTGACGGTAACTCCGCAATCTTCCTCGGCATGCTCGCCGCACTGCTGCTCGGTATCGCGGTCTTCCTCATCACCCCGCTGGTGCTACCCCCGCTGGTACGTGCCCTCGGCGCGGTCACCCGCACCCAGACCGGCAAGCTCGCGCTCGCCAACGCACTGCGTTCGCCCAAGCGCACCGTCTCCACCGGCCGCGCCGTGCTCGTCGGCACCCTGGTCGTGTCGACTGTGCTGACCGGCTACACGGTGCTGAGCGCATCGTTCGTCAAGGCTTTGGATCAGCAGTACCCGATTTCTGCGCAGACGACCTACCACCCGTTTGGGCACAACGAGGCAGCCTCCACCGTGACTAAGGCGGAAGAGATTGCATCTAAGGCCAAGGGTATTAAGAACGTAGAAGCGTCCGCCGTTGGTTACGCCGGTGGTGTGGTCGACTACACTACCGAGTACGAGGGCCAGAGCGTCAAGCAGAACGCTAACCTGGTGGCGTTGAGCTCCTCCGACATGAAGGCAATCCTGCCGGACGAAAACTCGAACCTTGCCGACGACACCGTACTCGTGCCGCAGGGACTCTGGAAGTCCGCCGGTCTGAACGAGTCCAGCCGCCTGAAGGCACACGGCCCGCTCGGCGAAGTGGAACTCAAGCCCGTCAAGTCCGTAACCAAGCAGCACCTGATGATCGTCAACCCGACCACCGCCGCTAAGCTGCAGGACGCCAAGAACCCGCAGGAAGTTCCCAACCCCGCCGCTGAAGAAGCCGAGAAGCGTATGCAGGAGGCAATCGCCAGCGGCGACCAGGAAGCTCAGGCAAAGGCAGCTCGCCTGACTGTCACCAGCCAGGCAACCGGTAACGGCACCGTCATTCTGGTGCGTGCCGCATCCCCGCTGACCAGCAGTGAAAGCTCAACTCTGCAGACTGAGCTGAACCGAATCAGCCCGGACAACTCCTTCAACGGTGGCCTGCAGGAACGTCAGACCTTTGACCAGCTGCTGACCGTCATGCTGACCTTCACCCTGGTGATGCTCATGCTTGCAGTGGTCATCTCCATCATTGGTGTGGCGAACACGATGACCCTCTCGGTCAACGAACGCCGCCGCGAGAACGCGATGCTCCGCTCGCTGGGCC